>LNAP01009459.1_pt2 | contig 12862 bp, 10 predicted proteins | sample 602601 | NCBI WGS metagenome assembly LNAP01 (sample SAMN02440304, study PRJNA202911) | soil metagenome | biome: Subtropical and temperate rainforests or woodlands; isolation source: soil samples (1 kg each in a 20% v/v slurry with milli Q water) were... ...
TTCGAACCCCCGACACCCTTTTGAGGTGTACTCCCTTAGCAGGGGAGCGCCTTCGGCCACTCGGCCAGCTCTCCGCAACACGGGGCGTATATTAACCACGTTCATCCCCGTTTGCAAACATAAAAAACGATAAAAATTAAAGGCTTGGTTCTTCGTCCTTCTCTTTCTTGATCCGCAGATAGATTTCCTCGCGGTGAACCGCTACCTCTTTCGGAGCATTTACCCCAATACGCACTTGATTGCCTTTGACGCCGAGCACGGTCACGGTGATTTCTCCATCACCAATAATCAGGCTTTCTGCGCAACGACGAGTCAGAATCAACATACCTTTCACCTCACGCACTTCAGTTCAGGAACAACAGTCTGCAAAAAAAGGCCTTCGACCTACGGCTCATCGGCCATAGCCCTACCAGCTAAGTATTGTCGAGCCCACGCAAAACAACATGCGCCCTACAAAAAAATGAAAGGCGCGGTAAACCGCGCCTTCCTGGCCTTGCATCACTCGCCCTGTCGGGCCGGAGCGTCCAGCTCAAAAGCGGTATGCAGTGCGCGTACAGCCAGTTCCAGGTACTTCTCTTCGATCACCACCGAGACTTTGATTTCCGAGGTGGAGATCATCTGGATGTTGATGCTTTCCTTGGCCAGGGCCTCGAACATGCGGCTGGCAACGCCGGCATGGGAACGCATGCCCACACCCACGATCGACACCTTGGCGATCTTGGTATCGCCGACCACTTCACGCGCGCCAATCCCGCTCGCAGTGTTCTGCAGGATACGCTCGGCCGCTTCGTACTCGTTGCGGTGAACGGTGAAGGTGAAATCGGTGGTGTTATCGTGCGAAACGTTCTGCACGATCATGTCGACTTCAATGTTCGCGCCACTGATCGGGCCGAGGATCTTGAATGCCACGCCCGGGGTGTCTGGCACGCCACGGATCGTCAGCTTGGCTTCATCGCGGTTGAAAGCGATGCCGGAAATGATCGGCTGTTCCATGGATTCCTCTTCATCAATAGTAATGAGGGTGCCCGGACCCTCTTTGAAGCTGTGCAGAACGTTGTACTTGCCGGCGAATTCCACCGCACGGATCTGCAACACCTTGGAACCGAGGCTGGCCATTTCCAGCATCTCTTCGAAGGTGATCTTGTCCAGGCGCTGGGCCACGGATACCACGCGCGGATCGGTGGTGTAGACGCCATCCACATCGGTGTAGATCTGGCATTCGTCAGCCTTGAGCGCGGCCGCCAGGGCCACACCGGTGGTGTCCGAACCGCCACGCCCGAGGGTGGTGATATTGCCGTGCTCGTCGACGCCCTGGAAACCGGCGACGACTACCACACGACCGGCCTTCAGATCAGCGCGAATCTTCTGATCATCGATCTGCAGGATGCGCGCCTTGGTGTGCGCGCTGTCGGTGAGGATACGCACCTGACTGCCAGTGTAGGACACTGCCGGCACACCGCGCTTGTTCAGCGCCATGGCCAGCAGGCCAATGGTCACCTGCTCGCCGGTGGACACGATCACATCCAGCTCACGCGGCAGCGGTTGTTGATCGCCGCTGATAGCCTTGGCCAGTTCGATCAGGCGATTGGTTTCGCCGCTCATGGCCGACAGCACCACGACGAGGTCGTCGCCGGCATCGCGGAATTTCTTAACCTTGTCGGCGACCTGCTCGATTCTTTCGACAGAGCCGACCGAGGTGCCTCCAAATTTCTGTACGATCTAAGCCGCCTCAGCCCGTAAAGGGGCGCCCAATAAACCAATCTTCCAGCAACCGAGCGAGCCCGCGACTAGACCACGGGCTCATTCACAGCGCCTTAAATGCCAGCCTCGACAAACGGCACGGTCAGGGCCAGGGCCGCGTCCAGGGCACCGGCGTCTACACCACCGCCTTGTGCCATGTCCGGACGACCACCGCCCTTCCCGCCCACTGCCGCAGCGGCTTGTTTCATCAAATCACCGGCTTTGAGTTGGCCAGTCAGGTCTTTGGTTACACCGGCAACCAGAACGACCTTATCCTCATGGACACTGCCGAGCAGGATCACTGCGCGGCCGAGCTTGTTCTTCAACTGATCGACCAAGGCCAACAACGCCTTGCCGTCCTGGCCGTCCAGGCGCGCCGCCAGGACGTTCACGCCCTTGACGTCCTGGGCGGAAGCCGACAGATCGTCGCCTGCCGCGCTGGCCGCCTTGGCCTGCAACTGTTCCAGCTGTTTCTCCAGCGCACGGTTGCGCTCCAGCACGGCGGACAGTTTGTCGATCAGGTTGTCACGGCTGCCCTTGACCAGGCTGGCCGCTTCCTTGAGTTGCTCTTCGGCCGCATTGAGGTAGGCCAGGGCCGCAGCGCCGGTCACCGCTTCAATACGACGCACACCGGACGCCACGCCGCCTTCGCTGATGATTTTCAGCAGGCCGATGTCGCCGGTACGGTTGGCGTGGATCCCACCGCACAGTTCCACCGAGAAGTTGCCGCCCATGCTCAGGACGCGCACGTTGTCGCCGTATTTCTCGCCGAACAGCGCCATGGCGCCCTTGGCCTTGGCGGTCTCGATGTCGGTTTCCTCGGTTTCCACCGCGGTGTTCTTGCGCACCTGGGCGTTGACGATGTCTTCCAGGGCCTTGATCTGCGCAGGCTTGATCGCTTCGAAGTGGCTGAAGTCGAAACGCAGGCGCTGGCTGTCGACCAACGAACCCTTCTGCTGGACGTGCTCGCCCAACACCTGGCGCAGTGCCGCGTGCAGCAAGTGGGTGGCCGAGTGGTTCAGCGCAGTGGCGTGGCGCACGTCGGCGTCCACCTGGGCGTCCACCGGCGAACCGACGATCAGGCTGCCCGACGCCAATACGCCGTGGTGCAGGAATGCGCCGCCGGTCTTGGTGGTATCACGCACATCGAAACGACCGGAAGACGCCTTGAGGAAACCGCAGTCGCCGATCTGGCCACCGGATTCGGCATAGAACGGCGTCCGATCCAGGACCACCACACCGTCATCGCCTTCATTCAGGACGTCGACCGACTGGCCGTCTTTATACAGCGCGATCACTTTGGCCGAACCGTGGGTGGCCGTATAGCCGGTGAACTCGGTGGCCACGTCAACCTTGACCAGGCTGTTGTAGTCCATGCCGAAGGAACTGGCGGAACGGGCGCGCACGCGCTGGGCTTCCATCTCGCGTTCGAAACCTTCCTCGTCGAGGGTCAGGTTGCGCTCACGGGCGATGTCGCCGGTCAGGTCCATCGGGAAACCGTAGGTGTCGTAGAGTTTGAACACCACATCGCCCGGCACCACGCTGCCCTGCAGGCCGGCGAGGTCTTGCTCGAGGATTTTCAGGCCCTGTTCCAGGGTCTTGGCGAACTGCTCTTCTTCGGCCTTGAGCACGCGCTCGATGTGCGCCTGGTTCTGGGTGAGTTCCGGGAAGGCTGCGCCCATCTCGGCGACCAGCGCCGCGACGATCTGGTAGAAGAAGCTGCCGTTGGCGCCCAGCTTGTTACCGTGGCGGCAGGCGCGACGGATGATACGGCGCAGCACGTAGCCGCGGCCTTCATTGGACGGCAGCACGCCGTCGGCAATCAGGAAACCGCAGGAACGGATGTGGTCAGCCACCACTTTGAGCGATGCCTGGTCTTCATTGGCACAACCGATGGCCTTGGCCGCAGCGGCCAGCAGGCTCTGGAACAGGTCGATCTCGTAGTTGGAGTGAACGTGCTGCATCACCGCACTGATCCGCTCCAGGCCCATGCCGGTATCCACCGACGGTGCCGGCAGCGGGTGCAACACGCCATCGGCGGTGCGGTTGAACTGCATGAACACGTTGTTCCAGATCTCGATGTAACGGTCGCCGTCTTCTTCCGGCGAACCCGGTGGGCCGCCCCAGATATCGGCGCCGTGATCGTAGAAAATCTCGGTGCATGGGCCGCACGGGCCGGTGTCGCCCATGGTCCAGAAGTTGTCGGAGGCGTAAGGCGCGCCCTTGTTGTCGCCGATACGCACCATGCGCTCAGGCGGCACGCCGACTTGCTGGGTCCAGATGTCGTAGGCTTCGTCATCGCTGGCGTAGACGGTGACCCAGAGCTTTTCCTTCGGCAGTTTCAGCACGCCAGTGAGGAAGGTCCAGGCGAAGTTGATCGCGTCTTTCTTGAAATAGTCGCCAAAGCTGAAGTTGCCGAGCATTTCGAAAAACGTGTGGTGACGGGCGGTGTAGCCGACGTTTTCCAGGTCGTTGTGCTTGCCACCGGCGCGCACGCATTTCTGGCTGCTGACCGCGCGGGTATAGGCGCGCTTTTCCTGGCCCAGGAAGCAGTCCTTGAACTGGTTCATCCCCGCGTTGGTGAACAGCAGGGTGGGGTCATTGCCTGGGATCAAGGAGCTGGAGGCGACACGGGTGTGGCCTTGCTCTTCGAAGAAGCGAAGGAAGGCTTCACGGATTTCTGCGCTTTTCATTAGGTTCTTCCACGGAGTCTGAGGCCAAAGGCCAGTGCGCAACATCATCAGACGGAGCGACGGCAAAGGGCCGCATTATATCGGCCCTTTGCCGGTGGTACAGCGTGTTTATGTGATAGAAACAGTCAATTAGACAGTCTGCACGGTCATTTCCGAGAAAACTCGACGAATGCCTGCACCACTTGCTCGATCTGCGCACGGCTCACGTCCAGGTGCGTGACCATGCGCAGGCGCGGTGCGGCGCTCAACTTGATGCCGCGCTCGGCGGCAAACGTCTTCAGGGCCTGCGCCCGGTCGCCGAGCTGCACGTAGACCATGTTGGTCTGCACCGGCTCCACCGCATACCCGGCCTTGCGCAGTTCATCCCCCAGCCATTGGGCGTTGGCGTGGTCGTCGGCCAGGCGCTGCACCTGATGGTCAAGGGCATACAGCCCCGCCGCCGCCAGGGAACCGGCCTGGCGCATGCCGCCGCCGACCATCTTGCGCAAACGCCGCGCCTTGGCGATCAGCGCCGTGGAGCCGCACAACACCGAGCCAATCGGCGCGCCCAGGCCCTTGGACAGGCACACCGACACCGAATCGAAATGCTGGGTGATCTCCCGCGCGTCCACGTCGAGCCTGACCGCCGCGTTGTAGAGCCGCGCGCCGTCCAGGTGCAGGGCCAGGCCATGTTCACGGGTAAACGCACGTGCCCTGGCCAGGTACTCCAGCGGCAGCACCTTGCCCTGCATGGTGTTCTCCAGCGCCAACAGGCGGGTGCGGGCGAAGTGAAAATCATCGGGCTTGATCGCTTCCAGCACCTGATCCAGGTCCAGGGAACCGTCCGCCTGCACTTCCAGTGGTTGCGGCTGGATCGAACCCAGCACCGCCGCGCCGCCGCCTTCGTACTTATAGGTGTGGGCCTGCTGACCGACGATGTATTCCTCGCCACGCTCACAGTGGGCCATCAACGCCAGCAGGTTGCTCATGGTGCCGGTGGGCACGAACAACGCCGCGGCGAACCCCAGGCGCTTGGCCAGTTCGGCCTCCAGGCGGTTGACGCTGGGGTCTTCGCCATACACGTCATCGCCGCTGACGGCGCTGGCCATCGCATCGAGCATGCCGGGGGTGGGCTGGGTCACGGTGTCGCTGCGCAGGTCTATCACGGTCATCAAACTGGCCTCTGATGGGTTGGGCGTTTTTTCGTACTGACGATTACTGCGGGTAAAGCCACGGAATATCAAGCCCTATGCTGCGTCAATCGAATATCAATCAAACAAACCGATATAGGCTATCGATACGGCAATCGTGCAGTTTCTGAAAAACCATGTTAAAAACTCTCCGCCGCCAGGGTTCTGGCGGCAACGTTCTCAGGGCGGGGTGCAATTCCCCACCGGCGGTAATTGCGCGCAATGTGCATAGCCCGCGAGCGCTTGGCGCCTCGAACTGCTCCGGCAGGACGGCGACAAGGTCAGCAGACCCGGTGTGATCCCGGGGCCGACGGTCATAGTCCGGATGAAGAGAGAACGGGATTGGCGCAAAAGGGCCGCGCGCTGAGTTCATGCCTGCATGACCCAGCTGTTCGTACCCTTAAATCCCATTCGATTCATAACGCCCTGTTTTTTTCTTAAACAGGAGTCAGAACATGCAACCCACCGCAATCGACAGCAAAAGCAAAAACCATCACGGCGAGCGCGTCGCGTTTATCCAGGCCTGCTGGCACAAGGATATTGTCGACCAATCGCGCAAAGGCTTCCTCAGCGAAATGATCGCCCTGGGTTACCAGGAATCGGACATCGATTTCTTCGAAGTCGGCGGCGCCTTTGAAATGCCCCTGCACGCCAAGCTGCTGGCCAAGACCGGCCGTTACGCCGGCATCGTCGCCGCGGCCCTGGTGGTGGACGGCGGCATCTACCGCCACGAATTCGTCGCCCAATCGGTGGTCAGCGGCCTGATGCAGGTTCAGCTGGAAACCGAAGTGCCGGTGTTCTCGGTGTCTCTGACCCCGCACCACTTCCACGCCGGCAGCGAGCACCACGCCTTCTTCCATGATCACTTCGTACACAAAGGCCAGGAAGCGGCGCGTACCTGTGCCGACACCTTGCACAAGGTGCGTGCGATCCGCCGCAGCGAGCCGCGTGCGGTAGCAGTTTAAGCAACACCGCAAAACAAAATGTGGGAGGGGGCTTGCCCCCGATGGCGGTCTGTCAGTTAAAAATTTTCTGACAGTTACACCGCAATCGGGGGCAAGCCCCCTCCCACATTTGGATCCGGTTAAGGCTGAGATCTATGCCAGCCCGGCGTCCGTGGTCGGCACGATCAATATCCCTGCGCGCAAGCCATTCTTCACCTTCGGGTTCGGGAAGATGATGCGTGCGCCCTCCTCCTCGATCACCCAGCGGGTCTTGGCGACGTCTTCGGCGAGCAGATAGCCCTGGGCCAACGGCGAAAAGTTTTCCACGTCCGCCGGCAGGTGCAACAGGAATGCATCGCTGTGCTTGATGACTTCGCGGGACACGGCAAACAGCTGCAGGCCATCCAGGCTGCCAGTGTCCGGTTCGGTGCCTTCGATGATCTGCGTCAGCCGGGTTTCCAGGCGCGACACGTCCACATCCTGGTTCTGCCCGAATGGCCGCGCCTTGCCCAATTCCAGGGTAAAGGCCTCGGCGCCCAGTTGTTCATAGGTAAAGGCGGAGAAGGTGATCGAAGCTTTGTTCTGCAGCAGCACCGCCTGCATACCGGCGGCGCGCAAGCGGGCCAGTTCGTGGCGCGAATGCTGGCGCCCGTCCTTCCACGGGTAGAGGGCGAACTGCTCGACCTTCGAACCGCGAATGGCGGTGTGCAGGTCGTAATGCAGGCGCGAGCGGCCAGGCAGGCTGAAGAAGCTGCGGGCCAATTGTTCCAGCTCGGCGGCGCGCATGGCTTCAGGGCCGATATTTTTTTCGTGACGGCCGTTGAACAGCCGGTTGACGTCCAGTTCGAGGTAACGCTCGCCGCGGCGCATGGCCTCGGGGTTGCCGAACAGGAACAGAATACGGGTGCGGGGTTTGATCTGCCCACGGGCGATGCCATGCAACAGGCGGTCGAGCAATTCGATCGGCGCGGTCTCGTTGCCGTGGATGCCGGACGACAGCAGCACATCGCTGCCGTTGTCCCGCGCTTGCGGCGGGCGCACTTCAAGCGCGCCTTCGCTGAGCCAGCGCATCTGCACGCCGTCGACAGTCAGTTGAATTTTTTGCGCCGGTTCACGACCGGCGAGGGTCAGTTCAAGGAGTTTGCCGAGGGCGAGCATAAGCAGCTTCCTTAGTGGTTGCAGCCTGGGCCGTGGACGTGATCGTCGTCATCACCCTCAACGTCGGCCGGTTCCATTTCCAGTTGCAGGCTCATCAGGTTGGTGGCCAGTGGGCGCATCAGCAGGTTGGCGTACTCGGCGTCGCCTTCTTCCACGTCCACACCGATCAGCAGTTGGCCACGGCCGTCGTGCTGAATCCAGACTTCCTTGCCCTGCCAGATCACGGCAACGCGGGTGCAGGAGGTTTGCAGCTGGGTGCCGTCGGTGTCTTCAAGGATCAGTTGCAGGGTATCGGTGCTCATAAATAGCTCTCGGCCGTGTGGCGTTAATTGATCTGGAAAGGATATACCGCGCCCAGTTTAAGGATTTGCGTCAGTTCATCCAATGCCGTCCGGCATTCAAGCAGCAATTGCGGGTCAGCCAGGTCGCTTTCGCGCAGGCTGTCGCGGTAGTGCTTGTCGACCCACTGGGTCAGCGTTTCATACAGCGGCGCGGTCATGATAACCCCTGGGTTCACCGCCGCCAGCTCGGTTTCGTTCAACGCCACGCGCAAACGCAGGCACGCCGGGCCGCCGCCGTTCTGCATGCTTTGCTTGAGGTCGAAGACCTTGACCTCGCGGATCAAACCACCGGCAGCGGTCAGACCTTGCAGATACTGCCAGACACGTGCGTTGGCGCGGCACTCTTCCGGCACGATCAACAGCATCGAGCCGTCGGCGCGGGTCAGCAATTGGCTGTTGAACAGGTAGGAACGCACCGCGTCTTCGACGCTGACCTGGGCACGCGGCACGCACACCGACTGGAAGTTGCCGCCCAGTTTGCCCAACTTGGCCTGCAACTCGGCAAGCATCGTCTCGGTGTTGAGGAACGCGTCCTCGTGATAGAACAGCATTTCGCCATTGCCCACCGCGATCACGTCGTTATGGAACACGCCGGCATCGATCACCGCCGGGTTCTGCTGGGCGAAGACCACGCCGTCATCGTTCAGGCCGTGCAGGCGGGCGACGGCCTGGGAGGCTTCGAGGGTCTGGCGCGCCGGGTACTTCTGCGGCGCCGGGTAACGGGTGTCGAACGCGCTGCGGCCGAACACGAAAAACTCCACGCCGGCCTCGCCATAGTCACGGCAGAAACGTGTGTGGTTGGCCGCGCCTTCGTCGCCGAACTGCGCCACCGCCGGCAACGCGGCGTGGTGGGCGAAGTGTTTCGCATCGGCAAACATCGCCCCCAATACGCGGCTGGTGGTCGGGTGTTCGATGCTGCGGTGGTATTTGCAGTTGAGGTTGGCGGCGGTGAAATGCACGCGGCCATCCGCCGTGTCGGCGCTCGGGCTGACGGTGGCGGCGTTGGCCACCCACATGCTCGACGCCGAGCAGCTGGCGACCAGCAATGGCATGGCGTGCTTGGCCGCGTGCTGGATGACCTGGGCATCGCTGCCGCTGAAGCCGAGGTTGCGCAAGGCAGCCACGTCCGGGCGTTCCTGCGGCGCCAGCACGCCTTGCACAAAGCCCATGTCCATCAGCGCTTTCATTTTCTGCAGGCCCTGCAACGCCGCTTCCTTGGGGTTGGAAGCTTGCTGGCTGTTGCTCTGGGACGCGACGTTGCCGTAGGACAAACCGCCGTAGTTATGGGTCGGCCCCACTAGACCGTCAAAATTGACTTCATAGGATTTCCTCCACGAACATCTGTTTTTATAGGCATCTAATGACTTGAATACACCACCGACCTAATGTGGGAGGGGGCTTGCCCCCGATAGCAGTCTGCCAGTTGATGAATCAGGTGACTGATCCACCGCTATCGGGAGCAAGCCCCCTCCCACCTTTAGATCAGTGTAATGCCGGGGGTGAGTGTGGCTGGCAGCACCAGGCTCGGGGTCTCCAGGGACGCCACCGGGTACGCGCAATAATCCGCTGCGTAATAGGCGCTGGCGCGATGGTTGCCCGAAGCCCCGACACCGCCGAACGGCGCGGTACTGGCGGCGCCGGTCAGTTGTTTGTTCCAGTTGACGATCCCGGCGCGGCTTTCCAGCCAGAATTGCTGGTAGCGCGCTTCGGAGTCCGACAACAAACCGGCGGCCAGGCCGTACTGGGTGTTGTTGGCCTCGGCAATCGCCGCGGCGAAATCAGCGTAGCGGATCACCTGCAACAGCGGGCCGAACAACTCTTCATCGGCGCGCTCGCTCACTTCGGTCACGTCAATGATGCCCGGGGTCAACAACGCGGCCTGAGCCTGCGGCTGGGTCATTTCCAGCAGCGCCACGGCGCCGTTGGCCAACAGCAGTTCCTGGGCGTCCATCAAGGCTTTCGCGGCCGCCAGGGAAATCACCGAGCCCATGAACGGCGCCGGTTGCTGGTCGAACGCACCAACCGCAATCGTCGCGCTGACCGCCACCAGCCGCGCCAGCAACGCATCGCCCCAGGCGCCTTCGGGCACCAGCAAGCGACGGGCACAGGTGCAACGCTGGCCGGCCGAGATAAACGCCGATTGGATGATGGTGTAGACCGCCGCATCCACGTCGGCCACTTGATCCACCACCAGCGGGTTGTTACCGCCCATTTCCAGGGCCAGGATCTTGTCCGGGCGCCCGGAGAACTGCTGGTGCAGGTGGTTGCCGGTGCGGCTGGAGCCGGTGAAGAACAACCCGTCGATACCCGGGTTGGCCGCCAGGGCGATCCCGGTTTCCCGCGCACCTTGCAGCAGGTTCAACACGCCCGCCGGCAGGCCGGCTTCGATCCAGCATTGCACGGTCAGCTCGGCGACTTTCGGGGTCAACTCGCTGGGTTTGAACAACACGGTATTGCCCGCCAGCAACGCCGGGACGATATGCCCATTGGGCAGGTGGCCGGGGAAGTTGTAAGGACCAAACACCGCCACCACGCCGTGAGGCTTGTGGCGCAGCACGGCGGTGGCGTCGCCCAGCGGGCCGCTCTTCTCGCCGGTACGCTCGCGGTAGCTTTGCACCGAGATTGCGATCTTGTTGGCCATGCTGGTGACTTCGGTGGCCGATTCCCACAGGGGCTTGCCGGTTTCTTCACCGATGCAGCGGGCGATTTCATCGGCGCGGCTTTTCAAGGTATTGGCGAAGGCTTCGAGCACGCCGATGCGCTCTTCCAACGAGCGCCGGGCCCACGCCGGAAACGCCTGGCGCGCCGCCTGCACGGCGGATTCGACCTGTTCGGCGCTGGCGCCATTGCCGGCCCACAGCACGTGCTGGGTCACCGGGTTGCGCGATTCGAACAGCTCACCCTGGCCAGCCAGCCAGCTACCTGCGATATACAGCGAATTCATTATTTCGACTCCCGAGCAGCAGACAACGGTACGGCACGCACTTGATCGCCCACCACCAGTTGCAGGCGCTTGGCGGTCAACGGATCGACCACCAGCGTGCCTGCCGCCAGGCGGGCCGGTGCGGCGGTGATGCGGCACTCTTCGCGCTTGCGGTTATGGATCAGGAACGGCGTGGCGTCGTCGCCTGGCGTGCCGATGGCCAACACCAGCGACTGGCTGTCGCGCACCGCACGGATCTTGCTGGTCTCACATTCCACCGCCGGGCCGGCGTCGAAAATGTCGACATAGCCCTGGTAGCTGAACCCTTCGCTCTTGAGCATGCTCAGCGCCGGCTCGGTATCCGGGTGAACCTTGCCGATCACGTTGCGCGCATCCTCGGACAGGAAGCAGCTGTACAGCGGAAATTTCGGCATCAACTCGGCGATAAAGGCTTTGTTGCCCACGCCGGTGAGGTAGTCGGCCTGGCTGAATTCCATCTTGAAGAAGTGTCGGCCCAGGCTTTCCCAGAACGGCGAACGCCCGGCTTCATTGGACACGCCGCGCATCTCGGCGATGATCTTGTTGCCGAACAACTGCGGGAACTCCGCGATAAACAGCAGGCGCGCCTTGGCCAGCATGCGGCCGTTGAGACCGTTGCGGTAATCGGCGTGCAGGAACAACGAACACAGTTCGGAGTTGCCGGTGAGGTCGTTGGCCAGGAACAGCGTCGGGATCTCACGGTAGATATTCAGCTCCTGGGAGGCGCTGACGGTCAGGCCGACCCGGAAGTTGTACCAGGGCTCGCGCAGGCCGACGGCGCCGGCGATGGCGGAAATCCCCACCACGCGGCCTTCGTCGTTTTCCAGCACGAACAGGTAGTCGGCATCCCCGCGCCCGGCTTCGCCGCGGAAGGTTTTTTCGGCCCAGCCGACCCGGTGGGTCAGGCGCTCTTCGTTGGCCGGCAAGGTGGTCAGGCCGGTGCCGGTGCTGCGCGCCAGATCAATCAGGGCCGGTAAATCGCTGCTGCGTACGGGACGAACGATCATGCTATCTCCTCAGGCGGGCCGCCCGTTCAGGCCACCCGCAAAACTCTGCGTTAAACCGCAACCAAACGCACGCTGGCGCCTTCGCCGACGCCCAGGGCTTCGGCCGCTTCCAGGTCCAGGGTCACCGGTTTGCCGGGCGCGTAGTCCAGCTCCAGCAGCACCGCGCGGTAATCCTGCAACTGCGCGTTGCTCACCAGGTACTGGCGGCCGACACCCTTGACCCTCTCGCCGATCTTCACCGGCACCACGCGGCTCTGGGCGATCGAGCGAATGCCCGAGACCCGTGCGTGCAGCGTCGGGCCGCCGTCGAAGATGTCGATGTAGTGATCGGTCTCGAAGCCTTCGCGCATGAGGATGTCGAAGGTGATCTGCGCACGCGGATGCACCTGGCCCATGGCTTCCTGGGCTTCGTCCGGCAGCAGCGGCACGTAGATCGGGTAGTGCGGCATCAGCTCGGCGAGGAACGTGCGGCTTTTCAGCCCGCACAGGCGCTCGGCGGCGGCGTAGTTGAGGTCGAAGAAGTTGCGCCCGATGGCGTCCCAGAACGGCGAATCACCGTTCTCGTCGCTGTAGCCGACAATCTCGGTCACCACCGAGTCGGCGAAGCGCTCGGGATGGCTGGCGACGAACAACAGGCGGCCGCGGGAATTGAGTTCCGACCACGGCGAACCGACCAGCTCCGGCACCACGTAGAAGCTGGTGAGCAGGCTGTTGCCGGTGAGGTCGTGGCACTGGGAAAGCACGTGGATCTTGTTGTGGATCTTCAGCTCGCGGGAGGCGTGGACGAAGGTCTCGTTACGGAAGCTGTAGAACGGTTCCGAGTAGCCGGCCGAGGCGACGATGGCCGA
>LNAP01009595.1_pt1 | contig 12862 bp, 10 predicted proteins | sample 602601 | NCBI WGS metagenome assembly LNAP01 (sample SAMN02440304, study PRJNA202911) | soil metagenome | biome: Subtropical and temperate rainforests or woodlands; isolation source: soil samples (1 kg each in a 20% v/v slurry with milli Q water) were... ...
AGGGTCGAAGGCTCGCCGTCCAGAGTGATTTCCAGCTCGTCTTCATCCGGGTAGCGGCTCATCAGGAACATTTCGCCCTGGTCGCTGTGGCAGCAGAGCATGGCCATGTTGTCTTCTTCGTCGTCGCAAGGGTTGACGATCAAGAGGGCGGTTTTCATTTTCATGGGAAATTCCTGGTTCGACGAGCGTGGTAAACGCAACAAGGGGCGATTCTGCCAGCCCGCGCACATTTCTGCTTGTCCGAGTGTCGATGACCGGGTATTGGACGGTCAGAGTGTTACTGGTCATTTCTGGTACGCATGTCCCGTAAAACCGGACGGAAATCCGTCATTTTCCTGTGCGAATGCTAGTGTTGTTCGATGCGCATGCGTTGAGCAGCGTACCGTTGACCGAATATGTCGCAGCACCGCAAGCACGGGCCTTGCCGCACTCGTTAAGCTGCGCAACGGATGAGCACCCGTAAAGACATTGCGCTGCACGCAGTCCAGTCGTTTTTGCAGATGCCCATTCACGGAAGGTGAATGTGACCTGAGTGTCTCGTCCAGCTTCACCCACCTGTCACCCTGTTTCCTCTGCCCGAGAATCAGGAACCGGGTGACGGACCACCCCGAAAGGGGTTTTGCACGCGACGCTTTCATCAATAACAAGCCCAAGCGGAGTACCACAGATGGCGTTCTTCACCGCAGCCAGCAAAGCCGACTTCCAGCACCAACTGCAAGCGGCACTGGCGCAGCACTGCCACAAGTGGCGCTGTTTTCTGAACAATTCTTCGGCATCATTTCCCTTGACGAGCTGACCCAACGTCGGTTGTCCGACCTTGCTGGCTGCACCCTTTCTGCATGGCGCATGCTTGAGCGCTTTGATCACGCGCAGCCGCAAGTGCGCGTCTACAACCCTGATTACGAACGCCACGGCTGGCAGTCGACCCATACCGCGGTCGAAGTGCTGCACCACGACCTGCCTTTCCTTGTGGACTCGGTGCGTACCGAGCTGAACCGCCGCGGCTACAGCATCCATACCCTGCAAACCACCGTGCTGAGCGTGCGTCGTGGCAGCAAGGGCGAGTTGCTGGAAATCCTGCCTAAAGGCACCCAGGGCGACGGCATTCAGCAAGAATCGCTGATGTACCTGGAGATCGACCGCTGCGCCAACACCGCCGAGCTCACTGTGCTGAGCAAAGAGCTGGAGCAGGTGCTCGGTGAAGTCCGCGTGGCTGTCGGCGATTTCGAGCCGATGAAGGCCAAGGTCCAGGACATCCTGACCAAGCTGGACAACAGCCAGTTCGCCGTCGATGGCGACGAGAAGAACGAAATCAAGAGCTTCCTGGAATGGCTGGTGGGCAACCACTTCACCTTCCTCGGTTATGAAGAGTTCGTGGTCAGCGATGAAGCCGATGGCGGCCATATCGTCTACGACAAGGACTCCTTCCTCGGCCTGACCAAGCTGCTGCGTGCCGGCCTGACCTACGATGACCTGCGCATCGAAGACTACGCCGTGAACTACCTGCGCGAACCGACCCTGCTGTCGTTCGCCAAGGCCGCGCACCCAAGCCGTGTACACCGTCCGGCTTACCCGGACTACGTGTCGATCCGCGAAATCGATGCCGACGGCAAGGTCATCAAGGAATGCCGTTTCATGGGCCTGTACACCTCGTCGGTGTATGGCGAGAGCGTGCGGGTGATCCCGTACATCCGTCGCAAGGTCGAGGAAATCGAACGCCGTTCCGGCTTCCAGGCCAAGGCTCACCTGGGCAAGGAACTGGCGCAGGTGCTCGAAGTGCTGCCGCGCGACGATCTGTTCCAGACCCCGGTGGACGAGCTGTTCAGCACCGTGATGTCGATCGTGCAGATCCAGGAACGCAACAAGATTCGCGTGTTCCTGCGCAAAGACCCGTACGGCCGTTTCTGCTACTGCCTGGCCTACGTGCCGCGTGACATTTATTCCACCGAAGTGCGCCAGAAGATCCAGCAGGTACTGATGGATCGCCTGAAAGCCTCGGACTGCGAGTTCTGGACCTTCTTCTCCGAGTCCGTGCTGGCCCGCGTGCAGTTGATTCTGCGCGTCGACCCGAAGAACCGCCTCGATATCGACCCGCTGCTGCTGGAAAAAGAAGTGGTGCAGGCCTGCCGCAGCTGGCAGGACGACTACGCCGCCCTGACCGTTGAAAGCTTCGGTGAAGCCCATGGCACCAACGTGCTGGCCGACTTCCCGAAAGGCTTCCCGGCCGGTTACCGCGAACGTTTCGCAGCCCACTCGGCTGTGGTCGACATGCAGCACCTGCTGAGCCTCAACGAAAAAAATCCGCTGGTGATGAGCTTCTACCAGCCGCTGGGTCAGGTTTCCGGTCAGCGCATGCTGCACTGCAAGCTGTACCACGCCGATACCCCGCTGGCGCTGTCCGACGTGCTGCCGATCCTGGAAAACCTCGGCCTGCGCGTGCTGGGTGAGTTCCCGTATCGCCTGCGCCACAACAATGGCCGCGAATTCTGGATTCACGACTTCGCGTTCACTGCCGCCGAGGGCCTGGAACTCGACATCCAGCAGCTCAACGACACGCTGCAGGACGCATTCGTCCACATCGTGCGTGGCGATGCCGAGAACGACGGGTTCAACCGTCTGGTACTGACCGCCGGCCTGCCATGGCGCGACGTGGCGCTGCTGCGTGCCTACGCCCGCTACATGAAGCAAATCCGTCTGGGCTTCGACCTGGGCTATATCGCCAGCACCCTGAACAACCACACCGACATTGCCCGCGAGCTGACGCGGTTGTTCAAGACCCGCTTCTACCTGGCGCGCAAGCTGTCCGGCGACGATCTGGAAGACAAGCAGCAACGCCTGGAACACGCGATTCACAGCGCCCTGGACGACGTTCAGGTACTGAACGAAGACCGCATCCTGCGTCGCTACCTGGACCTGATCAAGGCCACTCTGCGCACCAACTTCTACCAGACCGATGCCAACGGCCATAACAAGTCGTACTTCAGCTTCAAGTTCAACCCGCACTTGATTCCCGAGTTGCCAAAGCCTGTACCGAAGTTCGAAATCTTCGTGTACTCGCCACGCGTTGAAGGCGTGCACCTGCGCTTTGGCAACGTGGCCCGTGGCGGCCTGCGCTGGTCTGACCGTGAAGAAGACTTCCGTACCGAAGTCCTGGGCCTGGTAAAAGCCCAGCAAGTGAAGAACTCGGTCATCGTGCCGGTGGGTGCGAAGGGCGGCTTCCTGCCGCGTCGCTTGCCACTGGGCGGCAGCCGTGACGAGATCGCGGCCGAGGGCATCGCCTGCTATCGCATCTTCATTTCGGGTCTGTTGGACATCACCGACAACCTTAAGGACGGCGCCCTGGTGCCGCCGGCCAACGTCGTGCGTCATGACGACGATGACCCGTACCTGGTCGTCGCGGCGGACAAGGGCACTGCGACCTTCTCCGACATCGCCAACGGCATCGCCATCGACTACGGTTTCTGGCTGGGTGACGCGTTTGCGTCCGGTGGTTCGGCCGGTTACGACCACAAGAAAATGGGCATCACCGCCAAGGGCGCGTGGGTAGGCGTACAGCGCCACTTCCGCGAGCGCGGCATCAATGTCCAGGAAGACAGCATCACCGTGGTCGGTGTCGGCGACATGGCCGGTGACGTGTTCGGTAACGGCTTGCTGATGTCCGACAAGCTGCAACTGGTCGCAGCGTTCAACCACCTGCACATTTTCATCGATCCGAACCCTGAGCCGGCGTCGAGCTTCGCCGAGCGTCAGCGACTGTTCGACCTGCCTCGTTCGGCCTGGTCGGACTACGACACCAGCCTCATGTCCGAAGGCGGCGGCATCTTCTCGCGCAGCGCGAAGAGCATTGCGATTTCCCCGCAAATGCAGGAACGCTTCGATATCAAGGCCGAAAAGCTGACCCCGACCGAACTGCTGAACGCCTTGCTCAAGGCACCGGTGGATTTGTTGTGGAACGGCGGTATCGGTACTTACGTGAAGGCCAGCAGCGAAAGCCACGCCGATGTCGGCGACAAGGCCAACGACGCACTGCGGGTAAACGGCAACGAACTGCGCTGCAAAGTCGTGGGCGAGGGCGGTAACCTGGGCATGACCCAACTGGGGCGCGTCGAGTTCGGCCTCAATGGCGGCGGTTCCAACACCGACTTCATCGACAACGCTGGTGGCGTGGACTGCTCCGACCACGAAGTGAACATCAAGATCCTGCTCAACGAAGTGGTTCAGGCCGGCGACATGACCGACAAGCAACGCAACGAGTTGCTGGCGAGCATGACCGACGAAGTCGGTGGCCTGGTGCTGGGCAACAACTACAAGCAGACTCAGGCCTTGTCCCTGGCAGCCCGTCGCGCCTTGCCGCGGATTGCCGAATACAAGCGCCTGATGAATGACCTGGAAGGTCGCGGCAAGCTGGATCGCGCCATCGAGTTCCTGCCGGCCGAAGAAGCGATCAACGAGCGCATCGCCGAAGGCCATGGCCTGACCCGTGCCGAGCTGTCGGTGCTGATCTCGTACAGCAAGATCGACCTCAAGGAGCAGTTGCTGGGCTCCCTGGTGCCGGACGACGATTACCTGACCCGCGACATGGAAACCGCTTTCCCGCCAACACTGGTAAGCAAGTTCTCCGCGGCGATGCGTCGTCACCGTCTGAAGCGCGAAATCGTCAGCACCCAGATTGCCAACGATCTGGTCAACCACATGGGTATCACCTTCGTTCAACGACTCAAAGAGTCGACCGGCATGAGCCCGGCGAACGTGGCCGGTGCTTATGTGATCGTGCGTGACATTTTCCACCTCCCGCACTGGTTCCGTCAGATTGAAAACCTGGACTACAAGGTTTCCGCCGACGTACAACTGGAACTGATGGACGAGCTGATGCGCCTGGGCCGTCGCGCCACGCGCTGGTTCCTGCGTGCCCGTCGCAACGAGCAGAACGCTGCGCGTGACGTCGCGCACTTCGGTCCGCATCTGGCGGCTCTGGGCCTCAAACTCGACGAATTGCTCAGTGGCGAGATCCGCGAAACCTGGCAGACCCGTTATCAGGCGTACGTCGAAGCCGGTGTGCCGGAGTTGCTGGCGCGCATGGTGGCTGGTACCACGCACCTGTATACGCTGCTGCCGATCATCGAGGCTTCCGACGTGACCGGCCAGGACCCTGCCGACGTGGCCAAGGCCTACTTCGCCGTGGGCAGTGCACTGGACATCACCTGGTACCTGCAACAGATCAGCGCTCTGCCGGTTGAAAACAACTGGCAGGCGCTGGCCCGTGAAGCGTTCCGTGATGACGTCGACTGGCAGCAACGTGCGATCACCATCTCGGTCCTGCAACAGGGCGACGGTTCCCAGGAGGTGGAAACACGCCTGGACCTGTGGATGCAGCAGCATGAAGGCATGATCGAGCGCTGGCGTGCCATGCTGGTGGAAATCCGTGCCGCAAGCGGCACCGACTACGCCATGTACGCGGTGGCCAACCGCGAACTGCTGGACCTGGCGTTGAGCGGTCAAGCGGTGGTGCCTGCCGCCGTCGCCGCCGCCGAGCTGGAACCGGCTGCCTGATCAGGAGTTGAATGAAAAAGCCCCGCATCGAGAGATGCGGGGCTTTTTTCATTCAAGGGGCAAGACAACACGCCGGCCCATGTTTGGAACTCAGCTGTAGGGTGTAGAGCTTGCAGGCGAAGAGACCTGCCTTTCCAGAATTTCCAGCTCGAACGTGACAGCGTCGCCAGTCTTATCGGTAAAGCACCTGCTGTACGCTGGATCACGCCAGATTTCTTGTCTGATAATTCCGGCGTTACGTGCTTTCAAATAAACGCTGGCTTTAGAGGCGTTCAAATCATCCAGTGTAATGATCTGATGATAACCATCCAGCAAATTGAAGGAGGTGGTATCACCGCCGGCCGCCGGATAGGCGCCAAGCACCCCTTGGTCGCCCTGGCTGAAATATTTCTGATAGTACGCTTCGCTCAGAATCTGCATGTTGTAGTAGTCGTCATAACACCTGAAGTGGATGACCACGGCCGTCTGTTTTCTGCCACCTACAGGGCGCATTGTCCGGCTAGCAGGGTCATAGGCTTCAAAGGTAGTCACAATATTTGGCGGGATCGGCGATTTGCCTCTGCCAGGTTCAAAATGACCCGCGCTCAATATCTGGTCAAAAAATGTCATGTTGACTCCATTGCACGTGATGCGGGCAATGAAGGATCTTTCCTGGTCTTTAGTCATGAAGACGTCCTTGTCTGTAGAAAGTGGTGGTTGGCGCTGTAACGCGGATTGGAAGATACCGTTATTTAAAAAACATCGTTTTGATTAATTGTGAGCAAACCCTTCCTGTACTGGTCGAGGTTTGCTCACACTATCTGTCACAGTCTTAATGCAATTTCTGCTCTGAGGTTTGGTCGATCATCGAGACGTTACTTGTCGGACTAGTCAATAAATTGCTGAGCGACTGGTCAAACTTCTGCAATGCCCTTACTTGCACGTTTTGTTGCTCGTTGATATCGGCAACAATCTCTTCACTGCGTTTATAGTCCGCCCATACCGGGCTGAGCGCTCTGGCGTCATAACCTTGTGCGGTGCCAATGTAGTTGAAGTGGCTGTCATAGAAATCGGCACTGACTTTGGACTCGACGTCCGAACTACGCGAGGTGATCAATTGGCTGCGGCTGTCGACAATGGCTACCACATCCGGTTTCGCCGCCTTGAGGCTCTGCATGTCCGGGTACACGGTGACCGATCCGAATTGCCGTTGAAGCGAGGCCTTGACCCAATCCACCGCAAGGTCGGGTCTGGAGGTGGCGACGTAGGCGTCGTGGATCTCCCGTACCAGCAGGCTCTGGCCGAAGCCGGTGCCGGCATTGGCCTGGTAATTCTGTAGATAGGCACGGTTAGCCTGGGTGTTTTGGCTGTACACCACGCCCAGGGCCACATTGCTGCCGTTGGGAATACGAGTCGCGTTGCTGCGGCCGACCGGTTCGGTGAACACACTTTCCAGCGAAGGCCCCGCGGAGGGTGCGGTGGGAACCGAGCAGCCAGCCAAAAGTGCAGCTGATAGGGTAAGCGTACTGACAAGTGCAAGTTTCATTGTGTTACTCCAGTGAAACAGCATTAGTAAGGAAATTGAAGTTGCCAGAATTGATCGGCAGTTGTTTCAGACTAAAGCGGGAAGTGCAGAATGAAACAGCCGATTGCGTGGATATCAGCCGGCCTATAGTTTTGTTTGATTTAAACAAGTCGGGTTAATTGCCCCGGGAAGTAAAAACGCCCGAATAGAAAATTTGGGCGTTTTTATTTATGGCTGTTCGTTCAGCGATCAGTTTTTCAGGGGGACCAGCACCTGTTCGTCCGGCGACAACACCATGAACACCAGCAACTTGGCAGGCTCGGTAGCGCTGGCGTTTTTCGATACCAGATGCTCGGATCCTGCTGCTTCATACCAGTAGTCGCCCGCCTTGTACGTCACTGCTTTCTCGCCTTTCACCTGAGAGGTGACAGACCCCGACAGGACGTAGGCCATGGCTGTACCGTCGTGCTTGTGGGCGATGGACGATTGGCCGGGCTTGTAGTCGACTTCGATCATCAGTGCTTTTTTGCCTGGCACGTTTTTCAGCATGTGATCCTGCAATACCGTGACTTTTTCCGAGGGGTCGCCGGCTTCATGGGCGAATGCCGGGGCGCCGACGGCCAGGGTCAGGGCAACAAGGGGAGCGGCAAAGAAGCGCAAAACGTTCATGGTTCATTACCTGCGTTGGATAAGTGGTCAGGAACCAATCTAGTCCGCCGCGAGGGGCAATCAAACAGCCAATATTCGGGAAGGTCAGGGGACCAATGTCTGGGCGGCTCGCTCCAGCGGGGGGGGGAGTTCTGTAGGAGCGAGCTTGCTCGCGATGGATTCAGATTCGCCGCGTTTAACCAGGAAGCACGCGTTATCGTTGACGACTATCGCGAGCGAGCTCGCTCCTACAGGGGGGGGCTAGCGGATCGGAAAGCTGTTGAAGTCGACGGAGTTGGCCAGTTGGCAATCGATCAGGTCGATGAAACCCTGGACTTGCGGGCAGTTGAAATGCGATCGCATGGCCTCTTCCGATTGCCAGTGGGCGCTGACGGTCCAGCGATTGGTGTCCTCGGGGCAGCGGTCGACCATATAGGATTCGCACCCGGGAAGTTCACGCAGGGTTTCGACAATCTTTTGCAGTTGCTTACCCAGTTCTTCCGAGCGCCCGGCGGCGGCCTGTACCTGTACGGTATTGATCACTTCATGGGACATTGCTCACACTCCTGAATCAGGCCGGACGAATCCTGCTCATTGAGGGATAACGGCCCGGCCCCCGGGACCGCCAATAGCCAATCCCCGGATAAAACCGCAGGCCAATCCGTCAGGCCACTTGCTGCAGGATGTCGCGCAAACGGTCCAGGGCGATGTCGATGTCGAGGGTTTCGATGGCGCCAAAACCGAAAAAAAGCCCGGCCCTGGGCGTTTCCTGATAGAAAAAGCTGTCGATGGCATATAGCCCGACTTCGACTTTTTTCGCCAATTCGATCACCAATGGAATATCCATCGGCACTTTGCACATCACCACCATGTGGAAACCTGCAGTGGACGGTACCGCCTCCAGCCAGGGCGAAAGATCGCCTGCCATGCGCGTCAGGATCCGCTCGCGGCGCCCGGCATAGATCGTATGGCAGCGCCGGATGTGCTTGAGCAGGCAACCTTCGGCGATGAACTTGGCCAGCGCCCATTGCGGCAGGGTCGAGGTGTGCAGGTCGGTGAGCTGCTTGGCGCGCACCACGGCCTCGAGGATCGCCGGCGGCAGGATCCCGTAGCCGAGCCGCAGTTCCGGTAACAGGGTTTTGGAGAACGTCCCGACGTACGCGACGATTCCCCGTTCATCCATGCTTTGCAGGGAATCGGTGGGGCGGCCTTCATAGCGGAACTCGCTGTCGTAGTCGTCCTCGATGATGATCGCACCCAACTCATGGGCCTTGGCCAGCAGTGCTTCCCGGCGCGCCTGACTCATCGGCATGCCCAGCGGGAACTGGTGCGAGGGGGTGACGTAGATCAGGCGCGTGCCGCGAGGAATCTGGTCCACCACAATGCCTTCGGCGTCCACCGGTACGCCAATGACCGTGGCGCCATGGGTGCCGAACAGCAGGCGCGCCGGCGGGTAGCCGGGGTCTTCCATGGCGACCAGGCTGCCCGGACTGATCAGCACCCGGGCAATCAGGTCCAGCGCCTGCTGCGCGCCGTTGCACACCACCACATCCTCATCCTGACAATTGACCCCGCGGGAGAACGCGATGTGCTGCGCAATGGCGTTACGTAGCGCCGGCAAGCCCTCGGGCTGGCTGTATAAGCCCTTGGAACCGGCAATCTGGCGCAGTGCATGGGAGGTGCAGCGCCGCCAGTCATCCTGGGGAAACTGGCCCTTGCTGGTGGCGCCACCAATGAAGTCGTAGCGCAGCGAGCCTTCCAGGGTCGGATGACGCAAAAACACCGGCAGGTTGCGCCAGTACTCGATCACCTCGAAGCCGCCGAGTTCGGTGTGGTTCTGTTTACGCTGCACCTTCGACGAGCGCGCGTTGACATAGGTACCTTTGCCGACCACCCCGGTGAGGAAGTTTTCGTAAGTCAGTTGGGCGTAGGTGTCGGAAATGGTCTTGCGCGAAATACCCAGTTGTTCGGCCAGCAAGCGGCTGGGGGGCAGTTGTGTCCCGGCAGTCAGGCGACCGGACTCGATAGCGCTGCGCAGTTGGTTGTACAGCTGGCCGGCCAGGTCCTTGCGACCGTTGATGACAACATGTAGTTCCATACCGGCGAGGCTCCGGGGCTGTTGGGCGCGTGTGCGTCGCGCAAGATTACTCTTATCCGCTTGTGGTACAGAAGTTGTGCAGTGGAAAAACCGTCAATTGGTCTGGCGGCGGTGGTCCCCGGGGAAATCGCCTGATTGGATCTGTCATGCCCCTGCGCCAGCGACTACCGTGAAGATCACATCACGCCTGCACGAGATCGCCCCATGAACCCCCGTCTGGATTACTACAGCGCGTCCCCCAAAGCGATGAAAGCCATGATCGCCATGGAGGCCCTGGCCAGCAGCCTGAGTATCGAGCAGGGCCTGCTGCACCTGATCAAGATTCGTGCTTCGCAGCTCAATGGCTGTGCCTTTTGCACCGATATGCACTCAGTGGATGCACGGCGCCTGGGCGAAAGCGACCGGCGTCTTTATTCCATTGTGGTCTGGCGCGACAGCAACTTTTTCAATCCTCGGGAAAGAGCCGCGCTGGCCTGGACCGAGGCGGTCACCTTGCTCTCCGAAAGCCATGTGCCGGACGATGTCTACGCGCAAGCCAGAGAGCAGTTCAGTGAAAGCGAAATGGTCGACCTGACCATTGCCGTTACCACCATCAACAGCTGGAATCGCCTGGCGGTGAGCTTTCGGCAGACACCCAGCGCCTGAGTCATTGTCACAGCAGGTTCATGAACGATCCGCAGGATGCACCTGTCAGTGTCAGATCGACAGGGAGTCCTCGATGTCATTCATGCAAGCCAGCGCCCACCTGGGGGCTGCGGAGTATCGTGTAGCTATCGATAAAAACGCGTCATGGCGCCAGTTGGCGGCAGCTATCGACCCCGAACTGGCGCTGTGTTTCACCGTCAGCGCCCGTTGCGGTTGCTTCATGCAGGCCGCCCGTAGTCTCAACATCAAGACCACCCGCCTGCGCAGGCAACTGGTGCTGCTGGAAACGCAGCTCCAATGTTCGCTGTTCAACCATGGCGACAATGGTTTGAGCCTCAGCCGCGATGGCTTGCGCTTACACGCACAATTGATCGCCCTGGCCCATGAGCGCGGTTTGCCGGTGGTCGAGCAGCCGTTGATTCGCCTGGCCGTGGCGGATTCGATCCTGCATGACATTCTCGGACGTGACCTGGTTGCACTGCTGCGGCGCAACGCCAGCGTTCGGTTGGAGATCATGACGCTCGACAGCGAGTTGGCTTTGCAGGCGGTCAGCGCCGACGTGGTGGTGTGGCTGGGCGAGACCGGATCGCCGTTACCGGGACCGAGTTTTGCCACCACCGAACCCCGGCGCCTGGCGCAACTCGATTACCTGCCGCACATTGCCAAGCGCTACTCGCGGGTTGCCTCCAGGCCGGAATGCCTCGATGACCTGGCCGATTTTCTCCTGGTGCAATGGCGGCAGGACGGCCAGGTTGAAAGCTTCCGGCCATGGAATACGCTGTTGGATCAGCGCCCGGCCGGGGTGGTGCAACTGCAATCCCGGGAGCTGATGCTGGAGATGATCCTCGGCCTGCTGCCGCACTACATGAGCCACTTCGACCGCGGGCTGATTGGCTTGCCGGGCCTGTTTGACCAGCCGATGCGGCGTCAGGTTTGGATGGCGATCAATGCTGATTCCGGGGACGACGAGCAGGTACGGATGATCGTCGAATTGATCGAAAACACTTTCAGCGAGCGCCGGGAGTGGTTCGAAAGCTGAGCCCGCTCCCACATTGTTTCGCGCCACACGCGAACGTCGCGTTGTAGAGTGAACGGCCATGTCTGCTTCAAGGATGATTCACCCATGCCAACCACCGAACCCGTCATTACCCTCGAACGCTTCAGCGAATCCCATATCGAAGGCGTTGCGGCGCTGTACAACGACCCGGCCATCGCCCGTCAAACCCTGCAAATGCCGTTTCAGTCCACCGAGCTCTGGCGCAGTCGCCTTGCGCTGGATAACGAACGCTTGGTGAATGTGGTGGCCCTGCATCAAGGCACGGTTATCGGCAACATTGGCCTGGAGCAGTTCTCACGCATTCGTCGCAGCCATGCCGGCAGTTTCGGCATGGGCGTTGCGGTGGCATGGCAGGGCAAGGGGGTGGGCTCGAAGCTGCTCGCGACGGCGCTGGATATCGCCGACAACTGGATGAATCTGCAGCGCATCGAGCTTTCGGTGTATGCCGACAACGAAGCGGCCATTTCCCTGTACCGCAAGTTTGGCTTCGAAACCGAGGGCCTGTTCCGTGAATATGCCGTGCGTGACGGCGTGCTGGTGGACACCTTGAGCATGGCGCGCCTGTGCCGCACGCCCAAGACTGGTTGAGTCCGTCGCCCAGGGCAAACGCTACCGCCTCCTGCGCATTCAGTCCGGCGGTGGCAGTACCGCTCACGCTTTTACTCGTACGCCCGCCACGCGCATCTGCCATGCTTGATATCCGCAACACCGCTTCAACCAAAGGAACACCGCTATGGACGATGTACAGCAACTGGGCGAAATGCTTCGCCACTACGCCGAAAGCGAAGCGCACAAAAAGCAAGTGTTCGAGTCGCAATCGGCCGAGTGGGCGAAGCGCATTGGTGCGCTGTTCGATCAGATCCAGCAGTGGCTGGAACCGGTCAAGGCACCTGACCTGCTCGAAGTGAACCGCGAAGTATACGTCGCGTCGGGGCCGAGTGTTCCGGTGGAGACCTCGCCGTTCAAGACCGAAAAGCTGAGCATCCTGATCGCTGGCAAACCGGTGGAATTCGTGCCGGAGGTGATGGGTGTCGGCGGGCAGATTTCCGTGGCGGTGATGGGCTTTACAGCAGCACGTTATGGCAGCGTGTCACTGGTGTGCCTGCCGCCATCCGCTGGCTGGCAGTGGCGCAAGACCAATGGCTTGAAAGACCCGGACACTTTTGAGTTCGATGCAAACTTCCTGGCGCAACAACTGCAAAGCCTGATTCCCCGAGAGCGTGCCTGAAATCTCGACATACAACCCTGTGGGAGCGAGCTTGCTCCCACAGTAATCGGTGCCACATCAGATATCGAGGGTTTCCCAATCCGGGTTCGCCTCTTGCGGCGGCAGTGTTCTAACGGTTTTTCCGGTCGCCAA
>LNAP01004492.1_pt1 | contig 12861 bp, 14 predicted proteins | sample 602601 | NCBI WGS metagenome assembly LNAP01 (sample SAMN02440304, study PRJNA202911) | soil metagenome | biome: Subtropical and temperate rainforests or woodlands; isolation source: soil samples (1 kg each in a 20% v/v slurry with milli Q water) were... ...
AGTTGTTCAGCGACGATCTTCTTGACGCGCTGTTCGATGCTTTCCATGCAGATCTCCAAGTTGGGAAAATTTCCCGCGAATTATAGCCAAACGAAAAAAATTATGGTGCCGGCTATGACAAAAAAAAACAGCATTACCAAATATCAGTGACATTTTGCTTGAATTATGAAAAATGTCTATTCGGAACACCTCTAAGGAACAGATTTTACCCTACACAGGCATACCTGTTTGGTAAATTACATGTACATCCCACCGTTTACATGCAGAGTCGTACCGGTAATATACCCCGCCTGCGGTGCGGCCAGAAAAGCCACCGCATTGGCGATATCGGCCGCCGAGCCCAGACGCCCCAGGGGAACCTGGGCCAGAATGGCCGCTGTTTGTGTTTCGCTTAGCGCCCGGGTCATATCGGTTTCGATAAACCCTGGCGCCACGCAATTGACCGTAATATTACGACTGCCCAGCTCACGCGCCAGCGCGCGCGCCATGCCCGCCACGCCCGCCTTGGCGGCCGCATAGTTGGCCTGCCCCGGATTGCCGCTGGAACCAATGACCGACGTAATATTGATGATGCGGCCCCAACGGGCCTTCATCATGTTTTTGAGCACCGCGCGCGACAAACGAAACACCGCCGACAGATTCGTGTCGATCACGGCATCCCAATCATCGTCTTTCATGCGCATTGCCAACGTATCGCGAGTGATCCCCGCGCTGTTGACCAGAATATGGGGGCCGCCGTCGTTCTGGCCCAGCTCGGCGATCAGTGCATCGCAGCCGGCTGTATTGGTCACATCGAGCACCACTCCACGCCCGCTGTCGGGTGCAAGCATATCGGAAATCGCCTGCGCACCCGCCTGGGAAGTCGCCGTGCCGACGACATAAGCGCCGCGAGCCGCCAGCTCGAGCGCAATCGCCTTGCCAATGCCGCGCGTCGCGCCCGTAACCAAGGCAACTTTGCCGTCGAGTTGTTGTTCTTGCATCGCCTTACCCCTGCAAAGTAGTTAATGCCGCGTCGAGCGACGCCGGATCGGTAATCGCCAGCCCCACCAGATCGCGATCAATACGTTTGGTCAGGCCGTTGAGCACCTTGCCCGGGCCGCACTCGACAATATGCGTCACGCCCTGCGCCTTCATGGCCTGTATCGTTTCAACCCAGCGTACGGCATGCCAGGCCTGGCGCACCAGAGCATCTTTGATTGACGCGGGGTCAACGGGACTTTGCACATCGACGTTATTGATCAAAGGCACTTCGGGCGATTGTAAGTCAATTGGCGCCAAAGCCCGCTGCAACACCTCGGCAGCCGGTTTCAACAAGCTGGAATGAAAGGGAGCGGACACTTGCAACACCAGGGCGCGCTTGGCGCCGGCCGTTTTAGCCAGCTCGCAGGCGCGCTCGATGCCCGCCTTGTGCCCGGCAATAACCACTTGAGCCGGCGCATTGAAGTTAACGGCTTCCACCACTTCGCCCTGGGCTGCTTCAGCGCAAATCGCTTTCACCGCGTCGTCGTCCAGGCCCAATATCGCCGCCATCGAACCGGTGCCCACAGGCACCGCCGCCTGCATGGCGTCGGCGCGCACACGCACAATGCGTACTGCGTCGTCCAGGCTCAGCGAGCCGGCGGCCGTCAGCGCCGAATACTCGCCAAGGCTATGTCCGGCAACCATCGCCGGCGCAACGCCGCCGGCGGCAAGCCATGCGCGGTAGACGGCCACGGCAGCGGTCAGCATGACGGGCTGGGTGTTCGTCGTGAGATTCAGTTGCTCGGCGGGCCCCTGAGAGATCAGCGCCCCCAGGTCTTGCCCGAGCGCGGCCGACGCCTGCTCAACGGTTTCAGCAACGACACGCTGGCCGGCCCAAGCGTCGAGCATGCCGACCGATTGCGAGCCTTGCCCGGGAAAGACGAAAGCAATTTTCATAGTAATCAAAGAGTAAATTGGACAGGAAGGCTGCAAACCGGCGCAAGACCGGCCGAGCCGGCGACTTACATGCGGATCAGCACGGATCCCCAGGTGAACCCGCCGCCCACGCCTTGCATCATGACGAGGTCGCCCGTCTTGATACGGCCGTCGCGGCGTGCCGCATCGAACGCCAAGGGCACACTGGCCGCCGATGTATTGGCGTGTTGATCGACAGTGATGACCACTTTTTCAGCAGGTATATGGAGCTTCTTGCCAATGAAGTTAATGATCCGCACATTGGCCTGGTGCGGCACCAGCCAATCGATATCGTCGACTTCGATGCCGGCTTTGCGACAAACTTCCCTGGCCGAATCGGTTAGCGAGTTGACGGCAAGCTTGAACACAGCCTGGCCGTCCATACGCAGGAAGGGATCGCCCACCACCTTGCCATGCGCCACATTTCCGGCGGCGCACAAGATGTTCATCTGACTGCCATCTGCACTCAGCTGGGCGGCCATAATGCCCGGCTGTTCGTCGGCCTTGAGCACCACGGCTCCCGCTCCGTCCCCGAACAGCACGCAAGTCTTGCGGTCGTTCCAATCGAGAATGCGCGAAAAAACCTCGGCGCCAATGACCAGCGCGGCACGGGCATGCCCCGCCTTGATGAACGCATCGGCGGTTGTCAGGGCATAGACGAAACCGCTGCAAACGGCCTGCACATCGAACGCAGCGCCGCCCTTGATGCCCAGGTTGGCCTGTACCTGGCAAGCCGTGCTGGGAAACACAAAATCGGGAGTCGATGTGGCGACAATGATGAGATCGATTTCGTCAGCGGCCACGCCGGCATCGGCCAGGGCCGCTTGCGCCGCTTCGGTAGCCAGCATACTGGTCGTCATATCGGGATCAGCCAAATGGCGCTGACGAATGCCAGTACGTTCGGTAATCCATGCGTCGGACGTTTCGACATTACGCGTGGCCAGTTCGGCAGCGAGTTCGTCGTTAGACACGACCCGCGGCGGCAAATAGCCACCCGACCCTACTATCTTCGCATAAGGCATATTAGCGTTCATCCAGCCACCCCGTTATTGCACAGGATTTGATAAATCGTTAGGGATCTTCGCCGACACCGCCGAAGCGGCCAGCAAACTTTGGCGAAGATGATCAATGGCAGCCGTCGTGCCTTTAAGCAGGTCGTTGTGCACGGCCTCGCGTGTGCGTTGCAACGCACAGCCAAACGCGTAGGCATCGGCCGAGCCGTGGCTTTTAATGACGATGCCGCGCAAACCCAGCAGTGCCGCGCCGTTGTAACGTCGATTATCGACGCTGTCCCGGAAACGCTTCAGCACCGGCTTGGCAACCAGGCCGGCCGCTTGCGACAGCGTATCGCGCTGGAACTCGGCACGCATCATATTGCCAATCATCTTGGCCAGGCCCTCGAGCGACTTGAGTACGACATTTCCCACAAAACCGTCGCAGACGATGACGTCGACAGTGCCTTTGCAGATATCGTCGCCCTCGACGTTGCCATAAAAGTTCAGCCCGCTGGCGCGCAGCAACTCGGCCGCCTGCTTGACGACCTCGTTGCCCTTGATGACCTCTTCGCCGATATTGAGCAAACCCACAGTAGGCCGCTGACGACCGTCGATGGCCGTGGCCAGCGCCGTTCCCATAATGGCGAACTGCAGCAAGTTTTGCGCCGTGCAATCTACGTTCGCGCCCAAATCAAGCATCGTGGTCGCGCCGCCGGTTTGATTGGGAATAGACGTAGCAATGGCAGGACGATCAATGCCATCGAGAGTTTTAAGCACGTACCGCGAAATGGCCATCCAGGCGCCGGTATTGCCGGCGGACACGCAAGCATCGGCCAGGCCGTCTTTAACCGCCTGAACCGCCACTCGCATTGAAGAATCTTTCTTGCGGCGCAGAGCCACCTCGACCGAATCGTCCATAGCAACGATTTCGGACGCATGCAGAATCTGATACCAGTCGTCGCGCGCACAACCCAGCTGGGTGAGCTGGGTTTGGATGCCAGCCGTATCACCCGCAAGCAAAAAGCGGGTATCCGGGTAGCGCTGCACAAACTGCCAGGCGGCGGCAACCGTTACCGGCAAGCCGGCATCCCCCCCCATGCAGTCGATGGCAATTCGAATTGTAGCTGTCGACATCAAGTACGCAATCTAGTCAGATCGCTAAATCAACGCAATTATTCGTCGTTCTTGGTTTTGAGCACTTTACGGCCGCGGTAGATACCGTTAGGGCTGATGTGATGACGCAAATGCAGTTCACCGGTGGTTGGCTCGACAGCCGTTGCCGGGCCTGTCAGAAAATCGTGCGAACGATGCATGCCGCGCTTAGACGGACTCTTTTTGTTTTGTTGAACGGCCATGATGACTCCAAATAACGGGTCGCTATTATACGCGATGGATCCCGTAAGTTAATTTCAGTAAATTCAATCTTTCTTTAGCTGACCCAGCACCGCGAACGGAGAGGGCCGGCTTTCCTCGGCCTCAGGCTCGTCCTGGTGGACGAGATGCTCTGAGGCAGACGAACAAACTTCGTGCTTGGGCACGTACGGCAGACTTAAGATGATTTCATCTTCGACAAGCGCCAGAACATCGAACCGCCGGGCCCCGACGATACGCTCGAGGGCGTCGTCGGACTCGTCGTCTTCAGCCGCGTCGCTTTCAAGCGCCGCTTCCGAATTGACCACCTGCAGACGATTCCGGGTATCGACCGACCACTTAAAAGGCAGCAAGCAACGCTGACATTCGAGCGTGGGCGCGGCCTTGACATGAACACGCACAAAAAACTGCCCGAACGCGTCTTGTTCGCCTTGCACCGACCACTCGACAAGCGAGTCGTCCTGCTCGGGTAAATCCCAGCCAAGCCGCTCAAACTGAGCGATAGGCGTCTGACCACTTACAATAAGGCCTAAACGCGTAAGCTCAAACGTGTCAACATACTGTATTGCATCCACGCGGGTTCATCCAAAAGCCTTGTCCAAGAATTGCCTTGGCAAGAAAACATTAGATAATACCGCGTTCACGCTTTTGCAGTCAAACCAATCTATCAAATAACCTACTATGCGTCTCATCCTGGCATCAAGCTCGCCCTATCGATATGAAATGCTGACGCGTCTGGGCATGCCGTTTACCGCCTTATCGCCCAACGTGGACGAAACCCCTGCGCCCAACGAAAGCCCTACCGACCTGGCGTTGCGATTGTCGCTCGCCAAGGCGCAAGCCGTTGCCTCGAACCACCGCAATGCGCTCATTATAGGCTCGGACCAGGTTGCAACCATTAACGGGGTCCCCATCGGCAAACCGGGCAACTTCGAGCGCGCGCAAGCCCAGCTTAGACAGCTCAGCGGCCAAACGGTAGAATTTCACAGTGCCTTGTGCGTCAGCAACGGCGAACGCCACGAACTGGCGGACGTCGTCACACGCTGCCAGTTTCGCACACTCAGCGACGCAGAGATCGACACCTACCTGCAACGCGAACAACCCTTTGACACCGCCGGCAGCGCCAAGGCCGAAGGCCTGGGCATTGCCCTGATGGAAAGCATGCATTCCGACGACCCGACCGCCATCATCGGCCTGCCCCTTATCGCCCTGACCCGCATGCTGCGTAGCTTCGGGCTTAACCCTCTTACCGCCGCCACGGCATGACGACTGTGACCACAACAAACAACGCAGGCACCCTTCACTTGATCCCTGTCGGCATGGGCGACGCCGTCCCCGACCTTTGGCTGCCCCAGGCCGTGCAAGAGCTTGCCGGCCGGCTAACCACGTATATCGCCGAAAATGCCAAAACGGCGCGCGCCTTTTTAAAACTGATCGGCACCGTAGCGCCCCTGCAAGAGATCACCATCCACACCCTGACCGACAAGGTCGACGCCCAGCAAATGCGCCAGTGGCTGAGCCCACTCCAGGCCGGCGGCGAAATCGGTCTGGTTTCCGAAGCGGGCTGCCCGGCTGTCGCCGACCCAGGCGCCAAAGTCGTGGCCGTCGCCCACGCCATGGGCCTGCGCGTCGCACCCTGGGTCGGCCCGTCGTCCATTCTTTTAAGCCTGATGGCCAGCGGCCTTGACGGGCAGCGGTTCACCTTTCACGGTTACGCCCCCATCGATGCCAACGAGCGCTCAAAACAACTTAAAACATGGGAAATAGAGTCCAAAAAGCACCATCAGACACAAATCCTGATCGAAACACCCTACCGCAATCCGGCCATGTTCGAGACACTAAAACAAGCGCTGAACGGCAACACCCGGTTGTGCGTGGCACGCTCGCTCACCACCCGCGATGAATGGATTCAAACCCGCAGTGTGGCCGAATGGAAAAAGCAACCCTCGCCCAACCTGAACAAGCAGCCCACCATCTTTTTATTCCTGGCGTGAAACCAAATACAAACCTATTGGCACGCTTGGCAAGGCAGGCCGGCCACATCGTGGCCGCCGGCCTGCTGGCCCTGCTCAGCGCCTGTGCGACGCACGGTCCTCCCGGCCTTGAAATCGACCGCAGCCAACAGGCGAAGAGCCAGAATAGCCGGGTGGAATTTATTGTCTTGCACTACACCTCGACCGGCAACCATGCCTCGCTGCAAATACTCACAGAACAGAACGTCAGCAGCCACTACCTGATTACCGACGAGAAACGGCCCAAGGTCTACCAGCTTGTCGATGAAAGCCGCCGCGCCTGGCATGCGGGCGTCAGTCAATGGTTTGGACGCACCGACATGAACGCCGGCTCGATCGGCGTTGAAATCGTCAACCCGGGCGGCAGCGGTCAAAACTGGGCTCCTTACTCGCCCGCCCAAATCGAGACACTGATCGCCCTGCTGCACGACATCAGCCAACGGCACCAGATCAAGCCTTACAACATCGTAGGGCACAGCGACATCGCCCCGCAACGCAAAATCGACCCAGGTCCGCGTTTCCCATGGAAGCAACTGGCCGACGCCGGCATCGGCCGCTGGTACGACCAGGCGGCGGTTGACGGGTTCTTGCGGCAATTTCAGAAAACCGGCCTGCCCGACATCCTGTCCATACAAACCGACCTTGAGCGGCTCGGCTATACGACGCCTAAAAATGGCCTGCTGGACCACGCCACCAAGAATGTCGTTGCCGCGTTTCAAATGCACTACCGCCCAAGCTGCTACGACGGCGTGCCCGATGCGGAAACCATCGCCATATTAAAAGCGCTTAAATAAAGCCCCGAGGCGATAGATCCGCGGCGTTGAGCAAGCGGCCCCGCCGCAAAGGTTCCAACGCAGTTGCCGATAGCTCAAACGCCCTCAGCGCCCTGCAGAGCCTTGGGCCTGCGAAGCCAGTTTCATGGCGGAGTTCAGCACCCCATAGCCGTCGTAGCCATCGACACGCTGAACGAGCTCAAAGAAAAAGCGCTGGCTGACGTCTTCCGTATAAATATGGAAATAGCTGCCGGAGCCCATGCGATCGAACAAGATGCCATGTTCGCGCAACCCATCGACCAGCGCTTGCTCAAGATCGAAGCGGGTCGGCAGATCGTCGTAATAATTGTCCGAGATCGGCACAAATGACACCCCTGCCGCACGCCACGCCTTGACCGCGCTGAAAATATCGTTACAGGCCAAGGAAATGTGATGCACCGCAACGCCGCCCTGGGCATTGGCCGCTTTGGCGGCCGTTGTGCGCTGGCTTTGCGACACCGTCAGCGCAAGGCGTACGGTGCGCTCGGCATTGCTCATGCCAAAGCTGCTGATCAGGCCGAATGGGTCCGCAACCTGTTCGCGTGCGCCATGCTCCAAGCCTAAAACAGCACGCGCAAACAACACCCAGGTATCCCTCTGATCGACATTCATCGAGAAAGCGATGTGGTCTATAGACCACGCGGCATCAAGCGTTGCGTCCGCCGCCGACGCGTGGTTCGCCTCGAAATCGGCCTTGAACAAGCCCGCCTGCCCCAGCGACTCGGGTATGAAATGAATCACAATACCGCCGGGGGAAATAACGGCGGGAATGGACGCTTCGCCAGGTCCAATCGGGCTTTCAAACGGAACCGAACGCAACAAGGTTGCCCGCCTGACGGCGCCGACCGGATCATCGACACACAAGCCGATGGCGCACACCGACGAACCGAAACTGCCAAATCGCGAACGGGCAAACGAATTGGGCTGCGTATTAAGAATTAACGCGGCCCGCCCTTTCTGATACAGCGTCGCCGCCTTACTGCGATGGCGCCCCGAACGCACGAACCCCATCTTCTGCAACAACTCGCCCAACAACTCTGCGCTGGACTCATCGACGGCGAACTCAATAAATGAAACGCCCTTTAGCGCCGGCGCCGGCGGAAGGTCGACCAATGGCGTATTCGTCAGCACAGAACGCGCGACTTCAGCACCCGAAGCCTGAGGCGGCAACGCCTTAAGCCGCTCCAGGGCCCGGCTTTCCAGATACAACAAAGACCGCATGGCATCGACGGCGGTTCGCACGTTGGAACTTTCCCGGAAGACGTCATTGAAAATTTCCAGCGAAAGCGGCCCCTGGTAGCCCGACCGCAGCACTTGCATAAAGAAACCATCCACATCCAACTGCCCCTGCCCAGGAAAGTTGCGATGATGCCGCGCCCATTGAATGACATCCATGGACAATAACGGCGCATCGGCCATCTGCAGGAAAAAAATCTTGTCCCCCGGAATGGCGGCGATTCCGGATGGGTCGTCCCCCAGCGACAGCGTATGGAAGCTATCCAGGATCAGGCCCAGACCAGGATGGTCGGCCTGCTTCACAATAGACCAGGCTTGGCCATACAGACGAGTATGCCGCCCCCAGGCCAGCGCCTCAAAACCCACCTTCAAACTACGGCGCCCGGCACGCTCGGCCAACTCATGCAACTGTGCCGCCGCCCGCGCCGGATCATCGATGGCGGCCGGCGAGGTGTTGGAGCAACACAGCATCAGCGGCACGCCCAGTTCTTGCATGATGTCGAATTTGCGCTCGGCCCGATCCAGGCTGCGCTGAAACAAGGCATCGGGCATGCCTTCGAAGTCCCGGAACGGCTGGTATAGGTCGATGCTTAGCCCCAGCCCCGACGCCATCGCGCGCAAATCGGCGGCGGAGCCTTTGAAACCGATGAAATCATTTTCAAAGAGCTCGATCCCGTCAAAACCCGCAGCGGAAATCGCCTCCAGCTTTTGCGACAGCGTACCGCTCATCGAAACCGTTGCAATGGATTTGCGCATGACTATTTTCCTGAAATCACAGAAAGAAGGTATGCCAAATCATAAACAGCTATTCCATACGAGTCGACAGCGTATTTTCCTTTGGTCAGCAAAGCCGTCAAACCGCGCTCAGCCTATTTCAACATTCCACCGTCTATTCCAGCCCCCACCGTTTTGAGTCGACGCAGACGCATACCCTCGCCAACGCCTACTACACAAGGCGGGCCGGGCCACGTACCGGCCGTGCGAGTTCGCGACCGCCCCGATAGACGGCTTTGGCACGGGAAGTCACGGCAAAGCCGTGACCGTCCACGTCAAGCCCATCCGGCACGTGGCCCGGCCCGCCGTCTTAAGAACAAGGTCGACTCAGGAGCAAGTTCGTAGCAGGAACAAAATCGTCTTAAGAACGGGCCTGCCAACGATAATAAAAAAAGTACCCCACCCGAATCAGCAGCAAAACCGCCACCACCACCGCATACGCATACGGCTCGAAGAAATTATTCTTGCCCGCCCGGATCAGCCAGAAATGCCACACCGACAACGCCGCAATCACATACACCGCACGATGCAGCGTCTGCCACTTCCGCCCCAGACGGCGTATCCAGCCCTGCGTCGACGTAGCCGCCAAAGCCGCCATCAGCACCACCGCAACCACGCCTATCGCAATAAAAGGACGCTGAACAATATCGTCCCACATTGACGCCACAGACCAGTTGCGCTCCCAGAACGCCCAGGCCCACACATGCAGCACCGTATAGAAGAAAGAAAACAGCCCCAGCATACGCCGGCAGCGCACCAGCGCCGGCTGCCCGAGCAAGCGCCGCAACGGCGTCACCGCCAGGGTCAGGCACAACCCCACCAGAGCCCAAATACCGGATGAACGTATAAGAAATTCAGGAGGATTAGCGGTAAGCCCGCCGGTATAACCCAGCCATACCCAATAAAACATCGGATACAGCCCGATTAAAAAAACCAGCGGTTTTACCCGGCCCACCTGCCTGGCCGTCCAGTTTGGCGATACGCCCACCACCGACTCCCGCTTAATAGTTTTTCACCAAGTCCATACCGGTGTACATCGAGGCAACCTGATCGCCGTACCCGTTGAACATCAGGGTATCGACACGCGGGGCGAAAATGCCATCGCCAATGCGGCGCTCGGTCGCCTGGCTCCAGCGCGGATGTGGAACCCTGGGGTTTACGTTGGCATAAAAACCATACTCGGACGGCGCGATTTTAGGCCAGCTGGTTTCAGGCATTTTTTCAGTCAGCCTGATTTTAACGATGGACTTGCCCGACTTGAAACCGTACTTCCAGGGAATGGACACCCTCGCCGGCGCGCCATTGGCACCCGGCAAAGCCTTGCCATAAACGCCGAATACCAATAGCGTCAGTGGATTCATGGCTTCGTCCATACGCAAGCCCTCGACATAAGGCCAGTCGATGATGCGGTCATCCAGGCCCGGCATGTTCTTGGGCTGCATGACCGTAACAAATTCGACATACTTGGCATTGCCGGTCGGCTCGACCTGCTTGAGCAAGGCCGATAGCGGATACCCTTCCCAGGGAATCACCATGGACCACGCCTCGACACAGCGCATGCGGTATATGCGCTCTTCAAGCGGCGCCAGCCTGATCAGATCATCGATATCGAACGTGCGCGGCTTGGCCACCTCGCCCTCGACACTGACCGTCCAGGGGCGCGTCTGCAACTTATCCCCATACGCGGCGGGATCGCTCTTGCCGGTACCGAATTCATAATAATTATTATAGGAAGAGACATCCTTCTCGGACGTCGGCTTGTCCATCACGCGGTAGTTCGGATTGGGTGTGCCGGCAAACGATAGGGTTGATTCGGCCGCCCAGGCGGGCAACAAACCCGAAACCCCTAGCCCCAACGCCCCCAGGCCAGCCTGCTTCATCCATTGACGCCGCGCAAGCCAGACCCGCTCAGGCGTAATCAACGACGAATCGATACGGGGAAGATTTAACTTGGACATGGCATTCCTTGAATACGTCGCTCTTTGATTGGAGCCGCAGGCGCCCGATTAGTTCAACCCGGGAACCCGCCTTTAATGCGCACCGGCATTACGACGGCTGGTGAATACGATTATGCAGCCAATCGCGCATTTCGCGGACATTACTCACCATAAATGTGGGCTCAGACTGCAGCAAGGTTGTCCTGTCGTGAGCGCCATAAGTAACCGCCAGGCTGTCCACGCCGGCGTTATGCGCCATCTGCACATCGTGCGACGTATCGCCAACCATCAGGACCTGCTCGGGCGGCACATCCAGGACGTCCATGATTTCCAGCAACATGGCCGGGTGCGGCTTGCTGAATGTCTCATCGGCACAACGTGTGATGTCGAACTGGGCATGCATTTGCTTGGCCTGCAAAACGCGATCCAATCCAATCCGGCTTTTACCAGTGGCGACGCCCAGCAGCACCTGGCGCACACGCAGCCCCGACAGCATTTCAGGAACGCCGTCGAAAAGCTTGATCTGGGTATCGGTCTGTAAAAAATGATGCCGATAGCGCTCGAGGAACAAAGGCATTTGGTTCGCCGTCAGGGTGGGAACGGCATGGTACAGCGCGCTTTCCAGCGAAAGTCCGATAACCCAGCTGGCCTTCGCGGCGCTGGGTATGGGCAGATCAAGATCGGCGCTGGCGCTTTGAATGGCGCTGACAATGGAATGGGTGGAGTCCATCAGGGTTCCGTCCCAATCGAAAATGACCGCACCGTAACGTTTCACGAATTTCGCTCCAGATAGTTGAGTATTTGCAGGCAAGCCGGCGGCAACTGCGCTTGCAACGACAGCAGCTCGCCCGTCAGGGGATGGGGGATATCAAGCCGGCAAGCATGTAAAAACATGCGATTAAACCCCAGCCGGGTGAATTTTTCGCGCACCTCGTCGGCCCCGTACTTGTCGTCGCCGACGATAGGAAAGCCGCTGGAGGCCAAATGCACACGTATCTGATGCGTGCGCCCCGTGCGCAGCTCGGCTTCCACCAAGGTGTAGCCGCCATACCGTTTCTTCAATGTAACAATGGTGTGGGCGACTTTTCCCTCGGCATCGACCTTGACCCGACGCTCGCCCGAAGCGGTCAGCCATTTCAGCAAAGGCTGGCGCAAATGCTGCTTGTCATTAACCCAATCGCCCACCACCAGCGCCTGATAATGCTTGCGTCCTTTTCCTTCACGCATCATTTGATGCAAGGCCACCAGGGCCGAGCGCTTTTTGGCGATCATGAGCAAGCCGGAAGTTTCCCGGTCCAGCCGGTGCGCAAGCTCTAAAAAGGCAGCGTCCGGGCGCGCCGCCCGCAATTGCTCGATAACGCCGAAGGAGACCCCGCTGCCGCCGTGCACCGCCACACCGGCCGGCTTATCGATGACCAGCATGGCGTCGTCTTCATAGACCACGGGAAAAACGGCGGGCGGAACGAACTTCGGAACCCCGGGGTCGGGCAGGCGCAGCGGCGGAATCCGCACGATGTCGCCCAACTCAAGACGGTATTCGGCCGAAATACGCCCCTTATTGACCCGGACCTCGCCACCGCGGATGGCCTTGTACAAATGACTTTTAGGCACGCCTTTGCATAAGCGCACCAGGTAATTATCGATACGTTGACCGACCTGTTCGGCATCAATTTCAAGAAAACGGACCGTCGGAACTGGCTTATTGTAATTTTCTGGTTTGCGCATAGAGAAAAGCGGCATATAATCGCCTCAGCCTATAGAGGCTGAAAAACGACCTCACGTAGAGATG
>LNAP01008077.1_pt1 | contig 12853 bp, 15 predicted proteins | sample 602601 | NCBI WGS metagenome assembly LNAP01 (sample SAMN02440304, study PRJNA202911) | soil metagenome | biome: Subtropical and temperate rainforests or woodlands; isolation source: soil samples (1 kg each in a 20% v/v slurry with milli Q water) were... ...
TGTGCGCAAGGCGTAGACCGCCGTTGCACCACTCGCCAGGATCAGCAGCGCCAGCGTCAGAAACGCCAGGGTGAACTGTGCGCGTAGCGATTGCGGCAATAGCCGGCGTCCGAGCCGGGAAAAAACGTCCAATGTCAGGGATTCCATTGGTGGCGATAGATGTCTCGATAGCCATTGTCAGGGTCGTACTGGAATTTCTTCCCGCCGTCGAAGGCAATATTGTCGGCATTGACCAGGTGTATCGGCGCGACGAAGCCGCTCACCGGCTGACCTGCAAACAGCCGGTTCAATTCATCCATCACTTGCCAGCCATGCAGGTTGAGCGGCTCGGCCACAGTGACGGTCTGGTAGGTTTTTGCCTGTATGCGCAAGAAAGCCGAGGCACTGCCATCACCGGCAGACAACAGACTGATGCCGTCGCTGGGTATGGCGGCGCTGGTCAATGAGGCAATCGAGTAGTCGAAATAGATATCGTTGATGGCCAGCGTATGGGTCCAGCGCTTGCCATAGCGCTGAAGCAGCTCCTTGGTGATCGCCGGCATCTTCTCGCCACTTTCGGAGATTGCGACATCGCGCACCTCCAGCAATGTACATTCCCGACAGCCCCGAATGACGTTTTCCATGGCCTTGGCTTTCGCCATGGCGATGCTGTATTTGGAGTCGGTCAGGATGACCACGCCGGCGCGTCCGTTTGACTGTGCCACTGCCGCCATGGCCGTGAGGCGGGCCACTTCGAGCGGGTCGGTCGTGACGTTCATGGCCACCGGCGTGCCGTCAATCGGCCCCGGGCGTGCCCCGGCGTGCCAGCCAACCACCGGTATCTCCTTGTTGGCGAAGAGCAGCAGCGCGGCCTTGTTCTCAAGAGCGTCGGAGCCGCACAGGATAAGGCCGTCAGGCTTCGCGGCCAGGGCATCGGCAAAGGCTTTGGCGCGCCCGGCCGATGAGCCGGCACCATCGAATATCTTCAGCGTCCAGCCCAACGCATTGGCGGCCTCCCGGGCACCCTGCGCGACACCGACAATGCCTCCGTTACGCAAATCTTCTGCGACAAGCGCGATGCTCTTGCCCCGCTGGGCTTGCGGGCCGGATACAGGGCCGCTCCAGCGCGCGGCGCCAAGGGTGGCCCTGGCAACGACCTCCTGCGCTTGCATCACCGTGACCGTGGTGTTTTCGAGCCCCGCTACGGTTGACAGGTCCTGGCTGTATGCGGAAGTTGCCGTGAAAAGGCAGGACACCGTCATTAAAGCCATCCGGAGTAACGAGGATCCTGGAAACCTGGGCCCAATCGAACAGGTTCGATCAGCGCATGTGATGCCGTATGTGGGGCCGGTGGTGCGATCGATGTCTGGCATGACGTCCCTTTTTGCCAAGAAGGCAGTGTTCCGAAAGAATAGTCGGTTCTGCTGCCACCAAGTCCTTTGTGGGTAAAAGTGCGATGCAGGTGATAAAAAATTACAGGAATCCAAGCAAAGACAGGGTCAGCCCAACCACGGATTCGAGCAAGCGGATTGCTGCATAAGGTGCAGCTATGCCCTGCATATCCAAGGTATTGTCCATGCACTGATCTGCAATCATCCTCCAGTGACATCTATTTCAAACCCTGAGGAGTCGCTGAGATGGTCACTGTCGTTGGTTTTTCATCCACAGGTGGACCGGACGTTCTAGAGGTCCGACAAAACGATCATGCTGCGCCCGGCCTCGGTGAAGTGTGGGTCGAGCAGCATGCCATTGGTATCAACTACCTCGACGTCAGCCAGCGCAACGGCGCGGTTCCCGTCGCCCTGCCGTCGGGGTTGGGTCTGGAGGGGGCCGGGGTGGTCGAACGGCAGCCATTTAGGCGTGCCGACCACAGTGGCGGCCGAGGCGCTGGCTGCAGCGCCAGCGGCCAGCGTGGTGGCGGAGGTTTTTAACAGCTGCCGCCGGGTAAGGCCTTTAGATTGCTCAGTCATGCAGGGCTCCTGACGCCAGGCATGCTGTTCGCTGCGGCTAGGAGCGCGGCGAAAAGGGCACGGCTGGCGTATTCAGATCACGGTTGTTTTAGCGGGCCTGGCCTGCGGCCAAACGAGCTGAGCGGGTTGCGAGAGGTGGCGGTTTGCGCCCCAGGGGCGGATTAACGGCAAGGCGTTATCCGCATTCGTCTAGTCCACGCGCTTTTTTAGAGTAGGGCGTGTGACAAAATGTTGCAGGTTTTACTGGGGTAAATATCTATTGCGGATTTGGTAATAATCCGCGGGCTAGACGCCTTGGCGACGTCCGCTCCGCCGATCTGCCAGGTTACGGTTGAGCGCCTAATAAGCCGGCATAAAACAATTGCACGGTGCCGCCGTATGAGGCACTGGGCAGTAAGTCGCCAGCAAAATGATTGAAGTCGCCGTTGGGCAGGGCGATTACCGGGGTATGTTTTTTGTTACTCAGCACGAGAAAGATCGATTGCTGAACAAAGTCGATCACCACACATTTACCCGTCCAGCCGGTATGCGCCACCGCTCTGCCGCCCTCTGGCAGAAGTAGGCCGTAAATCAGTTGGGTGCTGGCAGTGGGCACCTGAAAGCCCAGGGCATAACTGCCGTCCTTGCTAAGGGTTTTGGTAAACAGGTCTACGGTTTGCGCTGAGCAGAGTTGGTAATCGCCATAACTGCCGCCATTGAGCAGGAGTTGGCTGAGAACGCTGAGATCCGCTGCGGTCGAGAACAGGCCGGCGTTGCCGGACACCTGCCCCATTGAGTAATAGGCCAGCTCGTCCTGAACTTCGCCTTGAATGGTTTCAGTACGGATATTCGCAAACGAGACATGCCCATCGCGGGTGTTGCCACAGCGTTCGCTGGCTTCAAAGCGATTTTTCGGGATGCCCTGGAGCAACGGCCTGTAGCCGGTGTTTTGTAAGCCCAGGGGGGCGTAAATCTGTTCGTGAACGAATTGGTCCTGACGCTGCCCGGTTACCGCCTCAATAATCAGCCCCAGCAGGGCGAAGTTGATATCGCTGTACACCGTGACGGTATCCGGTTCGTGTTGCAGAGCAACCAGCGGCAGCAGAGTGCAGGTGGTTGCTCGTGTTTGTGAGTAGAACTGCGCTGGCACCTGGTTTGGGTCGTAGAAGTGATAAGACGAGGGGAGCCCGGAGCGGTGTTGCAACAGGTGGCGCAGGGTCACTTGGCTTTTATACCCACCGCAGAAACTCGGCAGGTACTTGCTCACCGCATCGTCGATGCTGACCTGCTGCATGTCGACCAAATGCATAACGGCCAAGGTGGTGGAGAAGATTTTAGTTAGCGAGGCCAGGTCGAAGAGGGTGTCTTCGCGCATGGGTTCTGGTACTGGCATCAGGCTCGTTTCGTTGTACAAACGCTGGTTGCCATAGGCCTCTAAGAGTAAGGGCGCGCCGTGTAAATGGGCGCTAACCACGGCGCCGGGTAAGCCATTGGCGACTGAAAAGCGCAGTTCCTGGCGAATTTTTTCCAGCCAGGCGGCGGGGTATAGGGGCGGGGTGTTCATAGGTAAGACCTCCAAGAGCGATAGCTGCGTGCTAGCGGCACGAGTCAACCATGGAGAGCCAGCCGCTCTAAGATGATGGTTTCCGAACTTGTGTAGGCTTTTTCTGAAAGCGGCGATTGAAAAAGACATAGCGGCGCTGCGTGCCTTCCTCCTGCTGACGAACGTCAGCGTGTATCGCTGGGGATTTGTCGCCATTTTCGGGCACAATAGCCGCCATTCCGATCAATACGCTTGCAAGAGGATCGACTGTGTATAACGTCGTCATCAGCGGTACCGGCCTGTATACCCCGGCAAACAGCATCTCCAACGATGAGCTGGTGGAGTCCTTTAATACCTACGTGCGGCAATTCAACGCCGACAATGCCGCCGCCATCGAACGCGGTGACGTTGAAGCGCTGAGCGAATCCAGCAGCGCCTTTATCGAAAAAGCCTCCGGCATCAAAAGCCGCTTTGTGATGAACAAAGAAGGCATCCTCGATCCACAACGCATGACCCCACGCCTGCCAGAGCGCTCCAATGAAGAGTGGGGCATTCTCTGCCAGATGGGCGTGGCTGCGGCCGAACAGGCCCTACAACGTGCCGGCAAAACCGCCGCCGATGTCGATGGCGTGATCGTCGCCTGCTCCAACCTGGAACGCGCCTACCCAGCCGTTGCCATCGAAGTGCAGGCCGCACTGGGTATCACCGGTTTCGCCTACGACATGAACGTTGCCTGCTCCTCGGCCACCTTCGGCATTCAGGCCGCCACGCAGAACATCCAGCTCGGCCAAGCCCGCGCGATTCTGGTGGTAAGCCCGGAAATCTGTACCGGCCACCTGAACTTCCGCGACCGTGATAGCCACTTTATCTTCGGCGACGCCGCCACTGCTGTGCTGGTTGAGCGCGCTGACCTGGCCACCTCCCAGTACCAGTTCGATATCGTCGGCACCAAGCTGTTGACCTCGTTTTCCAACAACATCCGCAATAACTTCGGCTTCCTCAACCGCGCGGCGGAAGAGGGCGTTGGCGCGCGCGACAAATTGTTTGTGCAGGAAGGCCGCAAGGTTTTCCGCGATGTGTGCCCGATGGTCGCTGAGCTGGTGAGCGAGCACCTGGCTGCCAACGACATTCAGGTGTCCGACGTGAAGCGCTTCTGGCTGCACCAGGCCAACCTGAGCATGAACCTGCTGATCACCAAAAAGTTGCTCGGCCGCGACGCGCTGCCGGACGAGGCCCCGGTAATCCTCGATACCTATGCCAACACCAGCTCGGCCGGTTCGGTTATCGCCTTCCACAAAAACCAGGACGACCTGCCAAGTGGGGCGCTGGGTGTACTCAGCTCGTTTGGCGCTGGCTACTCCATCGGTAGCGTGATTCTGCGCAAGCATTAATCCATGAGCGCACCGCTCGACGCTGAGCTGCTGCCGCGCCTATTGGCCGGCGAGCAGCAGGCCTACCGCGAGTTGGTCGCCACCTACCAAGGGGCGATGCGCGCGGTGGCCTACGCCATTGTTGGCAGCCGTAATGCCGATGAAGTGATACAGGACGCCTGGCTGGCCGTGGTGCGCAATCTGGCTGGGTTCCAAGGCCGTTCGAGCCTGAAGACCTGGCTGCTGACCATCACCGCCAACACCGCCAAAAGTCGCCTGAAACAAAACCGCCGCGAAGTGCTGCTGGACGATATTCCCTCGCCCCATGGCAGCATCGATGACAACCGTTTTGCCGAAGACGGCCACTGGTTGCTCGCGCCCCACGCCTGGCACCAGGACTCGCCCGACGCGTTACTGACCGAGGAAGAGCTGCGCGAGTGCTTGGAAAAAACCTTGGCCAGTTTGTCCGAGCTACAAGGCAGTGTGCTTAACCTGCGCGAACGGCAGGGACTCGAGTTAGAGGAGATTTGTAATCTTCTCGATATCTCCCTCTCTAACGTCAGAGTTTTACTACACCGCGCACGGCTTAAGGTGTTTGCCACCCTGGAGCATTTCGAGGAGACGGGGCATTGCTGAGTTGTAAGGAATTAGTCGCCAATTCGAGTGATTTTCTCGACGGACAATTGCGCTTGCGTCAGCGCATTGCTGTGCGTGTGCACCTGGCCAGCTGCAGCAACTGCCGGCGGTTTATCCGGCAGATGCGTACGACTCAGGCGGTGCTCCGCAAACTTCCGGTTGCGCCGATTACTGAGTTGGATGGCCTGGCTAAACGTTTGGCTGAGATTCAGCAGGGACGCTAACGCAGGTTGCGGCATCTATCACCGTCACTCCCGCGCAGGCAGCGGTCCGACCCGTCGGAAGCCAGAATCGCCACCCTAGCGGTGATCAATCAGACGGCGGCGAATCGATCTTGCAAATACTTCATGATCACCTTGGATTCATACATCCAGGTGGTCTTGCCGTTCTCGTCGATACGCAGGCAAGGCACTTTGATTGCGCCCCCCTCAGATAACAGCGTTTGCCGATGCTGTTCATCGTTCTTGGCGTCACGCAGGGCGATGGGCAGGTTCAGGCGGTGCATGGTGCGGCGGGTGCGCACGCAGAACGGGCAAGCGTGGAATTGGTACAAGGCCATGCTGGACGTGGCTTGAGCCACTTGAGCCTGGGCTTCAGGCGTGCGCTTTTGTTTGCGCGGACGGGTGATGAAGTCGATAAATACGATGAGCTGGCCCAAGCCAACCCGCAACGCTTTGATAAGCACTGGAACACCCTCTGCGGCGGAAAATTCGAGGGCGGCAGCTTACCTGAATGCGTGCGCCCAAGCTCTGGCCTGGGCGCATTTGCCGCAACCGCCGGTCAGGCGTGGGCGTGACCAAAGATGCGTTTGAATGAACGGGAAAACCAGCCGCTGTTGTGGGTGTCTTCCACCAAGTGCTTGATATTGTTTTTTACCGTTTCGGCATAGGCCTTGTCGTCGTTGCGGATATGGTTAAACAGCCAACGTGACAGCAGGTTGATCAACTCTTGGGTAACGTCCTCGCCGGCCTGGAAGCGCATGTTGAACTCGCCGACGCGCGCGGTGAAGATTTCGTGCACGCGCTTGTGCGGACGGGTAAAGGCGTAGCCGGCTTCTTCCAGTAGCGCTTCCTCGAAGGCGAAGTGGGAGAGGGTGTAGTCGACTAGTTCGCCGAGCACTTCGCCCAGCTCTTCGCGGCTATGGTCGTTTTCGTTGGCGTGGATTAACAGGTTGATCATGGCGACGATGCGCTTGTGTTGGTCGTCGATGATCTGGATGCCGGTGTCGAGGTCTTCTTGCCAGACTAGGTAGGCCATGAGGGTGCGTCCTTAGCGTGTTGCTCGACTGCGTGCGAGCGGATGGGCCAAGGCTAGTGAGAGGCTCTACGGCGGGGAGTGACTTGGGTCAATGGCGATTTAGTTTGTAGGAAAATTCCTCTTTCTGACGGCTTCGTACCTAGATCCCCGTCTGCGCAGGGATGACGAAGTTATAGCCATGACCAGCGTCATTCCCGCGCAGGCGGGAATCCAGGTGTAGAGAATATTCATGACGAAAAAAAACCGGCACATGGCCGGTTTTTTTCAGTTCTGCAGCCCTCAATTAATCAGGCTAAGAAACTCACTGCGGGTGGCGGCGTTTTCGCGGAATTCGCCAAGCATTACCGACGTCACCATCGACGAGTTCTGCTTCTCGACACCGCGCATCATCATGCACATATGCTGCGCTTCGATCACCACGGCTACGCCCAATGCGCCGGTAACTTGCTGCACGGCTTGGGCAATCTGGCGGCTGAGGTTTTCCTGAATCTGCAGGCGGCGGGCATACATATCGACGATACGTGCCACTTTCGACAGGCCCAGTACTTTGCCGCTGGGAATGTAGGCCACGTGGGCTTTGCCAATAAATGGCAGCAGGTGGTGTTCGCACAGCGAATACAGCTCGATGTTTTTCACCAAGACCATTTCGCTGCTATCGGAGCTAAACAGTGCGCCGTTGGTGACTTCTTCCAAGGTCTGTTCATAACCGTGGCAAAGATACTTCATGGCTTTGGCGGCACGTTTCGGGGTGTCGAGCAGGCCTTCGCGAGAAACGTCCTCACCTAGTTGGCTAAGGATCTCGCTGTAATTCTGTTCCAGGGACATGGATCTACCTGTAAGGGCTTGGTAATTAAGCAGAGACGCAGGGTATGGTGCCGTTTCGCTGCTGGCAAGCGCATAGCACGTCACGAAAGGTCAGTAATGCGGCCATTTTCCCAGCGGTGCGTAGGGTTTTACTCGTCGCGCCCATCCATCATGGTGCGTTTGAGCAGTACATAAATCGCCCCAGTGCCGCCATGTTTGGCCAGGCAGGAGGTAAAGCCGAGTACCCCGTCGTGCTGACGCAGCCAGGTGTTGACGTGGCTTTTAATCATCGGTCGCTTGCCGTCCATGCGCACGGCTTTGCCATGGGTGACGCGCACGCAGCGGATTTCCAGCTTGTTGGCTTCAGCGAGAAACTCCCACAGGGTGTCGCGGGCTTTTTCCACGGTCATACCATGCAGGTCGAGGCTGCCTTCAAAGCTCACCTGGCCGAGTTTGAGCTTGCGCATCTGGCCTTCTTGAACGCCATTGCGTGCCCATGAAATCGGGTCTTCAGGGCCGACGTCGATAACGAACTGATCGGACAGACCATCGACGCGGGTAACCCCTTCGGAAACCGTGGCGGACTGGCGCAAAGCCTGCACGCGGGCGCGGTCGGTCTTTGGTTTACCCGTGTCGGCGCGGTCGGTTTGCTGGATGGGTTTGATGCCGCGAGTTTCGGCTTTGAACAGGGAAAAGTCGTCGTCTTGCATAAGAGGTCTCCGCGAATGGGGACTAGTCTACCCATTCAGCGGTAGCCGTTCACGGTTGGATTAGTCGTGCTTCTTCATTAGATGCGGGGCCAGGGACAGGTCGCTAGGGCGACGCAAGCGGCGACGGCAGCGGCGCCAGGCGATTACGCCTAACCACAGCAGAAACAAGCCCAAGACCAGAATGACGGTGGCACTGCCGGTTGTATCGTTCAAGCCGCCAAGGGCGGGAGGGCGGCCGAGCAGCGTGGCGGCGCCGGCCATGGCCAGCAGAATTCCAAGCATGGCAAACAGCGCCGAAAGTGCAGCGGCGAAGCGCCAGCGCCAGCTGCCAGGACCGCGTGGGCGAAGGCGTCGGGCATCGAAACCATCAGACAATTTCATTCCGCTTTCCTTTCAGGGTGTCGGCGGTGGGGGCGAGGTTCAGTGATGCCCGCATTTGCGGCGGGCATTTGGTCACCTGATGATTCGCTTGCAGCTCAGATCAGCGCCTTGGCGTGGCTGACCAGCGCCGCAAAGTTGTCGGCCAAAATCGCCATCTCGGTGCGGTGTACTTCAGCCGCGCTGATCACGCCATCGCCATAGGGGAGGTCGCGGGTGGCACAGGCGTTGTCCACCAGGGTGCAGCGGTAACCATAGTCTTTGCAGGCGCGTACGGTGGTGCTGATGCTGGAGTGGGTCATAAAGCCGCAGATGATCAAATCGAGGCGGCCGATGGTTTCCAGGCGGCCGTGCAGGTCGGTGCCGGAGAAGGCATTGGGCAGACGTTTTTCCACCACGGTTTCACCCGGCAGCGGCGCCAGTTCCGGCATAAAACGACCGCGAGGGCCTTGGGGGTCGAGGAAGCCACCGGGTACGCCCAAGTGTTTGACATGCACGATGGGCGAGCCATTGGCGCGGGCGGCTTCGAGCAAAATGGCAATTTCCGCAATGGCCGCGTCCAAGCCGGGCAGGGGCATGGCGCCGCTGCGGTATTCCTCTTGCGCATCAATAATCAGCAGGCAGGCATTACTCAAACTGGCCGGCGCATAACTGCGGCCGGTGAGCTGGAGTAAGGTTTGCGGTTGGGACATGTCTAGGCTCCTGACGATGCGAATGGGCGCCATTGTCACGCTGTGAACCTTTTTACTTGGACGGACGTGCTGCGCCCCGGATTGCGCTGGCTGCAGCCTGGCGCAATAAAGCAACCGAGCGTAATGCGCCTTCGGCTAAACTGCCGCCCTCGACTTTGGAGATGCCGCTGTGACCGTTTCGACCTCTCGTTTGCGTACCCTGCGTGACCACATTCGCTGGGCTGTCAGCCGTTTTCACGCCGAAGATTTGTTCTTCGGTCATGGCACCGACAACGCCTGGGATGATGCGCGACAGTTGGTGTTGGGCGCCGTGCACCTGCCGTGGGAAATCGCCGATGCGTACCTCGACTGCAACCTGGAGGACGACGAGCGCGACTACCTGCAAACCCTGCTCAAACAACGCATCGAAGACCGCGTGCCCACCGCCTACCTGCTCGGCGAAGCCTGGTTCTGCGGCCTGCCATTTATTGTCGATGAGCGCGTGCTAATTCCACGTTCGCCGATTGCCGAGCTGATCAAACAGCGTTTCGACATCTGGCTGGCCGACACACCGACGCGGATTCTCGACCTGTGCACTGGCTCTGGCTGCATTGGTATTGCCTGCGCCTATGAGTTCGACGAGGCCGAAGTGGTACTGGCCGATTTGTCCTTTGAAGCGCTGGAAGTGGCCAATCAAAATATTGAGCGGCATAGCCTGGAAGACCGGGTGTTCACCGTACAAGGCGATGGCTTTGCCGGATTGCCAGGGCAGCGTTTTGACCTGATTGTGTCCAACCCACCGTATGTGGATGCCGAAGATTTCGCCGATATGCCGGCCGAATACCACCACGAACCGGAGCTCGGCTTGGCCTGTGGTGATGATGGTTTGGACCTGGTGCGTCGCATGCTGGCCGAAGCGGCTGACCACCTGACCGAGCAGGGTGTGTTGGTGGTGGAAGTGGGCAATAGCCAAGTGCATGTCGAGGCGCTGTACCCCGAGGTGGACTTCACCTGGCTGGAGTTTTTGAACGGCGGGCACGGCGTGTTTTTGCTGACGGCGGCGCAGTGTCGGCAGCATCAGGCGTTGTTTGCGGCGCGGGTTTAATACCGATCCTGAACTAATCCCCTCTCCCGTTTACGGGAGAGGGTGCCCGAAGGGCGGGAGAGGGGTTTTTGCTTTTAGCGGCGACCGTGTGTGCCCCGGCCCTCACCCCCGGCCCCTCTCCCCTGTCCGGGCGACCGCAAGCAGGCGAGGGGAGCAAAGCAGTGGAGTTTGTTTTGAGGGGAGCAAAGCATTTGCCTATCTCTAATTCATCCCCTCGCCCGCTTGCGGGAGAGGGTGCCCGAAGGGCGGGAGAGGGGCTTTTGCTTTTAGTGGCGACCGTGTGTGCCCTGGCCCTCACCCCCGGCCCCTCTCCCCTGTCCGGGCGACCGCGAGCGCGCGAGGGGAGCAAAGCAGTGGAGTTTGTTTTGAGGGGAGCAAAGCAGTGGAGTTTGTTTTGAGGGGTGCACAGCTTTTGGGTTTATCTGGACGCCATCCAGATAAACAACCCCGCCTGAAACACGCAAAACGCCACCAAGCAGGCGATGGTAAAGCGCTGTGTACTGTCTTCGCGGCGCAGGCTGTCGATACGTTGCTGGAATTTGAGCAGCTTGCCGTCTTGCTCGCGCAGGTTGTGGTCGGCTTGTTCAAGCATGGCAGCGGCGTCGAGCAGTTCGATGCTTTGCACTTTTTCTTTGTTCCAGTCGCCGCGCAGCGCGCTAACCCGTGGCGCCGAGTAGGTGGCTTTGGCCTGCTGCGGGTCGGGGTAGTCGAGGTCAAACCCCTGGGCTTTGAGAAAGTGGTCGCGGCGCATGCGCGCGTCTTCGCTGAGTACATCTTTAATGCCTAACGCGCCGCCTTCCACGGTGTAATGCGCGCAGCGCTGTTGGGCCCAGGCGATGCCTTGGGCCAGAAGAAAACGGCCAAGGCCACGGTTGATAGGTTCCACGTGCAGGCCCTTGTCCGGGCCGAAGCGCACTTCTTTAAGACGATGGTCGATCCACACTTCCAGCACGTTGTCGCCCTTGCGGGTGAGGATGCCTGGCAAGTTGATGGTCAAACGCAGAAAGCTCTGGTCGGGGCTATGGCGAGCCAATCGGCCCATTTGCACAAAGCGCAGTGGTCGCGGTCCGGTGTAGCGGTCGGCGGGCAGCGGCGCCAGGCGCAGCAGGCGAAACTGTTCGTCCGGCAACGCATGCCAAGGGTGCGGCAGCGACTCGCTAACCTCGCTGACGGCGGTCTCCTCAGGGGGCGGCGCTTCTTGTTCGGTGTCGGTCATGCGCGTGTTCCAAAAGCCGTTTGTGTACCAGCGTACGGGTCTTGGCTTCTATCGGCTAGACCGCGCTGCGCTTGAGGCTGGCGCAGTGCTATTACGTTTTTTGCGCAGGCACCGCCAAGATAAAACTGACCAGGCGCCGGGTCAGTTCACTGGCCAGCGGCAGTCGCGGGTTGTTGTACGAGGCCAACTGCTGCTTGGGGTCATCAGCGACGATACGCAGCACATGGTTCATGCCGTCGATCACCGTCAGTTGCGCATCCGCTTTGGCCGCTTTCAGGGCCTGGGCGTCGGCCACTTCCACCTGCATGTCGTGACTGCCCTGCAAAATCAGCGCGGGCAGCTTCACTTGCGCAAACGCGGCGGCCGGGTCTTGGCGGAATAGGGAGATCAAGTAAGGCTGCACGCTGGGGCGAAAGAGCACCTGCAAATCATCTGGCACATGGGGCACGGCTTGGCCGGCTTTGAGCTGGTCGATGGTCCATAGGCTTTGCGGCAGCAAGGCGGCAGGTTGGCGCTCGCGCAGTTGTGTTTTTAATACCTGGTCGATGGGGCGGCCCGTGCCGGCAATCGATACCAGCGCGTCGGCGTCTGCGGTTGGTGCGGCCAGGGTGGCGATCAATGCACCTTCGCTATGGCCGACCAGCGTGAGGGTGGAAAAACGCACGTCCGCCTTGAGCTGTCTGCTCCATAGCACGGCGTCCTGCACATAGAGTTCGACGCTGAGGTCGCGTTCATCCGGTGTAGCGGGGCGGCTGGCAGCGATGCCGCGCTTGTCATAGCGCAGGCTGGCGATGCCATTTTTGGCCAGGGTTTGCGCCAGTAATTTAAGGCTGTCGTTATTGCCGCCTTCGGGGTTGTTGCCATTGCGGTCGGTGGGGCCGGAGCCGGCAATCAGCAGCACAACCGGCACTGGGGTTTCGCTCTTGGGCAGCAGCAGCGTGCCGAACAGCTCGCCGCTGGCGGTGGTCAGGCTCATCGGCCGTTGCAGTACGGTAAAGGCTTGGGCCTGGCTCAAGGCCGGCAACACAAACAACAGCAGCAAGACAAACGCGCGCGGCATCGAGGTGGCTACTTATAAGGAGGTAGCCGCTTTGACGCAGCAGATGGAATAAGGTTCGAGGATGAACTGCGCAGAGCGCGCGGGTATACTCCACGGCCCTGATTTGTAACCGATGTTTGTGGCTGATTTTCGCGGAGCGCCCTGCATGTCCGGCAATACCTACGGCAAGCTATTT
>LNAP01004498.1_pt1 | contig 12852 bp, 14 predicted proteins | sample 602601 | NCBI WGS metagenome assembly LNAP01 (sample SAMN02440304, study PRJNA202911) | soil metagenome | biome: Subtropical and temperate rainforests or woodlands; isolation source: soil samples (1 kg each in a 20% v/v slurry with milli Q water) were... ...
CCGCCGCAAGTCATCGTGGTCAATGCCACCAAACTGCCCGTCAAGGATATAAAGGAATTCCTCGAGCACGCCCGCGCCCACCCGGGACAGATCAACTTCGGTTCCGCCGGCATAGGCAGCACCCATCATCTGGCCGGAGAACTCTTTGCCTTGAAGACAGGGATAGAACTCACCCATGTGCCCTATCAGGGCGCCGGCCCCATGCTCACAGGCCTGATCACGGGCCAGGTCGATGTCGCCTTTGATGGCCTGGGTTCTTCATCCTCGCATATACGCGCCGGCAGCATCCGGCCGCTGGCGGTGGCGGCCGCCAAGCGTTCGCCATCCCTGCCCGACGTTCCCACCGTGGCCGAGGCGGGCGTTCCCGACTATGAAGTGTCGACCTGGTATGCCATGTGGGCGCCGGCCGGCACCCCTCCTGACATCGTCGCCAGCATGGCGGACGAATTGACCAAGGCCTTGAATGCGCCCAAGATCAAAGAGCTTTGGATCAGCAACGGCAGCGCCACGCCCAATCTTACGGGCGCGGACTTCGGCAAGTTCGTGGACAGCGAAATCACGCGCTGGGGCGGCGTGGTCAAGGAAGCGGGCGTAGAGCAGCAGTAAACGCCGGGCGGCGCGCCGCCTGGCGGGCGCCGGCCGTTTTACAGATAGGGGCTGGCAAGCCAGATGATCCTGTTGCGCAAGCGCTTGCGGAACGGGATCATGGCCAGGCCTTCGAGCGTTACCGCCTCGGCATGGGCGATTTCCCGGTCTATCAGGGCTTCGATTTTGCGGGCCGTGGCGCGGCTGTATATTTCCATGTCCAGTTCGAAATTCAATCGCAGGCTGCGCGGGTCCAGGTTGGATGAACCCACGTAGGACCAGGCCCCATCGATGGTGATCAGTTTGGAGTGGTTGAAATTCCCGTCGGCGCGCCATACCCGGCAGCCATTGCGTATCACCTGGTCGAGCTGGGCGGTCATGGCGTAGTTCACCAGGCGCAGGTTGTTGCGCCCCGGGATCACGATGTCCACCACTATGCCGCGGCGGGCGGCCGTGTTGATGGCGCCCAGCAGGATCTGGTCCGGCAGGAAATAGGGCGACTGTATGCGTATGTGGCGCTGCGCCACCGCGAAAGCCCCCAGCAGCATATTGTGCGTGCCCACCATATAGCGGTCGGGTCCCGAGCGTATGCAGCGCGCCGGCACGCGCGGCGACGCCGCTTGCCACTCGTCGCTGCACCATGTTTCATAGGGCAGCGCTTCTTTGGTGGTGAATTCCCAATCGTGGGCGAACACCGACATCAGCTGCAGCACCACGGGCCCTTCGACGCGAAAGTGCGTGTCGCTGGAGGTGTTGGCGCCGGCAACCGCCGTGACAAAACCGGCGCGTATATTCATGCCGCCGGTGAAGCCGACGCGGCCGTCGACCACGAGAATCTTGCGGTGGCTGCGCAGATTGGCGTAGGGCATGCGCAAGAATCCGAGCGGATTGGTCATGAACAGCGCGCAGGGTATGCGCCTCTTGCGCAACAGGCGGATGATGGACGGATGCGAATATTTCGAGCCTATGGCATCGATCAGCACCCGGATCTCGACGCCGCGATCCCGGGCGCTGGACAGCGCATCGACGACTTTGCGCCCTTCGCTGTCGTTATCGAAAATATAGGTCTGGAGCGCGATGGATTTTTTGGCGCCGTCGATGGCGGCTATCATTGCCGGATAGGTTTCGTCGCCGCCGGCGAGGGTCTGGATGTGGTTGCCGTCGCGCAGCGGAAAGCGGCTGATGCGGTCTCCCAGGACTTTCAGCGAGCCGAATTGCGGCCCGGCGACCTCGCTGACGTCCGCCAGCGGCGGATCGGGATTGCCGGAGTAGTCTTTCAGGCTCTTGTTGCGCTGCTCGGAAATATGATCGTGGCGTATGCGGTTGATGCCGGCAATCAGATATACGCAGGGTCCCAGCAGCGGCGACATCAGGATGACGCCCACCCATCCTATGGCCGCCCGCACATCGTTCTTGGTCATGGCCGCGTGCACCGCGGCCGTGCCGCCCACGGCCAGGCTCAATACAAACGCCAGATGCGGCCAATACTCCAGGAAAAGGGAATGCAAGGAAGTCATATTCAACGCCATAACAGAATCATTCTTTGCGGCCGCCTGGGCAGTGCCGGGCCGGCGTGCCCGCCATGGCCCGCGAAGGGCCATACCAGCTGCCAGTATATAGAAGATCGTTTATGCGTCCGCGGCGTCAGCGCCGCGAGGGCGGCGCAAGCTTACCCGGGCCGCTCGCGCAGGCTTTCATACCACTCGGGATTGGGCGCGCCCTGGCCGGCATATGCCTGGGCGCGCGAAGGCGCGCGCCAGACTCCGCCGCCGATACCCGGCACCGGTTTGACGCCATACCAGAACCAGCGGCCGTCTTCATCCTGCGCGGCCCAATTCCAGCCTTCGGGGGCGCCGGACCAGTCGGGGCTATCAGAGCCGCCAGTCATGGGGCGGAACCGGCGCTTGCCTGTTCCGCCATGGCCGCGCACATGCAAAAAAGCCCACCGGAAGGCGGGCTCGATTCCAAGCTTTTCATTTTCGTTCCAATTTCCATGTCGTGGATAAAGCGGCTCCACGTAATGCGCTGGTCAGAAAGAAGTTTTTGGGGTGACCGATGGGGCTCGAACCCACGACAACCGGAATCACAATCCGGGACTCTACCAACTGAGCTACGGCCACCACCGTAAGAGAAAAACATCAGCCAAAAAGTATAACACCGTCTGCTTGAAGGTTTGCTCTGGAAGAGAAGAAGAATTCTAGCATGAAGTGGGAAATAAGTTTTGCGCGCCGGCGCCGTCTTTAAAAAGAGAAACCGCAGGTAACCGAAGCCCCGCGCCGTGACGGTTTGAAACGTTTGGCGGTTGCGGCCTGGCGGCATTCCTCTACGATAAGGCTTCAGCAATCTTCAAAAAGGTTTTGACTGCCATGAAAACACTAAGCAAAACGCTTTTGATTGCAGCCCTTGTGGCTGCTCCTTTTGCCGCGGCGCAAGCCCGTGACCAGTCGGCCCACGAAGCCTGGATCGAGGCGCAGAAAATCGACGTCCAGCCCACGCTCAAGGTGACCGAGACGCAAATCCCGGCGGATTCCGCGACGGGCGCCTCGAGTTCGTCGACGACCGCGCCGGGCGGTACGGGCGCCAACGGTTCCATGTCCGAACCGCGCGCGCCTTCCAGCAACATGCCGTCGTCCTCCGGCGGCTATGCGCCGGCCGCCCCTTCCACCAATATGCCGCAGGAAGGGGGCGCGCCGGTCTATACCCAGCCCGGCGTCAACCCGGGCTCGGGCATGCGCAGCCAATAAGGGCTAGAGCGACGCCGCGTTGAAGGTATCGCATTGCGCGGTGTCGCCGCTCTTGAAGCCGCGGGTGAGCCACCGCGCCCGCTGGCACATGGAACGCGTCCATTGGGGGGGAAGGCTCCATTCCATTGTGATGAATGCGCCTGCCACGTACGCGCGGCCGCGCAATTGACCCTTCGATGCTCCAGCTTAGGTACGACGCAATCGGGCTGAACCGGATGCTCCGTCAGCCTGCGGCGAGTCGTTGATCGTTTTTTCGACCGCATCCAGATGGTCCAGCATGGCCTTGCGCGCCGCAGCCGGATCGCGGGATTGGATTGCTTCAAGGATGGCGTGGTGTTCAAAATGAACAGGTAAGCGGCGGCCCGCAGATATCGCTGTGGCGGTCTTGGACTCTTCTTCCAATAATCGCCGAAGCCCTGCGATTAGCTTTGCGAGCAAAGCGTTTCCGCTGCTGATTGCAATCTGCACGTGGAATTCGGCATCGAGCAGATTGCGCTTTTCTGGATCGCTCTCTGACTCCATGGTCGATAGCAATTTCGACAGACTCTGCATTTGCTGGTCCGTAGCACGGATGGCGGATTGCTCCGCGGAGGGCAGTTCAAGATATTTGCGTACTTGACTGAGGTCCGAGGTACGAAATCCGCCAAGAATCAAATCCGCGTTCACTTCGCTCGACGCAACGAAGTTACCGCTACCCGGACGCGAAGCGATCAGCCCAAGTACCTGCAGGCTGGTGATTGCCTCCCGAATGACTGGCCTGCTTACACCGAACGTTGTCGCCATTTCATTTTCCGAAGGCAGGCGGTCGTTTACCTTGAGCGCGCCTTGACGGATTGCCGCCAGCAGGCTGTCCCTGACTTGGTCAACGATCCGCGTTCGGCTGACTGCCGCGCCGGCTGCAACGCCCTTTAGCCATTCATTATCCATTTCATCCTTCCTTCTAAGGGTAAACCTTCAACCAAACTCATGGGCAATTGACCTATAATGAACCTGTAAGGCAGCTTTACTGCATGTCTATCTGATAAGTTTACCTTAAGGTTCTTACTCATGTACCGCATTTCAGCTCTTGAGACATTTATTGTCCGGCTTCCGTTCTCGCATGGCGGGCCCCCCACCGGCTTCGGGGGAGTGAATTGGGGCACGATCGACATGCTGCTCGTAAAGGTTACTTCAACCGACGGTATCGCAGGTTGGGGGGAGGCCTTCGGTTTCAACATTTGCCAGGCGACCCGCTACGTGGTCGACGGCATGATTGCGCCATTGCTCGTTGGGACGGACGTCACTGATGTGCCGGCAGTTACAGATGTGTTGCAGCGCAAGCTTCACTTGTTTGGCCGAAACGGGCCTGTGAACTACGGCATATCTGGCGTCGACATCGCCTTATGGGACTTGGCGGCAAAGACGCGCAAGGCGCCCCTCTCGGAATTGATACGTCAGGTCCATGGTGCTCCGCCGGCCTTAGAGTTGAAAGCCTATGCGAGCTTGCTGCGATATGGGGAGGTGGGTCCTCTCGCTTCCAACGTCGAGCGCTCTGTGGCGGCGGGTTACACAGCCGTCAAGGTGCATGAAACGGCTCTCCCTTGCATCGCAGCCGCTCGCCGCGCGATGCCGGCGCAATCTCCGTTGATGGTGGATGTGAACTGCCCATGGACGTTGCCAGAAGCCCAAACTGCGGCTGCGGCGATGCAGGACTACGGCATTCATTGGTTGGAGGAGCCGATCTGGCCTCCTGAAGATCAGCACGCTCAGCGCGAATTGCGATCGACAACCAATGTTCCCATTGCGTTGGGTGAAAACGCTGGCAGCGTGGTTGATTTCAAGCGCATCGCGGAGGCCGGGGCGAGCGACTATCTGCAGCCCAGCGTCATCAAATGTGGAGGGATTTCGGCAATGCGCGAAATTGCGTCGATCTGCCAGGCAACCGGGGTGAAGTTCGCTCCTCATTCGCCTTACTTTGGCCCGGGCTTGCTTGCGACGCTGCATGTGTGCGCGGCGTTGGCTCCGGACGCTCTTATCGAGCGTCTCTATGTCGATTTGCCCGAAAATCTTTACGGCAACGTGCTTACGCCACGCAATGGAACGTTGCAAATTCCCGCTGGATCGGGGCTGGGACTAGACCCCGCGCTGGCAGTCATTGAAAAATACAGGGCTGATTGAACCAAATATGAAACTGATTGATTTCCGCGCTCGTCCGCCGACGACAGAATACCTTCGAGCTCTTGAACTGCCGCTTACCCAATCGGTCATGCGCAAGCTGGGTACTACAGCGCCAGCCTCGCGTACTTTGGCTGAATGGATAATTGAGCTGGATGATCAAGGGGTTGAGAAGGTTGTATTTGCCGGCAGGCAGTCGGCCAATACCGGCTCCAATGACGTCACCAACGAGTACGTCTCGGAGGCTGCGCACCGGTATCCCGGCCGAATCGTTGGACTGGCCGGGATCAATCCGTCGGGTGGCATGTCATCGGTTCGCGAAGTCGGGCGCGCCATCAACGAGTTGAAGCTGAGCGGTATTGCACTGGATCCTTTTGGCGGTTCGATGGCGCCGAACGATCGACGTCTCTATCCGATCTATTCAAAATGCGCCGAGCTCGAGGTGCCGGTGGTAGTGACGACAGGTCCTCTGCCATTTGCAGGCGCCAGGCTTGCTCACGGAAGTGTGGTCACCCTTGACGATGTCGCTTGCGATTTCCCCGAATTGACAATCGTGGTCGATCACACCGGTTGGCCTTGGGTCAACGAGGCGATTGCTCTGGCATTTCGCCATGAGAACGTCTACATCGATACGTCTTTCTATATGCATCTGCCTGGATGCGAACAGTTCGCGCATGCTGCCAACAGCATCATTCCAGACAAGCTGATTTTCGCGAGCGGCTACCCGGTCGTTCCAATTGCGAAGGCGTACGCAGATTTGTCCGCGCTTCCCTTCACGCCCGAGGCACTGGAAGCCGTACGTTATGGCAATGCCAAAAGACTCCTGAACAAGTTCGGCTGTTAAGGAGTGACCATGAGCAGACTGACCACATCCGAATGGTGGAATCGCACGATTCAAATCGTGGCGAACGATGCTGATTTTATCCAGCTTAGCAAACATCTTCAGCCCATCGAAGTCCGATTTGAGGTTGATGCTTTTCAGATCAACCTGCTCTTCCATCAGGGCACCCTGCATAGGGCGGATCACAATAATCATCATCTCACGGTCACCGGCCGCCACGAAGTATGGGAAGACCTGGTCGCCGGAAAGACCGTATGGGGGCAGGCCACCAATGTTCACTTGGGAAAGCTTGCCGTTCAAGGCGATGCATTAGCGGGTGTCTGGCTGACCCGTCCGATTTGGCAATTCTGGAGAGTAACGCGTGCACATCAACTCTGAGTCCCGCCATGGCCGCGAGGCGATTGGACGCTATGTCATGATCCGTGGCGTACGTGCATACTACGAGTGCGCAGGGCGGGGAGTTCCCATCCTCCTGCTGCACACCGCGGGAAGGGACGGGCGCCAGTGGCACCGAGTCATGGAAACCCTCGGTGATCGCTATCGACTTTATGCCCCAGATCTTCCTGGACATGGCAAGAGCTATCCGCTAGCCAGCCAACCTTGCCTCGACACGGTGGATCATATCGCCGAGTGGCTCCGGGAGTTCAGTGCCGCGGTAGGAATTGAGCAATTTGTGGTGATGGGGTGTTCCGTCGGCGGCAATCTGGCATTGCTCATGGCTGCCAAGTTCTCGGAGGTGCTCGCGGTCATCGCTCTGCAAGGCGCTGCCCGGACGCCGACTTTCACCGAGAAAACTCTTGAATTGTTCACGCACCCCCAGGTGAATTTGATGCACTCGAACATGGACTTTTCCATGAGCCTCGTGGGAAGCAAAGCGGACGACTTTGCACGGTCATTCTCCGAATGGGGTGTGCAGTCCATCACGCCGCTCGCCCAACAGGCTGACCTTCGCGCATATACAAGGTGCGATACGCGTGACGTATTGAACCGCGTCACTTGCCCGGTGCTGATCGCGCGAGGGACCGAAGACTGGCTGGTCACGTCCGAAATGGTGCAGGAGGCGCTTTATGCGCTTAACGGCACCAACCACACAGAGTTTCATGCGCTCAATGGTCTAGGTCATTTCCCGCATTTGGAAGCGCCTGAAGTGGTCAGCAAGATGACAGACGATTTTCTTGTAAAGCACCTCGCCCAGGACCAGTGCTCGGCAACCCTGTCGACGCCTGCCGCCTCAATTTAGCTCTCTTTAAAGGTTCGAAATGAAAAAATCCAGCTTCCTTCTGGCCCTGTTCGCCGTCTGCGCCAGCCTCGCGGGGCTAAACGTCCAAGCAGACGTAGCCAGCTATCCGTCCAAGCCCATCCGAATTCTGGTCGGCTATGTGCCGGGTGGGTCGACGGACGGTTTGGCACGCGCACTCGGCTTGGAGTTGAGCGAGAAACTAGCTCAACCTGTCATCGTCGTCAACCGGCCAGGCGGCCTGACGATACCAGTGGTGCAAGCGATGCTTCAGAGCCCGGCCGACGGTTACACGCTAGCCGTATTCGATAGTTCGACGGTTGCCATCAATCAATTTTTGTTTAAAAAACCGCCTTACGACGCTTCGAAGTTCACCACTATTTCGATGTTGGCCCAGAATCCCATGGGCATCATCGTCACGCCGTCTTATCCGGCAAAGACCGTTAACGAAGTGGTGGCGGATTTGCGTGCGAAGCCGGAGACCGCTTTCGCCTCGCCTGGCCCCGGGACAGTGATGCACCTGACGATGGAACTCTTTCGCAAGCGCGCCGATCTCGATCAGATGGTGCACGTGCCCTACAAGGGCGGCGCTCCGGCTCTGCAAGACATCATGGCAGGGCATGTGCCTATCGCCATGATGGATATCGCCTCGTCGGCGGCGCTGATAAAGGGAGGAAACGTCCGGCTTATCGCAGTAACGACCGACAAGCGGCTCGAGGCTTTCCCGGACGTGCCGACTATCGCGGAGGCAGCTTATCCAGGCTTTTCCTCCATCAGCTCCTACGCGTTATACGGCCCACCCGGGATCCCGCCGGCGATCGTGGAAAAAATCAATAGCGCAGTGAAGGACGCTATGGCCTCCCCCCGGATGAATACCTGGCTGACAGGCGTTTCGTTGCTTTCCACGTATTTACCGGCAGCAGAGACCAAGTCGGAAATCGAACGGGAGGCGATCAAGTATTCAAAAATCATCAAATCACTTGGCTTAAGCACAGACAACTGAATTCAATGAGTATTTCCCTGCAGGTCTTTGGCACGATCGCCAAACTGTCGCGCGTCAACTACTTTGGCCTGCCGGTGCGCACCAATTATCCTGGCCGGTTGATGCCTGAAGGCCTGGTTCGAGGCGATGATCAGGGTGCTTCCTGTATCGACCCGGCTTTCCATTGGAAAACGGCATCAGCGCTGAAGAAGTCAGGACAGTAAGCGAGTTTGCATCCTGCGGTGTTTTTTCAAAATAGCGGCTGCTTTTTTATCAAATGTCACGAAGGTTTCACCGCCAAGCGCGAGCCCTTCATTTGCAATTACGCCATCTGCAAAATCGCCCCCGGCGCGAAGCATTACAAGCCCGGTTTCAACCGCGCTGCGGTTTACCGCCACGCTATTGGCTTCCGTCAGGGCCTCAAGAGCGCCCGCTATAGTGTCGCTCGCCATCTTGTAGCCCCGTGAGAGCGTCCAAACGACCTCACATAGGACAGACAGGGGGATTGCGACTAGTGCGGCATCCTGCATCGTCTTACGAGCGATGGCGGCCTGATCTTTGTCATCATTCAGCAAGTAGCGTAGAACGACATTAGTATCGACTGTGATTTTCATTTATCGCCAGACCAGCCAGCTTGGGCAATCTCATTGATTTCGTCTATTGTCAGGATGATCCCATGTGGATTGTTGACGGCCAGGATCCCAAATGCGTCGGCGATGTCGCGTCCTTCCGGTGCAGCCTGAATCACCGCCCGACCATCTGGCAGTGTATCGACATTGATTTTTTGTCCCGGCCGTATGCCAAGGTGCCTAAGCAAATCTTGCTTTAGGGTGACTTGCCCTTTTGCGGTCACAGTAAGCGTTGTCATGGTGAACCCCGGTTGTTGCATATATTTGGATGGTAAGGTAAGAATGCCTTACCGTCAAGCTTGCAACTCCTCGACTTGCTCGCCGCGGCGTGAGTAATGGTTTAATTTTATTGCCTATGGCGGTGGGGAACCTTAAACTCACCCTTCAAGAATGTTAGGATACGTCAAATGGCTCAATTCTTCGTCGTCCACCCCGAAAATCCCCAGGCTCGCCTGCTCAAACAGGCGGGCCAGCTGCTGGCCGATGGCGGCCTGGTCGCCGTGCCCACCGATTCCAGCTATGCCGTGGTTGCGCGCCTCGATGACAAAACCGCGGCCGAGGCCTTGCGCAGGCTGCGCGGCCTGGACGATCGCCACCATCTTACCTTGCTGTGCCGCGACCTCGCCGAGATCGGCCATTTCGCCCGGGTCGACAACCGGCAGTACCGTTTCCTGAAAATGGCGACGCCGGGGCCGTGGACCTTCATTCTGGAAGCCACGCGCGAAGTGCCGCGCCGGGTCTCCCATCCGTCGCGCAAGACCATAGGCATCAGGGTTCCCGACCACCGCGTGACGCTGGCCCTGCTCGAGGCCGCCGGCTCGCCGCTGATGTCGACCACGCTGATCCCGGACGGCGAAGATGATCCCATGAACGATGCGCAGGCCATCTTCGACCGTTACGCCAATCAGCTGTCCGCGGTCATCGACGGCGGCGCGTGCCCGCGCCAGCCGACCACGGTCATAGACTTGACCGGCGAGGCGCCGGAAATCATACGACGCGGCCAGGGCGACCTTTCCGCCCTGGGGCTGGATTAACGCCATATTGCTGGTTTACGGCCCACCACCAAATGAACCGCGCGCCGCGGCGCGCGGTTTCTTCCGCGGATATCTATGGAATCACTGATACAGACTATTACTGTTTACGCTTTGCCTGTCTTGTTCGGGATTACCTTGCATGAAGCGGCGCACGGCTACGTGGCCCGCATGTTCGGCGACCCCACCGCATGGCAGGCCGGCCGCATCAGCCTGAACCCCGTGCGCCATATCGATCCCATAGGCACTATCGTCGTGCCGCTGGTGCTTTTGTTCAGCACCAAATTGCTGGGCGGCGGCGGCTTGCTGTTTGGCTGGGCCAAGCCGGTGCCGGTGGACTGGAGCCGCCTGCGCCGCCCCAAGCGCGACATGTTGTGGGTCGCCCTGGCCGGCCCCGGGTCGAATCTGCTCATGGCCATTATCTGGGCCATCGGCTTGCGCATCCTGGCTGAAACCGGCGCGGGCTCCGCCGACTTCTGGGTGCAGATGATGATCGCCGGCATACAGGTGAATCTCATCCTGATGGCATTGAATCTGGTGCCCTTGCCGCCCCTGGATGGCGGGCGTATTGTGTTCAGCTTGTTGCCCGACCGCATGGCCTGGCAATACTCCAAGATCGAGCCTTACGGCATCGTAATCCTGATAGTCCTGATGCTGACCGGTGTTTTATGGGTGCTGTTGCAGCCTTTGTTGGCATTTGGTCAGTTAATTGTTAATTGGTTCTTATAATTTGCGGCGCTTATCCGGTAAACTTGCGAGTTAATTCAGGCAAGTTCACCGTTTTGGTGAGTTCGAGGAGATCATTCCTATTATGGCAAGCACGGATTCTGCTATCACTATCCTTCAGGGCAGTATGGTCGCCCTGGTCACACCCATGCATCCCGATGGCAGCCTGGATTTCGACTCCTACCGGAAACTGATCGATTGGCACGCCGCCGAGGGTACGGATGCGTTGGTGGTGGTGGGCACGTCGGGCGAGTCGCCTACCGTCAGCGTCGACGAGCATGCTGAATTGATCAAAGTCGCCGTCGAGCATTCGGCCGGACGCCTGCCGGTCATCGCCGGGGTCGGGGGGAATTCCACAGCCGAAGCCATAGACCTTTCGCGGCATGCGAAGGCCGTGGGCGCGCACGCGGGCCTGTCGGTGGTGCCCTACTACAACAAGCCCAGCCAGGAAGGCCTGTATCAGCATTTCCGCAGCATTGCCGAAGCGGTCGACCTGCCGTCGGTGCTGTACAACGTGCCCGGCCGCACGGTGGCCGACATGTCCAACGACACGATCCTGCGCCTGGCCCAGGTGCCCGGCATCATCGGCGTCAAGGATGCCACCGGCGATATCGCGCGCGGCGCCTTGCTGATACGCGATGCGCCGGCCGATTTCGTCGTCGTCAGCGGCGACGACGCGACGGCGGCGGCCCTGATGCTGCTGGGCGGGCGCGGCAATATCTCGGTCACCGCCAACGTCGCGCCCAAGCTCATGCATCAGCTGTGCGTGGCGGCCGTCAGCGGGGACGCCGTTTTGACCCGCCAGCTCAATGCGCGCCTGGCCACATTGAACAAAGTGCTTTTCATTGAGTCCAACCCGATTCCTGTTAAATGGGCCGTTGCTGAAATGGGCCTGTCCAAGCTAGGCTATCGCTTACCTTTAACCTCCCTGCACGAGCAGTATCACGGCGTGGTGCGCAACTCGTTAAAAGAAGTAGGCTTGATCTAAATGATAAATATGCGTATGAACAAACGCTGTGCCGGTTTTACGCTGAGCCTCGGAGCGCTGCTCCTGTCGGGCTGCTCGGCGATGAACCAGATGATAGGCAACGAAGAGTCGGTCGACTACAAAAGCACGGTCGCCGGCGAGCCTCTGAGCATCCCGCCCGACCTGACGCAAGCCAATCGCGACGCGCGCTTCCGCGCACCCGAAGGCAGCACCACGCTGAGCCAGTATCAGCAAAGCCAGCAGGCCCAGAAAGACGCCGGCCCGGCCGACCGCGTGCTGCCGACGACCAGTGGCGTGTCGGTCATGCGCGACGGCGATATCCGCTGGCTGGTGGTCGACAAGCCAGCCGAAACCGTCTACCCGCAGATCATCGATTTCTGGGGCGAGCAGGGCTTCACCATCCATTCGCAGGATCCGCGCGCGGGCCTGATGGAAACCGATTGGGCCGAAAACCGCGCCAAGATTCCCGAAGGCTGGATACGCACCGCGCTGGGCAGTGTCATCGACCAGATCTTCGACAGCGGCGAGCGCGAGCGCTTCCGCACCCGCGTCGAACGCGTCAACGGCAAGACCGAAATCTATATCAGCCATCAGCAAATGGTGGAAACCCCCACGCCTGACGGCTCCGCCTTCAAGTGGGTGTTCGGCAAGGAAGATCCGGGCCTGAACGCGGCCATGCTGGCGCGCCTCATGGTGTTCCTGGGAACCGATGTCAAGAGCGCCCAAACGGCGGTGACCGAGGCCGAGAAAGAAACCGAGGCGCCGCAGGTCACCAAAATGCCTGAAGGCCAGGCGGCGCTTACCGTGGGCGAGCCCTTCGACCGCGCATGGCGTCGCGTGGGCGTGGCGATCGACTCGGCCGGCTTTGCCGTCGAAGACCGCGACCGTTCCGCCGGCGATTACTTCATCCGTTACCTGGATAGCGACACGGGCGT
>LNAP01007193.1_pt1 | contig 12852 bp, 7 predicted proteins | sample 602601 | NCBI WGS metagenome assembly LNAP01 (sample SAMN02440304, study PRJNA202911) | soil metagenome | biome: Subtropical and temperate rainforests or woodlands; isolation source: soil samples (1 kg each in a 20% v/v slurry with milli Q water) were... ...
TTCAAACAAGTGTTTGTCAGGCGGAGTAGCCATGGCCCAGTCGGAAACCGTTGAACGCATTCTCGATGCTGCCGAGCAGTTGTTCGCGGAAAAAGGTTTCGCCGAAACCTCGTTGCGTTTGATCACCAGCAAAGCGGGTGTGAACCTGGCGGCGGTGAACTATCACTTCGGTTCCAAGAAGGCGCTGATCCAGGCCGTCTTCTCGCGCTTCCTGGGGCCATTCTGCATCAGCCTCGATAAAGAGTTGGAGCGGCGCCAGGCCAAGCCAGATAACAAGCCTTCGCTCGAGGAATTGCTGGAAATCCTCGTCGAGCAAGCCCTGGTGGTGCAGCCACGCAGCGGCAACGACCTGTCCATTTTCATGCGATTGCTCGGACTGGCCTTCAGCCAGAGCCAGGGGCATTTGCGCCGCTACCTGGAAGATATGTACGGCAAGGTGTTTCGCCGCTACATGTTGCTGGTCAACGAGGCTGCCCCGCGCATCCCGCCGATCGAACTGTTCTGGCGCGTGCACTTCATGCTGGGTGCGGCCGCGTTCAGTATGTCCGGTATCAAGGCCTTGCGCGCCATCGCCGAAACCGACTTCGGGGTCAATACCTCCATCGAGCAGGTCATGCGCCTGATGGTGCCGTTCCTGGCAGCCGGCATGCGTGCCGAATCCGGTGTCACCGACTCGGCCATGGCCACCGCGCAACTGCGTCCTCGTAGCAAATCGACACCGGTTGCCGCCAAGGTTTAGCCGCTCATGGGTGGGCGCGGCAGCTGACATCCGATAAGCTAGCCGCCCATGCCGACTCTCGTTTTGAACCCGTTCCCACCGATGATCGCCGACCTCCCGGGTGCAGCCCAGGGCGGCGTATCGTTGCGAGCCGGGTTTATCGTTATCAAGGAATTGTTATGACTGCTGGCCTGCAAGGCTCGTTGATGGTGGACGTCGCCGGTACCTGGCTGACGGCTGAAGATCGCCAATTCCGAAGTGGGCGGCCTGATCATTTTCGCCCGCAACATCGAACATCCGCGCCAGGTCCGCGAGTTGAGCGCGGCGATCCGCGCCATTCGTCCCGACCTCCTGCTGGCGGTGGATCAGGAGGGCGGGCGGGTCCAGCGCCTGCGCCAGGGCTTCGTGCGCCTGCCGGCGATGCGCGCCATTGCCGACAACCCGAACGCCGAATACCTGGCCGAACAGTGCGGCTGGATCATGGCCACCGAGGTGCTTGCCGTTGGCCTGGACCTGAGCTTCGCCCCGGTGCTGGATCTCGATCACCAGCGCAGCGCCGTGGTCGGGACCCGTTCGTTCGAAGCGGATCCGCAGCGTGCTGCGCTGCTGGCCGGTGCTTTCATTCGCGGCATGAACAGCGCGGGCATGGCCGCCACCGGCAAGCATTTCCCTGGCCACGGCTGGGCCGAGGCGGATTCCCACGTCGCGATCCCCAATGACGAGCGCAGCCTCGAGCAGATTCGTGCCCATGACCTGGTGCCTTTCGCCAAGTTGAGCAAACAGCTGGCCGCCGTCATGCCTGCCCACGTTATTTATCCACAGGTCGATACCCAGCCGGCGGGCTTCTCGCGGCGCTGGCTGCAGGACATCCTGCGGGGCGAACTGCAGTTCGACGGGGTAATTTTCAGCGACGACCTGTCCATGGCCGGTGCCCACGTGGTGGGCGATGCCGCCAGCCGTATCGAAGCGGCGTTGACCGCCGGCTGCGACATGGGCCTGGTGTGCAACGACCGCGCAGCCGCCGAACTGGCCTTGAGTGCCGCCCAGCGTTTGCAGGTCAAGCCGTCGGCGCGCATTGCACGGATGCGCGGCCAGGCGCATGCGAGCACCGAATACCGCCAGGACCCGCGCTGGTTGGCGGCCGTCGGTGCGCTCAGGGATGCACAACTTATCGATTGAGAAGGGGGCGCCATGACGGTTTACGCGATTATCGGCGGCAGCGGCCTGACCCGGCTGGAAGGCCTGCAGATTCGCCAGTCATTGGCGCTGGACACTCCCTACGGCGCGCCGTCTGCAGAAGTGCAGATTGGCGAATATGCCGGCAGCGAAGTGCTGTTTCTCGCCCGTCATGGTCACCCGCACCGTTTTGCGCCGCACCGGGTGAATTATCGCGCCAATCTCTGGGCGCTGAAGCAGGCCGGTGCCGAGGCCATCCTGGCAGTCAACGCAGTGGGCGGCATCAACGGGGCGATGGGTACCGGGCATTTCTGCGTGCCGCATCAATTGATCGACTACACCAGTGGCCGCGAGCACAGCTACTTTGCCGATGACCTGGAGCCGGTGACCCATATCGATTTCACCTACCCCTACAGCGAATCGCTACGCCAGCGCTTGATTGCAGCGCTGGTGGCCGAAGGCGCGGGTTTCAGCGATCGGGGCGTCTATGCCTGCATGCAGGGTCCGCGGCTGGAAACCGCCGCCGAGATCCTGCGCCTGGAGCGCGATGGTTGCGACATCGTTGGCATGACCGGGATGCCCGAAGCGGCCCTGGCCCGCGAGCTGCAGCTGGATTACGCCTGCCTGGCGCTGGTGGTGAATCCGGCAGCGGGCAAGTCGGCATCGGTGATCAGCATGACAGAGATCGAGCGAGCGTTAGGAGAGGGGATGGTTAGGGTGAGGTCTACGTTGGCGCGGGTGCTCGGGGTCGAGCCTTGATGCCTTTAAACTTCAATCATTTCGAGAAGCGTTGATTCATGCTGACAATCATTGAGCAACTTCAGGAGCTGCCGTGGTCGGAAGCTTTCAGTCATCGCGCTCTGGACAAGGCGCGTAAATATGCCAATCAGGATCGAGTGCAGATTCACGACCTGAGCGACGACACTGTTACTGCGAGTTGCAAAGGGTCCGAAGGAAATGTCTATGAGCAGTACATTGAGCTCATTGAAGACCTAAACGGCGATTTTGAGCTCAGTTGCAATTGTTCGTGCCCCGTTTCGATTGACTGCAAGCACTGTGCAACTGTCCTTTATAACTTGCAAAGGCTTCCAGCGGACTCGTTTGAAAGTGAGTCCCCGACGAAGCTCAATCGCGATTTGGAGCGCTGGCTCAATGACGTTCCCGGTGGGCTCGCGCATTCCAATGGAGCTGTTCAAGGTACCGGTACCTGTTGGGTCTATAAGCTTGAAGCTACGCCGATTGCTGGCAAATGGTTCCTGAGCATTTGCAAGGCGCGTCAGCTCAAGGATGGCCGTTTGCAGGACATCAAGCCGGCGTACTCACTGTCCGAAACACTGATGCGAGCGCCAGGTTATTTGTCCGAACTCGACTTGCGCATCGCCCGATTGCTGGTCGCCATTCACTCGCGTCACTCGTTTTACAGCAGTTACCCGCTGCAAGGCAGCAGTGGTGCCGAAGTCCTGCAATTGGCTTTGAAAACCTCAAGGCTGTTTCTCGACTTCGATCAGTTACAGGTCCTTGTGCCCGGAGCGAGCAGGACAGGGCAGTTTGCCTGGGCTGAGCAAGCCAGCGGCAGCTTCCGGCCTCAATGGCGAAGCGAGCAAGCATCCGAAGAGACGATTCTTGCCCTGCAACCGTTGTACTACCTGGACCGCGAACGACTGGAGATTGGGTTGCTGCAAAGCGGGCTGGACGAGAAACTGGCCTGCCACCTGTCATTGGTGCCTGCCATACCAGCACGCCAGGCGATGCAGTTCAGCCATCGCTTGAGTGCGGTGACTCGCGCCGTGCCTCCACCGCATGCATTAACCGAACGAATAGTTGATGACATCGAACCCCAAGCGGTTCTGACACTCGCCAGCACCAGTCTTTCCTGGCGCACGAGGTACGAAAAAGAACACCGCGCAGCGCTGGCGTTCACCTACAACGGCCACATGGCGGCAGACAGGAAATCTTCGGAGGTCCTGATTCTGTCGGGTACGGAAACACAGCGCATTCAACGCAATACCGCCGCCGAAAAACGCTTGCGTCAAGACTTGCAAAAACAAGGTTTCAAGAAAGCCACGCGCAAGAGTGAGGCGCTGCCCGATAGTGCGGGTGAAATGTTCGCATTGCCCGACGACTCGACATGGCTGGCTTTCACGCAAGCCGGCATACCGCACCTGAGGGCGGCCAATTGGCGGATCGATATCGATGACAGCTTTCATTTCAATCTTCAGCCCGTAGAGCAATGGTTCGCCGATGTCGAAGAGTCTCCAGGGCGTGAGTGGTTCGACCTGCAATTAGGCATCGTGGTCAATGGTGAACGCCATAGCTTGCTTCCGATTCTGCTGCAGTTGTTGCATAGACAGCCGCAATTGTTAAGCCCCGCAGAGCTGGCCTCGCGGGACGATGATGAGCAGGTGATGATTGATCTCAATCACAGCCAATGGGCTGCCAAACCAGGCCTGAAAGTTGCGCTGTCCATTGGGCGGATCAAGCCTTTGATGGCAACCCTTGGCGAGTTGTATCTGGGCCAGGGCACCGGCGGCGCCCTGCGATTGAACGGCCCGGACGCGGCGCGACTGGGTGAGTTGGAAGGACTGCCATTGGTCTGGCAGGGCGGCGAGCGTTTACGCGGTTTCGCCAGGCGCTTGCGTGAATCGACTCACCAGGACGTTGCCGCTCCCCAGGGTCTCAACGCCACGTTGCGTCCTTATCAGCTTGAAGGTCTGAACTGGATGCAAACCCTTCGTGAGCTGGAAGTCGGCGGTATCCTCGGCGACGACATGGGCTTGGGCAAGACCCTGCAAACCCTGGCACACCTGTTATTGGAAAAACAGGCGGGACGCCTGGATGTGCCAGCGCTCGCGGTGATGCCCACCAGCCTGATTCCCAATTGGCTTGATGAGGCGGCGCGCTTCACGCCGCAGTTGAAAGTTCTCGCCCTGCATGGAGCCGCGCGACAAAAAGACTACAGCAACCTTGCTGAATACGATCTGGTGCTGACAACGTACGCATTGTTGCCGCGTGATCTTGAGGTTTTGCAGCCACAGGTCTGGAGCGTGCTGATACTCGATGAGGCACAGAACATCAAGAATCCAGTCAGCAAAGCCGCACAAGCTGCCCGGGGCCTGCAGGCTCGACAGCGTTTGTGCTTGTCCGGCACGCCCCTGGAAAATCACTTGGGTGAGCTATGGTCACTGTTTCACTTCCTGCTGCCCGGATGGCTGGGTGACAGCAAGACCTTCAATCGCGATTACCGTACCCCGATCGAAAAACATGGCGATAGCCAACGGATGCAGCACCTGACCGCCCGGATAAAGCCCTTTCTGCTACGGCGCAAGAAAGAGCAAGTCGCCACCGAATTGCCGCCAAAATCGGAAATTGTCCATTGGGTTGAGCTCAGTGACGGGCAGCGCGATGTTTATGAAACCGTGCGAGTGGCGATGGACAAGAAGGTCCGTGACGAGATTGCCCGTAGCGGTGTCGCGCGTAGCCAGATCATCATCCTCGACGCTTTGCTGAAGTTGCGTCAGGTGTGCTGCGATTTGCGCTTGATCAAGATGCCTCTCACGGCGAAAGCACTTCGTGCCGGCAGCGGCAAGTTGGGTAGCTTGATGGAAATGCTTGAAGAGCTGCTCAGTGAGGGTCGCAAGATACTGTTGTTCTCGCAGTTCACTTCGATGCTGGCCTTGATCGAGGAAGAATTGCAGCAGCGGGGTATCGGCTATTCGCTGTTGACCGGTGAAACCACGGATCGGCGTACGCCAGTCCAGGACTTCCAGGGCGGCAAGGTCCCGTTGTTCCTGATAAGCCTGAAAGCCGGTGGCACGGGGCTCAATCTGACCGCGGCGGATACCGTGATTCATTTCGATCCCTGGTGGAATCCGGCCGTTGAAAACCAGGCCACGGACCGTGCCTATCGCATCGGTCAGGATAAACCGGTGTTTGTCTACAAGTTGATCGCCCGCGGTACGGTGGAAGAAAAAATACAGGCACTGCAGCAAGAAAAGGCAGCGTTGGCCGGGGCAATACTTGAGGGTGGGACGACTGGCGGGTTGAAGCTTGAGCAGAGTGATATCGAGGCGCTGTTTGCGCCGTTGCCGGCTGCCAGATCCTGATCATGCACTAGATTTGGTTGACCCCATCGCGTGTAGGAGCGGGCACGTCGAATCGTCGCGATGGGCGTCAACGATTACGCGGGAAGCCTGGCACCCCACGGCGCTCTCGGGTTCATCGCGAGCATGCTCGCTCCTACAAAAGCGATAGCGATCTACCAGGCGCCGCCTCTCTCAACGCTTCTCCAGCTTATCCGGCAACGGCGCAAACAGCGCCTCGATGTCATCGCTCTGCAACTTCCAGTCCCCGGCCTGCCGCCCATCCAGCACGCCTGCCGCCAGGTCGGATTTTTCCTTCTGCAGGTGCTGGATCTTCTCTTCCACCGTACCGCGGGCGATCAGTTTGTAGACGAACACCGGCTTTTCCTGGCCGATGCGATAGGCGCGGTCGGTGGCCTGGTTTTCCGTTGCCGGGTTCCACCAGGGGTCGTAATGGATCACGGTATCGGCTTCCGTCAGGTTCAGGCCAACACCACCGGCCTTCAGGCTGATGAGAAAAATCTGACGCTTGCCGCTCTGGAATTCCTTCACCGGTGTACGACGGTCGCGGGTCTGTCCGGTCAGTAGCGCGTAGGGCACGCCGCGCTTGTTCAGTTCTTCTTCGATCAATGCCAGCATTGAGGTGAACTGCGAGAACAATAGAATCTTGCGGCCTTCCTCGAACAGCTCTTCGAGCATTTCCATCAGGCTGTCGAGCTTGCCCGAGGTGCTGCCCCGCGCCGGAAGGGTGGCTTCATTGACCAGGCGCAGATCGCAACACACCTGGCGCAGCTTGAGCAGCGCCTCGAGGATGATGATCTGGCTGCGTGCCACGCCCTTGCGGGTGATTTCGTCGCGGACTTTCTTGTCCATGGCCAGGCGCATGGTTTCGTACAGGTCGCGCTGGGTTTCGTTGAGTTCGACCCAGTGGATGATCTCGGTTTTCGGCGGCAACTCGGTTGCCACCTGTTCCTTGGTGCGACGCAGCAGGAAGGGTTTGATCCGGCTGTTGAGGTGTTGAAGCCTGACTTCGCTGGCGCGCTTTTCGATGGGTACCCGGTAATCACTGTTGAAGCTTTTGACGTCGCCGAGCCAGCCCGGCAGCAGGAAGTGAAACAGTGACCACAGTTCGCCCAGGTGGTTTTCCAGTGGCGTGCCGCTCAGGCACAGGCGCTGGCGGGCATTGAGCTCACGGGCAGCCTGGGCGGCCTTGCTGTTGGGGTTCTTGATGTATTGCGCTTCGTCCAGTACCAGCACGTGCAAGGGCTGCGCCGCCAGGCGTTCCACGTCCTTGGGCAGCAAGGCATAGGTGGTCAGGATCAGGTCGTAATCGGCGAGGTTGTCGAAATGTTTTTTGCGACTGGCGCCGTACAGTGCCAGTACCTTGAGTTGCGGAGTGAAGTGCGCCGCTTCGTCGAGCCAGTTGGGAATCAGGCTGGTGGGCATCACCACCATGCAGGGGCGATCGAGGCGACCGGCGTTTTTCTCGCTGAGGATGTGCGCCAGGGTCTGCAGGGTTTTGCCCAGGCCCATGTCGTCCGCGAGGATGCCGCCGACTTCCAGTTGGCGTAACGACTGCATCCAGCTCAGGCCCTCGAGCTGATAGGGGCGCAGTGTCGCGTTCAGGCCGTCCGGCGCCGAGGCGGTGTAGTCCTTGATGTCGCGCAGGCGTTGGGCAAAGCTGCGGATCTGCTCGCCACCTTCCCAGAGCAGTGGCAGGTCTTCCAGCGAGTTGAGACGCGTGGCGTCGGCCTTGCTCAGGCGCAGCGTGGTTTCGCCAGGTTCTTGAAGGTAGAACTCGCCAAGCGTCGCCAATACCGGTTTCAGGCGGCCGAAGGGCAGGGCGACTTGCAGGGGGCCGTGCTCGGCGTTCGGCCGGCTGGGTATGTTGACCAGGATCAGCTCGTCGTCGCGCCGGCGAGCGAGGCGTTCCGGGTTGAGCAGTTCGGTGTGGGAACGCATCAGGTTCAACAGGATCGGCAACAGGCTCAGCCGCTCGCCATTGACGATGATCCCCAGCTCCAGGTCGAACCAGTCGCGCTCCGGAACCTGTTCGACCGTGGCGTACCAGTCGTCCACGGCCGTCAGGTCGAAGCCGAAGTCTTCGTTGATTTGCAGCTCCCAACCCTGGGTGCGCAACTTTGGCAGTTCATTGAGGGTGAAGGTCAGCCAGGCGCTGTCGTTGACCATCTCGAACAGTTCGCCAGCGCTTTCCGGCAGGGCCTTGCTTTGCCGGGTGGCGATCTTGAAACCGAGGATTCGCAGCTGCTCCCGGTAGGACTGTTCGACGTCCGGGTGGCGTTTTATCCGCAGTGTCTGGGTCTCCTGGCGAATCAGGATGTCGGCATTCTTCTGGCCTGAAACGTACTCGTCCAGGTAACCGAAAGACAACGCCGCGCGATGCTGGATGTAACGCTGCATTCGCCCGTTGCGCGGTTCGAAGGCGCTGAACTCAATGCTCGCCAGCCACAGGCGCGGTACCGGTTGCACGTTGTCCACCAGCACTTGCGGTGGTGCCTTGGGGCTGCGGTTTTCCAGCACCGCCTGGAGTTTTTCCAGGAGTTCGGCGTCTTTGGCGGCGGCGGGGTAGTCGAGGGTTTCCTGGATTTGCAGGAGCACCGCTGCGCAATGTTTGCAGTTGCTGTGCACCGGGCAGGAGCAGGTGGCATCGACCATCAGCAAGGTGCCTTTGGCCGACTCGCGCAGGCGAATGGTCTGACGGTAAACGTTACCGCCAGAGCCTTCGCACGCCGCGGTGATCGTCGCGTCGCCGACCTCGACGATCCTGACGCGATTCTCCAGGGCATACCGGCGACCGCGCTCCAGGCTCTGTTCCTTGAATCGGCTGACCCAGGAAGGTGCCAGGGGTTTGCTCAGGGTCGCGGACATGGGGGGCTCGATCAGTCCGGGACGACTTCAGGGGCTTCCCGGGGAGCGGGCGCCGTCAATGAGGTGATCTTGATCAGCAGGCCCAGGTGGCCGTTGTCGAGGAAATTGAGCTGGCCGTTCTTGGTATGGCTTTCCTGTTTCAGGCGTTCGCTGGCGGTGACCAGGCCGTCTTCGTTGAACTGGTTGACCCAGAAATCGGCATCTACATCGGTGAAGCGTCCCAGCGTCAGGTTCAGGGTGCCTTCGATCGGGTACTGGCCGTACTGTTCCTTGCCGTCGCTGACCGCCACCTTGACCGGTGTCTCGCCGAGCGTCTGTTGCCACGCCTTGTGCAGCAGCACGCTGTATTCATTGCTGGCGGTGAGTTTTTCCACTTCGTTGTTGAGGCTCGGCGTGCGCAGGCTGTCAGGGCTGACGGTTTGCGCGCCTGCGGCCCAGTCTTCCGGCGCGGCACGGCTGATAATCGCCGGCACGGCATTCTGCCGCACCAGAATCATTTCAATCTGATACAGGTCATCGGCAAACACCGAAGGGGCGACCAGGGTTATCAACAAGGTCAGTGAGCGAAACAGGCGCATGCGGCGTCCTTCAAGCAGTTTTCGGGATAAGACGCTCAAACAGCGCCTCTACAGTATTAAAGCGTTCTTCCGGGCGCTCCATCGGGACCTGGAATTTAAACATCGTCGCGCCTTCGAATTTGTAGCGCTTGGGCTGGCTCTGGATCAACTTGATCAGGGTCAGGGGGTCGACCGGGGTTTGTGTCGCGAATTCGATTCGACCACCCTGCGGGCCGCCGTCGACTTTCTTGATGCCCAGCAATTCGGCCTGCAATTTCAGTGCGGTGATGCGCATCAGGTTCTTGGTCGGCTCGGGCAACAGGCCGAAACGGTCGATCATCTCGACCTGCAGGTCCTTGAGGCCGTCCTCGTCGGTGGCCGAAGCGATGCGCTTGTAGAGAATCAGGCGGGCATGGACGTCCGGCAGATAGTCTTCGGGAATCAACGCCGGTACGCGCAGGTTGACTTCCGGACCACCGCCCAGCGGTTGATCGAGGTTGGGCTGTTCGCCCTTGCGGATCGACTTCACCGCGCGCTCGAGCATTTCCATGTACAGCGTGAAACCGACCGCCTGGATCTGCCCGCTCTGGCCGTCGCCAAGCAATTCGCCGGCGCCGCGGATTTCCAGGTCGTTGGTGGCGAGCACAAAGCCCGCGCCGAGGTCCTGGGTGTTGGCGATCGCTTCCAGGCGCTTTTCCGCGTCCGCGGTGATCTGCTGGCGCGGTGGCGTCAGCAGATAGGCGTAGGCCTGGTGGTGACTGCGACCGACCCGGCCGCGCAACTGGTGCAACTGCGCCAGGCCGAACTTGTCAGCGCGCTCGATGATGATGGTGTTGGCGCTCGGCACGTCGATGCCGGTCTCGATGATGGTCGAGGCGATCAGCACGTTGAAGCGCTTGTGGTAGAAGTCGGTTCGCGCTCGCGCATCTGCCCGTGGCCGATGCCGATCCGCGCTTCCGGTACCAGCTCGGCGAGGTCGGCGGCGCATTTCTCGATGGTCTTGACGTCGTTGTGCAGGTAATAGACCTGGCCGCCGCGCAGCAGCTCACGTAGCAGGGCCTCTTTAACCGTGCTCTTGTTCTGCTCCATGACGAAGGTGCGCACCGACAGGCGACGGGCCGGCGGCGTGGCAATGATCGACAGGTCGCGCATGCCCGACACGGCCATGTTCAGCGTGCGCGGAATCGGCGTTGCGGTCAGGGTGAGGATGTCGACTTCGCTGCGCAGCGCCTTGAGCTGTTCTTTCTGGCGGACACCGAAGCGGTGTTCTTCGTCGATGATCACCAGGCCCAGGTTTTTGATTTTCACATCGTCGGACAGCAGCTTGTGCGTGCCGATGACAATGTCGATCTTGCCTTCGGCCAGGTCGGCGATCGCCGCGTTCACCTCTTTAGCCGACTTGAAGCGGCTCATCACTTCCACGCTCACCGGCCAGTCGGCGAAGCGGTCGCGGAAGCTGTTGTAGTGCTGCTGGGCGAGCAGGGTGGTCGGTACCAGGATCGCCACCTGGCGACCGCCGTGCACCGCAATGAACGCTGCGCGCATGGCCACTTCGGTCTTGCCGAAGCCGACGTCTCCACACACCAGGCGATCCATCGGCTTGGGCGCGAGCATGTCTTCGCGCACCGCTTCGATGGTGGTTTGCTGGTCTGGCGTTTCTTCGAACGGGAAGCCGGCGCTGAAGGTGGCGTAATCGGCTTTCGGGTCGGCGAAGGCATACCCTTCACGAGCGGCGCGGCGTGCGTAGATATCGAGCAATTCAGCCGCGACGTCGCGCACCTGTTCGGCGGCCTTGCGCTTGGCTTTTTGCCAGGTCTCGGAACCCAGGCGATGCAATGGGGCGAGGGCGTCGTCGCTGCCGGTGTAGCGGGCGATCAGGTGCAGGTTGGCCACCGGCACATAAAGCTTGGCGTTTTCCGCGTATTCAAGGGTGAGGAATTCGGCGGCCTGGTTGTCGATTTCCAGGATCGTCAGCCCCAGGTAGCGGCCGACACCGTGATCGATGTGCACCACCGGCGCGCCTTCGCGCAGCTCGGTGAGGTTCTTGATGACCGCGTCGTTGTTGGCGTCGGCGCGCTTCTCGCGGCGCCGGCGCTGCATCACGCGCTGGCCGAACAACGGGCTTTCGGCGACCAGCGCCAGGGCCGGATCATCCAGCAGCAGGCCTTCGTCCAGCGGCGCGATGGTGATCGCCAGGCGCTCCTTGCTGGCGACAAAGTCCGGCCAGCTGTCGACGGTCTTCGGTCGCAGCTTCAGGCGTTCCAGCAGTTCGAGCAGCACTTCGCGACGGCCCGCGGATTCGGCGGTGAACAGCACGCGCCCAGGGAACTCGTCGAGGAAACCCGAGAGCGCCGCCAGCGGCTGGGTGGCCTTGGCTTCGATGGCCAGGTTCGGCAATTCCCTTGCGGGGAAGCGCTCGCGGCCAGCGCCGGACTCCACATCCTGTTGGCTGGCGACCACTCGCGGCCAGTTTTTCAGGCGGGCGAAGCAGTCTTCTACTGGCAGGAACAACTCGGCAGGCGGTAATAAAGGACGCGAAGGATCGACGCGCCGCTCTTCATAACGATTGCGCACGTCGTTCCAGAAATTTTCCGCGGCCTGCTCGATGCCTGGCAAGGAGAACACTTGGGTGTCCTGGGGCAGGTAATCGAACAACGTCGAGGTTTCTTCGAAGAACAGCGGCAGGTAGTACTCGATGCCGGCGGGGGTAATCCCGCTGTTCAGGTCCTGGAAGATCGGGCAGCGCCGGAAGTCGACATCGAAGCGCTCGCGAAACCGTGCCTTGAAGCGGGTGACGGCTTCTTTCTCCAGCGGGAATTCCTTGGCCGGCAGCAGCTTGACCGAATCGACCTTGTCGATGGAGCGCTGGTTTTCCGGGTCGAAGGTGCGCAGGGTTTCGATTTCGTCGTCGAACAGGTCGATCCGGTAAGGCAGCTTGCTGCCCATCGGGAACAGGTCGATCAAGGAGCCGCGCACGGTGAATTCGCCATGTTCGTACACGGTATCGACGTAGCGATAGCCAGTGGCCTCGAGGCGGGTGCGCATTTGCTCGACGTCGAGCTTCTGGCCGACGTCCAGGACCAGGCTGCTGCCGAGCAAAAATTTGGTCGGCGCCAGGCGGTGCAGCGCAGTGGTGATCGGCACCACCAGCACGCCATGACTCAGTTCCGGCAATCGATAAAGCGCCGAAATGCGCTGGGAAATGATGTCCTGGTGCGGCGAGAACAGGTCGTAGGGCAGGGTTTCCCAGTCGGGGAAATGCAGCACGGGCAAATCCGGGGCGAAGAAACCCAGCTCCTGTTCCAGTCGTTCGGCACTTTGGCTGTCGGCTGTGAGCAGCAGGGTAAAGCGCTTGGCAGCGCTGGCGGCCTCGGCGATGGCCAGGCTCAGGGCGGCACCGGGCAGGTTGCCCCAGTGCTGTTTACCTGCCGCG
>LNAP01004499.1_pt1 | contig 12851 bp, 13 predicted proteins | sample 602601 | NCBI WGS metagenome assembly LNAP01 (sample SAMN02440304, study PRJNA202911) | soil metagenome | biome: Subtropical and temperate rainforests or woodlands; isolation source: soil samples (1 kg each in a 20% v/v slurry with milli Q water) were... ...
CCTTCGTCACAAAGCCCCTCCACCGCTATATAGGAGCTCGAAACGACCGATGAATCCCACCCATATGACAACTTTCTTGGAATCGATCGTCTAGTCAGTGCAGGGCGAGCCGTTCTTGGAAAATCTTGCGCATTCCGCGCGACGCTTCCCGGAATTTTCGCGGCGAGACGCCGGCGGCACGGTGGAAGGTGCGGACGAAGTTGGAGAGATCGCCGAAGCCGACGTCGTAGGCGATATCGGTGATGGAACCGTCATCGTCGGCCAGGCGCCGCGCCGCATGACGCAGCCGCGAGCGCACCAGGTACTGATGCGGCGTGACGCCGAGCACCCCCGAAAACAGCCGCAGGAAATGGAACGGGCTGACGCTGGCCTGCGTCGCAGCGGCGTCCAGATCGATCTCCTGGTGCGAATGCGCATCGATCCACAGCGCGGTTTCCACCGCGCGGCGGCGGTCCCGCGCCGCCCTTGATACCGGCCGCTGTGGCCGCCCCGACACCAGTTCGACAAAACGGCTTGCGAACAACTGTCCGATTTCGTCGAGGGCGATATCGCTGCTTCCATCGGCTGAGGCCTGCGCCAATTCGCCGAGCACCATCAATTCCGGCAGCGGTGGCGCCGAGCCGATCCTCCACGCCTCGGCGCGGTCGCCGATCGTCTCCACCAGTTCGGGGCTTAGGAAAAACGACAGGCACTCGTCGCCGCAGACATGCTCGTGCGTGCACATATATTCGTCGCCGGGATGGCCGACCAGCACCGACCCCGCCACCAGCTCGAAGAAGCGGCCGCGGCTGTGGCAGCCGAAACTACCCTTGCGCACATAGGAGATGGAGTGGCCGCGATGCTGCTCCGCAAACGGCTTGTCACCCGGCCCCGCGCTGCAGCGGAACTCGAATGCCGAGATGGATTTGCGCTCCAAAAGCGTGGCCGCTTGCATCCCGCAAATCTAGGTCGGTGGGCGGGGCGGCGCAACCGGCAGCAGCACATCGAACAGGGTCCTGCTGCCGGGCGAGCCCGCGCCCTCGATCGAGAGCAGCCGGCGCTTGGAGATCACGCCGCCATTCGGCGAAATCCTGTCGGCATAGCTGCCGGCCTCGAGCACGCGATGGCAGGGCACGATGATCATGAAAGGATTGCGGGAAATCGCCTGCGCCACCGAACGCACGGCGCCGGACGCGCGCAGTTTGGCCGCAACCTCGCCATAAATGCGGGTTTCGCCGCGCGGGATATTGCGGGTGAACGCGTAGACCCGCGCATCGAACGCGGGGATTCCGGTCATGTCGAGGCTGATATCGGAAAGGTCAGCCACCTGGCCGCGCAGCAGCGCGGCGATGGCTTCGGTCGCGATCTCAACATTCAGCGGCGGACGAAGCTCGCGCGCCTCGGGATAAAGACGAAACAGCCGCCGCCGGGTTTCGATCTCGCGCGCTTCCGGCAACTGCACCCCGATAATGCCGCCATCGCCCCATGCGATGCCGCACCGGCCGATCGCCGTATCGAAAATCGCGTACCCACGCCCCGCCATCACGCCACCAACCCCGAAAGGGATGATAGCATTGTCGTGAATGGCTGCACCTGGAATCTTGCGCGGGGCTGATTTCGCCCACAGCGATGCTACCAATCCGCTTGGCGGATCGCGCCGTCTCGGCTAATCATGACATTACGGCCGCGGGCGTAGTTCAATGGTAGAACGGCAGCTTCCCAAGCTGCATACGAGGGTTCGATTCCCTTCGCCCGCTCCAGCCTTTTCAACGAAGCGGCCAAGCACACGACCTCTGGCATCGAAGCGCACGGAATCCCGCGATCGTCGGTGCCGTCGCCTGAGCGTTGCTGAAACCGGACGGTTGAAACTCGCCACCGGCATTCGTCGAGCAGATATTCCAGCAACAGTCTGTGCACAACCAACAGTGGCTTTCGTTTCCGTTCATTTTTGACCGGGGTTTTTCCGGCGAACCGGCCTAGGCTGAACGCCGGGTGATTCGAGCGGGAATCATAACCATCCTGGGTCGTTTCAACGGGCACTCTGTTAGCGAGTGCGTCCATTGCCGGCAATTTGCGGTCCGCTCGACTGGAGTTTCTTGGGGGAGTGCGGACGATGAAGGGCTTTACGAAACTTGCGTTGCTTGCGTGTCTTGGGCTGACAACCGCTGCGGTATCGCACCCGGCGGTCGCGGGTGACATCTCCGCGCGTCTCGATGCCCTGGAGAGGGAAAATGCTGCATTGCGCGCGCGGCTCAACCGCCTGGAAGCGCCGAAAGCAGCGAAGCAGGAGCGCAATCCGGCGGATACAAGATCCGCACCGGCGCTCGCCGCGTTGCCGCGTCCCGCAGACAGCATGGCCGCCGATCTCAGCTACGGCAAGGCCATCCCCCGGGCAGTGAGGTCGCCGCGCTTCGAGGTCAGCGGGACGCTGTCGTTCCTGCAGCCCGGTGCCGGCAATCTCGAATATGGCACGCTGACGACGCCGCTGCCGCTGCCGACACCCAACTGGGCCAACCAGTCGCTCAAGCCAAACTTCCGTCCTTCCTTCAGCATCGGCGCGCGCTATATGGCCGATGAGGCCAACGATATCCAGTTGAACTGGACGCATCTGAACACCACGACGAATGACGCGTTTTTTGCCTCGCCGACGCAGATGGTGGGACCGCCTTATTTGATCGGCCCTGAATCGGCCTTGTACAAGACCGGATACGGCACGGTGAAACACGCCTACGATGCCGTCAATCTGGACGCAGGGCACACGTTCTGCGCCGATTGCTCCTTCCAGTTGCGAGCCTTCGGCGGCGTCGCGGTGGCCCGCATCGGCCAGAACCTGACCGGGACATTCGAGAGCCCGGGTGGAATAGCGTCTTCGTCCAACACCGTCACTTCGTTGTTTACCGGTGCCGGGCCCCGTCTGGGCATGAAGGGTCAGTACGCGCTTGGCGACTTCCAGTTGATCGGCGAGGTGGCTGGCGCAGCCCTGATCGGCAGCGCGCAAAGCCGCATCGACTTCACGACGGTTTCTCCGGTATTGGGGGTCAACAACCAGTCCCTGACATCGCCGAATGCGACGCGGATCGTTCCCAGCATCGACGCCAGGCTGGCCACCGCCTATACGTTCGCACCCAGCAGCTATGGATTGTTCAAGGTCGAACTCGGCTACAAGGCGGCGGTCTATTTCAACGCGGTCAATGAGTATTCACTGACCAACGTCCCGACCAGCCTCACGCTTCCGCCGGTCGGAATCTATCTGGCGACCCAGCAGCATCTTCAGAGCAACTTCACGGACCACGGGCCGTATGTGACGGCCAGTTGGGCGTTCTGGTAAGCCTATCTTTCTTCATCGATCGCGCCTATATGTTGCTGGTCGCAAGACGATGGCGCTGAAACTCAGAGCGGACTGCGGGCAGACCCGGGGGCAGTACCCGGCGCCTCCACCCTAGCAGCTTGAGCTTAAAGGTCTCATTTGCGTGAGATCGATTTTGCCGGAAGGCAGAATCCCTGGGCTGCTACGGCGGGGGCGAAATAGGATCGATGGTCGCGAAGAAGCTCTGAATTGTGCTCGGCATGATACCGCCGTTATCGGGTCAAAAACCTAAATGCAAACGATAACGTTGCATTGAACGAAGTGCGCCTCGCGGCGTAACTGTTCGGGGTAGGTACCACCTGGCAACAGAACGGCCATCGCCGCGTCAACCTTCGGGTTGGCGCGGCTTTTATTTTTGCTTTGAGGGAGAGTAGCTCGACGGTCGGGCAATAGGGCCGTCCCGGCGATACTTGAAAACAAAAAGGGGCCCTGGCCGCTTTTTTCTTATCCGTGATGTGTCCGCGGCCGGCGATGCATGCGAGGTTCGACTGACGCGTGGCGATTCTGCCATCCGTTGCGATAGTAGCCGCCATCGGTATACGGATTGCCGGGTCCAAGGTTGTCGCAATTTGCATTCGGGTAGAACTGCGCGCAATAGCCGGGGTCCGAGATAACCTGTTGCGCCAGCACGGGTGTTGCGAAGCCTGCCGCGGCAACAGCGACGGCGCCAATCAATGCGAATTTCATCCTGATCTCCTGGATCATGTACAAGTGGACCGCCCGGATGATGCAAAGATGGAAACGCGCCTTCCGTTTCGCCAATTAACTTTCGGTTAGCTCCTTCAACCGTGATAATCCGATATTGTGGTTGACCGCTGCCGAAACTGGCGCACTCGTCATGCCAGAATACCCGCGCGAAGGTGCCAGCGAAAGTTCAGGAGGGGAGCATTGACCGAAGCGATCACCGCCAGCGATACATCCCGCAACGGCCTGCTCGCCGTCGCAGCCGGCGGCGTCGTTAGCGGAATCATCACCCCGCTGCTGCCGCAACTGATCGATAAAATCAGCGGCACGCCCGGCGACTTCCGGATCGCGCTGGTGGCCGTGCCGTTCGCGGTTCTCGTTTTCATCCTGGTCCGGCGGTTCAGCGCCAATCCGTGGTGGGCCGCGCTGCTGGCGGCGATCGTCACCATGATCGCCTTCGTGTGCGCGGTGAATGCGGCAATCTTTATCGACGGGCAGGTCGCTGGCGCTGCCAGGTTGCTGCGAAATATCCTCGCCGGATTGACCGGAGGCTTTATCGGCGCGGCCGTCATGGCGCTGGGGATCGGCCTGCTGCCGTCAGGCCCGCGGGATATTCAGGCATGGCTGCCGATGCTGATCACAGGCACCGTCGCCGGAGCGCTGGTGGCAGTGGACAGCGCGCTCGGCCTCGACATGACCTCGGTGCTCTATCCGGTCTGGCAGGCCGGCGTCGCGGTCAGGCTGGTGATGGCGTTGCGCTTCGCTGATTAGAGACGAGAGCGCGGTGGATTACCCCGCATCCTTCGCTGCCGCCCGCCCCGCATTCCTCCCCGAAAACAAACAGCCGCCCAAAAACGTCCCTTCCAGCGAACGATAGCCGTGCATGCCGCCGCCGCCAAAGCCGGCCGCTTCGCCTACGGCGTAAAGCCCCTTCATGACCTGGCCGTCGTGGCCGAACACGCGGGAGTCGAGATCGGTTTCGAAGCCGCCCAGTGTCTTGCGGGTCAGGATGTTGAGTTTCACCGCGATCAACGGTCCCTGCGCGGGATCGAGAATCCGGTGCGGTTTGGCGGTGCGGATCAGGCGGTCGCCGATATAGCGGCGCGCATTGTGGATGTTCATCACTTGCGCGTCCTTGACGTAGGGGTTTTCGATCTCGCGGTCGCGCGCCTCGATCTGGGCTTTGACGAAGTCGAGCTTCAGCAGATTATCGCCGCTGAGTTTGTTCATGGCGGTGACGAGATCGGCGAGATTGTCGCGCACGATGAAATCCGCGCCCTTGGTCTTGAACGCCTCGACCGGCGCCGGCGCGCCCTTGTTGGTGGCGCGGCGCGCCGTCATCAGCCAGCTCTTGCCGGTGAGGTCCGGATTCTGCTCCGAGCCTGACAGCGCGAACTCCTTCTTGATGATGCTCTGCGTCAGCACGAACCATGAATATTCGTAACCGGTGCTCATGATGTACTGCAGCTGGCCGAGCGTGTCGGAGCCGGGAAACAGCGGCGCCGGCAGCCGCGTGCCCGTGGCGTCGAACCACATCGACGACGGTCCCGGCAGGATGCGGATGCCGTGGCGCGGCCAGATCGGGTTCCAGTTCCGGATGCCTTCGACATAGTGCCACATCCGGTCGCGGTTGATCAGCCGCGCCCCCGCCGCCTCGGTGATGCCGATCATCCGGCCGTCGACATGTTCGGGCACGCCGGAGATCATGTTTTTGGGCGCATCGCCGAGCCGCTTCGGCCAGTTCTGGCGGACCAGGTCGTGATTGCCGCCGATGCCGCCGGAGGCGACGATCACCGCCTGGGCGCGCAGCGTGAAGTCGCCGATGATTTGGCGCGAACTGCTCCTGCCGCGTTCGGCGCTGTCGGACGCGAGGATCGCGCCGCTGACGCCATCCACCGCGCCGCCGGTGATATGGAGCGCATCGACGCGGTGGCGGAACCTGAACGTCAGCCGGCCGCTGGCCTGGGCCTCACGGGCCCGCCGCTCGAACGGCTCGACGATGCCGGGGCCAGTGCCCCAGGTGACATGGAACCGCGGCACCGAATTGCCGTGGCCCATCGCGTCGTAGCCACCGCGCTCGGCCCAGCCGATCACCGGAAAGATCCGATGGCCCATGGCGCGAAGCCAGCTGCGCTTCTCACCGGCGGCGAACGCGACGTAAGCTTCCGCCCAGCGCTTCGGCCAGTGGTCTTCGTCGCGGTCGAAGCCGGCCGTCCCCATCCAATCCTGCAGCGCGAGATCGTAACTGTCCTTGATGCCGAGCCGGCGCTGTTCCGGCGAATCGACCAGGAACAATCCGCCGAACGACCAGAAGGCCTGGCCGCCGAGGCTTTGTTCGCCCTCCTGCTCGACCACGATGACGCGTTTTCCGGCATCGGTAATCTCGGTGGCGGCAACGAGGCCCGCCAATCCGCCGCCCACCACGATTACGTCTGCTTCGTCGGCCATGACACGATCCCCCGGTCGTTTCGGGATTGAAGCCCGCGACGTTATCAGCGGTCAACGGCAAACGGCGGCGTCGAGCGGACGGGCGCGCGGTGAGGAACCGTTAACTTTTGGAACTTTTTGGCAGCGAGTGCAGCGCGCCAGCAACACCCAATTTGAATTTGTTTCGAGCCGCTCAAGGCATCTAGACAAAATCACGGTCTGGCCACCAAACTGGCCAACGGCTTGCATCACTGAAGATCATCAGATTCGGTTCGACAGGGACTAGGGCAGGGACATGAAATTCGTGACGGGGTTGCTCGCGGCCGTTCTCCTGCTGGCAGGGATCGGAACCAGTCATGCGGTCGTGCGGATCGCCGATGATCGCGGCGGGCGGATCGGAACCTACGTCGATAAATATCAGGGCCTGCGCAGTTCCGGCGAAATGGTCATCATCGACGGTCTCTGTGCTTCAGCCTGCACCATCGTTCTCGGTGCCGTTCCCCACGACAAGATCTGCGTGACGTCGCATGCCAATCTCGGCTTCCATGCGGCGTGGGATTTCGGCGCCAACGGCCGCGCGGTCACCAACCCCGAAGCGACGCAGATGCTGTACTCGATGTATCCGTCCCAGGTCCGGCGCTGGATCGCCCAGCGCGGCGGCCTGAAAACCCAGATGATCTTCCTCCGCGGCAAGCAATTGATGAGCATGTACCGCCCCTGCTACATGGACGCTCAGGCCTCCTCGCCGCGGTCGCAGCCCTCGCGCCGGGAGCGCGATTGGCGTCAGCACGATGTGATCAGCCCGCCGCCCGCCGTGCTTGCCCGGGACCCCAACTAGCCCTATCTGAGTGAGGTACCGGCAAGCGGCGGCAACGCCGTTTCGTCGTGTCCTTTCATTGAGATGGCGGCGCATGGCTCAGCCGATTTCCACCCAGCACGAGATGTCCGGCGTCGGGCGCCCGGCGAACCGGCTCGCATCGGCGATTGTCGTGGCCGGCGCGGTCCTTGGCGCCGCCGTCCTGCTCGGCGCACTGGCGCTGTGGTTTCATTACGGCACCGCGGTGTTCTTCGAGATGATCGCTTCCGGCATCGCCGCCTGCTTCTGATCCGATACAAGGAATTTCATGATGGATCGGACCACCCGCCCGCTGGTCATCGTTGCGGCATTCGCCGGCAGCCTGCTGGTTGGGTTATTGCTGATGCTGTGGGTGATGGGCGGGGTGAAGGATATCGCGGCACCTGCCGCGATCGGCGGGCCGTTTCAACTGACCGACCAGGCCGGCCAGACCGTGACCGAGAAGAACCTCAAGGGCCGCCCGACACTGATCTTCTTCGGCTTCACCCATTGCCCGGATATCTGCCCGACCTCGCTGTTCGAGATATCCGAGGTGCTGCGGGCGATGGGCAAGGATGCCGATCGCGTCAACGCCTATTTCGTCTCGGTCGATCCCGAGCGCGACACCGCGGCGACGATGAAGGATTATCTCTCGAGCTTCGATCCGCATTTGAAGGGCCTGACCGGCGATCCCGAGGCCGTGGCAAAGGTGCTCTCCGCCTATCGGGTCTATGCCAGGAAGGTCCCGCTCAAGGACGGCGACTACACCATGGACCACACTGCACTGATCTATCTGATGGACCGCGACGGCAAGTTTGTCTCGCCGTTCAACCTGAAGCGGGCGCCGGAAGAAGCTGCGGCTGACCTGAAGCGTTACCTCTGACGGGCGGGGCCTGGAAACGGCACTCGCATCGTCGTGCGGATGGTCTATAAGGCCGTCCAATCCGGAAAATTCGTCGGCGATGTCAGTCCAGACAGCTCTGTTAACCAACGCCAGATCGTTTCGATCCGTCCGCGCAAGGCTGGCCGGCCTGTCGGTCGCGGCCCTGCTGCTGGTTGCCGCATCGAGCGGCGCGGCGCATGCGCAAAGCGTGACCAAACCCGCCCCGGAGGCGGCGCCGCAGGCGGTGCCCGGCTTCTGGGATCCGAGGCGGCGTCCGGAACGGCCCGATCTGTCGCGCCTCACGGTGATCCGGTTTCTCACCGAGACCGACTATCCGCCGTTCAACTTCACCGGCCCGGACGGCAATCCCGCGGGCTTCAATGTCGATCTGGCGCGGCTGTTATGCGAGGAGATCAAGGTCACCTGCACCATCCAGATGCGCCGGTTCGAAACGCTGGTCGATGCGATCGCCAGCAACCGCGGCGATGCCATCATTGCCTCGCTGGCGGTGACGCCGGAACTGCGCGCCCGCGTCGATTTCACCGATCCCTATTACCGGGCGCCGGCGCGCTTCGTGTCACGGCGCGATGCGGTAATGCCGGAAGTCCGTCCAGAATATCTCGAAGGCAAGAAAGTCGGCGTCATCGCCGGCACGTCGCATGAAGCCTATCTCAAGGCCATGTTCACCGACGCCGAATTGCACTCCTATCCCAATGACGACGCGCTGCGGACGGCGCTGCGCCGTGGCGAGGTCGACTTCATCTTCGGCGACGCCATCGCGCTGGCGTTCTGGATCAACGGCACCGACTCCGGCGAATGCTGTGCTTTCTCGGGCGGGCCGTTCGTCGAGAGCCGTTATTTCGGCGAGGGCATCGGCATCGCTGTGCGCAAGGGCAACGACCTGCTGCGGCAGTCGCTGAACTGGGCGCTGTTCAGGCTTTGGGAAAAAGGCCGCTACACCGACCTGTGGCTGCGTTATTTCTCGGTCAGCCCGTTTTAGAGTCTCCGTCATTCCGGGGCGATGCGCAGCATCGAACCCGGAATCTCGAGATTCCGGGTCTGGTGCTAACGCACCATCCCGGAATGACCGCGGAGATGCCGTCATTTTGCATTTTAACGCGGAAGCGCTAGTTTCCGCGGCCTTGGAGACCTCTTTAATGTCCACCATCGATCTTGCCGCCAATCCGGGCGATCTGCGAACGCTCGCCGAACAATCCAACGCCTGGCCGTTCGAGCAGGCGAAAGCGATTGTTGCGCGGCTGAAGAAAAATCCGAAGGACGAGGTGTTGTTCGAGACCGGCTACGGCCCGTCCGGTCTGCCGCATATCGGCACGTTCGGCGAGGTCGCGCGCACCACTATGGTGCGCCACGCCTTCCGCGTGCTGACCGAAGACAGGATCAAGACCCGCCTGCTGGCCTTCTCCGACGACATGGATGGCCTGCGCAAGGTGCCGGACAATGTGCCGAACAAGGAGCTGCTGGAACAGCATCTCGGCCAGCCGCTGACCAAGGTGCCAGATCCCTTCGGCACGCATGACAGTTTTGGCGCGCACAACAATGCGCGGCTGCGGGCCTTCCTCGACCAGTTCGGCTTCGACTACGAGTTCGGGAGCTCGACCGACTATTATACATCCGGCAGATTCGACGCCGCTTTGCTGCGCATGCTGGAGCGCATCGAGAAGGTGATGGCGATCATGCTGCCGTCGCTGCGCGAAGAGCGCGCCGCCAGCTATTCACCGTTCCTGCCGATCTGCCCGCGCACCGGCGCGGTGCTCTATGTGCCGATCGCCGCGCATGACGCCAAGGCCGGCACGATCTCCTATGACGATCCCGAAACCAGGGAGCGCGTTACGCTTCCGGTCACCGGCGGCCATTGCAAGCTGCAATGGAAGCCGGACTGGGCGATGCGCTGGTTCGCGCTCGGCGTCGATTATGAAATGGCGGGCAAGGATCTGATCGATTCGGTCAAGCTGTCGGGCAAGATATGCAGCGCACTCGGCGGCCTGCCTCCCGAAGGCTTCAACTACGAACTGTTCCTCGACGACAAGGGCCAGAAAATATCAAAATCGAAGGGCAACGGGCTCACCATCGACGAATGGCTGCGCTACGCGTCGCCGGAATCGCTCTCGCTGTTCATGTATCGCGAGCCGAAATCGGCGAAGCGGCTGTACTTCGACGTCATCCCGCGCAATGTCGACGACTACCAGCAATTCCTCGAAGGTTTTCCGCGCCAGGATGCGAAACAGCAACTCGCCAATCCGGTCTGGCATATCCACGCCGGACATCCGCCCAAGGCCGACATGCCGGTCACGTTCCAGTTGCTGCTGACGCTGGTGTCGTCCTCGAACGCGGAGAATGCTGCGACCCTCTGGGGTTTCATCGGGCGCTATCGGCCCGGTGTCACGCCGCAGACCCATCCGAAGCTCGACGCGATGGTCGGTTATGCCATCAACTACTATCGCGACTTCGTGGCGCCGACCAAGCAGTTCCGCGAGCCCACCGATACCGAGCGCGTGGCGCTGCAGGATCTGCGCGACGCGCTGTCGCAATTGCCGCCGGAGTCGTCGGCCGAGGAGATCCAGAACGTGGTCTACGAGATCGGCCGTCGCGAGCCGTTCCTCGATCCCGTGAAGAAGGGCAAGGATGGCCGTCCCGGCGTCTCGCTCGACTGGTTCAACATGCTTTATCAGGTGCTGCTCGGCCAGGAAAAAGGCCCGCGCTTCGGCTCGTTCGTCGCGGTGTACGGCGTACAGAACGCCGTCAACATGATCGATGGCGCACTGGCGCGTGCTAACCGACCCATAGTTCGCCCGCAATAGTCCCGTGATTGGTTCCAATTTGGCAATAGGCTGCTACCAAATTGACTTCGTCTTGATCCAGAAGAGGTGTTGCGGGGGATGTTTCGCCCGTGAACGGTGCGTCAAACCCGAATGCTCGGCCGGCGCTTCAAGGGTCTTCCTTCGTAGAGATCGCCGAGAAGGAAGACACGTTCCCATCGACGGGATCGAGAGTGCGGCGTTCGGTTCTTACCCCGGCTTCAAGGAAGTAAGGCTTGCGCGACTCCCTTACCCGTTTTCTTTTGAAAGCGTCTCTGCGTTGCCGTCTGAAGTGATGACTGGGCGTAGGGCGTGCCCGCCATAGCGGCTTCGAGGCCGCCCGATCCCCGGTCAATCAGCGCGAGAAAAACGGATTTCGCCTTCTCGGAATCCTGGCTCTCTCGATAGGCGCGGTGCCCTCGGATGAAAGCCACGGTCCATGTTGCTAGAAGCAGGTTGGCCGCCAAATGGGCGTCGGGATTGGCGGCTTCGTCTCCTACGCTTTCGGCGAGCGCCACCATCACGACTTGTGCGAGTTCGTCGCGTATCGCCCTCGCCCGAGCAATGAGAGTAGCGCTTTTCTCGATCGTTTCTACGAAGCCCTGACTTTCGGGTGAGAAAGATATGTAAAGGGGCTCTTCCGAAGCGGCCCGATGAGCGAGCAATCGTAGCGCTTCGATAGGGGCGACGCTTTTATCGCGCTGCCGCAAAGCATCACGAAGCGTCTCGCGACCTTCTTCGTCGCGATCGAAGAACATGTCTTCCTTGCGGGGAAAATGATTGAAAACCGTCATGCGGCCGACGTCGGCGGCCTCCGCGATCTCGTCTACCGTCACGTTATCGAAACCGCGCTCGACGAAGAGCCGCGTGGCGGCGTCGGAGATGCCCTGCCGCGTAGCGAGGCGCTTACGGGTTCGGCGGTCGAGCGGCATTGACAAGCTCCCCAAAAACTCAGATTACTATACTCAGTACATACATAAATTCAGATTATTTATGTAGTGCATACACTATTGGATGGAATATATGCAAAAGCAAGACGATGTTGTCCTTCCAAACAAGAACGTACTCATTTCCGGGGCGAGTTTCGCAGGACTGACCACTGCTTATTGGATGAATAAGCTCGGCTACACGGTAACGGTTGTTGAGGTTTCGAAAGGCCTCAAAAAAGGCGGGACGCCGGTGAACGTCGGCGATAATGTCGCGGACATCGTGAAGCGCATGGGCTTGTTCGAGCAGATTCAAGCAGCCCGCTTGAAGATGGAAGGGGCAGAAGTCAAAAACGCGGACGACGTCACGGAGGGCGCCCTGCAGCTTCCGCCCGGTAGCGCACCCTCCGAAGTCGACTGGGAGATAGAGCGCGATACGCTTCTGGACCTCATGTTCGGTGTCGTGGAGGACGACGTAGAGTTCGTCTTTGGAAACAGTATCGAAGCGTTGGACGAAACGGAAAATGATGTCAGAGTTTCCTTCGAAGATGGTTCGCAACGATCATTTGCTTTGATATTCGGCTGCGACGGGATCCATTCACGTGTGCGGAAACTGCGGTTCGGAAACGAAGCCGAATACACGCACTTCCTTGGGCAATATTTTTCCATAACGATCGTCAACGAACTGCTGATCAAGGAAAACACCACGCAGGTGTATAACGAAGCAGGCAAGTTCGTGATGCTGAACGCCTACAACAACAAGACGGATATCGTTCTTTGCTTCTCCTCCAAGAAGGAGATTTCCCATGACTATCGGGACGAAGCGCAGCAGCGAAGTACGCATACGACGAAGACCGCCTGATTGACGCATGCGCGCGGGCACGGCGGGCTCTATGATGGCGTTGCGTGAAGGTCAGGCGGCCTGCTGATCGGC
>LNAP01008329.1_pt1 | contig 12850 bp, 13 predicted proteins | sample 602601 | NCBI WGS metagenome assembly LNAP01 (sample SAMN02440304, study PRJNA202911) | soil metagenome | biome: Subtropical and temperate rainforests or woodlands; isolation source: soil samples (1 kg each in a 20% v/v slurry with milli Q water) were... ...
ATGGGTCAGGTATTCGAAGAAGTCCTGGCCATGGCCCTGGGTGAAGTCGGTGCCGATGCCGATGGCGTCTTCGCCGACGATGTTCATGGTGTATTCGATCGCTTCGGCGTAATCGTCGATGGTCGAATCGATGCCCTTGGCCAGGAACGGCGCGAACATGGTCACACCCACGAAACCGCCGTGATCAGCGATGAACTTCAGTTCTTCATCGGATTTGTTGCGCGGGTGTACTTTCAGACCCGACGGCAGGCAATGGGAGTAGCAAACCGGCTTCTTGGATTCGAGGATGACTTCTTCGGACGTTTTCGAGCCGACGTGGGACAGGTCGCACATGACGCCGACGCGGTTCATTTCAGCGACGATTTCACGACCGAAACCCGACAGGCCGCCGTCGCGCTCGTAGCAACCGGTACCGACCAGGTTTTGGGTGTTGTAGCACATCTGCACGATACCGACGCCCAGCTGCTTGAACACCTCAACGTAGCCGATCTGGTCTTCAAACGCGTGAGCATTCTGGAAGCCAAAGAGAATGCCGGTCTTGCCCTGTTCCTTGGCCTTCCGGATATCGGCGGTGGTGCGCACCGGAATCACCAGGTCGCTGTTCTCGCGGATCAGCTTCTGGCTGGCGGCAATGTTGTTGACAGTGGCCTGGAAGCCCTCCCACACCGACACGGTGCAGTTGGCCGCGGTCAGACCGCCTTTGCGCATGTCTTCAAACAGCTCGCGGTTCCACTTGGCAATAATCAGCCCGTCGATAACGATGCTGTCGGCGTGCAATTCGGCTGGGCTCATCAGGCTGCGATTCATGCGCCGAATCGTGTGCCGGCGCTTTGGGGCCAGCATATGCCTCGGTGCAGGGGTAGCCGGGTGCAAAAACGACAGGGGGTTTGCCGAAAGCGTCAATCCGCGACAAAGGGTCGTCAACAGGCGTCATTGCCTACCTATCCAACACCGCCCGCTTGGGCCAGAATTCGCCGCATCACTGGGTGTAATCACTGAATTAAGGGCGGCGACGCAATGAAATCGATCTTCCTGGCTTTGGCACTGATAGCGACTGGCGTACACGCAGCTGAAGAGGCCGACGACAACCCCTGCGACGCCGTCGAAAACGAAATCCAGACCCTGGAATGCTCGGCCTACAGCAGAACCACCGCCGAACAGCTGCTGAGCGACAACTATCAGAGCCTGACCGAGCGCATGCAAACGCTTTACGGCAACAACAAGGCGCAACTGACCGACATCACCGCCAAAATCAAAACCGCGCAACAGCAATGGCTGAAAACCCGGGATGCCGATTGCGCAGTGGACGCATTTCCGGCGACCAGCGGTAGCAAAGCGTTCACCATTGCGCAAAATGATTGCGTGGCGCGGATGAGTGACGAGCGGTCGGAGTTTTTGGAGTCGATTGGGCAGGAGTGATCCTGAATCGTCCGTCGAAAGCTGGTAGCCCTACCAGCTTTTACCTTCAATCAAGACCTTTCCCACAGGTTTCACCGAGCAAACCTACAACTCCCGCCGGGTAAGGGTTAAAGCAGTTTTTTCGAGCAACATCCCGACAAATTTCGTTTGTTGGCCGCCTGAAAAATATAAGCAAAGATTCGCAAATCTTATAAAAGACTTATATTCTTCCATGAACAGCATTCACTGGACTCGAAAGGCCGTTAAGCAGCTCTTGAAATTGCATTCCGTTCATCAGATCCAGGTTCGTGATGCCATCACGGCGCTAGCTGGCATGCCTGATGTAGGCAACGTCAAAGCACTGGTCGGTCATGACTACGCCTATCGACTGCGAGTCGGTAGTTATCGGGTTATGTTCGACTGGGATGGCGCGATCAAAGTGGTCAGTATTCAAGAGGTCAAAAAACGCGATGAACGCACCTACTGAGATTCAAATCATCAACGACGCGGAGGGAAAACCGGCGTTCGTGGTCATTCCCTACGCGCAGTATGTGGCGCAGAAGATCGAGCCCGATCTGATCCCACACGAAGTGGTCAGTCGCATCGTCGATGGTGCGACGCCTATTCGCGCCTGGCGCGAACACCTGAACCTTACGCAGGATGAAGTTGCCAAACGCATGGGCATTTCCCAACCGGCTTTCGCCCAGCAAGAGACGGTCGCCAAGCCCCGCAAGGCAACCCGTGAAAAAATTGCCGCAGCTTTTGGCATCACCGCCAACCAACTAGAGTTGTAAGCTGAACGCCAGCATCAGGAAAAGGGATTGAAATGAAAATCTGCGGCATCGAAATCAAAGGCAGCGAAGCGATCATCGCCGTGGCCTCCCTCGACGATCAGGCGCTCAGTCACGTCGCCCTCGCCACCAGGAAAATCGCCCTCGATGAGGACGACGAAGCTGCCAACGTCAAAGTCTTCGCCGCTCAGGTGGCGTCGTTCGTTCGTGAGAACTCAATCGACCGGATCGCGATCAAGAAGCGCAGCAAGAAAGGCGAGTTCGCCGGTGGGCCGACTACGTTCAAGATTGAGGGGATTTTCCAGCTGCTGGAAAATTGCGAAGTGACGCTGCTGTCGCCGCAGACCATCAATGCGCAGAACAAGAAGTTCGATTTTGCACTGCCGGAGACGCTGAACAAGTATCAGCATGAGGCGTACAAGGCGGCGTGCTCGGCCTTGATGAAGAAGTAAAAACAACACATACCTGTAGGAGCGAGGCTTGCCCGCGAAGAGGCCGGTACATTCGAAATCACTGTTGCCTGACACGACGCTTTCGCGGGCAAGCCTCGCTCCTACAGGGGGCGGTTTCAGGCCTTCTGGCTTTGTCGTCGGTCTTCACGCGGGCACCGCTCAAACCTCGCCCGATAACTGCGGGTGAAATACGACGGCGATTCAAACCCGCACGCAATACTCACTTCCAGCACACTCATGTTCGTCTGACGCAGCAACTGCCGCGCCTTCTCCAGCCTTAACCGCAGGTAGAAATTGCTCGGTGTGTCGTTCAGATGCAGGCGAAACAGGCGTTCCAGTTGACGCCGGGTCACTTTGATCGATTCCGCCAGCGCCAGCGTACTCAGCGGCGGTTCGCTGTGCTGCTCCATCTCCCCGATCACCTGCACCAGCTTCTTGTTGCTGATGCCATAACGCGTGGCGACTTCCATGCGCTGGTGGTCTTTGCGCGGGCGAATGCGCCCGAGTACGAATTGTTCGCTGACCTGGATCGCCAGTTCCGGGCCGTGGGCCTGGCCGATGAGGTCGAGCATCAGGTCGATGGAGGCCGTGCCGCCAGCAGAGGTGATGCGTCGGCGGTCGATCTCGAACAGCTCCTGAGTGACGCTGAGTTGTGGATAAGACTCCTTGAAGGCGTCGATGGCTTCCCAGTGCAAGGTCAGGCGATGGCCATCGAGCAGACCGGCTTCAGCGAGGATGAAGCTGCCGGTGTCGATGGCGCCGAGGGTCACGCCTTCGTTATCCAGACGACGCAACCAATGCTCCAGTGCCGGAGTGGCGAACTTCAGCGGCTCGAAACCGGCGACCACCAGCAAGGTAGCGCCTTTCTTCAGCGGTTCCAGCGCTGCATCGGCGTTGACCGACATGCCGTTACTGGCCAACACCGCCCCGCCATCGGCGCTCAACACATGCCAGCGGTACAGCTCGCCTCGAAAGCGATTGGCGACCCGCAGCGGCTCGATGGCCGAGATAAAACCGATCGCCGAAAAACCCGGCATCAACAAGAAGTAGAAATCCTGGGACATGGAGCGCACTCGCTTAGCAGGTAAAAAGAGGCCAGGTAACGAGAGGGCGGTTAACGTGTGGACGTTGATACGCCACTTGCAACGAGCATTCAAGGGCGCAGGTCGCTGCAGTGCAAGAGCTGGTCGCCGCAGTGCGTTTTCACGGGGGCTTTGCTGCGTAACTTGGCATCACCGGCACACAAAGATGACCGGACCCACAATAACGACCTGCCGAGGAACCCGACATGAAACGACTGATCAGCAGCTGTGTTCTTGCACTCAGCGGTACCGCTTTCTTGAGCGCCAGCGTCATGGCGGCCGAACCCGCGTCGTGCCAGAACGTGCGCATGGGTGTAGTGAACTGGACCGACGTGATCGCTACCAGCGCCATGACCCAGGTGTTGCTCGATGGCCTCGGCTACAACACCAAGCAGACCAGCGCCTCCCAGCAAATCATCTTTGCCGGCATTCGCGACCAGCGTCTGGACTTGTTCCTGGGCTACTGGAACCCGCTGATGACCCAGACCATCACCCCGTTCGTCGATGCCAAGCAGGTCGAAGTGCTGGAGGCACCAAGCCTCAAGGATGCCCGCGCCACCCTCGCCGTGCCGACTTACCTCGCCGACAAAGGCCTGAAAACCTTCGCCGACATCGCCAAGTTCGAAAAAGAACTGGGCGGCAAGATCTACGGCATCGAGCCTGGCTCGGGCGCCAACACTCAGATCAAGGCGATGATCACCAAGAATCAATTTGGCCTGGGCAAGTTCCAGCTGGTCGAGTCCAGCGAGGCCGGCATGCTTGCGGCGGTGGATCGCGCCGTGCGGCGCAAGGAAGCCGTGGTGTTTTTCGGCTGGGCACCGCACCCGATGAACGTGAACGTGCAAATGACTTATCTCACCGGCAGCGAAGACGCCCTCGGCCCGAACGAAGGCATGGCCACCGTCTGGACGGTCACCGCGCCGAAGTACGCCGAGCAATGCCCGAACATTGGTCGTTTGCTGAGCAACCTGACCTACACCGCCGAAGACGAGAGCCGGATGATGCAGCCGTTGCTCGATCACAAAGACGCTTTCGAATCGGCGAAGCAATGGCTCAAGGATCACCCGCAAGACAAGCAACGCTGGCTCGAAGGCGTGACCACCTTCGACGGCAAACCGGCGGCTGAAAACCTGAAACTGACCAGTAAATAAACCTGAAATGAACCACCGATTCGCAGCCCGGCCGGGCTGCGAACGGAATCGTCACGCCCTGAGCCACCCAAAAATCACGCCTGTAAGGAACCGCCTCATGAACCACGACGTCATCATCACCTGCGCACTCACCGGTGCTGGCGACACGACCGCCAGGAGCCCACACGTGCCGGTCACCCCGAAACAAATCGCCGCGGCCGCCGTGGAAGCCGCCAAGGCTGGCGCCACCGTGGTCCACTGCCACGTTCGCGACCCGCAAACCGGCAAGTTCAGCCGTGACGTGGCGCTGTACCGCGAAGTGATGGAGCGTATCCGCGAGGCCGACGTCGACATCATCGTCAACCTCACCGCCGGCATGGGCGGTGACCTGGAAATCGGCGCGGGCGAGAACCCTATGGAATTCGGCCCGAATACCGACCTGGTCGGCCCGCTGACCCGTCTGGCCCACGTCGAAGAACTGCTGCCGGAAATCTGCACGCTCGATTGCGGCACCCTGAACTTTGGTGACGGCGACACCATTTACGTGTCCACCCCGGCGCAACTGCGCGCTGGCGCCAAACGCATTCAAGAACTGGGCGTGAAGGCCGAGCTGGAAATCTTCGACACCGGCCATCTGTGGTTCGCCAAACAGATGATCAAAGAAGGCCTGCTCGATAACCCGTTGTTCCAGCTGTGCCTGGGCATCCCGTGGGGCGCGCCGGCCGACACCACCACCATGAAAGCCATGGTCGACAACCTGCCGACCGATGCGGTCTGGGCCGGGTTTGGCATTGGTCGCATGCAAATGCCAATGGCGGCGCAAGCGGTACTGCTCGGCGGCAACGTGCGGGTCGGTCTGGAAGACAACCTGTGGCTGGACAAGGGCGTATTGGCGACCAATGGCCAACTGGTCGAACGCGCCTCGGAAATCCTCAGCCGCCTCGGTGCCCGCGTTCTGACGCCGGCTGAAGGCCGGGCAAAAATGGGCCTGACCAAGCGCGGTTAACCCCCCAACACACACCCTGTAGGAGCGAGGCTTGCCCGCGAAGGCGGTTTTCCTGCCGCGAGAGATGCGTTGGATGTACCGGCCTCTTCGCGGGCAAGCCTCGCTCCTACAGGGCTTACCGAAATTCTTTAGGACGTCGCCATGAGCTTTATCACTGATATCAAAACCTTCGCCGCTCTGGGCAGCGGTGTCATCGGCAGCGGCTGGGTGTCCCGCGCCCTCGCCCACGGCCTCGACGTAGTGGCCTGGGACCCGGCGCCCGGTGCCGAAGCAGCGCTGCGCAAACGCGTCGCCAATGCTTGGGGCGTGCTGGAGAAGCAAGGCCTGGCACCCGGCGCGTCGCAGGATCGTCTGCGCTTTGTCGCCACTATCGAAGAATGCGTTCGCGACGCGGATTTCATCCAGGAAAGCGCTCCAGAACGACTGGAGCTGAAACTGGAATTGCACAGCAAAATCAGCGCGGCGGCCAAGCCCAATGCCTTGATCGGTTCCAGTACGTCGGGGCTGTTGCCGAGCGAGTTCTACGAGAGCTCGACGCACCCGGAACGCTGCGTGGTCGGGCATCCGTTCAACCCGGTTTACCTGCTGCCATTGGTGGAAGTGGTCGGTGGCAAAAATACCGCGCCGCAAGCGGTTCAAGCGGCAATGAAAGTCTATGAATCCTTGGGCATGCGCCCGCTGCATGTGCGCAAGGAAGTCCCTGGATTTATCGCCGACCGTTTGCTCGAAGCGCTATGGCGTGAGGCGTTGCATCTGGTTAACGACGGTGTGGCGACCACCGGTGAAATCGACGATGCGATTCGTTTTGGCGCGGGCCTGCGCTGGTCATTCATGGGCACTTTCCTGACTTACACCCTGGCGGGCGGCGACGCCGGCATGCGGCACTTCATGGCGCAATTCGGGCCGGCGTTGCAGTTGCCCTGGACCTATCTGCCGGCACCGGAGCTGACCGACAAATTGATCGATGACGTGGTGGATGGCACCAGCGAGCAGTTGGGTAAGCACAGCATCTCGGCGCTGGAGCGCTATCGTGATGATTGCTTGCTGGCAGTGCTGGAGGCGGTGAAGACCACCAAGGCCAAACATGGCATGACGTTCAGCGAGTAACCCAAGTCAGGGGCCAGCAGGTCTGGCCACATCGCGGGCAAGCCCGCTCCCACAAGGATTTACCGGGTGGCATAAATTGCATTTACACCTCAAATCACTGTGGGAGCGGGCTTGCCCGCGATAGGGCAGCACAATCAATACATATTCTGGATCACTCATCATGCCCACCCTCACCACCTACCAAACCAGAATCATCCCCGATTGGGTCGACTACAACGGCCATCTGCGCGATGCCTTCTATCTGCTGATTTTCAGCTACGCCACCGACGCGCTGATGGATCGTCTGGGCATGGACAGCAACAACCGCGAAGCCAGCGGCAATTCGCTGTTCACCCTCGAGCTGCACCTCAACTACCTGCACGAAGTGAAGCTCGATGCCGACGTCGAAGTGCACACCCAGATCATCGGCCATGACCGCAAGCGCCTGCACCTCTACCACAGCCTGCATCTGGTGGGCGGTGACAAGGAGCTGGCGGGCAATGAACAAATGCTGCTGCACGTCGACCTCGCCGGGCCGCGATCCGCACCGTTCAGCGATGAAACCTTGAGCAAGCTGCAAGCCATTGTTGCCGAGCAAGCCGACCTGCCCGCCCCCGCCTTCATCGGCCGAGTGATCGCTTTACCGCCCGAAAAATAACAAGGAGCTCGTCATGAACACCGCCGCCGCTTTTGCCGATTTCCGCACCTATCCGTTGATCAGCGCGTTGACCGCCGTGCACACCCTGGCGGACCGCATTCAAGTGCAGTGGGCGGACGGTCGGGTCAGCCCTTTTCATCATCAATGGCTACGGGACAACTGCCCGTGCCCGCAGTGCGTCTACTCGGTGACCCGCGAGCAAGTGCTGGAAATCGTCGATGTCGCGGAAAATCTGATCCCCGACAGTGCACGAATCGATGCCGAAGGTTGTCTGTGTGTCGCTTGGCAGGACGGCCATCTCAGCCGCTTCGATCCGGGCTGGCTGCGAGCTCACGCGTATGACGATGAGTCCCGCGCCGAACGCCGGGCCACCAAACCGAAAAGCAAGCTATGGGACAGCCAGCTGAAGTTGCCGGTGTTCGACTATCAGGCGTTGATGGATGACGACGACGCCTTGCTGCAATGGTTGCTGGCCGTGCGCGACATCGGCCTGACCCAGGTTCGCGGCGTACCGACTGAGCCGGGCTCGCTGAAGCTGATCGCCCAACGGATTTCGTTCATCCGTGAGAGCAATTTCGGTGTGCTGTTCAACGTGCAATCCAAGGCCGATGCCGACAGCAATGCCTACACCGCCTTCAACCTGCCGCTGCACAGCGACCTGCCAACCCGAGAGTTGCAACCGGGGCTGCAATTTCTGCATTGCCTGGTCAATGATGCAGACGGTGGCGAGAGCATTTTCGTCGACGGTTTTGCCATCGCCCAAGCCTTGCGCCAGGAAGATCCCGAGGCGTTTCAAGCCTTGTGTGAAATTCCCGTGGAGTTCCGCAACAAGGACCGCCACAGCGACTACCGCTGTCTGGCGCCAATCATCGCGCTGGATGCTTTCGGGCAGGTGTCGGAAATCCGCATGGCGAACTTTCTGCGTGGGCCGTTCGATGCTTCAGTCGAGCAGATGCCCAAGCTGTATCGCGCGTATCGGCGCTTCATTGCGATGACCCGCGAGGCGCGCTTCCGGGTAATGACGCGGCTCAAACCCGGTGAGCTGTGGTGCTTCGACAACCGCCGCACCCTGCACGCCCGCAACGCTTTCGACCCCGCTACCGGTGGCCGGCATTTCCAGGGGTGTTATGTCGACCGGGATGAGTTGTTGTCGCGGATTTTGGTGTTGCAACGGTAGACCGCGTCATCGTTCTTCGCGGGCAAGCCTCGCTCCTACAGGAATCACGCAAAACTCTGTAGGAGCGAGGCTTGCCCGCGAAAGCGTCAGCCCAATCAACACTTTCATCACTGATTCACAGGCAAAAAAAACCCCGATCAAGCCGTGACAGGATCGGAGCTGAGGAGGGTACTGTTGAGGAGCTGTTGCGCGAGGGTGACCAAACCTTCGTGAAGCCAGCTGAGTCCAGTGTGCCCACTCCCATCATTCGCAAGTTAGCCGAAAGCGACCTGTTCATAGGTATTGCGGCCATTGCGACAAATCGTCCTTGCCGCCATCCCCAGCCCCTACCAGAATCGAGCCACGACACCGTTCCCTGAAGAAGGATTGCGTCATGATGCACGCCGATTTGATTGACCAGGAAGACCTGTTGGGCCAGCTGAAATCGTTGGGTTTTCAAGGCTCTACAGCCGAACAGGCTTGCGAGTGTGCGGTGCGAGGCTTGAACGATGAGCGGGCGATGACGCTGCGCACTATGGTGAAGCAGATGTATACCAGCAGCGCGACCATCCTGCCGGCCGTGCGCCAGGCCATCGACAGGCAATTGCTGCCTGCGCTGGCGGAGTATCAGCAAAGCCGTAGCGCCTGATAAACCGCCTTCGCGAGCAAGCCCGCTCCCACATTCGACCGCGTTCCCCTGAGAGAGCTCGGTCGAATGTGGGAGCGGGCTTGCTCGCGAATGGAGCGCCTCGGTTTAGAGCCTTACGCTCGCGAAAGTCGACTCATTGCGCGCCTGACTCAACGCCGACAGCGGCCCGGACAATGGCGACAGCACCAGCGCTTGCGGCAGCGGCATCATCGCCACTTGTTGCGTGGTGTTGGAACCCACGCGCTCGTCGCGCGGCGGAATGCCGAAGTATTCGCGGTAGCACTTGGAGAAGTGCGGCGTAGACACGAAACCACATACCGACGCCACTTCAATGATCGACATCGGCGTTTGCTTGAGCAGCTGCCGGGCGCGAATCAGGCGCAGTTTCAGGTAGTAACGCGACGGCGAGCAGTGCAGGTATTTCTGGAACAAACGCTCCAGCTGACGACGCGAAACAGCGACGTACACCGCCAGTTCGTCGAGGTCGATCGGCTCTTCGAGGTTGGCTTCCATCAGCGCCACGATTTCCTGCAACTTCGGCTGGTTGGTGCCGAGCATGTGCTTGAGCGGCACGCGCTGGTGATCCTGCTCGTTGCGGATGCGCTCGTAGACGAACATTTCCGAGATCGCGGCCGACAGTTCACGACCGTGATCGCGGCTGATCAGGTGCAGCATCATGTCCAGCGGCGCGGTGCCGCCGGAGCTGGTGAAACGGTTGCGATCGAGGGTGAACAGACGGGTGCTCATGGCCACCCGCGGGAAAGCTTCCTGCATCGACGCCAGGCATTCCCAGTGCACGCTGCAATCGAAACCGTCCAGCAGGCCCGCGCAAGCCAGGGCCCAGCTGCCGGTGCAGACCGCGCCGAGACGACGGTGCTGACGCGCCTGGCTTTGCAGCCACGACACGTGTTCACGGGTAACAGTACGCTGAATACCGATGCCGCCGCAGACAATGACAGTGTCCAGGGGAGGCGCTTTGTGCATGGAGGCGTCGGGGGTGATTTGCAGTCCGTCACTGGCCCAGACCTGACCGCCATCGACGGTGAGTGTGGTCCAGCGATACAGCTCGCGGCCGGACAATTGGTTGGCCATGCGCAGAGGTTCTACTGCAGAGGCCAGAGAAATAAGCGTGAAATTGTCCAGCAGCAAAAAGCCGATGGATTGAGGCGCACGGTTCTGGGGTTGGGCCCCGGAGTTGAACGTCGTCATCGCGGTATCTCCTCACACAAAGCGGGTGATGGCCTCAGGTTATTGCCATCGTTCTCGCGTGGGAGACGGGCTTTGTAATGACAGAGCAATTGCCATGCCTAAACTTGAATGCGTGTTCAATAACTCCTGAAAACGACGTCGCGATGCGTCTAGATATGGCGCGCACAGATAAGAGGTCATAAGTGCCATTAGAGGCCGCAAACCCGCTACCCCGTTGCCTGTGAGCAAATCGGTAGCACTTGTGGGAACAGGGCTGCGACGCTCCTGGGGAGAGTGTCACCGCAAGCACAGGTGACGGACGGTCAGGCTTGAATTGGATCCCTGACTGGGGAGACAGGCTTACCTGTTTGCGACGCGCTAAAAGGTGGCGCGTTTTGGTGCAGGTGTTCACTTAGTGCGCAGTTTTGACTGGTCTGGCCCCTTCGCGAGCAAGCCCGCTCCCACATTTAATCAGCGTCATGCACAAATCCAATGTGGGAGCGGGCTTGCTCGCGAAGCAGGCGACTCGGTATTACTGATTCAACACTCAACCGCGCTAACCGCTAACCCACCGCGCGATGTCTCTTTATATTTGTCGTGCATGTCGGCACCGGTATCACGCATGGTGCGGATCACCCGGTCCAGCGAGATAAAGTGCTGACCGTCACCCCGCAGCGCCATCTGCGCCGCGTTGATCGCTTTCACCGCGGCAATCGCATTGCGCTCGATGCACGGCACTTGCACCAGCCCACCCACGGGATCGCAGGTCAGGCCCAAATTATGTTCCAGGCCGATTTCCGCCGCGTTGCACAATTGCTCCGGGGTGGCCCCGAGAATCTCCGCCAACCCGGCCGCCGCCATGGCGCAGGCCGAACCGACTTCACCCTGGCACCCGACCTCGGCACCGGAGATCGAGGCGTTCTTCTTGCACAGAATCCCCACCGCTGCGGCACTGAGGAAGTAATCGACCACGTTGGCGTCGGTCACTGCCTCGCTGAACTTCATGAAGTAGTGCAACACCGCCGGAATGATCCCCGCCGCGCCGTTGGTCGGCGCCGTAACCATGCGCCCGCCAGCAGCGTTTTCTTCGTTGACCGCCAGGGCGAACAAGTTCACCCACTCCATGGCGCTCAGGGTCGAGCCGATCACGTTGGGCTTGTTCAGTTCTTGCAGACTGCGGTGCAATTTGGCAGCGCGACGACGCACATTCAGGCCACCGGGCAAGATACCTTCGTGCTTGAGGCCTTGCTCCACGCAATCTTGCATCGCGCGCCAGAGTTTCATCAGGCCGGCGCGAATTTCCTCTTCGCTGCGCCAGACTTTCTCGTTGGCCATCATCAGCTCTGCAACGCGCAGGTTGTGCTGTTTGCAGAGACTGAGCAGCTCGACGGCACTGGAGAAGTCGTAAGGCAGCACGGTGCGATCCAGATCCACCACGCCACTGGAAGCCTGTGCCTCATCGACGACAAAACCGCCGCCGATGGAATAGTAGGTGTCGCGATGCAGCTCGCCGTGATCGCCTTCGGCAACCAGGGTCATGGCGTTGGGGTGGAACGGCAGGTTCTCGTCGATCAGGCGCATGTCCCGGGCCCAGATGAACGGGACCGACAAACGACCGTCGAGCAGTAGCGTGTCGGTTTCACGCAGGGTCTCGATGCGGATGCCGATTTGCGACGGATCGATCGCGTCCGGCCACTCGCCCATCAGCCCCATGATCACCGCGTTGTCGCTGCCATGACCGATGCCGGTGGCAGATAACGAACCATAAAGCTGAACTTCGACACGCCTTACTTGTTCCAAAAGACCCTGCTCACGCAAACCTTGCACGAACAGCGCCGCGGCGCGCATAGGCCCCACGGTGTGTGAACTGGAAGGGCCAATGCCGATTTTGAACAGGTCGAAAACGCTGATAGCCATTACTGCTGAACTCCTGGATGTGCCTGCTCCAGGCGCAAAAGCGCCCAGTGACGGAGCTGCTACGCTCAAGCTGCAATCCGCCGAGATGGCCGCATCATCAGGCTTTTGTCATGTCGTTCAACGTCTCACACCGACGCACTCATGCCCGCTAGCGCCGCAAGCCGCTTACGCAGTGTTTTCGCCGTTTTTTTGCGGATCAGCGGGGCAAAACGGGCTGAAAAAAGCTGTAAACGACGTTACCGACACTGGATGCGACCATCCCTGTACTGGTTACGACGCACCCTGTAGGCGTCAGATTTTCACTGGTACATGATCGTATCGACTCGATTGCAAGGCG
>LNAP01015873.1_pt1 | contig 12849 bp, 14 predicted proteins | sample 602601 | NCBI WGS metagenome assembly LNAP01 (sample SAMN02440304, study PRJNA202911) | soil metagenome | biome: Subtropical and temperate rainforests or woodlands; isolation source: soil samples (1 kg each in a 20% v/v slurry with milli Q water) were... ...
TTCAAGGGTGAAATACAGGTCGTTGAGGATGCCGTTGCGGTGGGTTTCAAACAGCAACTCCATGCCCATCTGCCGCGCTTCTTCACGCCAGCGATTGATCAGCGGAATGGCGCCCGCCACGCTTACCGGCATCACCTGGGCGATGGTGTTGACCTTAACCGCCTTCACCTCACGGGCGAACTCCAGCAGTGGCACCATCTCGTGGCTCTGCCGCGGGAACAGATTGACCATGCTTTTCAGCCGGTACTTTTCAAACAGCGGCACGGTCTCGCGGTAGTACGGCAGTTCGTCGGTATTGGGGTCTAGGCAGATGCCGGCAAACCCCGCCTCGGCGGCCATGGCGAAGTTCTGTTCATGGCTGCGCTCGGGCAGCGTTGGGTGCTTAAGCTCCATGCCCCATAACGATTGGAATACCTCAAGTTTTTGCATGGGGCGCTCGCTTAAAAAGAGGTCAAAAACGAAGCGGCGTTGCCACCACTGATATGCCCGCTTTGCAGCAACGGCAGGTAGTCCGGCGAGTCCGCCGACGGCCCTTCCATCATCACCACCCGCGACACACGAAAGCGGTGGAAGCTTTTTAACTGCGCCCAGAACGGAATTAACATGCTGCGCTCCTCGCCATATAGCTCACGGTGAAGTGCCGGCAGGCGATACCAAGGTGTGGTCGGTTTAGCGTGGTGGGCGTTGTGAAAACCAAAATTCAGCACCAGCACGTTGAGCCACGGCCAGCGCCGCGACAGCAGGTTGCTAAAGGTATGGGCTTGCTCGTAAGTGCGGTCACCTTTGTAAGGCCCCGGGGCTTTGTCGAACAGCGTGGCGGTGCCGCCATAGTCATGCTGCGGCGCATCCATAAAACGCAGCACGGTCATCATCAGCAGATAGGCCACCACGTAGAGCAATGCCACAGAAGGGAAGAACCACAACAACGCCGCGAACAGGCTACCGCGCAGCACGATAAAGGCCAGGTTGCGCACCCGCTGGGCCTTGCGCTGGGGAATGATAAAGGCGCTAAACACCATGACCCCGTGCATCAGCACGTCGTGGGCGGGGATGTAAAACCACTCCAGCACCTGGACTGCTTTCAGCACCAGCGGATGGCGGGCAAACCACTTGTCGTACTCAAACCAGATGATGTCGGCGTTATCCACATGGTGGCGAAAGTGCTTGAGGCGGATGTCTTCATAGGTGCCGTAGCAGCTGCCGGTCACCCAAGTCAGCAGCTTGCCGAGCAGGGCGTTGTGCTCGTTGGTTTTAAACACGGTGTTATGCGCGCACTCATGCAGCAGGTAGCCGGCGATGATCATGGCGTGGGCCAGCCACAACATGGCCAGCAGGTTGATCGCCAGATGGGAGCTAAATAAACCAGCAATGCCCAGGCCATAACCTGTCAGCGCATACAGCAGCGCCAAGCCGTGGTAGATCGCCCCGCGTGTTTCCTTGAACAGTTGCAACACCGCCCTCTCCTCAACCTTGCTCCAGTGGCTCGGGCTCAGAGTGGCAAAAAGCCTGGGGCTGGGGATATCAATAAAAGAGCATGCCTGGTATGACTAACGCGCATACCAGAACAGAGCTGCGCCATGCCCCGTTTCCCCTCCCTCGATGCCTTGCGCACCTTTGTGTTGGCGGCCACTTACCTCAACGTCAGCCGTACGGCCGAGGAACTGTGCCTCACCCAGTCCGCCGTCAGTCGCCAGCTCAAGCAACTGGAAGAACAGCTCAACGTGCAGCTGTTTCACCGCACCAACCGTGGCCTGGCGCTGACCGACAGCGGGCAGAAATACCTGCAGCAGATCCACAAGCCGATGCAGCAAATTCAGCGCGCCACCCTTGAGCTACTGCCCAGCGCCCATGCTCTGAGCTTGCTGGTAGACGGCGCCTTCGCCCATACCTGGCTGGTCAAACGCCTGCCGCAGTTTCGCGCGCAATACCCGGATATCGAGTTGGAGCTCAAGCTGGGTCCGTCGATGTTCTCCCTCACCGGCAGCCGGCTGGGTACCAGTGCCGATGTACAGATTATCTTCGGCACCCCGCCGTGGTCGGGGTTTCACGTCCAACCCTTGCTGCGCATGGAAGAATTCCCGGTGTGCAGCCCGGCCCTGCTCAACGGCAGCACACCCCTTAACAGCCCAGCCGACTTGCCCCTGCACACGCTGATCCACGAAGGCGATCGCAGCACCTGGCGGCGCTGGCTGGCCAGTGCCGACGCCCTTGCCTATGAAAGCGTTAAAGCGACCACCGCCCACGACTCCCTGACCTGCCTGAGCATGGCCATTGATGGCCAAGGCATCGCCATTGGTGACCCGCTCACCTGCGCCGATTACCTGGCCGCCGGCGTGCTGGTCAAACCGTTCGAGCACCGTGTGTTGCTGGCAGAAACCTTCTGCCTGGTGGTCGCCGACGGGCAACGCGGCAGCCCTGGCGAGCAGGTGTTTTGCCAGTGGCTACAGGGCCTGTTCGAACCGTTGAGCTGAGCGTTACCGGTCGGCATGGATGCAACGGCGCGGTGCCGCGATCTTTTTTAACGCGGCAACCCTGGTGCAATCCACACGCCGCAAAATTCCGCCCCGTCTGTAACGGGTCTGGGTTCGATCGCCTGCCGAAAAAAACCTCCTGCGCAGGTGGCTAGCTTTAGGTTTTCAGGCTTTAGTTTCAGGTGATGTGTGTATTTAAGAGGCTCATGGAATGACAGCCGCGCAACTTGCCAACCTCATCTCGTTGAGGCCACAAGGGGTATCAGACTCCAGCTATATAGATCGCGTCCTTAAGGCCCTGCGCACGCATCTGGGCCTGGACGTGGCGTTCGTCGCACAGTTTCGTACTGACGACCGCGTGTTCACCCACGTCGACGCCGACGGCCAAGCACCGATTAACCCAGGCGACACCCTGCCCCCTGAGGCCGGTTACTGTCAGCGGGTGGTCGATGGCCTGCTGCCGCAACTAATTGCCGACACCTCGCTATGCCCGCTGGCTATGGAACTGCCAGAGACCACCGCGCTGCCGATTGGCGCACACCTGAGCGTACCTATTTCGTCAAGCGATGGCCGCCTCTACGGCACCCTGTGTTGCTTCGGTTACGAGGCCGACCCGACCTTGTGCGAGCGCGATATTCAGATGATGCGGGTATTTGCCGATCTGGTCGGCGACCAACTGGACAGCGAACTCAAGCGCGTACGCGACCGCGTACAAAAGCACCGGCGCATCTCAGAGATTCTCGCCAGCGACCAACCGACCATTGTTTACCAGCCCATTCTGGCCGTACAAACCCTGGAACTGTGCGGCTGGGAATGCCTGGCGCGCTTTAACACCCAACCCCTGCGCACGCCCGACCTCTGGTTTCTCGAAGCTGCCGAAGCCGGGCTGGGCGTGGACCTGGAATTGCGCGCCATTCAGTTTGCCGTCAGAGCCCTGAGCGCCTTGCCCAGCCACACCTACCTGGCGCTCAACTGCTCGCCGCAGTTGGTCTACAGCGGCCGCCTGACGCCGTTTCTGCAAGACCTACCGCCGCAGCGGCTGGTACTGGAAATCACCGAACATGCAGCCGTCGCCGATTACAAACGCCTCGAACTGGCCCTGGCACCGCTGCGCAAACGCGGCGTGCGGCTGGCCATCGACGACACCGGCGCCGGCTACGCCAGCATGCGCCACATCCTCGAACTGAGCCCCGACATCATCAAGCTCGACATGAGCATCACCCAAGGTATCGACCACGACTTCAAGCGCCGGGCACTGGCCTCATCGCTAATCGCCTTTGCGCGAGAAACCGGCAGTAGTGTGGTGGCCGAAGGCGTAGAAACCGAGCAAGAACTGGAAACCCTGCGCGCGCTCGGGGCGCATAAAGTGCAGGGCTACTTGCTGGGGCGCCCGCAGCCATTGGCCGATGCGCTGGTGGCGGTGCGCAAGAAGATGGGGTGAGCCGCAGGAGTTATGGCTCGATGTGCGCGCAGTGCCTTAGGGCAGAGCTTCCAATGCTTGCTCCATAGTCAGTTGGTAAAGCGTGATTGCCGCCAGCTCAATGTCGCCGGGCCACGTAAGGTCAAAGCCCCATTCGCCGACCTGCACTTGCGTGAATAGCTCAGCGCCGGCCAGCGGCGCCAGGGCTGAGAAACTCACTATATGCTCGGCCAGACTCACCTTAAGAGTCGTGTCATCGCTCCAAGTAATGCGCAACTGTTGTTTATCAGGGACTGGTTCGACGGCGGCAATACGCAGTTTGCTGTTCATGACTGAGCCTCTGCTTTTAGCGTAGACGGTGCATCCATAGCATCTTTGCCATGGAAAATTTTGGCTATTCGAAGCCGCTATTTTCCATGGCACAACCCCCCGAGAACTTTCCCCCCAACCTTGCAGAAAAATATTTCCCCACCCCTGCATCCAATTTCCCATCCGCCGTGTAGTACCTCCAGCAGCCCTTCGCGCTGCAAGCCGAATACTTTCTGGAGAGAACTGCATGAACACGTCAAAACTGCTAAGCCTTGCCAGCACTTCACTGTTCACCGGTTGCCTGCTGGTGGCCCTGCCGGCTGCCCACGCCACTACATTGCCCGACGCGGTAAAAGTGCCAGACGGCCATAAAGTGGCGCTGGAAACCGTGGGCAAGGGCGAGATCACTTACGAGTGCCGCGACAAAGTGGATGCCGCGGGCCAGACCGAGTGGTTTTTTGTCGGCCCCAAAGCCGTACTCACCGACCGCAGCGGTAAACAGGTCGGCACCTACTTTGGCCCACCGGCAACCTGGCAAGCGCAGGACGGCTCCAAGGTAAGCGGCGCCCAGGTGGCGGTTGCACCCTCCAGCGCTGGCAACCTGCCCTACCAACTGGTGAAGGCCAACCCGGCTGAAGGCAGCGGCCTTATGAGCGGCGTTACCTATATTCAGCGCGTCGCGCTCAAGGGCGGCGTAGCGCCGAGCACGGCCTGCACCGCCGCCAATAAGGGCAAAAAGGAAGTGGTGAGCTACCAGGCCGATTACATTTTCTGGGCCAGCAAATAACTGGAAACGTTCAAGCTGTATGGGACTGCGCAAAGTCGTCTAGGCTGCTTTGCGCCTCCCCATCCACTTACTGCTGACGGCTCACACCTTGCCCGCACCTGATCCGAGTTTTGACTACGAAGCGGCCTTGCTCGCCTGCGCACGCGGCGAGCGCCAGGCTTTGCAGCAGCTGTATGAGCAAGAGGGGCCGCGCCTGCTGGGTCTGGTGCGCGACACGGCCTTGGCTGAAGACATCGTGCATGACGCCTTTATTAAAATCTGGACCGGCGCTGGCAGCTTTGACCCGCTGCGAGGCTCGGCACGCGGGTGGATTTTTAGCGTGACCCGCCACCTGGCGCTGAATTTTCTGCGTAACCAAGGGCGTGAAGTGTCGGTCGACGACGAGCACCTTCTCGACAGCCTGGCTGCGCTCAATAGCACCACTGATAGCGTGCAAAGCTGGGACGGCCTGCTGCATGCCGAGCGCATTCACCTGTGCCTGGAGCAGCTGGAGCCCGAGCGCCGCAGCTGCGTTATTCATGCCTATGTCGACGGCTACTCCCACGCACAAATTGCGCAGAAACTGGCCACACCATTGGGCACCGTAAAAGCGTGGATCAAACGCAGCCTGGTGGCATTGCGAGGGTGCATGGCATGAGCAACAACACAGCGGCAGATGACCACGAACTTAACGAACTGGCCGGTGAATACGTGCTCGGCACCCTCGACGCCGACCTGCGCGCCGAGGTGCAACAGCGCCTGCCTTTTGAGCCGGCGTTACGCGCTGCCGTCGATCACTGGGAGCAACGCCTGCATCCACTCACGGCCCTGGCCAAACCGCAGCAGCCCTCGCGCCTGTTATGGACTCGCATCGAACGCAGCCTCGGCTTGAATACCCCGGCACAGCCAGCCGCTACCGCCTGGTGGAACCTGCTCGCCGTATGGCGCGGGCTGTCCCTCGCGGGCCTTACTGCCTCGTTGCTGCTGGCCGGGTTGCTGGTTACCCGGGCCGTATCCGTCGACTCGCCCACTTATATGGTGGTACTGGTGGCGCCGCAAAGCAACGCGCCCGGTTGGGTGGTGCAAGCCAGCAACCCCAGCGAAATTCAGCTGATCCCACTCGGTGTAGCCGAAGTGCCAGCCGACAAAGCGCTGGAGTTCTGGACCAAGGCCGAAGGCTGGCAGGGCCCGGTGTCACTGGGCCTGGTCAAGCCCGGCGAGCGCTTGCACATCCCCGTGGACAAGTTGCCGCCGCTGCAAGACAACCAACTGTTTGAGCTGACCCTGGAACAGAAAAGCGGCTCGCCGATTGGCAAACCCACTGGGCCGATTCAATTTATTGGACGGGCGGTGAAGGTGATTTAAACCGCAAGGCGCGGGGTAAGCGTTAGGCGAAAAAAAACGGGGCCCCGAAAGGCCCCGTTCTTATTGCACCAGCGCACTCAGGCGCTATGCATCTGCTTGGGGTCGTTCTCCACCAACCAAGTACTAAGCGCCAGGTTGATGCGCCGCTGCCAGTCGCCACCCGCCGCACGGAAGGCGTTAAGCACTTCGGGGTCGAGTTGCAGTTGCACGTCTTCACGGCGTTGCGACGGCTCCCGTAGACGCGCCCGGGCTGCCGCAGCGGCAGCCTTGGGGTCGCCGAATAGCTCTTCGAGCAACTCATCGGTGCTTTGTAGTTCTGTCATGGCTTTCCCTCTACGAACCGCCGTGCCCGGTCGGGTCGCTTCATATCGTCTATCCACAAGCTGGGTCCAGAATTCTGTTCACGGGACTGGGACTGCCGCATTGTGCCGGGAGTTCAGGCTGACCGACCGGTCGCCGTGCAAAAACGTGAAGTGCGTAGGGTCAACTCACGCGCTAAGCACGCTTTTGAGCATCTCCTTCAACGCCGGTGGCCCGTATGGCTTGCTCAGTAGATGAATATCGGGAGTGAGCTGGTGGTTGCGCGAAATGATGTCGCGGGTATGGCCGGAGGTGAATAGCACGGGTATGGCTGGCTTCTGCTGCTTGGCCCAGGCAGCCAGGTCGGCGCTTTTAACCGTGCCGGGCATCACCACGTCGGTGAAAATCAGGTCGACTGGCGCGCCGCTTTGCAGGATGTCCAGGGCCGCGTCACCGTTGGCCGCCAACAGCACACGGTAGCCGAGGAGTTGCAGCAGTTCGTCGACCGTAGCGCGCACGTCCGGGTTGTCTTCCACCACCAGAATGGTTTCACCACCGGCGCCCGTCTCGTCGCAGCTCACGGCCGCTGGCTGAAGGGTTTCTGCCAGGGCGCTACGCGGAAAGTACAGGTTTACGGTGGTGCCCTGCCCCACCTGGCTAACCATATCGATATGGCCGCCGCTCTGTTTGACGAAGCCGAACACCATGCTCAAACCCAGGCCAGTGCCGTGGCCGTTGGGTTTGGTGGTGAAGAAAGGTTCGAAGGCGTGGCCGAGCACCTCGGCGCTCATACCGCTGCCGCTGTCGGCGATGGACAGCTGCACATAATCGCCGGGAGCGATGTCTTTACCTTCGCAGAAGGCGGCGTCAAGCAGCACGTTGCTGGCGTGAATACCGAGGGTGCCTTCGCCTTGCATCGCATCGCGGGCGTTAAGGGCCAGATTGAGCAGGGCGTTTTCCAGTTGGTTACGGTCCAGGTGCACGCAGCACGGCTCGGTAGTGAATTGCAGATCAACGTGGATCATTTCCCCCAACGCTCGCTGCAGCAAGTCGCCAAGGCCGTCGTACAGACTGCGCAAGCTGTACACCGCTGGCGACAACGGTTGCTGACGGGCGAAGGCAAGCAGTTGCGAAGACAACGTGGCACCGCGCTCCACCGCCGCCAGGGCTGAGCTCAGACGGCGTTGCACATTGGCGTTGTCCGGTTCTTGGCGGGCCAGCAGGTGCAGGTTGGCGGCGATCACTTGCAGCAGATTGTTAAAGTCGTGGGCCACGCCGCCGGTAAGGCCGCCGATGGCTTCCAACTTTTGTGCTTGGCGTAAACGCGCTTCGGCCTCGGAGCGTGCCTGCACCTCGGCCTCGACCCGCTGCTCAAGCGTGCGGGTCAGGTGCAGCAGCGACTCTTCAGCCACCTTGCGTTCATGAATATCGAAAATCAGCCCGGGAAAACGCAGCGGCTTGCCGCTAGCGTCGAACTCACAGCGGCCGCTGGACTGCACCCACATATATTCACCACCGGCGCGGCGAATACGGTATTCGGCGTTGAACGGCCCACCCTGCTCGAGGGTGTATTGCACCAGGCGCTCAACACGGGGGAAGTCGTCAGGGTGAATAACCGCATTGGCGCTGGCGATGGGCAAATCGTCGAGCGGTTGCTCCAGCGGGTAGGAAAACGTGCGGGCAAAACGCTCGTCGCCGGAGAGCTGGTTGTTCGCCACATCCCAAACGAATGACCCCAACAATGCACCGGCATTCAGGGCCAATTGCAGACGCTCATTGGCGGCGTGAAAGGCGGCTTCGGCGTCCGCGCGCTGGCGCTCGGAAACCACATGGCTGGTGGTTTCGACCACGATGGCGAGAACCCCTGCGGGCTTGCCGCCGTCATCACTGACCGGGCTGTACGAGAGGTCTAGCCACACCTCTTCAGGCTTACCGTTGCGCAGCAAAATCAGGTCTTTCTTCTGATAGGCCAGCGTGCCGCCGCTCAGGCAGACATTCATGATGTTGCGATTAAAGTCCGCCACTTCCGGCCAACCCTGTTCCACCGGCGTACCGAGCAGGTAGGGGTGACGGCCGCCGGCAAACTCGGCGTAAGCATCGTTGTAAATCATGTAGCCGGGTCGGTCCCAAAGCATCACCAGAGGCACCGGTGAGGCCAACAGCATTTGCACATTGGTGCACAGGCTTTTCGACCACGTATCGATAGCGCCCAGGTCCGTGCTCGACCAGTCGAACGCGCGAATGCGCTCGGCCATCTCACCGCCCCAGCCTTTGCATGCGTGGCTGTCCGTTAAAAAAGACATGGTCCTGTCACCTTGAAAACCTGCAACCAACCCGCGTGTTGCTGCGGATTTTGAGCCTTACAGCAGAGGAAAATTCAGTGAGTATTTTGTCGGCTAACTAGCCCCGCCATACAAGGCGCAAAAGCGTCGTGGCTATTGTTTACCGGTAGCAGCGGGTTATTGCGCCGCCTGCAACGTCACCTTGGCGTCCACCTTGCCGGTATCGGCACGGTCGAGGTTCACCTCACTCAGGCGCACGCCCTGGCGCTGCAACTCGCTGAGCCACAGCAGCATCGGCTCGAACGGCGCCTTGGCCAGGGAAATCAGCAGGCCGTTGTCCATACGCTCCAGGGTCAGGCCGCGCTGCTGAGCGCTGGCGGTGACCAGGCCCTGCAGTTGCTCCGGCGCCAGCACCACCTTGGCCGCACCGAGTTGCCGAGCCTTGGCGGCGTTTTCCTGGATATAGGTATAGAGCACCTGTTGGCTCTGGTAGTAGCTGCGCGCGCGATCGACGCGCTGCACGATCGGCTGCCAAACCAGCACATAACCCAGCACCAGCAGCAGAAAGCCACTGAGCACAATCAGCGCCGCGCGCTCACGGCTGGGCAGGTGCTGCCAACGCTGTGCCAGCGGTGATTGGCGCAACTGGGCCAGGGCCTGTTCTTTCCACAGGTTCAACGCACTCATGCACCACCTCCCAACACCACACGGGCAGTAATGCCTTGTTCTTCACGGCTGGCCGAACCCAACTGCACCTTTAAGCCGCCTTCCACCAACCGCTGACGCAATTGCTCCAGGGCGGCGAAATCGGTGGCGCGAATTTGCAGCGCCAGGTCGCCGCGTACTTGGCTGTAGTCCACCTGCACCACGGTAAGCGGCGACTTGGCTTCGGCGATAGCGCCCGAGGCCAATTCCAGCATGCTGAGAAAGCCGCCTTCGCTTTGCTGGCCCTGGCTCAGGTGCTCGGCGAACTGCGCCTTGAGGTTGACGATGCGTTGGTCAGCGGGGAACAGCTCTTTGTACAGCGCTACACTGGCGGCATTAAACCCATCGCCACGGCGCTCCAACTGCCAGGCCTGCACCAGACAAAAACCCAAATAGCACACCACCCACAACCCCAGCACAGCGGCGAACGGGCGCCAGATTGTCCAGGCCTTGTTGTCGCTGCGCGGGGCAAATTCGCCTTGGGCCAGGTCAACGGCTTTGGCCCGGCCTTGGGCCAATAACTGATAGGGCTCAGCGCTAACAGCCGGCTGCACCAGGGTGGCGCAGAAGTTGCGAAATTGCGGCCAGCGCTCGGCGGCAATGGCCAAACGCGCTTCCAATTCACCGCCGAGCAACACCCGCTCGCCGAGGGCCAAGGCTTGCTCGCCGTCGCGGGGCAACAGGTCGGCATCCAAATGAATGGCGACGATGGTCAGGCCGTATTCCTGCAGTTCATCCACCCAACCACTGAGCAACGCCCGGCGCAGGGCAAACACTCGATAACGGCCGTCAGCAGTCAGCTCACCGAGGGCCAAGTGAAACAGCTCGACGTCTTCGGCCAGCAGTTCTTCCACGGCATAGGGCAAGGCTTGGCGCATCCACCGCGCTTTTTGCGTGGGCAGGCTGATCAAAAATGAACTGGCCACTTCCATCGGCAATACCAGCGCCACCGGCCGGCCTTGCAAGGCGCTCGCGCATTCAACGGCGGGCAGCCACTGGCCTTCACCGGTAGCCGCTTGCCAATACAGCAGGCCCTGTTCGCCCAGTTCGCTGCCGCAGGTGGGCGGCAAGAAAAGGCAGTCCATGGTCATTCTCCCGGTTGCTCGGCCACCTGGCTTAAATAGCCCGGTTGGCCTGTGTCTCGGCGCAGCACGCGCACCACGCCCTTGGGGTCGCGTTGCAGGGTGCTGAGCAATACCTGCAGGCGCACTTCACTGCGTACTTGGTAATAGGCACTGCCCACCCCCAAGCCGCTGGCCGTTACCCCGGTGCCGGCCAGTGCCGGTTGGTCGAGGAAACTGCGAATTTCTTTGTAGCCTTCGCGGCCACGGCCAGCGAGCAAGCTCTGTGCCGACGCCGGGTCCATGCTGTCGCCCAGGCACGACAAGACCATGGCGCTGGCGGTATTTACATTCAGCGCCACCTTGCCCGGCAGCACGGCCACGTAAGGCAGCAGACGACGGTAGTCCTGCTCGGTCATGCCCAGCAGCAGGCGCAGTTCGGAGATGTCCTGCATCTCGTGGCCGGCGGTGCGGTACGGCGGCTGCATCAGCAAATACTGGTTGTCTTCGGCGCCGTATTCGCCGGTGGGCTCCTGGTCTTTATCGAGCCAATCCACCAGCCGTTCGGCATACGGCTTTTCGATTTTCAGGCGTAGCAGCAGGCGCTTGAAACGCTTTAGCGCTTGGTCGTTAACGCGCTCATCGAGCACCAGGCTATTGAGGTTAAAACGCCCGGCCAGGTCTTCGATGGACACACCAATTTCGCCGCCATCAATGGGGAACACCGGCAGCGGCTTGGCCCAAGCTTCCAACGGATGATCGATAGTGGCGCGCGGGTCAACGCCTGGCGCCTTGAGGTCACGCAGCAACACCGCCTGGCCCAACGCTTCGCCGCCCACCGCGTACTGCCAAGCCTGGCTGACCAGCAACTGGTTGCCGGCATTGCGGATCGACAGTTGTTGCCGCGCGATCAAACCGGCGCACACCAGGGTGACGATGGTCACCACCAGCAACACGGTAATCAGGGCCACGCCGCGCTGCGCCTTCACAGGGTGGCTCCCGTGTCACTCGCCGGCGCTTTGCCATCACCGGTTTTCTCGCCAGCGGCCTTGTCGCTGCCGTCCTTCTCGCCCGAGTCTTTGCCATCCGGATCAGCCCCGTTCTCGCTGGCCTCCTCCTCCATCGCCGGCTCGGGCAAGCGATACAAGCGCGACAGCTTGCCGTAATGGCGATGCTCCAGCTTCACCTCAACGGCCAGCGGCATGCGTTTCTTGGCCTCAGCCGGGCTGAGATCGCCGCTGGTTGGTGGCCACTGCTCCTGCCACTGACCTTTGTCATCGAGAAAACGCAGCTCCAGCGACTGCACGCCCTCGAGCACTTTCTGTACCCGCGGTTGGCTATCGACAGCTTGGTCGAGCACGTTCCAATACAGGCGCTCCAGCTTTTCCCCAGCCAAACGCCAACGCACGCGCTGCACTTGCGCACGGGCGCCGCCCAAGGGATTACGCCAACCGTTACGGCTAAATTCCAACGCCGCATTGCCATCGCTGGCGCCCAGCTCACCGATCAAAGTGGCGCGCTCGTCGCCATAGGCATCGCGCACGCTGCGGTTGAGGGTTTGATTGATATCGCGGTCGAGCGAGGCAAAGGCGCGGCTCAGTTCGCGCAGGTCGCGCTCGTGTTGGCGGGTGACCTCATCGGTCTTCAGCACCGTCGACAACATGCGGTACGTGCCCATGGCCAGCAGCGAGAAAATCGCCACGGCAATCATCACTTCCAACAGGGTGAAGCCCTGACTTTTACGCAAGAGCGGGCGCATCAGCTACGCACCGTCATAAACCCAGTCAGGCTATGCACCGAGCGCTCTTTCACCGGCCCGCTGCTGCCACGCTCGGCCTTGGGCGCCACCCACACCGTGACGCGGCGCAGGCCCTTATCGCTGGTGCTTTCCACCTCGCTGTGGGTTTCCCACTCGCGACCGCCGTACTCGAGGCTTTTGTCTTCGCGCCCTTCGCCTGGCGTGGGGAATTTCAGCTGCAATTCGCTGATGCGGTTATCGGCAATCCAGCCGGCCAAGGTTTTGGCTTCCAGCTGTTGCGCGACGATCAAACTGCGGCTGCTGGCGGTTAATACCGAGGCCGCCACCGTGGCAAAAATCGCCAGGGCCACCAGCACTTCCAGCAGGGTAAAACCGCGTTGACGGCTCATGGTCGACCGTCCATTTCAGCGC
>LNAP01011751.1_pt1 | contig 12847 bp, 14 predicted proteins | sample 602601 | NCBI WGS metagenome assembly LNAP01 (sample SAMN02440304, study PRJNA202911) | soil metagenome | biome: Subtropical and temperate rainforests or woodlands; isolation source: soil samples (1 kg each in a 20% v/v slurry with milli Q water) were... ...
GCCGAGGTTGCCCATTTTCTTGATCATGCTCGGCAGCCAGAACGTGGCGCCGTAGATGGTCAGGGCGATGGAAAAGTAGATGAAGCAGAACAGCGCGATTTGCTTGTCGGCCAGCAGTTTGAACATCGACGGCTTGACGGTTTGTGTTGCTTCGCGGGCCTGTTGTTCCAGGGCGATGGCGTCAACCAGTGCGTCCTTTTCTTCGGCGCTCAGCCATTTCGCCTCGCGCGGATGGGATTGCAGCCAGAACCAGACAAATCCGCATAGTACGATCGAGGCAAAGCCTTCAATCAGGAACATCCACTGCCAGCCATGCAGGCTAAAACCGCTGACGTTCAACAGCGCGCCGGAGACGGGGCCGGAGATCACCGAGGCAATGGCCGAACCGCTGAGGAAAATCGCCATGGCCTTGCCACGTTCGGTCGACGGCAGCCATTGGGTGAAGTAATAAATGATGCCGGGGAAGAAGCCCGCCTCGGCGGCACCGAGGACAAAACGCAGGACATAGAAGCTGGTTTCGCCGCGCACAAACGCCATCGCCATCGCCGCCGCGCCCCAGGTGAACATGATGCGCGTCAGCCAGGCGCGAGCGCCGTAACGCTGCAACAACAAGTTGGAGGGGACTTCGAAGATCGCGTAACCGATAAAGAACAACCCGGCGCCCAGGCCGTAGGCTGCCGCGCCAATGCCGAGGTCGGTTTCCAAACCGATGTTGACCCGGTCGATGTAGTTGACGATGAACATCACCACGAACAGCGGCAGCACATGGCGCTTGACCTTGGCTGCGGCGCGGGCGAGCACATTCGGGTCCGGAGGACTCTGGAGGGTATTCAAGGGGCGACTCCCAATCATTGTTTTTTTAGGGACGAGCCGATCATGGACGCGCACATTGATCCCGTCTAATCTAACTTGGCATTCTATTGATACCTGGATTAGATCAATGTTCGAACTGACTCAACTGCGCTGTTTCACCACGGTGGCGACCGAACTGAATTTCCGCCGGGCCGCCGAACGGTTGAACATGACTCAACCGCCCCTCAGTCGACAGATTCAACTGCTGGAACATCATCTGGGCGTCGAGTTGTTCACCCGCACCACCCGCAGCGTCGCCCTGACCGCTGCCGGCCGCGCCTTCTTCATCGAAGCGCAGAACCTGCTGGAGCGCGCCCAGCAAGCCGCCGTCACCGCCCGCCGTTTTGCCGAGGGCGACATCGGCTCGGTCAACATCAGCTTCGTCGGCAGCGCGGTGTATGAATTCCTGCCCAAGGTCATCGCCGAAGCGCGGCTCAAACAGCCGCAGGTGAAAATCGACCTGACGGAGATGAACACCTACCAGCAGCATGAAGCCCTGCGTGCGCGGCGGATCGATCTGGGCATCGTTCGCGCGCCGTTGCTGGAGCCGGGATACGCCACCGAATGTCTGGTGCGTGAACCGTTTGTACTGGCGGTGCCGAGCAGTCATCGGCTGGCGAGTGCAGCAACCGTGTCGGTCAAAGACCTCGATGCGCAACCGTTCCTGATGTACTCCCACGCCGCCTACCCGCCGTTCAACGAACTGCTGACCGGCATGCTCCGCTCTGCCCGCGTCGCCCCGGAATACGTGCAATGGCTCGGTTCATCCTTGACCATCCTGGCCTTGGTCAATGCCGGCATGGGCCTGGCCCTGGTGCCTCGCTGCGCCACCAGCGTGGTGTTCAAGAACGTGGTGTTTCGCGACATCGATTTGGGCGAAGGTGTGCAGAGCGAACTGCATTTGATCTGGCGCGAGAACAATGACAACCCCGCATTTGCGATGTTGCTGGAGGGCATTCGAAGGGCTGTGCGTGAGGGATGGGGCGTTTGAGTTTGTCCGGTAGGAAGTGATGCTAAGCGCGAAAAAATCGGGTTCCGAAGCGAGGTAAATGAGGTCGAGGTTTTTGCGCTCAACGAAAAAGCCCGGCTAAACCGGGCTTTTTCGCGTCAACAGGCAGAGCTCTGCGCTTACTGAACGTTCTTCAGCTTGACCACATCACCAGAGATTTTAGTGGTGTAACCGGTCAGGACCCACGCCCAGAACCAGTTTTCCTGCACCTGAGTGTTGATCATCGCGTCACCGCCCTTGGCTTTGATCGCCGCGTTCTGAGCGCGAACAAAACGGTTGTTCTGCTGGATCGGGATCATGCCGAACAGCAGCAGGCCAGTGGCGCTCGCTTCGCTGTGGCCCAGGACGGTGTATTGGCTGCTTTCATAATGCTGGGTGTTCATCGGCGTGCCGGTGCAACCCGCCAGAACCAGACCGAACAGGGCAACAGCGACAACTTTACTGAGGTACTTCACTGAAAAACTCCTTGAGATGTAGCCCGGGATCCATCTCTCGGGCGGCGCACACTTTAACGGACGCGATGGCCAATTGGTATCTTCTACCGCCGCTATTCCGCAGTGGCTTTCGACCAAGCTGCGTGAGTGAACGGTCGACCTTCGCTCCCGAAGCACGGGCAACGCTCGGCCAAAAGCAGTTTCTGACAACGAACCCGGCTCTTGCGAAGTGGTCCAACCAACTGATGGCATCGCAACTGATCACAGGCCTTGGGGCCTGGTTCGTTCAAAAGCGAAGCTTTGCTATTCAGCGCGCTATCACCGTCCTCGCCAAGAGGGGCCCTGATGAATCTTCTAACCCGATGCAAAGGTGCATGCATTGCTCTAGTGCTAGGCCTGGTTGTGCTCCTGACCTTTGTGATCGGCTCCAGTGTTTTGCCGAGGATAGTGCCGGACATGGCCCTCGCGCCCTCTGCGCCCGTGCAACTCGACGGGATAAACGGACCTCTGTCAGCGGAACGCAGCAAAGCCATCATCGACCGACTCAAGTCCACCGGCGCCGAGACCAACATCTTCGATGTGCACCTCGCCATCGAAGAATCCATCTCCGGTAGCCCGCTGACGGAAGGCAACAAAGTCGACTTGCTGCAGGACGGTCCCAGCACCTACCAGTCGATGATCAAAGCCATTGAAGCGGCGCGTGACCACATCAACATGGAGACCTACATCCTCGAAGATGATGAAGTCGGTCAGCGTTTCGCCGCCGCACTGATCGCTCAACAAAACAAAGGCGTACAGGTCAATCTGATCCGTGACAGCGTCGGAACCCTTAGGACACCCGCAGCGTTTTTCACTCGATTGACCGAAGCGGGCATCAAGGTTCTGGAATACAACCCAATCAATCCGTTGACGGCCAAAGCAGGCTGGGACGTGAACCAGCGCGACCACCGAAAGCTGCTGATCGTGGACGGTCGTATTGCCTTTCTCGGCGGGATCAATATCAGCAGCGTTTATTCGGGGGGCTCACTCAGCGCGAGCTCGAAGACGCGTCCCAGTGGTGATTTGCCCTGGCGCGATACCGACTTGCGCGTCGAGGGGCCGGTGGTTGCAGAACTGCAGAAACTGTTCATCGCAACCTGGACTGCGCAGAAAGGTGAACCACTCGCGGCTCGCGACTACTTTCCACCACTGGAGCGCAAAGGCAGCGAAGTGATTCGTGCCATCGGCAGTTCGCCGGATGAACCGTTCAGCCAGATCTATGCGACGTTGATTTCGGCGCTGCGTAGCGCGCAGACCGAGATATGGCTGACCAACGCCTACTTTGTGCCCGATCCGCAGTTGTTGGCGACACTCAAGGAGGCGGCAGCACGTGGCGTCGACGTCAAGCTGGTGCTGCCCGGCAGCACTGATTCCTGGCTGGTGTTCCATGCCGGACGCGCGAACTACACCGAGCTGCTGGAGGCCAATATCAAGCTTTACGAACGCCGTGACGCGCTACTCCACGTCAAGACAGCCGTCATCGATGGCGTGTGGTCGACTGTCGGCTCCACCAACCTCGACTGGCGCAGCTTCGTGCACAACGATGAAGTCAACGTCGTTGTGCTGGGCACCGAATTTGGAAAAAAGATGCAGGCGGCCTTCATGGCTGACCTGGCCAAGTCCAACGAAATCACGCTGGAAAAGTGGCAGCGCCGCTCGCTCGCCTTGAGAGCCAAGGAGCAGATGGGACGGCTCTGGGAATACTGGCTGTAAGTCGAGTCGCGCGGTGGCGAATGAGCAACGGAGCTCTGTGTGTTGCGCAATGGAATTGCCAGTAAAGGTGCAGTACCCACATTTCGCAATCCATTCAGGTTGAGAGGTGGAAACTCATGAACAACATCATCTACATCGTCGGGCTAGTTGTGGTAGTCGTGGTTATCCTGTCGTTTCTCGGGTTTGCATAGAACCGAAGACCGACTCGCATTGGCAAGGCTGTGCCCCGCATCGCGAGGCACAGCTTGGTCGCGCCTGGCCTTCTTTCGCTTGCCAAATGGCAGAAAGACCTAATCCAACACACTGCCTAAAACACACCCCTGTAGGAGCAAAGCTTGCTCGCGATAAACGATGACGCGGTAGCCCAGGCCTGACACCAAACCCAATCACCGGTCAGCAATGACAACCACGAAAGCTGTGGCGAGGGAGCTTGCTACCTCACCACAGCAGGCCGCCGTTACGCAGGCGGCTCAATTTTATCCAGCAATCGGTTTGCCGTGATTTCAGCCACCATGACGCTGTTGGAAATGCCCAACAGGGAATAGCGCGAACAACCCTCCAGGAGGTCCACCAACTCGTGGACCATCACATCGATCGAGGCCAGGGTTTCGACCAGAAAAACCGCCAGGGTTTCGGTCGTGGCCTCTGGGTCCACGGAAAACAGGGTGCTGCAGGCTTTGATGTCGGCTATCGAGGGGAAGTGGAAGTTGAGGGCGCGCTCGGCGGCCTCGTTGAGTTTTTATGAATCGGATTCGTACGGGGAGACCGGATCGGTGTCCGGCGGGTTGGGTGTGACTTTGAACATAGTGAAACTCCTAGAGAAATGGAGCTGCCACCATTCGCTGCGAAACGAAAAAAGGTGGCAACTGTACGCGGGTTCGCAGACCAGGACTCTAGGAACCCGGCAGACCCTAAGGCCTCCCACGCACAGCCGCCATGACACGAATGACAGACCTAATGAAGCGTCTGCTCACGGACGGTAGACGTTGTGCGTCTAGAGTTTGCCCGGGCTGCGAAACCCGGTCACTGATGGGCAGTGACACGAATCAAGTTACCGAGCGGCCCCAAGGCACACAAGCCGGCGGATTCTGGCGCAGCCGTAGGCAACGGCGCAAGGTCTTGTGGCTTTCAGGAAGTAACCTTGAACGCGTTTAAACACGCATCCTGTGCCGATGTTTAAAAATCTGACACACGCTTGAAGTCAGTCCCGGCGATAAAAAACCAACCTGGTGAGTAAGGGTCCGCAGCGTCCTGCCGATAACGACAAAGCGTCGCGCTCGATTGCCGGCGTTATATGGACCCAAAGCATTAGCAGGGACTTTGCATGCGCCACCTCAAACACCTTACTGCCCCTCTGAATCAGCAAAAAATTGCCGGCGTCACCTTCCATTTCGATCCGTCTGATCAGAACGAACTGGTGACCGTGCTCCAGCGTTTTTTTGCCGAGCCGGATCAACATGCATTGCTGGATATTCCCGAGGAAACCCGCAGTGTGTTCCTGCTCGAAGGCGAGCGTAAATGGGTGTTGAAACACAATCGCCTGATTCACTGGAAAAAGCAGCTGCAGAATTTCCTGGGCCTCAAGCGTGTGTTCGGGCTGCATGACCTGACCAACGAATTCATCAACCTGTCCGTTGTGTCCGCCAAGTCGGAGTCATCGCCCCGAGTGGCTGCATTCGGCTACGTCGGGCGTTTTCCTTTTCTCAAGGAAGAGTATTTGCTGGTCAGTTTTTTTGACAATCATTGCAGCGTCGATGATCGACTGATCAGCCACCCCGAACAGGCGCAAGCGCTGCTGTCGGACATTTTCCACCTGTTCGGGCAGACGCTGGTCGAGGGGTTTGTGCACATGGACCCGCACCCCAAGAACATCCTGATCGGACCCGATGGCAGGCTGCGCTTGATCGATTTCGAATGCTGCGCGCATTCGGTGCTGGAACACGACTTCAGCCTGGGTTTTCTGCTGGGTTACTTCTATCGCTTCTGGTTCAACAGGTTCATATCGGTTGAAGACTACAACGCGTGCTGCGAACGCTACCTCACGCATCAGCACCCAGCATTGAACCGCGACGTTTTCCAGGCGGTGTATGAACGTTTTCGCGACCGTGATGTTTCCCGCAGCACCCGTTACCGCATCCTCACGTGCCCCAAGGCCCAAGCTGAATTCCTGCACGCGTTGGTGTAACCGACAGCGGTGGGCTCAACCTTGTTTCAAATCGAGGCAGTAGGTGTAGTAACCCGTATCGCGCACATAGCCCAGGGATTCATACAACCGTTGCGCGCCGACATTGTCCGTGGCGGTTTCCAGCACCATGCCTTTATGCGAAGGCTCGCGCTGTGTTCATCAGCAACGTGCCTACGCCCTGCCCTCGGGCGGCAGGTGTTGTGAACAGGTCGCCAAGCAGCCAGGTGCGGTGCGCGTCGATGGAGGAGAACGTCGGGAACAATTGGACGAAACCCAACGCGTCACCGCCGGGGGCCTGGGCGAAGAAAATCGCCGATTCGTCCCGGGCAATGCGCTCGGCAATGAAGTCGCGAGACTGCGGCAGGTTCGACGGCTGGCCATAGAAGCCCCGATAGGCGTCGAACAGGCTGGCGATTTTATCGAGGTGGGTTGCGTCGGCGCGCAGGGCCTGGATGTCCATGTTGATCGTTTCCTTGCGGATTGAATTGATGAGCGGGGAAAGGGAAAGGTAGATTAAAAAATCGCAGCCTGCGCCAGCGCCTACAAGGGCGACGAGGTCTTGCTCGGCAGGTAACGCGCCACATAAGGGGCCAAAAGCGATCTGCCAGGAGGCTGACAACCCTGGGTTTCTGTTAACTCACTGGCAGGGCTTTTAACGCTTAGAACGCCTTGCTGGCGCTGGCAACCACAGTGGCGGAGCACAAATCACCATAGCCGTACCAGCTCGCGCATTCGCTTTTCGACAGGTTGGTATCAATGTAGCTAAGGCCCCAGGTCACGCCCACGAAGTCACGGGTCAACTTGGCTTCCCACTCGGTGTAGGCATCACGGCTGTCGCCGCTGGCAGACCAGAACGCCGGGTCTTTGAAATCGTTGCGACCCACGCGCAGGTCCAGGCCGATGTCGGCCGGCAACTCGATTTTGTAGCTGAGGTAGGTGTAAAGGGTGTCCTGGTCTTCGCCAAAAAAGTTCGGCGTATCGTTTGAGTAGTTGGCGCCGAGCTTCACGCCATAAACGTCAAGGATGGCGTAGACCTCGCTCATGTTGAATTGGCCTTCCTTTGGATAGTCGTACTTGATGTACCCCAGGTCGAGGCTGATGGCCTCGGTCGCCTGCCAGTAGTAGCCCGCGTAATACTCGAGTTCCTGGCGCGTCTTGAACTGGCCGCCGAAATCGACGTTCGAGGTCCAGGCGCCCACGTACAGGCCGCTGCTGTGCACCAGCGTGGCGCTGGCCTGAGCCGCCGGATCACCCAGTGTTTGCGAAATGCCACGGGTGCGGTAGTCGCTGAAGACTCCCAGGGTCATGTCCAGGCTGAAGTCATCGTTAAGTGTCAGTGCGTGGGTGGTCAGGGGTGCCAATGCAAGAATGGCAAGGGTCAATACTGAGCGTGCGTTCATACAAGTCTCTTATTGTTATGGAGGTGCGGGTTATTTCAGGCATGGCGGTGCCGAGCCCCTCGTCATGGGAGGAGCCAGGCGTCTGTTGCGGGGTGCGGGTGAACGGCGTGTCAGGACGCGGGCGCGTACACCTCTTTGCCGGCGAAGAAGGTCTTCAGGACTTTGGTGTCGAACAGTTCGTCATCGCTGACCTTGAAGACATCGCGGTCGAGGATGATCAGGTCGGCCTGTTTGCCGGGCGTCAACGAACCAATCTGCTGCTCAAGACGCAGGGCCTTGGCGGCATTGAGGGTGTAGGCATAGAACATGGTCTGGCGATCGATGCTTTCCTTGGCATTCAACACGCCCAGCGGCCCTTTGCGCGTGCTGGCCTGAGCGATGGCGTTCCATGGATTGGGGCTGGACACCGGCCAGTCGCTGCCACCGGCGATGACCGCACCGGCGTTATGCAGGGACTTGGCCGGGTACTGATAACCGTAAGCAAACGCGCTGATATAGGGTTTGACGAGCTCGACGGTGTACGTCTCGCCCGTGGCCCACAGCAATTGCATGGAAGCGATCACGCCAAGTTGCTTGAAGCGCGGAAATTCCTTCGGATTGACCAGTTGCAGGTGGCTGATGCTATGGGCCACCGGTGTCGGATTGAGTGTGCGCGCATAGGCAAAACCATCGAGTGACTCACGCACCGCACGGTCGCCGACCGCATGCATGTGCACAATCCAGTCGCGCTTCTCCGCTGCCACCACCAACTCACCGAAGTGCGCGGGGTCGATCAGCAGTTGACCGTTTTTTTGGCTGTTCTTGAACGGAACGATGACCGCGGCGGTTTGCCCCGGAAACTCCAGAACGCCATCGGCGAATACCTTGATCCCGGGAAAACTCAGGTTAGGCACACCCTCGAATTTCTTCATCACCTTGGCCAGCACTTCCAGGTCGGCCGGCCGGCTTTTCGGGTTGGCCAACAGCAGCGCGGCGACGTGGGCATTGAGCTCGCCCTTCTCTGCCAGTTCGCGATAAAGCGGCAGCACGCCGTAACTCTGCTCGGTTGCCTTGAAATCGAACAACGAATCGCCACTGCCGGCATTCGCCGCCGCGTCCATCCAGGCGGTGATGCCGTATTGATTGTTGACCTTCACCGCCTCGCGGGCGGCTTTCAACATGATCTCGCCGCTGGGCGCGGGGATCTGGCTGCGTACCTGGTCCCAGCGCGACTCGGCAAAATAACCATTGGGGGTGAAATCCGCTTCGTGGCCCACATAGGCGCGATCCTGTTCCGACAGGCCTTTAACCAGCGCCGCGTCGATCTTCAAGCGCTTGAGCATGGCGTTGTTGGCCCAGCCGGTGTGCCCGTCGATCCCGCTGAGGACCACCGGTTGATCGGCCCAGCGCCCCTGATTGAAGCGCTGGCCCAGCTCCCGGCTCTTGTCCCAATACGCCGAACTGGCCCCGGCGATGCTGATCACGTCACCGGCCCGCGCGATGCCTGCCTGATCCTGTTCAATGATCCACTGTTCAAGCTCGGGCAGCGGTTTGACTTCATCCAGCAGGTTGGCGCCCATGCTGTCGAAGGCCCCGACCACCGGGTGACTGTGGGTATCAATCATTCCCGGCATGAGCACCTTGCCTGCCAGATCGATCCGTTGCGTGCCGGTGTCGGCCAGGGCGTTGATTTCGGCATTACTGCCCACTTTAAGGATCTTGCCGTCTTGCACGGCCACTGCCTGGACCAGTCCCTGACCGGGTTCGGCGGTGAAGACCTTGCCGTTGAACAACACAAGGTCAGCGGCGGCTATGGCTTGCGCCGAAGAAAAAGCCAGGGCTGCGGCCAACAGGTTTGGAATAAATCGCTGCATCGGAACACTCTCTTGTTTTTATTGGACTGGGAGGCAGATGTTGTGGAAGTGGCCCGAACGGACGGTCGCAAGCCCCTGATATACAGGGCATACCCTATAGAGCGCGGCGGTCGGATGGACCTCCACAAATGAGGAGGGGTAAGGCAAATACCGTCAGCTAAGCAGCAACACAGTCCTTGTAGCAGCTGCCGAAGGCTGCGTCCGGCTGCGCAGCAGTCGTGAAGTCAGACTATGCGGTGCACCAGACTCACCGCGCACTCAGGGTTTACGACTGCTGCGCAGCCGGACGCAGCCTTCGGCAGCTGCTACAAGGTCTGCGTTATGGCTGAAGGCGCTGCGCTTAATTACGACGTGCAGTTTCCGTAGGCGAAGTCGATGAGCGCAGGACAGAACCCAGCTCCACTTTGCTCTTCACGCCGAGCTGCACGTAGCAGTTGCGCAGATAGGTGCGCACTGTGGCCGGACTCAGTGCAAGCATTTTGGCAATTTCCTTATAGGAATGGCCGGCGGCGAACAGCATCGCCGCCGTGCGCTCGCGAGGTGCCAGCACCGCCCCGCGCGACTGTGTTTCGAGTGACAGGATGACGTGCTCGGCGTTGGGGCTAAGCGTCATTGCAGTACGCCCCAGGCGAATCACACACGGCGCTTTTTCCAGGTGTGCGATGACATCAACGGGAAGCATTGAACCACTCCACCCAGGCAATTCGCGCTGAATGGCGGCGCACAGGCTTGCGCCCACATACAGCAGACTGCCATCCATCCGGGCGACCCCGAAGTCACTCGCCCCGTTGCCCGTGTCACAGCGAATCATGTCCTGCACCTGAAAGCGCCACAGCTGCAACAGATGGTCGCAGAACGCCGAAAACAATCCGTCCTCGCTGGCGTTGAAAGCCTGCGCATGAAGGCCACGGTAGAGACAAACGAAGAACATCAAGCCGCTTTCCGGGAGCTCGAACGTGATGCTCATCAGGTAATAGAGATCGTGACGGCGTGCGAAGTCATTCACCTGCTCGCAGGGATCGTTGAACCCACTGTCGCGTAACACTTCCCCGGGCTGACTTAAGGTCTCCTGGGAAAATCGGTCGTTGATCGCTACTTTGTGCCATTCGACGGCAAACGATTCAGGCAGATTGATCCGCCCGTGCATCCAGCTTTGAGGCGTACTGGCGTCTGATGTCGACATCTCGCCCCACCATGCCGAAGCGAAGGGCACCAGTTGACCGAAGGCCTGCAAGCCATCGGCGATGAATTGGGAGGCGCCGTGATCGCGCGCAAGCCGACCCAGGTGCAACACGCAACGATTGAACGCCTTTAGCGTTGCCAGCGACGTGTTGGCGCCGACCTCATCACCCTCCTCCATTGTTTTTATCCTGTTTACTACATGGCGTATTTTTCGACGATGCCATAGCCGCGGTCATGGCGTCCAGCGAGCGCTCGCGACGCCGGCTGTCAGCGAGAATGACTCAAAAGCGCTAATTCCATTAAACCGGCCCAAGAGCCGGCACAACACCATCTAACCTGAATAGAGCACGACCCCAAACAAGCCTCTAGCCTCTTGATAAAGGGGGAGACCGGATGACCGGAACAACAGCGCGCCGATGCTCGTCATGGGGGCTGCTCTCCCTGCTCGCCATCAGCCTCGCGCTGACAGCGGGATGCTCAGGCAAAGCGGCGACGGCTCGCTATGCGGCCTCAAGCCTGGGCGACAGCTGCTATGCAAAAGCGCTCCCCACTGTCGGCGAAGGCGGCCTGGCCTGGGGCTCCACCTTGAACATGGCTCGCAAAAAATCCCTGAATAATTGCATACGCTATGCCGGACGATCCGGTGGCACGCCCGACACCTGCAAAGTGGTATTGGCCGAGTGCAAAAATTAAGAGAGCGGCGGTGACGCGGGCCGTTCGGTTCGCGGTCAACCGCGTGACCGAACGCCAGTCGGTCATTTGAACTACCCCGGTACCGAGGATTTTGGCACACCGACACTGCCCGCCTTACCGGCGACTGCAAGTGCCACGCAACACGCCAATAACGAGAAGGCGGCGAATGCGCCCATCACATGTAGATAAGGCAACACGTGATTCCAGGCCCGAGCCACCCCCAGGAAAGCGGCGAATAGCCAACCGCTCATGGAAAGCGCACCCAACAAGGCGAGCCGCGTGCGGCCTGCACTGCGCAGTGCGACGAATGGAGCCTTTTGCAGCAACGGGAAGCCGACTCGATGCAGTAATGCACCGTTGAGGCTGAGCAGCGCGACGACAGTTACCTTGGCCCAGAGTTTCTGATTGAGCAGATACGCGTCGCCTTCATTGAGATAACCCTCAAGCACCAGCAACAATCCGCTTGCCCAAAGGGCAAGCAGTGCGAGGCTGACAATCCTCTGAGTTTCATCAAGGTACTCAAGCCTGGCCTGGTCAAGTATTTCCTTGCGCCAACTCCAAAGCTTGTGATCCGCCTGCAACACCCTCCCCAGGGCAATACACGTAGCGAGCAGATGACCGTATACGAGAAGCATTTTGAGCATTGCCTGGACCTTATTATTGTTTTGGCGCTGCGTTCCCTGCTTCGCTGAATTGAAAACGAATGATACAAATTTGCAATTGCATTTTCAAGATGAGCAATCCGTCACAGGCTGATACCGACCGCGAGACAACTGTCGCGACAGGCAGCAAAAGGCCCGGTGTGCGCGAGCGCTCGACGCTCGATTTGAAAGCCTGCGACTAAAAGTTGAAATTTTGCGAACTAAACGAAGTAATGATTGAAAACGTTATAACCCGTTGCGACCCAAGAGCACGGGTTATCAACCGTTCGTCTGTAAACCCCCTGGTAGAAAACCTGCGAAAACTTCGTGATCTAGTCTGACTGCACGTTCGGCAGGAGATTACGCATGTCATTGGCTGAAGAACGAAAACCTCAGCGCCGCAAAGAAACCCGGCTGTTTCTCTTTCTTGTCATCTGCCTCTTCCCGCTGCTGTCAGTCGCTATCGTCGGCGGCTACGGTTTTATCGTCTGGTTTTTCCAGATGCTGTACGGCCCCCCAGGACCACCCAACTAACTAATAGCCTTTTCTGAAAGCCTATTGGAGCCAGCGCATGGACGAAGCTTTGCATATTGCCAGTCTTGTAGTACTTGCCAGGCCTGAATTGTTCGATGCCGTCAAAGCCAACCTGCGCCTGTTGGACGGCCTGGAACTGCATCAGGAAAGTGCGGCGGGAAAACTGGTGGTGGTCCTTGAGGCCGTCCACGAAAGCCAGATCCTTCAACGCATCGAACAGATCAACAACTTGCCGGGCGTACTCAACGCGGCGTTGATCTATCACGAACTCCTCGAACCCGAAGGAGACATCGAATGAGCATGTCGCGCCGA
>LNAP01004501.1_pt1 | contig 12846 bp, 12 predicted proteins | sample 602601 | NCBI WGS metagenome assembly LNAP01 (sample SAMN02440304, study PRJNA202911) | soil metagenome | biome: Subtropical and temperate rainforests or woodlands; isolation source: soil samples (1 kg each in a 20% v/v slurry with milli Q water) were... ...
GTGAATACAAGCCGCTGACCACCACCGAAGCGGGTCTGGGCTGGCTGAAAACCCATAACGCGATTTGAAGCTGACGCAGAACCACTGTGGCGAGGGGGGCTGCTCCCGCCCGGGTGCGGAGCAGACGCAAAAAATTTTGGGGGGCCTCTTGGCCCCCCCCCCCGCCTCGCGCAGCGCGGTTGCACGGGCGAGGATGTCGTCGGCCTTGGCCCAGGCCTTCTCCTCCGTGTCGGCGATCACCGCGCGGATCGAGACGCTGTAGCCCGGCGAGCGGTTGTACGGGGCGGCGGCGGTGCGCACGCGTCCGATCAGCTCGGCGGCCTGCTCGAGCGTTTCGCCGTAGAGCGCGTAGACGTCGGCATGCTCGCCCGCCACCGCGATGGCCGCCTCCGACGCGCCGCCGAAGAAGATCGGGATGCCGCCGGGCTGATAGGGCTTCACATCGCCGAAGCCGGCGCGGACCTTGTAGTATTTGCCGTCATGTTCGAACGGCGCGGTGCTGGTCCATTCGTTTCTGAGCACGCTGATATATTCGCCGGTGCGGGCATAGCGCTCATTCTTGGTCAGATGGTCGCCATCCTGCGCCAGCTCGGAATCGTTTCCGCCGGTGATGATGTGGGTGACGATGCGCCCACGCGAGAACTGGTCCAGCGTCGCAAGCTGGCGGGCGGCCAGCGTCGGGGCGGTGAAGCCGGGACGATGCGCAATCATCAGCTTCAGGCGTTCGGTGATGCCCGCCACATGCTTGCCGATGAGAATGCTCTCGGCGGAATTGGAATTGACGGCCACCAGCGCACGGTCGAAGCCGACATATTCATGCGCCTTGGCGACCGCCTCGATGTGGTCGATATCGACCGCCGGCCCGGTGCGGCGGATGATTTCGGACGAGTTGAAGGCCCCGATATAGCCGATCAGTTCGACGCTCATGACAGATGCTCCGATGATGCAAGATCCCGCGTGGCGCCGCCCAGCGCGCTTTTGCCGGCGGCGACCAGGGCAGAATCGTCCTGCGGCGTGTGAATGCGCCCGCACAGGACGTTGCGGTAATGGCGTTCCAGTGGGTTGTTTCGGCTGATGCCGTGATTGCCGGTAAGGCGAAGCGCCAGCTCGACGGCGGTGATGGCGTTCTCGGTGACCGTCACCTTGGTGAGGCTGGACCGGTCGGTGGAGGGAACACGTCCCTCGTCGATATCGCTCGCCAGCGCGCCGATCATCGCCTCGTTGATGACCAGCAACTGCTCGATGCGGCCGACCTCCTGCTGGAAGCGCGGCAGCGAGGACAGCGGCCTGCCGAGATTGCTTGGCACGCGCTCATTGAGGAAGCCGATGAGCCAGTCGCGGGCGGCGCGGGCGATGCCGTGATAGACGGAAGAGAGCAGCGCGGCGTGCCACGCGGCGTCTCCCGGCTCCTTGCCCTGCCACTCCTCCGGCAACCGCACATCGGCGGCATAGCGATGCGGGATCGCCACCTCGTCGAACACGACGTCATGGCTGGCGGTGGCTCGCATACCGAGACTGTCCCAGCTCGGTACGATGTCGATGCTGGGACTGCCGGCCGGTACCAGAAATCGGCCCAGACGCGGCGCCGGCTCGTCGGTCTTTGCCCAGACGATCATCCAGCCCAGGGCCGTGCTGCCGGTCGAGTAAATCTTGCGCCCGCTAATGGTCCAGCCGGTATCGGTCCGCCGCGCCGTGGTCTCGGGCAGGCCGCCACGCGAGGGTGAACCCAGTTCCGGTTCGACCCTCAGCGAGTTGATCAGCGCGCCGTTACGCACCGCGTCCGCCAGCACCTCCGCGACCAGCGCCGGGCTCCAGCGCCCGCGCGGCAGGCCCGCCAGATTTTGGTACTGCATGAACAGGATAAGCGCGGTCGACGGCTCGCCGCCGGCGATGATGCGGATGACCTCGGCGGCTTCCGCGAGGCCCGCCCCGGCGCCGGCATGGCTCACCGGCGCGGTGAGGCCGATGAGGCCTTTGCGGTGAAGCGCGACGAAGTTCTCGGCCGGCAACTCGCCACTCTCGTCGAAGCGCGCGGCGGTCTGCGCGAAACGCGCCGCCAGTGCCCTCGCCCGCTCCACCGGCGGGATGGTCCAGACGAGGTCTTGAGCGCGCACCGCCTCAGACATCGACCGTGTCCCGCGTCAGCTGCCCCTTCGACCGCATCTTCGCGAGCGCCGGCAGCAGCAGTGCCGCCCCCAGCGCGAACACGCTGAGCACGAGGAACATGATGCACAGCCCGCTGGAGACGAAGATCGACAGATCGGCGCCGGAGATGGTCATGGATTGACGGAACGACTGTTCCATCATCCCACCCAGCACCAGCGCCAGCACCAGCGGCGCGGTCGGCACGTCGAGCTTGCGGAAGGCATAGCCGAGCAGGCCGAAGCCGAACACGATGTAGAGGTCGAACACGCTGTTGTTCACGGCGAACACGCCGATGGACGAGATCGCGATGACCAGCGGGAACAGGATGCCGGTCGGCACGCGCAGCAGTTGAACGAACAGGAAGATCAGCGGCAGGTTCATCACGAACAGCACGATGTTGCCGATATACATGCTGTTGACGAGGCCCCAGAACAGGTCCTGGTGCTGGCTAATCATCATCGGGCCGGGCTGGATGCCGAGGATGACGAAGGCGCCCAGCAGCACGGCGGTGGCGCCGGAACCGGGAAGGCCGAGCGCCAGCAGCGGCACCATGGAGCCGGCGGTGGCGGCGTTATTGGCCGCCTCCGGCCCGGCGACGCCTTCGATCATGCCGGTGCCGAACTTGGCCTTGTCCTTCGAGATGGCGCGCTCCAGGCTGTAGGACAGCATGGTGGCGATCGAGGCGCCGCCGCCCGGCAGCACGCCCTTGACGAAGCCGATGATGGTGCCGCGAATGATCGGGAACACCGAGCGGCGCCACTCCTCGCGCGTCAGCCACAGCCGCCCCTTGATGCCGACCATCTCAGTCGGGTTGCGGAAGTGATCCTCCAGATTGACGAACACTTCCGACAGCGCGAACAGACCTACCGCCGCCAGGATAAAGTCGACGCCATCGAGCAATTGCGGGAAGCCGCCGGTGAAGCGCGGCATGCCGCCCTGCAAATCGATGCCGATGGTGGCGATCACCAGCCCAAGCAGCATCGACAGCATGCCGCGCGAGACGGTGCGCCCGCCGAGCGAAGCGGCCGACAGCATGGAGAACACCATCAGGGTGAAATATTCCGGTGGCCCGAATTGCAACGCCAGCTGCGCCAGCGGTTTTGAGAGCAGGCTGAGCAGCACGATGCCGACCGTGCCGGCAATGAACGAGCCGATGGCGGAGACCGCGAGCGCCGCGCCGGCACGGCCGTTCTTGGCCATCTGGAAACCGTCGAGCGTCGTCATGACGGAGGAAGCTTCGCCCGGCGTATTGAGCAGGATCGAGGTCGCCGAGCCGCCATACATCGCGCCGTAATAGATCGCCGCAATCATGATGAGAGCGCTGGTCGGGTCCATGCCGAACACGATCGGGATCAGCAGCGCCATGCCGGCCGACGGGCCGAGGCCGGGCAGAATGCCGACGATGGTGCCGAGGAAGCAGCCGATGACGATGTAGACGAGGTTCGCCGGTTGCAGCGCGACCAGGAACCCGTTGAGGAAGTTCACATCCATCACAGATATCCGATCAGCTTGCCGGCCGGGAGCGTGACCTCGAGGTAGTCGTTGAAGGCGATGTAGGTCACCACAGCGAAGCCGATGGCGACAACGAGGCTGCGCATGGGCCTTCTGCCGTCGAACACATAGATCAGCCCGACCAGGAACAGCGTGGTGGCGAGGATGTAGCCGAGCGGGTTGAACGCCAGGAAATACAGCAGCGTCCACGCCATGACGCCAGCGACGATGCGGTAGCGCGGGTCCTTCAGTTCACTGAGCCGCGTGGTCGCAGGCGCCTCGTCCCGGAATAGCGTCAGGCCCTCGACCAAAAGCCCGACCGCGCAGGCCAGCAGCGCCACCCCGAGCAGATAGGGAAACGCCTTCGGCCCGACCGGATCGACCAGTTGCGGCACGTAGAGCTGGCTGGCTGCATCGAGATAGACCACGCCGAAGATGGCGGTGACGACGGACAGGCCGACGCTGATGCGGCCCTGAACGCCGAGACGACGAAACAGCGGAATCGCCGCCGCGCTGCCGGGGGGCGGCACGCGCTCCGCCGGATTACTGCTGCTTAGCGACATCGAGCCCGAGCCCATTGTAGATTTCGGAATAGCGCTTGGTTTCCTGCTCGAAGAACTTGGCCGCCTCGACGCTGTTGAGGTAGCGCGGGTTGAGGTCGCTCTTCTTGACCTCTTCCTTCCATTCGTCGGTGGTCACCAGATGGGCGAAGGTGTCGTCCCAGAACTTGACCTGCTCGGGCGTGATCCCCTTGGGCGCCACGATGCCGCGCCAGGCATAGATGACGGAATCGACCCCGAGTTCCTTCCAGGTCGGCACATTGGCGAGGAAGCCGCCGGCCCGCTCATTGCTGGAGACGGCGATGGCCCTCATGTCGCCGGACTCGACGAAAGGCAGCACCGGCTGCGGCGACGAGACGACGACGTCGATGCGCCCGCCGAGCGCCGCGGTGATCGCCTCGGCATTGCCGGCCGAGAAGTTCACGGTCTTGAGCTTGCCGCCCTTGATGTCGACGCCCACGCTTTTGGCGAGCGCCAGGGTGGCGATGTGCTGCACCGTGCCGAGGCCGGTCGCGGTGGAGAACACCACCGATGACGGGTCCTGCTTCAGCCGGGCGATCAGGTCTTCGGCCGATTTGATGCCGGACTTGGTCGGCACCGTGAAGACGACCGTCTCGTCGTAGAGCAGCGCGATGGGGGTGAAGTCTTTGTAGGTGATCGGGCTGCGGCCCAGAATGCTGTTGGTGATCAGCGGCGTGTTGACCAGCTGGATGGTCTCTCCCGAGCCGACCTGGCTGGCGGTGTAGTTGAGCGCCAGCGCATGACCGCCGCCGGGCTTGTTGAGGACCGTGCTGGATTCGGGGATCGAGCCGTCCTTCACCAGCCATTCGCGGATCAAGCGCGCATTGCGGTTGAGGCCGCCGGCCTCTCCGGCGCCGGTGCCGAGAACGATCTCGACGCGCTTCTCCGGCTTCCATTCGGCGGCAAGAACTTGCCCCGGCAGTGCCGCGACGAGGGCGAAAAGGGCGGCGCAGCCGGCGGTCGTCCAGCCCTGAATGTGGCGAGTGCTCATGGTGCCTCCGCAAAAGTCTTGCTAATAGTCTATCTACCAACAAGACTAATGCGTCACTTTGGTTTTGCAAAATTGAATTTTCGCTCCGACTCATTTATAAAATCAATCTATCGAGCATGTGCCCCAAGACATGCCTCCTCCCTCAGTATCCAACGCCGATGACCAAGACCAATCTCAACATGGATGTCCTGCGCACCTTCGTGACCGGAGTTCGGCTGGGTAACTTCTCCAAAGCGGCGACGCGGATCGGCCGGTCGCAATCCGCCATCAGCCTGCAGATCCGCCGCCTGGAACAGCAGGTCGGCGTGCAGCTTTTCTCGCGCGATGGGCGCAGCCTCACGCTAAGCGAGGCCGGCAGAACGCTGTACGGCTATGCCGAGCGCATGATCGACCTGAACGACGAGGCGATCGAGACCGTGGCGAAGAAGGATGTCGAAGGCGATATCCGCCTCGGCATTCCGCCCGATCTCGCCGAGACCTGGCTGCCGCATATGCTGGCGCGCTTCAGCCGCTCGCACCCCGGCGTCTCAATGGAGGCGCGCGTCGACCGCAACGCCACTTTGCTGGAGGACGTCGCCGAGAAGCGCCTCGATGTCGCACTGGTATGGGATCGCGGCCCGCCCGGCGCGGCGGCCGGCGAGCAGGTAGCCGAACTACCGATCATCTGGATCGCGGCGGACAGCAATGCGTTCTCACCGTCGGACAAGCTTCCGCTGGTGGTGATGGGCGAGCCCTGCCTTTTTCGGGCGCACGGCCTTTCCACCCTCAAGAACGCCGGCGTCGACTGGCGCATCACCTTCACCAGTTCGAGCCTCGCCGGGCTTTGGGCGGCGACCTCCGCCGGGCTCGGCATCGCGGTTCGTACACCGGCGGCGCTGCCGCCCGGCCTGTCGGCCCTCACCCACCCCGCTTTGCCCGATCTCGGAACCATCACGCTCCGTGTGCACATGGCCGACGAACCGTCGCGCTCGGTCCGGCACTTCACCGCCATCCTCATCGAGACAGTCAGGGAATTGTTCTGAGCGATGAGCTGCGGTCGTTGGATGGCACTACTTCTCTCATGAGAGGGCGATGCCGCAGGTAAGCAGCAAGCTTGCCGGAATGCCTCACTGCCTCAAGCCTTCGACGTCTTCAGCAATTCGTCCAAAACGTCGTGCGGATCAAAGCCGATGATTTCCGCCAGCTCCAGCAGTTCAACCACATCGATGCGGCGCTGACCGTTCTCCATGTTGGTGATCAGCGGCTGGTGCTTGCCGAGCACATCGGCGACGTCCGACTGCTTCAGCCCCGCAGCGAGCCGGTACTGCACCAGCAGTTCCGCAAGGCGCTGGTGACGGCGGGAGCGAAACGAAGCGGGCATGGGCAGCCGGGTGAGTTGGGACCGGCCTGTTGCCTATGCGCCTAGACTCCATATTCAAAAAATGGATATGTAAAAGTCGGATATGACTGGACTTGCCCCGCCACCGGAGCGACCTGTCGGATCCCGTAATTGGATCGGCAGAGGGTGTTATGGACTGGTCGACAATCTGCTTCGTGCTGTTCCTCGCATGCGTCGGGACACTCTTTTCCGGCGTCGTTTTTTTGATCTTCGGGCGCTCTCCCTTGAGAGCCGCCAAATGGTTGATGCCGATCGCGCTCAGTATCGGGCTTGGTGCGTGGTTGTCGTATTCGGAGCCGGGGATGTCATCGGCTGCGGAAGAGGAGCGCGCGACCTGCCGCAACGATTACACCGCCTGCGCATCGCAGGAGGAACTGGTCGACACCTATCAGGACATGACGGAGGCGCATACGAGCTGCAAAAGGGCCGCGCGGAAACTCTCGAGCTATGGCGATGCCGACCTGCCGTTCTTTTCCTTCGAAAGTTATTTCCCGTACGAGAACTCGGCGAAGAGCGGGAAGATAAGCCTCATCGAGAACAACGCGCGCTTCCAGAACGAGTTTGGCGCCATGGAGCATGTGAAGCTCAAATGCGCTTATGACCTCAAGACCAAAAAGGTACTGGAGATTTTTGCCTCCAAGAAATAGGCGGCGCACCGGAGCGGGCGCCGCCTGAGCGACCGTTCAACCCCGCCGTTTTATATCCCGTCTCGGGATGTCCCGGCGGACCCGATCGGCTCCCTCCCCGCCTCGTGACGTCAGGTACTGCAGCGCCTGCGAGGTGCTATCGACCTGATCGTCATTACGGCCATTAGGGAAGGCCATGAGTTCACTGACGTAGTCGGCCAACCATGGGGCGTCCTGGGGCAGGTATACCTGCCCCGCCTCGAAGCGAGCCGACTGTGCTAGCAGACGGGCCTGCTTATCGAACCGCGGTCGCATCATGATTGCACGCAGATCCTTGGTGCGCCGCAGATCCTGCTCGATGGCGCGGCCGAGCTCGGTATCCTCGATAAGCGTGACGATGGCTTGATGCTTGGCGCTGAGGGCAAGGATTTGCCGCCGCAGGTCCGGACTTTCGAAACGGCCGCGGACCACGTCGATGAGATAGTAGTCGAGGCCTACAGCACCCCAGACTGTGCCAACCGACCAGTCGCTGGTCTCCGCCAAGGTTGAGGCGGTGTCCCACGACACCACGACGCGGTCGAAGCGGGGCATGCGATCATAGGTTCGAAGCCACTCGCGTTTGACGACGTTGCCCTCCGCGGGGATTGGGTTCTGCTGGTACTGCGCCGAGAACATCAGGCTGCCCTGGATACGCTTTTGTATCTCCAGGACCTCAAGGGGTTCACGGACCTGGTCCAGCGCCTCGCCGGCCTGACGGTGGTAAATGTCCCCGGTGTCAAAGCTCAGCTGGTAGGCGCGTGGCTCCGTGGCGATGGACGGCAGGGACACGACCTCCCACTCCTCCTTGTGCATCACATGGCCGACCAGGTCATCCTCATGCAGGCGCTGCATGACGATGACGATTGCACCGGTCTTCTTGTCATTGAGCCGGGTCGAGAGCGTGTTGTCGTAAAACTCCGCGATGTTGCGCCGCTTGGCCTCTGACAGTCCGTCCATGCCCTTCAACGGATCATCGACGATGATGAGATCGGCGCCGCGGCCCAGAATGGCGCCCCCGGCGCCCGCGGCGAAGATCGACCCTGCCAGCGTCGTAGTCAGCTCCAGATCGCGAGGACGCTTGTTGGGCAACCGCATCTCAGGAAACAACTGCCCATACCATGGCGTCAGCGCGATGGTGCGCCGATCAATGCTGAACTTCCGCGCCAGGCTCTCGGTATGAGAGACGCAGATGATCCGGCGTCTCGGATCATGGCCCATGGCAAACATCGGGAACGCCACCGACGCCAGCAGTGACTTACCCGACCGCGGCGGCACGTTGATAATCAGGCGGCGGACCTCGCCGCGCAGAACGCGCGACAAGGCATGGCAGAGATGCTCGAGGTGCCAGTTCGGCTGGAACGCCGTGCCGGGCTCGAGGGTCATGAACGCCCTCTGGTTGAAGGCCATCAGGTCGCCCCGTAGAGCGGCCCGAATGAGGCGCGCGCGATCACTCATCATCATCGCCCTCCACCGCTTTATCCGGCTGCTCCGAAGCCACGGGACGAGTTGCGCGCGAGCGTTGCAGACGCGCAACCAGGCCGTTGAGGATGTCGTCGTCCTCATCGCTTTCGTTCAGGGTTGCACTCGCCGCCGCTCCGCGAGCGCGTTCGGCGTATGCCGTCAGCAGTTTCAGAGCAATCCGAGGATCGGACATGCCGGCGTGAACAAGATGCATCGCCATCATCTGCGCCGCAGACATCATGGTGCCGTCCGCCCGCATCATCTCCTGGTTCATGACATTGAAGAGCTCATCCCCCGCAACAGATTTTTCCTTGCGTGGACGGCCATTGGGATTGCCGGAGGTGCCTTTGTGGAAGCGGCCATCGGCTTTGCGGCCCCCGCTGTCGCGGGGGCCCTTCTTGGCGCGAGAAGGATCGCGAGAAGCTTTGCCCTTTGCCATTTTTACCCCCTCACGCTTCGTCGGCATTGAGAGAAAGGTCCAGGGAGTTGCGACGCTCCTCGGCAACCTCGGCAAAGGTCTGTCCGGTGGCCTGCAGCCGTGCGGGCTGGCCGGTCAGAGCCTCCATGCGACGCACGGCGACGTCGACATATTTGGGATCCAGCTCGATGCAGCGGGCAACGCGGTTGACGCGGTGGGCTGCGAGCATCAAACTACCAGAACCCGCAAAAGGATCGAGGATGATGTCTCCACGATTCGATGTATCGAGAATAGCCTCAGAGAGCAGCGCCAGCGGTTTTACCGTCGGATGAAGGTCCAGCATCTCCTTGCGTCCGGCCTGTTGCATAGCCATACCTGGATAACTCCAGAGTGTGGTTCTATTTCTGCCGTGTTTTCCCAACGAGATATTATTGACGTGCGGTGCTTTTCCCCATTTAGAGACCACAATGAACTCGGTCTGCTGGCGGTACAGGCTACCCATGCCGCCGGCCAGCTTATCCCAGACGCAGATAGTCTTGTGCTCGAACTGGGAAGCCTTGAGTGCATTCAGTAGTGCCAGCATTCCATAGGCATCAATGAACAGATCGACGATGGCGCCGTCCATAAGGTGGGGCGTCATAGCGATAAGAAACTCGGCGAAGAAAGCGTTCGCCTCCTCATAGGTCATGCCCGAGCCCTCGACGAACTCGTCATGAGTGCGGCTGACGTGACCCTTGATTTTGATGATGCCGTACGGAATATCCGAGCAGACCATCCGAACGATCTCATCAACCAGCAACGCTCGGTAGCTGGCGCCATGGCGAGAATTGCCACAGAGGATCTTATGGTCACCCTCGAACACCCAGATATCGCCTAGACGAGTGACGGGGCGGCCCTTGGCGGGTGCGAGGATTTCATTCGGATCAGCAAGCAGCGGCACTCGAAAGATCGCGTCGATCTCCGCGCCGTCAAAACCGGTGAGCGCAATCAAACCTGGATCGGCCGCGAGGATCGCCTCTAGTTCGGTCTTAACCGCATCAGGATTCCAAACGGTGCTCTCGGCCGCCTTGTTGATCCAGATGCGCAGTGCTCGAATCTCGATGTCGCTGAGATCGGAGACGATGATGGTCGGGATTTGCGGCTCGCCAAGCGCACGAAGTGCTTCGTAAAGCAAATGACCATCGACGATCTCGCCATCGTCAGTGATCAAGATCGGATAGCGCAGGCCGAAGCGGCGTAGCCGGCTTATGAAGCCCTCCAACTGCCCCTTGTTCGGCCGCCGAACACGGCGCGGCGAAGGCTTCACGTCTTCAATATTCTTGTAAACGATGACTAGCTTGCTGAAGAGCGACGGCAAAGAAGAGACTGCCGAACTCTCCAGATCGACGGGCGTCAATGCGGTCGAAGACGTCGCTAGCGGCGCCTTCCGAGCAGTATATTTTTTCATAATTGCAGACCTGATCGAGGACGCAGATCAATCAGGCCAAGCGGAAACACTCGGTTCTTGCCGAGGTTGGTTGCCGCCGGTATTCCTGAAGATCTCTGCTGCCCCCGATGGACCCTGCGATCCAACGGATTCTGCTGCCTGGGTTGCATGCCAGGAGCTCACAGTGAGCGCGATTCGCCGCCGGCGGTCAAGATGCGCCCGCCAGACCGTTATCCCGAAGCAGCATGACGCTGAGGGATTCTCTCGTCGACGCGCAGTCCGCTTCGATGTCAGGCGATCTTAGACAGACCACGACACGACTCCACGACGCAGCTTCGGGCCTCTTCCCCAGCGGACCGAGGCGCGCCAGATGGTGAGCTTTAGACCGACGCCTGTTATCGACGTGTTTCTGACCTGTTGCCAGAATCTTCGCCGCGCGGCTAAGTCCTCGCAATGGCAACGAATTTGGCCAAATCGACGGATGATTAGGGCTTAAGACGCCAGTTTTTCGCAAAATAACAGGTAAACAGGCGGAGACAGGTTCGCAGATGACTCCTTCCACCGCCATATTATTATGCTATAGTGTTGATTTTGTTCGATATTTTTGGCAATTGTTGTTGTCTCGCACCATTTTCCCCCACATTTTCGTAGGCTAGGTCGCTTCATCCTGCCGCCGTCAATTGATCGCTCCACGCCTATATCGGCTGCACGCGACGTCACTAACCCGTCCCTTGCCGTTTGGAGTGACCATGAAGGTCTCGAGCGATGTGATGGAGTTAGTGCAACTCCTTAACGAGGAGGGATTCGGCGTTATAGCTGGTCAGCTTTTGACCGAACTCAGCTTAGGTCGCGAAATCGAGAGTTCCGACCCGCAGTACGGTTCGGGAGGGTTGGGCGAGCCCGAAGATATGGAGTTAAGAGAGCCCATTCCAGAGACAGAGCAACTAGGAGTGGCGCTGGAGTTTCTCGAATCTCAACTTGTTGGGCCCGTGCGACACTTGGCAGAGGCCGAGACGATTGCAGGCCGCTTGGCGGCGCCGCCGGAAGCAGCCGTGCGGGCTGGTGGCGAAAAGATGGCGGTGGACGCTGTCAAGATTGCGGAGCCAGTGCGCATCGTGTTCCGCCCACTACCAGACCGATTTGGAGAGGTATTGAAACGTACCGAAGCCCCCGGCTCTACCAGATGGGCTGACGCCTTATCGAACGCCTTGTGGCGACTCGTCGATCGGTCGACCTAACGATGGCCCTACCCCGAAATAAAAAACGCAATTTGCGGCGTATATTGCGTGGTTTCGGCGCTGCCAGTGGGACTGCAACAGTTCCCGGAGCGGGGGGCAAGGCCCTCGAAGCCTGGATTTTTATGCGCTTGGCAATGGCTGCGCGCTCTACCGGTCGTTGGCGTGTATCGCTTCGTCAAGGAGACGGCACCTTACTACCATTGGGATCGTCGTTCTCTTTTGCCAGTTCGCAGTCTGGCATCCAGCCCGCAAGCCTATTTGCACCTTGCTATGTTCTGCTGGAGGGCACCCTCAATACGGACAATCGGATCGAACTTCACGGCAGTCTCCAATGGGAAGGCAGAAGTCAGGCAACCCACGAAATCGATGTTTCGGCCATTCCGGCCATAGTCGCCGATGCGCTAAGGCTAACCGGGGGCGGCCTACCTCGTGGCCTTCCTGTCGCGGCTATCGAATGCAAGGATAAGTCCAGCACGGGCGCCCCAGACGAAATGCGGGAGACTTTGGCTAGAATGTTCGACCTTGTCCTTGTGACGCCCCCCCGCCCTCCAATTCGGCCTTGCCGGATATACGAGCCGGGAACAGGGTCCGTATGGGGCCAAAGAAGCGAATCTTATCGCAAGTTCTTTTCCCTCGGAACCTTCGCGATCGCCCGTGTCGGCAAGTTCTCGAAGGGCACACGAAGAATGGGGACGCATTATTATATTATTCGAGCTGGAAACATTTACGATCCCGCTGGCTTGGCTATTGCGGAGCTCGAACAATCCTTCCAAGAGACTTTAACAAACATTGATCAGTTCTAACGACATACAGCGCCACGAATACGGATTGCACTATTACATAATGTAATTCTAGTGGCCCGATGGCCGTCCGCTAGACGCTCGGTATAAACCCACGGCAGCCAAATCAAACCGTCTGATGCTGAGGCTGTCGCAACTTAACATGGCTGGGCATTGACGTTGCCCCCAGTTTCTATCCAGCTGTGAGTTCGCTCCAGCGGTTGGATTTGCCCTCTCGGGCGTGGGGAGCGGCGGGAACGGACGCGGAGCCAT
>LNAP01004503.1_pt1 | contig 12838 bp, 11 predicted proteins | sample 602601 | NCBI WGS metagenome assembly LNAP01 (sample SAMN02440304, study PRJNA202911) | soil metagenome | biome: Subtropical and temperate rainforests or woodlands; isolation source: soil samples (1 kg each in a 20% v/v slurry with milli Q water) were... ...
GCGGCACAGTTCCAACGACGGGCTGTCCCCGGTAGAGTTCGAGAAGCAGTACGCACTAAACGGCTGACGACTGTCTACAAAATCCTGGGCGATTCACTTAGCCGAAGAGGGGGCAAGTAAGGCTGAGATCGCTGATAGGTTGGGTCATGCCGACCTTCAGAACGTAGACGTGTACTTTGAGGCATCTCCGAGCATCGTGGACAACATTGACTATGCTATGGGGGAGCAGCTCGCTCCGCTGGCCCGAGCCTTCCGTGGCCGCATGATTGATGCTGAAGAACAAGCTACACAGGCGGGTAAAGCAGGCAGCCGAATCATTGATTTCCGCGTATCCAGTGAACCGTTAGCAAGTTGCTCTGCCGGTGGGCGGGGGTGTGCGCTGAATAAACCGGTTGCCTGTTACACATGCTTCCGCTTTGAACCCTGGCTTGATGGCCCGCACGAATTTGTCCTCGCCCGCCTCGAGCAAGAGCGTGCTCAATGGTCAGAAGATCCTAGAATGGCGGCGATCAACGATCTGGCGATCATGGCAATCCGGGAGGTTGTCGCAGACTGTGCGTACGTGCGGAAGCAACGGGACGGCGGGGCGGATGCATGACAAAAAATGTACTCCACTTTACGCCGAGGGACGAGCTTGAGCCGCGCGAGAACGTCAAGCTGTTCATCGCGCTTTGCCGCCAAAGTGAGGTGCTAGGAGCAAGCAGTCAGTTCGATAGCGATGTCTGGAGTGTGGGCAGTCTTAAGGGCCGCAATTCTGTACACAGAGCAGTCTTCAGCACGTATGAATCTGTGCGGGACGGGCGAAGCGACCAGGCGATGCCACAGCCATTTCTGGATTTTGCGAAAGCGACTCTGATTTATCTTCACGATTGTCGGCCGGTGGTCTCGCAGAGCGTCCGCGTCTCTGCTCTTCGCTTTCTAGAAGCCGCTTTGCGGCAGGGGAGCAAGGCGTCTAGGCCGACCGCAGTTGACATCGGTGTTCTGGATAGTGCAGTTGAGCTTGCTGTGAAATGGGTTTCGCCCTCGGTAGCATATAGGGTCGGTGGGCAGCTGGAGCTCATTGCGAAGTTCATGAGGGAAAAGAACTTCATCAGCCTGACGCAGAATTGGACCTGCACCCTGGTGAAGCCGAAAGAGCTCGGTTCCCGAATATCCGAGCAGGCCATGCAGGCGCGACAGGACAAGCTGCCATCCGCTGCCGCGCTGCGCGGGCTCGGTGGCATATTCCAAGAAGCGGTCAAGCCTCTGGACGTTCTTGTTTCGAGCTATTCGGCCCTTCTGAGCTGCGCGCCGGAACGGATCAACGAAGCGCTGCGACTGGAGCGCAATTGCATAGTTGAGGGCTCGGGGCGCTTTCAGGGAAAGCTGGGCCTCCGGTGGCCGGGATCGAAGGGAGCGAAGGACACCACCAAGTGGCTGCCCACGCAGATGGCATCTATCGCGAGAGAAGCTCTGAGGAAGCTTCTGATTGCAACGCATGCGGCGAACCGAGTTGCTGCGTGGTACACGAAGAATCCGGGCGTGCTGTTTCTAGATGATGACGTAGCTCATCTTAGAGGGGTAGAGGTTCTGACTCCGGCTCAGATTGCGCTGATACTTTGGGGTGACGAGAGTGCTTTCCGTTCTGCATTTCATTGGGCGAGGAGCGCGAAGAAGCTTGAACCAGTTCAGATGGGGGGAAGGCAGATGGGCTTTCGTTTTTCAGATGTAGAGGAGGCAGTGATCGCGATGCTTCCTCGCACATTTCCATTTGTACCTGGTGCGCCTAACCTGCTATGTCGGGACTCGATCGGTGTTGTGCTTGTCAATGAGCTTCATGCCCACAGGGGTACCTATACGTGTATGTTCAGTTGCGTGGGCTACGAGGCGATCGCAAACGCGCTTACTACGCATGATGGCCAGCCGTCCATCTTCACGCGATTCGGATACGCCGAGGATGACGGCACCCCAATCAACATGAACACGCATTCGCTTCGGCACTACTTGAATATGCTTGCTCAGATGGGAGGTATGAGTGACGTCGAGATTGCGATCTTCTCCGGCCGCAAGGACGTAGCGCAGAACCGCGCATACGACCACATGACCTCTGACGAAGTCCAAGCTCCAGTGAGTCAAGCCATAGCATCTGGCTTCATGGCCAATCTGGTGGACAAGCCGCCCAAGCACATCATCCTGCGAAGCCGATTCTCTGAGGCGGGTGCCTCAGCCGCCCACACAACCGCGTTTGGCTGGTGCATGCATGATTTCGCAAGCGAGCCATGTCTGATGCATCGCGATTGCATCAATTGCGAGGAGCAGGAGTGCGTGAAGGGGGAGGAGCAGAAGGAGCGGAACCTGCGTGCATTGAAGAAAGAGACCGAGTCGCTTCTGGTGGCTGCCAAGCTTGCACTTGAAGAAGAGGAGTATGGCGCAGACACATGGGTGAAGCATCAGGAACTGACGCTGGAGAGAATTGATTCGCTGCTTGCCATATTGGATGACAATTCAGTTTTCGCTGGTGCACGAATTCGGCTGAATATCGTCAATGCAGCACTGATCGTAGACCGCAGTGAAGTTCAACGTAGCTTGTCCAGGTCCAAGAATTTGAAGCTAGCCAAATGAAGAAGAAACGTGCTCCTGACCTCACAGACGATCTCGTGGGTAGCGTCCTCGATGCTATTGACGGCTGGAAGGGGAAGCTGACATGGGACCTGCTTATCGCAGCAGTGCAGAGGACGACGGGCATTGCATATTCCAGGTTTACGCTAAGTGCGTATCCAGAGATCGCCAACGCCTTTACGCTGCGGAAGGAGGCTTTGAGAGGTACTTGGGCGGGCGAGCAGGCCATTCCGAGAGACGAGAAGGTGCGCGCTGCTTTGGAGCAGGTGGAGCGGCTGCAAAGATCTGTTCAGCGGCTAAAAAGTGAGAACATGCTGCTCAAGGAGCAGTTTGTAACGTGGGCTCTCAACGCTGAGCGCAAGGGGGTGACCATGCTCATGCTGAACGCCCCACTGCCGAAGCCAAGTCGAGATCAGTCGAAGCCCGTGAAAGATTGAGCGTATGGTGCCTGCGTTCCGCTACTGTCAAGATCCTGGGCCGCTGGTTTTGCGGTGGTATGCACGACAGGAATTCTTGTCGCAGAAATATCGCAATGATTGACGTGGCACCGCCTCGCCAGGAGCTGTACGCTACCGAATAACTGTGCCCTAAATTCGATAACGATCTGGCGACAGGGTCGAGCCTCTGCAGAATTGGACAGGTAAGAGATGGCGACCCTTGCGGCGTCGGAGGCTACCAAGCGCCGCTCTCCGCCCTAGCTCGCCCGGCTGCGCAACCGTTTAGCCTTTAGCATAGCCATTGGGCTAACGGTCGGCGCTGGTACAAGTAGGGCCAGCTGCTGCTCCAAGCCCAGTGCTTTGAGGATGGAGATCAGCGTGTGGACCGTTGATCCTTGCCCGCTCTCAAGCTGCACCAATGCTCTACGAGAAATTCCTGCTTTGTCCGCCAACGCGACTTGCGAAACGTTGGCCAGAAGGCGGCGGGCCCTTATTCGCTTTCCTAGGGTCTCGGCAATTTCTTCAGGAGACTGGATTGGCATGTGACTCCTTTGCGCGCAAATGTGCTCATTAGGGCTAATTTCTTCCGTTGTGCGCGGAAAAAGGCGCAACTCTGGTATCTCCATAGCTCAGCGTGACGGCGTCAAATTCTTTGCGGTATAGAGACCTGGATAGGCAGATCCACCGGCACCAGACTATGCCTCATTCCACGGAGATGTCATGGTCTTTGCACTTCCGGACAGACAAAGGTAATCGCTGTCGTCTGCTGTACACCAAATCGTCGTCAGTCAGCTGCAGCTGAGTTGCGCGAGCCACTCGAAACAACGCCACGGTCGTGGCCAGAACGCAGCAACCTCGACGTCCGGATGGGGATAGCAACGATGCCCTCAAACTTGTGGTTCCTGCGGTACACCTGTGGGTTGTATGCGCCGCGCCCGCACCGAGAGAAGACCCCATGCGTACCAGTAGGCTCACGCGATAGACAGCGATCGGCCAAGAGAGCAAGGTTGAGCGCATGCACCAAAGACAGAGGCAGCATATGAAGCCGACCATCTTGGCCCTTGATCTTGAGGGAACGCTTATCTCAAATGCAATCAGCCAGATCCCCAGGCCCGGGCTCTACTGGTTCCTTGAGGAGATCCACGCGCTGTTTGATCAGCTGGCGATGTTCACAACAGTCCCCGAAGATCGCTTTCGCAGCATCGCCGCGCTGCTGGCGCGCGAAGGCAGTGCCCCGGCTTGGTTCGTTGGACTGCCTTACATCAGGTGGTCAGGAAAGACGAAGGATCTACGCCTTGCCTCGCCAAATTTGGGCGAGGCACTACTGCTCGATGATCATGGCCCCTATGTCCATCCCGGGCAGGAGCACCTTTGGGTCCAGGTCCCGTTGTTCGGATCTCCTTACCCACTAGACGATGATGGTCTCAACCTCGTACTCCATCGTTTGCTTGATCGCACAGGCGTTGTGGACGATGACGTGCGCCCCGTAGCCCGGAGTGGGGAGGCGTAGTCATGCATGAACAATCGTTAGCGCAGTCCACGCTCGCATGATCCGCCCCGCGCCCACACAACAGATCCTGCGTGACGCCGCAGCACAGCGCGAAACACTCGCCGCAAAGTGGCTTAGCGCAGTACAGGTTACTGCCAGGCTGGACTCAGAGCCCGGCAGAGGCTGCCACCGCGCAAGTGAGTTGCGACGTCAGGGGAAGCTGCTGGGCGTGTACACCACGCAATCCCCCCTTAGTTACCGCTACCCAACCTGGCAGTTCCGCCCCGATGGTCGGCCTGTTGAGCACTTAGCCGAGATCCTAGCAGTGTTACGCGACTTTGGTCCTTTCCAGCGCGAGTCGGATGGCCTGCGCCGCAGTACCGGCTGGGGCGAGGCCGAGTGGTTCTTGTCACCGCATGCGCAACTCTGCGGTGCAACACCGGCCGCGATGCTGAGCGCCGACCCTGCGCGCGTTCTGCATGCTGTTAAGTGTGAGTTCGGAGAAGATTTCCGAGAGCAGCCTTGCTGAGATGACTCGCCGCCAGTGTCCGGGGTGGCTGCTCCTCGCTCAAGCAGCGGATAGACGCAACGCTGTACGAATTCAGTCGGTTTGGGCGATAAATGGGCTCGCTCGGCATAGAGGCTGCGCTCGCCACTCTCGTCGACAAGTGCCAAGCTCACCAAGTCGTGGCCATCGGCATCGGCCCACTCGGTATCCAGAAAGTAGTAGGTAGGAGCCATGGACTGGTCCATTCTAGCTGAAGGCGGTCACCTCGTTCTCACTGTAGGCCCTCCCGTGGGATCAATGGCAACCGTAGGCAATACGGCTGCCCGGCGTTAGCCGTAGGATATCCCGGGTCGGCGGGAAACCAGGCAGAGGGATAGAGTCGGACCATGGACTACAGCGCCGATTTCAGCCGATTTGTTCAAGGGAAACAGTTATCTGGTAGGAGTCTACAAGGCATCGCGCCCCTTGCTTCCGAACAGCAAGCAGGCGGACGGCTAGGCTAGGCTAGGCGCCATAATACCCCGCCGCTGTTCAAATGCCTGAGCGATCTGGATCGCATGTGCGCACGCTAAATTGAAGAATTTCGTGTAGTGCGCCAGTCCTTTCGATAGCTAGCGAGCCTGGGCCGAAAGCATCATAGTCTCGCCTCTATTCCAATAGGCTAGGCCGCGCTCTCGCCTGCTACAAGGCAGCATCCGCGGCTCGGCGAGGAGTGTCCGCTTCTGGCCGATAGCAGACACCCCAAACGACAGTCATCTACTAAGAACCATGGAAGATGGCGTCTGCAACACTACGCAACCGTCAGTACGATCTTCCCTCGGGACCGGCCAGCCTCGGACAGCGCCAGCGCCCGCCTTGCCTCAGCGAGGGGGAACACCGCTTCAATGTGCGGGGTAACCTCTGCCCGCTCGGCCAACGCAGTGATTTCTTTAAGGCTGGAGGCGTTTGGAAGAGTGTAGGATCGCTTCACGGTCACACCAAAGCGCTCGGCTTCATCCTGAGGGAAGGCAACAATAGTCACCATGGATCCGCCCTTCCTCAGGACTTTGAAAGCGCGTTGGAAGGTGTCGCCACCCATCGTATCGAAAACAACATCAACATCCCGGACGGCCTCTTCGAACGGCTGCCGCGTGTAGTCGATGAATTCGTCAGCGCCCAGGCCTCGAACAAATCTCTCGTTGCGCCCTGATGCCACTGCGGTAACGTGCGCGCCATGCACCTTGGCCAACTGAATTGCGAGAGATCCCACGCCCCCGGAACTGTTCGTGATCAGAAGTCGCTGCCCAGCCAAGAGCCCGGCTTCATTGAACATCGCCTGCCAGGCAGTGGTGCCCGCCAAGGGCAGGGCGGCTGCATGGACACTGTCGAGATTCCCTGGTGTGCGGGCAAGATGGCTTGCCTGGGCGATGGCGTACTGCGAGAAGCCGCCGGATGAAACCATGCCATACACCGATTCGCCTTCCCGGAAATGCTCGACGCCCGGGCCCAGTGCCTCGACCTTGCCCACCACCTCGCTTCCAAGTCGAATCGGCAGCGTCATGCCCATACGCTGCCCAGCTCCGCCGCGGATCTTCCAGTCAATAGGATTCACGCCGGCGGCGTCCACTTTTATCAGGACTTCGCCCGCTTCGGGCGCAGGCCGGGCTACCTCGGCGAGCTCGACCTGATCGTTGGACCCATACGCCCGTATAAGCACGCTCTTCATGTTCATCTTCATCGCTGCAATCCCGTCTGTTTGGCCATAAATGTCAGCAAAGCATAGTGATAAGCTTCTTCGATGTGACGCCAACCTACATCGCACAAAGGCCAAATGACGTGTCGGGCTCTTTCACGATCCACCGGGCTTTAAAGCCTAAAGGTTCAAGCCTGCCCCACCATGTACATGATGAAGGGCAACTCACCTTCGCGGCGTCGGGGACGGTGCAGGTGCACACAGACGAAGGCGTATGGCTCGTCCCGCCCCAGCTTGTCGCGTGGGTACCGGCGGGGGTTCCTCATCGCTTGGATATCCTCACCGATGCTGAGCTCTGGATCATGCTTTGGCGAAAGGAAGCGATGCGGGACTGGGCACCACCTTCGTTCCCGGCGCGGGCGTTCGTCTCACAGGTGACGCCGTTGCTGCGCGCTCTCCTTGACGAGGCCCTGTCGGTCGACCTTGGAGCCGAGAAGGCCGAGCTCATGGTGCGGCTAGCGCTGCATGAGCTGACCGTGCTGCAGGATGCACCGACGTTTCTGCCGATGCCGAAGAGCGCCCTGGGCAAACGGTTGGCAGACCTTGCCTTGGCAGACTATCGCAATGCGCTGGACGTGTCCGGATTGGCATCCCGCGCCGCGACCTCGGTCCGGTCCGCCAGTAGGCTGTTTCCGCTGGAGACGGGAATGACGCTGAAGGCTTGGCGACAGCGGGCGCGGATCGTGTGGGCCATGGAGCAACTGTCGCGAGGCAAGACCATCCGTGCCATTGCAACGCAGGCAGGCTTTTCCAGTACCGCTGCCTTCTCCGCCGCATTCAGGCAGGTAACCGCATCCACACCCACCGCGTTTCAGGGTGGAGCGAGCTTAAACGCTAACGTGGGACGGGGGTGAAAGCTGTACGCGAGGTCCGCGCACCAAGGTGGGTGGTCACTCGCCCTCCAGTAAGTTCTCCTTACTCCATGCGCTGCTGATGTCTGAGTCCGTTATTGGCGGGACCGGACGCTTGGCCCGACGCGGCGCGATAGTGGTGCTAAAGTCCGTTTTCGACCCGAAGGAGACGTTCACCAGCTATCGGCTAGACCCAATCGAAGGTGCGGATACTCACCATGCCCGCGAGCAAAAAATGACTACTTTGTCGTATGCCTTGACGGAACAAGTATCGCGCACCAGGTGCGCGCGATTGACCTGCCCCCGCTGAGCCGTACCACATGAAGCTGCAAAGTCCGTCAGCCCAAGAGGACGGACATGAAGAAGAGTCGATTCAGCACCGAGCAGATCATCGGTTTCATTAAGCAGGCTGATGCGGGCATGGCGGTCGACGAGCTGGGCCGGCAGCATGGCTTCAGCCCGGCCAGTTTCTACGCTTGGCGGGCCAAGTACGCCGACGTGGCGCTGGAGCACCACGCGCACAGGGACGTGCTGTCGCAGTTTTTAAATGCGCCTTTGGTCAAAGGCTGAGCCAAGTTCGACGGCTCGAGTTGAGCTTTGCGATGCAAGCCGACTTCGGGCTCAGCGCTCGGCCCGCGACTAAAGGGGGGGCGTCGGGCGCACAAGTCAAGGCAATGCGACCGGGCGCAGGTCCAGCTGACGAACCACGAGCAGCGACTCAAATCCCAGCCCGGCGACGATGTCGTCCGCATCGACCTGCAGCAGGGCGATGACTTCCTCGATGTCGATCAGGTGTCCGTCCTCGGGGTGTTTCCATTGCCTGGACGTTGCAAGCGAAATCATCAGGCAGCCCACTCGGCGCGCTTCCGGCACCATGTACCGACCCACCAGCTGGTCGCGCAGGGCCTTGCGCAAGTCCGCCACCGAGTAGTCCTTGTCACCCACCTTCAGCTCGATCACGGCCTCTATGGGATAGCCGGAGGAGCGCAGGCGAACGTCCGTTTCCTTCTCCTCTCCGGTGACTTGCTCTTGCGACACGCTGTACGCACCGTTGGCCAGGTGCTCGAGCTCTGCGGCAACCAGCCGTCGCAGTTCCGTCTCTTGCCGAAGCCGAGCCCACAGTTGCCGCGGGGAGGAATCCTGGCGAAGCCGATCATCAAGCTCGGCCAGGCGATCGAGCAGCAAGGCCGCCATATCCGCCCGCGTAACTGGCGCCATGTCATGGATCGATTCGAGCGCGGCCACGTCCGACAGTCGATACAGCGGTGCATCCCATTCTTGCGCCATGGTTTGCTCCGCCAGGGCGGTGACGCGTTCTCTGAAGTGCGCCGCCAGGGGATCTCGCGCGAACTTCAACTTGTACTCCCAGGCGACCGCACCTTTGCTTTCGAACAAGAGTTGGACCACTCGGCTTCGGGCGAATTCGGCATTGCTGCGCGAATCTGATTGCCTAGGCCCATCGTTCTCGCGATCGTCAGCGACACGGATATGGCGGTAAGCCAGCAGCACTAGGCGATACAACAGCTCGGGGTCCGCCAGCAGCTCCGTGGTCACGGCCTCGCCGCGTGAGTGATGGCCGAACAGCACGCCGAGCCAATCGGTCACGATCGACGTTAGGGCGGGCGTGACGGGCGCTGCCAACCGCTCCATCTCGTCCACAGCCTGGCGCGGGGCAAGCCGCAACAGCAGGGGCAGCCAGAACAACAGCCCTTGTTGATCCAGGCCACGCGCTATGAACGTTTGCGCGGCGGCAACAATCGACGCCGCATCTCCGGGCGTACCGTGGATGAGCAACAGGTCGATAGCCCGTTCGAACTTGTTGGATCCGTGGAGGGAGGCGCCGGAGGCCAAGGCAGCGGTGAGCCAGGCCCGGATCGTGTCCACGAACAGGGCGATGACGGTGGGTCCGGAGTGTTCGATGTACTGAAGCAGCGACGAATGCGTGGACTGCTCGCCGGTGTCGTTCAGTTGCGCCTCCAGTTCGGGCGCCAGCATGTCCCGGACGACTTCCGGGTGTGCCTGCACCAACGCGCCCACCCACGCTGGCAACCCGTTCCTGGCCGTGAGCGCATAGCGCATCGCCAACTGCGCCTCGGCCTTCGTCAACCGTCGCGCCCAGTCCGGGTCTTCGGCCTCTGCATAGAGGCCGATCAGTCCCACCCGCCAGCTTGTGTAGTACCAGTTGCGTTGTTCTTCGGGCCGCTCGGACAGCAAGGTGGGTGTGACCTTGCGCCACTGGTCGATCAGCAACTGGCGAAGCTGCGCAACCTTGTCGGGGAAAATGCGCTCGAGGAAGCCTCGATTCCAACCGATGTGCTGGTTGTCGTCGCGCACGCGCGACATCACTTCGACCAAGTTGATAGCCGAGTTGGCGGCGCGATCTGCGGACAGGCGCTGGCCTTGGGCATCGTTCAACTCGCGGAAGAACAGCTTCCAACTGGCGCGATCCTTGAATTGCTTGCGCTCGCGCTCGCGCTTTTTCTTTTGGCTCTCCTCTGCCCACTGTGGCAGCGGCGGGGGATTTTCGATGTGGCCTACGGCTTCATCGAGATGGGCCGCCAGCGCCGGGGCATCGCTCACCATCGGCCGCAGTGCCTTGAGCGTGGACAGGGCAGGAGCCGTGCCACGTACCGTTTGAATGAGGCAGTCCAGCACTAAGCGTCGCCGTGCAGGCGGTATGGCGATATCGCACAGGGCCGCCTCCATCCAGGCTTGGTCCAAGGCTAGATCCAGCGCGAACGAGGGCGCCCACAAGATGCGCACCAACCGATCGTCGGCATCCTTGCCGGCCATCTTGCTGGCCAGCAGTGCGTCTTGTTCCCAGAACACGGCGGCGCGCAACGAGGGGCGCGCGGTGATAAGCAGCTCGCGCAAGCGTCGGGTGTCATCGTCGGCGTAGTCGTCATCGCGCGACAGCTGCAAGACCAGGGCAACAGATTCGGCCAACGGGCCATCGGCGGAACGATCCTGGACTTGCAGCTCGCACACCCGCGTGAGCGGGCCGATAAGGTCGCGTCGACCGGTGCGCATGCAATAGTTGACAGGGTCCCATGCGCAGTCCGCGGTAACGTAATGCGTCAGTCCGTCGCGAAGCAGCTCCAAGCCGGCCGGGGCAGTTCGCGCGCGCGTGATTGCATCGGGCAGAAAACTCGAGATGCCGCCCGCGTCGAAGCGACGGTACTTCAGGGCACGCAGGGACCCCAACATCTGGACCAGGGTCATCTTGGCGGGAAACAAATACAAGATCGCCAGCTTGGCCAGATCTGGCGGCCAGCCGGCGTGCTGGGAGGCGATCTGTTCGAGTAGCCCGGTCAGACGCGGGTCATCGGTCGCCGCCAGGCCCTTGAGGCCGTTCAGGCGCTCGCGCACGTCGCGCGCGACATCCACCGCCACGTCGAAAGCGATGTCCGCGCAGGCATGGATCCGGCCGGTTTCGATCAGGTCGAGTAGCGTCTCGCGCACTTCGACGTTTTCGATGCCCGCGTCCCACAGCTTGCGGATTGTGAGCGCCAGCTCCGGCGAGGCCAGGCGGCGCGCCTGCAGCGCGGGCACGTGCAGCCCGCGCCAGCCACCGCTCCCGTAGCGCTGGGCGTACAGCTCCAGGGCTTGGACGCGCATCGCTGGTTGCAATGCGCCAGGATCGCCAAAACGCAGCAAGATGCTCGGATCGCGCTGCAGCACTTCATTGCGAATCGGGTCCAACAGCGAGGCCAACCAGGCCGCCACCGGTTGCATGGTCGGACGCACGAGTTTTAGGCCGACGGGGGAGGTCACGAACAGCAAACGCTGCAGTGTGCGCATGCGCAAGCCACGCTTCATCAGCCCGAGCAACCGGCAGGCCGCCAGGTACTCGATGGCGGAACGATTGTGAAAGCGCACGCGGCCATAGGAGGCAAAGCCGAACAGCGGCCGTTCGAGCAGGGTTTGGATTTCCGCAGCGGTCCAATCCCTCAGGGACGACTGGGGGTCAAGCGCGTCGGCGCCGTGTCCCCGGCCGGTTTCGGCGTCATGCCACAAGGTGAAATTGCGCGTCATCAGCGCCGCGAGAGCCAAGCGCTCGGCGCCTTTGCGCGCTTTGTCGGGCTGAAGATCTGCCGGTTCATCGCGCTCGCTGCGGGCGCGCGGTCGCAGCTTGACCGCGATGCTCGACTCCAACTGGTCGCGGTGACCGCGAATGCGGCCGTGGGCCTTCCAGTCCGCGCACAGCTCGACGAAGTCCAGCGGCCGCTTGCTAAATTCTTGGGCGTGCGCCGCCTCGATAGCTTTCAGTAGCTCGTCCGGATCGCCGACGCCTTCGAGATGGGCCAACGCTCGCATCTGCGCTTCGTTCAGTGGCGCCAGTGCGACGAAGCGCGACCGCGGCATCGCGCTGGCGTCCTTGGGCAGCTCCACTCGCATGGCCACGTCGGCAAACGCTTCCTCCGCCTCTATGACGCGCACGACCTGTCGAAGAGGCAGCTCGTTCTCGACGATGGCACGATCGTCGGTGCCCGGTCGCGTCGTCAGCACGATACAGGCCCGGTCGAGATCGTCCCCTAAGGCACTGGCGAACTGGCGAAGCGTGAGGGCGAATGAGTACGGGGTCAGCCGCAGCTCGTCGATGGAATCGAGGAAAAACACCGCGCGCTCGTTCTGCGCGCTCCGCCAGCTCTCCAATCGCTGGCGCTGTGCCGGCTTGAGTTGCGCTTCCGGCGTGGAATTGGCCATGCTCGCCAGCTCCAGGTAGAAGGCCGACTCGCCTTGCGCGAAGAGGCGCTCCTGCTGCGCCTTGCACTCGTAGGTTTTGCCAGCACCCGCCTCGGAGACGATCAACACCCGGTCCGCTTCCAGCAGCTGGTCCCAGGTCAGGTCCCCGCCGGGCAGCAGGCCGTAGAGGAATTCATAGTCTTCGGTCTCGGCATCGTCCTTCTTGGACAGATCCAGGAACGATCGGGTCAGGGCGGAATCGGAAACAGGCATGCAGCACGCGCTGGGGGTAGCCAGCGCTCATCGGCAGAGGTGAATCAAAGTATGTGCCGACGCTGGCTCAGTCAATGCGAAAGCCCCCGCGCGCCGCCCCCCCCCCCCCCCCCCCCCCCCCCCCCGCCCCCCCCCCCCCGCCCCGCCCCCCCCCCCCCCCCCCCCCCCCCCCCCCCCGCCGTTGCGCGGCGGGTGGGTCAGGGCATCAGCACCTTGTCCACCACGTGGATCACGCCGTTGCTCTGGCGCACGTCGGCAATGGTG
>LNAP01004505.1_pt1 | contig 12838 bp, 7 predicted proteins | sample 602601 | NCBI WGS metagenome assembly LNAP01 (sample SAMN02440304, study PRJNA202911) | soil metagenome | biome: Subtropical and temperate rainforests or woodlands; isolation source: soil samples (1 kg each in a 20% v/v slurry with milli Q water) were... ...
TGAACTACGGTCGAAAAGGGGGTCTTGGGTTTTTTGGCGGTTGGGAAAGGGGGCGGAGCAGGGTTGGGCGACGTCAGGGCGGCGGCTACCGTCCGCGACGCTGGCAAGGATGTACCGCACCAGGTCGTCCACCGAGTCGAACGGGTTGGGCGCGCCGTGCTTACGGTGCAGTTCCAACATGTATTGGAGTTCAGCCAGCACCCCGGGATCCAGCTCTATCTTCATGGTTTCGCGCTCCTGATTCTCGTCGGAAGACCGTCGATCTTGGCCAGCTTAACAGGCAGGGACCGGCGGGCGCCGGTCAACGCCTGCCGCTACGTGGTGCGTACAGGCGGCGCGTGCGCTGTGGCGCTGGCGCCACCTCATCGTCGGCACGCGCGGCCCGCTGCTGACCCGGTGCGCGTCACCACCGCCAGCGCCCCGGGCCGCGACGGCGCCCACTCCATGGCGATGCAGGCCGTTTGCAGAACCCCTCTCAGGCAGAAATAATAACTTTTTTGAGTTTAGTGAATGAGCGATAAAATAAAATGGAAAATGCGCGGGCGAATAAGCGGATGGAGAATGGAATGGATAACCTAAAGTTGACATCCTCCCCGGCCTGAAGGCCGAGGCTTCTCGGGCATTCCTCTCCCGGCAAAGATCGTGCGGGATATGCGGAAATCTTCCGTATTTAAACGCGGAAGATTTCCAGATACTCAATGTTATGCGGCGTTGAACGCACATGGCAGTCGTCCTTTGATGGCTCGCAATAGGACAACACCAGACTCTCAGTGGAAGCACCACCACGCCAATGCGACATCAAGCGTTTTTGCTACTCTTGGTCCGTGGAACCATCGGACGGGACGTGCAACCACTCGCATGAGGTCGCCTGATTAGCGCCAATCTTCAGCACCGCCTCAGGATCCGGGGCGGTGGGGGTGTAGGGTAGTGGTCCCGTTCCAAACCAAGGCCACGCCGATGCCCATGAACCGCGTTCAATTTCAGCCGGGCTTGAGTTTGCCCGACTTCCTGCACACCTACGGCACCGAGGCGGCCTGTGAGCAGGCACTCGCGCAGGCCCGCCGGCCGGCCGGGTTTGTCTGTCCGCGCTGCGCGGGTGCGAATGCCCACCGGTTTCAGCGCTTCGGCCAGGCGCACTGGCAGTGCCGCGCCTGTCGGGCGCAAACCAGCCTGCGGGCCGGCACGGTGTTTGCCAGCAGCAAGCTGCCGCTGATGACGTGGTTTCTGGCCCTGTACCTGATCAGTCAGAGCAAGAACGCCATCGCCGCGCTGGAGCTGCGCCGGCACCTGGGCGTGTGCTACCGCAGCGCCTGGCGCATCAAACACAAGCTCATGCAGGCCATGACCGCCCGTGAGGCGGGTCGACAGCTGGAGGGGATCGTCCAGGTCGACGACGCCTACCTGGGCGGCGAGCGGACCGGTGGCAAGGCTGGCCGCGGCTCGGAGAACAAGCGCCCGTTTCTGATCGCCGTGGCCACCGATGAGGCCGGCCATCCGCGCCAGGCGGTCATCGAGCCGGTGCCGGCCTTCAGCAAGACCGCCCTTGCCGACTGGGCAATCCGCCGCCTGGCGCCGGGGGCCGAGGTTTACAGCGATGGGCTGGGGGCGTTTCGGGCCGTCGCACAGCGCCATGCCCATACCGTGATTCAGGCCCCGCCGGGCAAGGCCGGCACTGAAGTCGACGGCGCCCGCTGGGTCAACGTCGTGCTGGGCAACCTCAAGCGCTCCCTGGACGGTACCTGTCATGCGTTTGGCTTCTTCAAGTACGCTGAGCGCTACCTGGCCGAGGCCGCCTGGCGCTTTAATCGCCGCTTCGACCTCAAGGCCCTGGTGCCGCGCCTGCTGGTCACGGCCGCTGCCTGCCCTCCTTGGCCTGAATCAGCACTGCGCAGCGTGCCAACTTACAAGGGGTGCTGAAGATTGGCGCTAATCAGGTGAGGTCGTCATCGAACTAGGCTTGAACGGCTTTCCCCGACTAGCGCAACAGTGGAACATTTGGTGAATTGCATGGATGGCCCAAGCCAGAAACGAGTTTCAAGTCCGATCTCCACGGGCGGCGAGGGCGTGTTCTTCGAGCAACACGTCGCGGCTTACTGGCTAGCGCAGCTGCTCGTCCGCAGCACCCCGCCGATCCTGACCGATACCGGCGTCACCGAAGTCCATTTCCAGACCGAACATCTCGGCTTCAATACCGACGACGTTCTCGTCGTATGCGCGCGCGCAGGCGCGGCGGCTGCTCGGCTCGTCGGGCAGGTGAAACGCAGCTTCACCATCAGTGCCACCGACGACGAATGCAAGAAGGCCATTGGCGACTTCTGGAGGGATTTCAAGGAGGCCGACCCTTTCAATCCCCAGCACGACCGCTTCGTGCTCGTCACGCTGCGCGGCACGAATACGCTTCTCGAGAATTTCGTCGGGCTACTCGACTGCGCGCGGGGCGCGGCCGACGGCGAAGAATTCCAACGGCGGCTATCTCTCGACGGTTTCATCTCGAAGAAGTCCGTCCACCAGTGTAACGAGCTCTGCCGCATCGTCAGCGCATTGGAAGGAACGCCCGTCATCGCCAAAGACCTGTGGCCTTTCCTGCGGGTGCTCCACGTCCTGAGCCTCGACCTGCACACCTCCACTCGCCAGACCGAGGCGCACATCAAGACGCTGCTCGCCCTCAAGTCTACCGACCCAGATCCCGTCGCCAGTGCGACGGCTGCCTGGGATGCTCTTCTAGGCCATGCCAGCGAGGCCGGACCGGCGGCACGGAGCCTTAAACGCGCCGACCTTCCAGCCGCTCTCGTCGAGGCGTACGGCGAGGTGGGCGCGCACGAGCAGCGGGTACTGACGGCACTGAAGAACCACACGGACTTCGTGCTGCGGAAGATCCGCACGACGATCGGGCCTGCTTTCCACCTGCGGCGCGCTGGCATCGTCCACAAAGTGCTTGCGGCCATCGAGGCGAGGCAAGTCGTCCTGATCACGGGCCCGGCGGGCAGCGGCAAATCCGTCATCGGGAAGGAAGCGGTAGCCTTTCTCTCCCGCGAATTCTTCGTTTTCGGGTTCCGGGTCGAGGAATTCGCCGTCGCCCACATCGACGAAACACTCCACAACAGCCAGATCCCGGCGCGCGCCACAGAGCTTCAGGCCATCGTCGGCGCACAGGGCCGCAAGGTGCTCGTGATCGAGAGCGTCGAACGCCTGCTTGAGAAACCGACGCGCGACGGGTTCAGCGACCTCATGACGCTCGCCCAGTCCGACGACGGCCTCGGTATCCTCATGACCTGCCGCGACTATTCCGTGGAGCAGGTACGGGCCAGCTTTCTCCAGGCGGCGGGGATTGATCACGCGGTCATCGAAGTTCCGCCGCTTGACGATACCGAATTGCAGGAAATCCAGGCCGCCTTCCCGTCGCTGGCAGTGCCACTCGCCAACCCCGTCCTGCGCGAGATCCTGCGCAACCCGTACTTCATCGACAAGGCATTGCAGATTCCATGGGATGCGGGACGTCCGCTTCCGGAGAACGAGCGCGATTTCTGCGCCGTCTTCTGGAGGCAGATCGTGCGCGCGGACCAGAATCCGGCCGACGGCATGCCGCGCCAGCGCGAAGTGGCTTTGCAGGAGCTGGCGGTGCGCAGGGCGCGTGCCCTGTCGGATTACGTGCCAGCTACTGGACTCAATGCCGCAGCCATCGCCCTCCTCAAACAGGACTCCCTCGTTGTTTCGCCCGACAGCAATGCTTTGCTCGTGGCGACGGCGCACGACGTCCTCGAGGACTGGGCCATCCTTCAATGGATAGAGGAACAGCACCTCACGGATAAGACGGCGTTCAAGGCATTGTCGTCAGCGATAGGGCCCCATCCTGCGGTGCGCCGCTCGTACCGGAAGTGGATTGCCGAACTGGTTGACCGCGACGCACCCGCAGCGGACCGGCTGTTCAGCGCGGCCATCGCACAGGCGGACGTGCCCGCCCAGTTCCGCGACGATACGTTGGTCTCGGTGCTCAAGGCACCGTCCGCGTCAGAATTCCTCACGCGTCACGAGGCCGAGCTGCTCGCCAATGACCGCGCCATCCTCAATCGGGTCATCCACCTCCTGCGCGTCGCCTGTGTGACGTCGCCCGCGTGGCTTGCCGACGTGCGCGGCCACAGCTCGATCCTGAGCGTGCCGGAAGGCGCGGTCTGGGCAACCGTCGTGAGGCTGGTGCACTGCAACATAGGCAGTTTCGGACCAGAAGACGCACCGCTGCTTCTCGCGTTGATTGAGGATGCCGTGCGGGGCGTCAGCTGGTGGGCACCTGACATCGACGGGGACGAACATGTTGCCGGCATTGCCCATTGCCTCCTCCCGCGCTTTGACCACTACAGGGGAGGAGACACGCGTCAACGCATTCTGAAGGTGATTGCGAAGATCCCGCAAGCCGACCCCGCGCGCTTCGAAGCCGTCCTGCGCGGGCAGATCAAGGAAGGGCGCCGCCGCGATCCCGTCGCCGAGGAATTCCGCGACATCCTCCTTGCGGGGCTCGACGGTGCGCCCGCCGCGCGCGACCTGCCGGACCTCTTGATCTCCGTCGCACTGGATACCTTCCTAGCCACGGAGGAATACCTACGCGCGGAACCCTATGGCCGCTCATCCATCGGCGTTGACCTTTACTTCGGCATCAAGGAACACCTGCGCCATGATTTCTTCCCTGCTAGTGCCTTCCGGGGGCCGTGGATCAACCTGCTCACGCACCATCAGAGAAAAGGCCTCGACTTCCTGATCCAGGTCTTCAATCACAGTGCCGAGTGGTACGCGCATCCGCGTCTCCGTGACCCCCTCGAAGCCGCCTGGGAAGTCGAGCTCACGTTTGCCAACGGGACCACGCGGAAGCAATGGGTGAACCCGCGTCTCTGGGGCCTGTATCGCGGCATGACCGTCGGGCCTTATTCGCTCCAGTCGCTGCTGATGGCCTTCGAGAAGTGGTTGCTCGACTACGCTGAATCCCATCCCGAGGGGCTCGACGCGGTACTGCTCGAAATTCTCCAGCGCAGCGATTCCGCCGCGCTCGCAGCCGTCGTCGCAAGCGTGGCTATCGCTCATCCTCACCGGTCAGGCGAGGCCCTTCTGGTGCTGCTGTCGGTGCAGGACTACATCGAGATCGATCGCAGCCGCATGGCCGGCGAGCACCAGACTTCGAGTCTCACGGGACTGTTCCCGACCTTCCGCGCCGAAAACAAGATCTACGAAGAGGAGCGGAAGAAGTCGAACGCGCTGCCGCACCGCAAGCACGACCTTGAAGCGGCCATCGCAAACCTGCAACTCGGTCTTCTGGCCCCGCGGGTTCACGCCATCATCGACCGCTACATCGCGGCACTGCCCGGGCCGGACAAACGCAACAAGCACGACCTCACATGGCAGCTCGCCCTTCACCGGATGGACTTCCGTCAGTACGACGTGGCCCACGACCAGCCCGCAGCGGGCGAAACATCGGCAGCGGACGGCGAGGGCTCTGCGAGGAGTTACATCCGCCTCGAACCCAAGCCTCCGGCTCCGGAAGTTCAGCAACTCATTGACGAGAGCGCGAAGAAGATGGGCGAGATGAATACCCGTCTGGGTGTTTACATGTGGGGCCTCCAAGTCTTCCAGCGGGAGGCCGGCTCTGCCGACCCCGCCCAGTGGCCGGAGAAGCTGGCAAGTGCGAAGGGGATGGACCGCACCGCGGCACATCCCGACAACAGCCGTAACGCTCCAGGATTTGTGGCTGCCGTCTGCGCCCGCGATCACTGGGACGAAATGTCGCCGGAAGAGAAGGAGTGGTGCATCGACGTCATCTGCTCCGAAATCTCCAGACACGCGGACCAGTGGGGAACCATCGACCGCGTGCAGCGGTTTTCGATGCTGGCTGATCGCCCCTGTGCCTTCGTCGTGCCGCTGCTGCTCTCCAAGCCCCTGACTGAAGCCCAGACGCCGCGCGTGCGCCAAGCCTTTATTGCCGCGCTAACCCATCCGATCGACGAGGTCCGTTGGTACGCCACCTGGGGCATAAACGACAAGTTATGGGCCGCGAACCCCGCTCTTGCCCTGCGCGCCGTCAATGCCGTCGCAACCGAGGCCGCTCTTGCCGACCGCGACTGGAACGCCGAGGAGAAGAAGCGTTACGACAAGCGGCGCACGCCGGACACGATCTCGGCCGCCGCGGCCGCAGACGTTCGCGAGCGGTTCTGGACCGAAGGGGAACTCGCCGAAGATGCGCACGTCAGGTTCGACATCACCGAGATATTCGGAGCCGAGGCGCACGCGAAGATCCTCGCGATCCTAGGCCAGGTTCCCAACGAGCCTCTGGCCATGGCCGCACACCGGCGCGCCAGCGAAGATCTCGTGGAGTGCTGGAACCGTGAGCACGACCGTGCTCCCGACCGGCGCGACAGGAATTTTCACAGGGAGCAGGCCATATCCGACCGCATTCAGCAATTCGTGATGCGCGCGTCAGATGCCGATGCCGAGCAAGTCCTCCAGCCGATCCTCGAGGCCGTTGACCGGCATCCGCGCGAGGTCCACAACGTCATCCAGGGGTTCACGAGCAGCGAGGACAGCAACCCCAATACGCCGCATTACTGGTTCCTATGGAACCTGTTTGCCGAGCGGGTCAAGCGCGCCAGGTGGCTCGCGAATCTCGACGGGGAGCATCCCCACGGCGGCGAGGTGCTGTCGACGATCTTCCTGACCGCGTGGTGGAAGGACAACGTCCGTCACTGGCGGAGCCTTGAAGGCTACGCCCACAACGTCGACGCGCTCTTCGACGCGCTGCCGTCGGTCTGGATCGTGCTGGACAGCTATGTCCGCTTCCTCTACCACATCGGCGAGCGTTCCATGCCTGCCGCGTTTGTGCGCATTGCGAACGCGCTCAGGCGCGGGAACCCTGCCGACATGCTGCGCGAGTCCAATACCGTCTTTATGCTCGAAGTCCTTCTCCAACGGCATGTTTACGCACGGCCGCTGGAACTCAAGCGCGACCCGTCCCTGCAGGAGGCGATCCTGGATGTGCTCGATGTTCTTGTCGAGAGCGGTTCTTCCGCCGCGTTCAGGATGCGGGACGATTTCGTTACGCCGGCTGTCTGATGCTCTCCAATCTCTTGCCAAGGAACTGGCTGAAAGATGCGTCGTGGGCTGTCACAACGATTTTCGTCAAGCACTCGGAGAGCTGCTCGCAAGCCGGTCACCCAGTGGTTTCTTCGAGTCGAAAGTGGACAACCAGTGGCTGCATCAACCAAGATGCCGCATAACAACAGCATGCAGCGGACGGCGCTGCGCGCCGCCGCTGATGCTGGGCGTTGAGGCTGTAGAAAAACTCCCCGGCGCATGCCGCTGTGGGCGATAATCAGGCCCATCGGAATCAGCCGGGAGGGCGTTGCGGAATCCAGGGCTACACCGGGGTCGCCGTGGTCGACGAGGCGGCGCAGATCGTGGTGGAAGCCCAGGCCCACGGCACCGGCTCGGAGCAGGAACTGCTGGTGCCGCTGGTCGAGGCGAGCGCGCCGGTGCGTGCCGACACCACGGCGCTTACCGCCGACGCCGGCTACCACAGCGAAGCCAATCTTGCGCATCTGGCGCAGGCGAACATCGACGCTTGGCTGCCCGACAATGGCTACCGAAAACGGGATGCGCGCTACGCCGGGCAAGCGGCACACCAGGCCAAGCCCGACCCACTGTGGAACAAGACCGTCACGCCGAAAAAGAGTCCCTGTTTCACCCCGGCCGACTTCATTACGGTCAACGGCTATGCCGCACTCAAATTCCGCAGCCCCAGCGGCGGCCGGCCGGGGCCCTTGCCGGTCGGGTAGAACGGCGCCAGTGCCGCCTCCAGCTGCGCCCACGGCGTCACCGCCTGCAGCTGCGCCAGGAAGCGCTCGCGGCGCGTCTGCTTCTTCTTGCCGGCGTACTCGAGGTCGGAAAAGCTCGTTTGCATGACGTCTGCTCACCACCGCTGCGGACCAGCCCGCATTGTCTCAGGAGCACGGCCTCACGCCACCAGCGGGCGGGAATAAATCAGTGTTTCCCAAGCGCCGGCTGATCAATCGGCTTTTTGTTAAAAATATACAGCCTGGCATCGGGCCCAGCGGGCTGGTGAGGGTTCCTGCGGGTTCGCGTGGAAAGAGTCGAACAGTTGCGGAAAGGTGCGAAATCCAGCCCCTACTGATCGCAATCCTATCAGTTTTCGCCTGCTGCCCGCATCACCCAAGCACATCAGATTGGCCACCAGTTCGATTCAGAATCATGAATTGAATCGGGATCCGCATCGAGCGCTTAGTGCCCACAAACGAATGTCGTCGCTGGTCACTGCCTAATAGCCCAAACGTCGTACTCGACCATCGGCTTCGATTTGGTACGGAGGAAGGCATCCGCCTGTCTTTTGCCTTCCATTGCAGAACCAGCCTCCTTGATAGTCGTAACCCGCCAGCCGCTGTCCGCGATGGAGCTCTTGATGAGGTCTAGCGGGTTGGCGCGTCTGTCCGTGATGCCGCCGAAGCGAATGACCATCTTGGCATCTTCTTCGCATACGTTTTCCACGTTGCGCCATACCTGACGTAGATCGGCCGCAAAATCTTCGGGACTTGAATGAACGACTTGATCGCGATTCGTGTAGTCGACAGCGTCGGGGCCGCCCACGAACCAGTTGCGGAGCCACTGATCGGGGATATAGGTCCGCATACCGTAGTACGGGGGTGAGGTGATTACCCAGTCGAACCGAGCTTCTAGCGTGTCCGGCTGGAGTGCCTCGACCTCACGGCTGTCCGCCAATCGCACTTCTCCCGTGATGTCGGAAGATGTTCCGTAGTAGCGTTTCGCCCGCCGTTCAATCACGGCCAAGACATCGATGGGCTCAGGCACAAGCCCTCGCCCCTGCCAGAAGCGTATCGCATAGGCAGGCTTGGGGGCGTAGGTGCGGGGGCATTGGTTGGAGAAGTAGCTAGGGAAAATCTTCTGCTTTGGGCCATGCAATGCGCCCAAGACGATGCCACGGAGTGCGATGCGGACGTCTGTGGTGCAAGCCTCTAGGAACGCCTCCCGGAACCGACACAGAGCATCCAGCACGGTCGGGTGAAACGCCCATTGCCAAAACTCGGTCACCGGTATGTGGCGCGCCTCATGTTCCATCAGAATCCCGCGCGCTTCGCCGAGGATTTCGTCGACGCTCGCCTTCACGAGCTTCGAGGCTGTAATAGCGGCGGCAACCGGACTTGAATCAACACCCAAGGATTGGAGGCCGACAAGCCGCGCGGCGAAGTTGGTGGTGCCTCGGCCGCAAAAGGGATCAAGCACGATATCGCCTGCTTGCGCTCTCCGCTTTAGTATATCGAGCGGAAAATCGAGCGGGAACATTGTGAAATAGGGACAGATCCCGTTTAGAGAAGTATCACTGAGCTGGTAACCGTTGGTCACTTGTTGACCCTTATCCAAGTTTTACCTGTAGTGGGATTCTTGAATGTCTCCCATGCCGCTGGCTGTGACCCAAACACGACATTCATAGCCTTTGAGACAAGGTTGTAGGCAAACTGACGACGGTCTTCCAAGTGTTCCGGCAGATGGTCAATTAGGAACTGTTGAACTCCATACCAAGGCATGCCGTTGTCAGATTCGAGCTTCTGCCGGATATCGCTATCTGCTCGCAACGCTTCGATCGTCCGCTGCTCGATGTTTGCCATAACGTCCACCGGCTCGGCCTCTTCAGTCTCCGTCTCCTCAGGAAACAAAGTGCCTGTGCCCTCGGCACCCGGGATGCGGGTTGTCGTCGCGATCTGCCTCATACCGGAGAAAGTGCTGCGCAACGTTTGGGCGTAGGTATGCCCTGCGGGTTGGTTGTAGTCATGGTCCCGCATCGAGAACATGTTCTCGAACGACAGGGCGCGAAGACTAATTGGATAGGGCTGGCCTCCCACAGAGCTCCAAAAAACACCCTGACCCGGGATGGGCTCGTTGAGAAGCGATCTCAGCAAGTCGTCACTGAAATGGGCGTTGGCTCGTTTCAGGGACGTGAGATCCGCCGCTGACAACAGGTGGAAGATGAACCAGTTGTCGCCCTGACTAAGGATCTCGACTGGAATGCTGCCTGGCTGCTGGGTGATCAGCAACGCGCCGAGATCGTACTTACGACCTTCCTTCACCCAGGCGACGTACGGCTCCGCAGCCGGTGCGTTCTCGTTCAGCACTGACTGCGCCTCTTCGACGACCGCGATCGTCGGGATGGTCTTTGGGTCGGCCGCAGTGAATTCCTGCTGGTTGCGATCGAAAATGCGGCGAAGAATCAGGCCCGAAAGTACCAACGACTGGCCGCCGCGCATTTGGGAAACGTCAATGACGCACAGCTTCCCCTCGGAAAGGGCGTGAACCAGCATGTCCATGAGCTGGCTGCTCTTGTCATGCAGCATCTTTACGATCGCTGTCATGTTGCCCCTAGCGGCCAGCGCCTCGGCTTCCTGTCGTTGGGGGTCGAGGTCGAGTAGTCGGCAGACGTCGTCAAGCGACGTGGTGTTGCCGTTGGTGTCGATCAGATTGACCAACGACTCCCACCGATTTTGCGGAAGCCCGCGCAGCTTCCGAACGTTCTGCTGCTCCTGACGTTCTGCTCCGAGCGCGATGGAGATCACGTCCCCTGGGCGTAGCCGGCGAATATCAAGCTTGATGCCGCCAGCCACGAACGATTGGTAGAAGGAACTCGGATTTTTCCTGTCGGTGAAAACAACGACCTTGTCCTCTAACGCGGGGACGTCACATAAGCCTGGACGGCCCTTGTCGTCAGGCCAGAAATACTCGCCATCTGGGTCGAAGATCACCGTGCCCACGGGCACCTGTTTGCCGGCGCGCTTTGTGACGAAGGGTGTGGCCTCATAGAGCTTCGAGAAGAGTAGCTTGTTGAAATTTGATTTACCGAAGCCCGCTCGGGCAAAAATAAAACTGCGGCGAGATACCAGTGACTCGATTGGGAAGCGAACCAGCACCTCTGGTTCGACCACCTGCATCCATTCCTTAAATTGGAATGATTTATTCCCTGCGGCATAGATATACTCGCCAAAGGCCAGATGACCGATGGGGGCCCCATCGATGTTGTGACCGGCGATCTCGCGCAGCACCTGATTGGTCGGAAACGCCACCTTGCTGCCAACATGGGGGAGGCGGCGATGTGAGGGAACGAAGGTCAGATCATCGCCATTTCTCCGCAGTACACCAAGCACCCGGATATTCACCCGGTACTTAAGGTACTGCTCGCGAAGATCTTCCGGGATCGGTCGTTCTTCGCGGACGGCGCGGATGTTGAACTCCTCGCCAGAGCCGAAGGATAGCTTGCCCTCCGAGGAGAAGGACGCGATGCGACCCAGCACGGCCTCATCGGGTGTCTCCAACTGGACGAGAAGAAACTGTCCATGCATTGGGATATTCTGGAACTCATTCCGATACGGCAACACCAGATCGGCGTGGAACTCCATGCCTCCTTGCTGGAAACCCCGGAAAATACCGACAACTTGTTCCCTGGGAAAGAGTTGGATTTCTGCCATGCTGTGCCCCCTTATCCGTACCGGCGTTGTGCTGGATCTGCGTCCTGAAGCTGAAATGCGTCCAAGGTCCCCGCGTTGCCACCAAGACTTGATCGAACACCTTCGTAAATGAAGTCCTGCAGAATGTCGAAATCGAAATCGACCAAGGCCGCATTTTCGTGCGCCTTCTGCAGGCAACGCGGGTAGTGCGGCACCGGGAAGCCGTTGATTGCGTCTGCGAGCATCGAGCCGAGAATAGTTTGCGACTCTCCGACCTGCGGAACAAAGATGTCCACCGGCCACACGGGATCACGGCGGTGCGAACCAAATTTCACCAAGAACATCTTGCCGCCGACGAACTTGTTGATCTCCCCACCTTCGCCGGCGCGGTCATCGCCTCGAGCGAACTCCGACCAGACGTAGGCCTTCTCCTCCACCTCGCGCGGCACTTCGACATAGGCTGGATAGTCGGTCTGTAGTACTCCTTCCAGCGCCATTGCCAGGCGGTACCGGGACAGCACTTTGCTGTGCTTGGCCACGCCAGCGAGATACACCCGACGGCGGCTCTTGCTCCACTGCGCGTCGATGCGGTCCTTCATGCCATGAAGCAAGCGCTGAAAAAGATCCTTGGCGAACACCTTGCTGCGCAGCAGGCCGTCGCAAACGATCAGGGTGTCGGTGCCGAAGTCCTTTTTAAGGATGGCGAACAAAATTGCCCATTCGACCAGTTCCCGGTACACCTGCACCCAGCTGGGAGAAACCGGCTTGCCCTTTTCTGTCGGGCGAATCATGTGGGACAGCGCTGGGAGTATGTCCACACCCAGAAAGGCCATCATTTCGCCGAGCGCCGTACGTGCCGCACCATCGGCGGAGAGCTGGCGCTCGTTGAGCTTCTGGATCGGGGTCGTGGGAGAGACCGCTTCTAGGCAGTATTCGTTGTTGCTGCTGTCCACTACCCGTACCAGCTGGATCAGGAAGGGATCGAACTGGAGCTGATTGTTGCCGCCATCCGTGCCAACCAGCGAAATCGATGTCGTGGCGCGCGGCTGAATGCGGCGTGTGGCGCTCTTCAGGGGGTGGATCTCTTCCCTCAGCGCATCCAGCACCCCTTGGTCGGTGCTGATGCAGTCTGCGATGGCCGCCTTCAACTGGGCTTGGCTTGCCGGGTCGATCATCACCCCTCCTGCCACTCGGCTGCTCAAAAAAAACCCCAACCGAGAACGGTTGGGGTTTCAGTATTGGTGGAGGCGGCGGGAATCGAACCCGCGTCCGCAAGTCCTCTGCCGTTGGCTCTACATGCTTATCCCAGTCTATTGTTTTAGCCGGCTGCTACCCGA
>LNAP01010146.1_pt1 | contig 12837 bp, 12 predicted proteins | sample 602601 | NCBI WGS metagenome assembly LNAP01 (sample SAMN02440304, study PRJNA202911) | soil metagenome | biome: Subtropical and temperate rainforests or woodlands; isolation source: soil samples (1 kg each in a 20% v/v slurry with milli Q water) were... ...
GGCGGGAAATTTTCGTTGAGCAGCCGCAAGTGCTCGATCGCCTCCTCGAACTTCATGTCGGCCTTTCTGCGCAAGGCCTGATAGCGATCGAACTGGTTCACATCCATGTCGCCGCCCTCCAGTAACGCGAAGGCGCTACGGCTGAGCGCTTGGGCCTCTTCAAACATTTGATGATTACGTTCCAGGGCGAAAGCCCGGCAGGCCTTTATTTCATCGGAGGTGGAATAGTGAACCATGACCAGCACCTGATTTTTTCGAAGTTCTTTTTGATAGAGATCGATGCCGCAGGGGCCCGAACCCGACACGTCCCGCCGTGCAAAAGCCGAGCGGGATTAAGGTTGTGACCTGCGGGATTGCTCAAGGATTTCAAATTTATCAGCGAAGAAATTCGATAACTCACGCGGCAAACATTCACGGCCATATCAAAAAAGTTGATTTTTTTGCCGTTCATATCGAGCCAGGATCGGTTGAGTACTGATGCCGTGGAACAGAATGCTGAGCGCAACCACGGATAACGTCAGGTCGATACATAACGTTGCTATCGAATCGCCCAACCCATGATTCACGGCATAAAACAGGTAATACAGACTGCCGATGCCGCGTATGCCGAACCAGCCAATCAGCATGCGCTGGTGGCCGTTGAGCAAACGGCCCCAAGGCATGGCGACGACGCAAAGGGGTCGTATCAGGCAGAACAGCGCGCCGGCGATCGGCAACGCACGCCAATCCCAGTGAGCCATCAACACCACGCCGAGCAGCGTCACCAGAAACACTTCCATGGCCCGTTCCACCAGACTGCCAAAGGCGAGCATGTCGCCCATCATGATGCCTGCAGCGACCTGCGTGTCCTCAAGGCTTGCGGTATCACCATGAACCGCATGTTGCGGCTCGACGTTCTGATGTCCCACCACGGGCTGAACCAGATGCTCGGCGGGAAGCTCGTCGTCGCCTGTGGATTTGACCTCTTCGTGGCGCAAACCCAGACCGGCGGCGAACACCGACAAGAAGCCATAACCGTGAATCCACTCGGCCCCGACATACGCCAGGGCAATCAAGGCAAGGGCCAGGTAATCGTTCGGGGAAAGGGTACTGTCGTCATTTTTGATGCGCATGAATAAGGTCAGGCGGCCAATGCCACGGCCCATCCAGTAGCCGGTGAGCAAACCGGCCGGGACTGCCCACAACAGACTGCTCAGCACCCAGTCGCTCAGCCAGCCGGGGTTACTGTCGTGTTGCACCAGCAGCAGGCCAAGGATAACGAACGGGAAGGCGATCCCGTCATTGAGCCCGGCTTCACCCGACAGCCCGAAGCGCACGCTGTCGTCATCCCGGGCGTCGTTGACTTGCACCAGGGCGGCGAGTACCGGGTCGGTGGGCGCCAGAATCGAGCCGATCAACACGGACGCGCCCCAGGACAATTCGAAGCCGTAATGCAGCAACAGGCTGACCCCGGCAATGGTCAACACCATGACCGGGCCGGCCAGGCCGTAGGCAATACGCCAGTTTTCGTTCCTGAGCGGCAAGCGCAACTTCAAACCGCAGACAAACAATGAAAACAGCACCGCGACTTCCGTCAGGTGCTCCATCCAGATGGACGCCTCTTCGGTGTCCAGTTTCAACAGGCCCAGCCCCGCGGGACCGATGGCGGCGCCCAGCACCAGGCACACCGCCGACGTGGTCACCGGCATCCAGCGCAGGTACGAAGAGGTCAGTGCCAGCGTCAGCAGCACCGCACCCAACACCGCCACCCATAAAATGAAGCTCATGCTCGGTACTCGTTGGGTGCATGCCTGCGATGCGGGATCCGCCATCAACCGACGGTCGTGCGCAGGTATTCAGGCGTCAATACGTTGAACCATAGCAGGATCATCGAGACCAGGAGGGTGACCAGCACCAGCAGGCCGACGCCCCAGACGCAAGCGGCGTTCAGCAAGCCTTGTTCCTTGCGCTCATGCATAAAGGTCGGCAAGCCGACGAACAGCAGAAACGTCGAATAGATCGACGCTGCGCCCAGCACCACAATCGCCAGCCAGCGGCTGGGGTACAAACCGGCAATGCCGGCGAGGAAGTACGGGGTCACGGTGTAAGCGGCAAAGCCGATGCATTGGTTGACGGTCGGCCGTGCGTCGAAGGTGCGCGACATCCAGCGGATAAACAGCCCCATCAACGCCACGCCGACGACGATGGTCACGTAGAGCAACACGCAGAGCTGTAGCGCGCTGGCGGTGCTGAGCTTAACGAGTTCGTTTTCGACCAGGCTCCAGCCGACGTAGGTGGTGCCAACAAACAGGCACACGGCGGGAATCATGGCGAGCAACAATAAATGGGCGAGGTAGTGGCATGGATGCGCTTCCTCTTCCTTGCGGATATCCGTCCATACGTAGTTCGGTTGGGTGAATAGCTTGACGATAGGTGCGGACATGATGACCTCCGGATCTGGAGCGGCCCGTAGCAGGGGGCCCTAAACGTATTGAGGGGCGAGTTTTGACAGGGGTTCAGTTTTTTATCCCAAAGCCGGGCGTGGTCGGATAGAGGGAATGTTTGCGAACGCGCAAGGTCAACCGAGCAGCTCTCCTTTCTGGATGATGTGCCATGAACGTCAGCCAATCCGTGGTCGAATACTTGCGTCAAAACGACTTGCTGCTGACCACCGCAGAGTCTTGTACCGCCGGAAAAATCGTCACGCTGCTGGCTGAGGTTCCGCACAGCGGGGAGTCGATCGAATGCGGGTACGTGGTCTATTCCACCGAAGCGAAACAGCGCTTGCTCCACGTCAGCCCGAAGACGATCGAAACATTCAATCTCACCAGTTGTGAAGTCGCTCAGGAAATGGCCGTGGGTGCGCTGCGCGACAGCACGGCCAATGTTGCGGTGGCGACCACCGGCATCCTCGGGCCGGAAGACGTCGATGGCATCCCGGCTGGCACCATTTGTTTCGCCTGGGCCTATCAGACCGGGCAGGGACGGTGTGTTTTCAGCCGACAGGTGCGGTTTTCCGGTACACGCAGTGAGGTGCAGTTATTGGCCGCGGAGCACGCGCTGAAGTTGCTGCCGCACTTCCACCAACGGGCATTGGCGGGTGAGCAAGGGCAGGGCGCACTCGATGAATGATGAATCCGGGCATACCGATTACCACAGCCGCGACTATCCCGTGCGCGAAGACATGGCGCATCAGGTCAAGGTCTGGCAATTCGAGCGTTGGGGCTGGTACTTCCTGGCGTTGGTGGTGTTGCTGGCGTTGCTCGGCCTGTTTTCACGCGGGCCGCTGAGTACCCGGGACGTTCAGGGCGACGATGGCAAGGTCCGGGTGCAATACGAGCGGTTCCACCGCCACGGATCGACCAATCCGATGCAGATCAGCCTGAGCGGTGCGCCCAATGCCACGGTTGAGCTGGAACTGACCGGGGCGCTGTTGGACGGTTTCAACATTGAAACCGTGCAACCACAACCCCTGCGCGCCATCAGTGCCGGGCACGGCATGAGGATGTGGGTGCAAACCGACGCTCAGGGCCAGGCGAACCTTTACCTGACGTTGCGCGGCGATGGGCTGGGACTGTTTCGCAGCCGCGTTGCATCACCTGGCGCCATGCCAGTGAACATCGATCAATTCATTTTCCCTTAGGTGACCTATGGACTCGGTATTGCGCGCGGCTGCGATATATCTGGCGCTGATGGTGCTGTTCAAGATTGCCGGTAGACGCTCCCTGGCCGAACTGACGACATTCGATTTTGTGCTGTTGATGATCATGGGTGAGGCGACTCAGCAGGCGTTGCTGGGCGATGACTTTTCCTTGACCAATTCGATGCTGGTGATTGTCACGCTGATTGTCATCGACGTCGGCCTGTCGTTGCTCAAACAGCGCTCGCAATGGGTATCGCAGTTGATCGATGGCGGACCGACGATCATCGTCGAGAACGGCAAGATTCTGCACAAACGCCTGCGTCACGCGCGATTGATCGAGGCCGACGTCATGGAGGCGGCACGTTCGAGTCAGGGCATCGAAACCCTTGAGCAGATCAAGTTCGCGATCCTGGAGCGCAACGGCAAGATATCGGTGATTGCTCAAGAGCCGTCGTGAGCAATGAATTGCGGCCATACCTGGCTTTTTGTGGCGAGGGAGCTTGCTCCCGCTTGAGGGCGTAGCACTCACAAAATCGGTGATCGTTGCCAGATTTTTGGGGCCGCTACGCAGCCCAGCGGGAGCAAGCTCCCTCGCCACAGGGTTCTCACTAACTCAACGTACTGCATTCAAAGCATCGGCTTGCCGCCGGTGATCCCGTACCGCTGCCCCGTGATGTAACTGGCCTCATCCGATGCCAGCAACACATAAATCGGCGCCACTTCCACCGGTTGGCCCGGCCGTCCGAGCGGGGTTTGACCGCCGAAGTCCTGAACCTCTTCAGCGGGCATGGTCGAGACAATCAGCGGCGTCCAGATCGGCCCCGGTGCCACACAGTTCACCCGAATGTTCTTCGGCCCCAGCATCTGCGCCAGGCCAGCGGTGAAGTTGGCTATCGCGCCTTTGGTCGTGGCGTAAGGCAGGAGGGTCGGTTTGGGCATGTCGGAATTGACCGAACTGGTGTTGATGATCGAACTGCCGGGTTTCATGTGCTTCAACGCGGCCTGACAGAGCCTGAAAATAGCGGTGATGTTGACGTCGAAGGTCATCACCCATTCTTCGTCCGGGATGTCCTCGAGGTTTTCGTGGCTCATCTGGAACGCGGCGTTGTTGACCAGCACATCGATTCGGCCAAAACGTTCGACCGTCTTGTCCACCAGTGCCTGGCAGTGGGCTTTCTGCGCAAGGTCACCGGGCAATAACAGACACTGCCGGCCGGCGTGTTCGACCCAGCGTGCGGTTTCCTGTGCGTCTTCATGTTCATTGAGGTAGGCGACGACGACATCCGCGCCTTCACGGGCGAAGGCGATGGCGACGGCGCGACCGATGCCACTGTCGGCGCCGGTGATCAGGGCGATCTTGCCGTCCAGTCGGCCTGAACCCTTGTAGCTTTGTTCGCCACAGTCGGGGTACGGGTCCATTTTATTTTGGGAACCGGGGACAGGCTGGCTTTGCTTAGGGAAGGGTGGTTTTGGATAGGAAGTCATTGCGAAATCTCCGTTCTCAAGGCAGAGGAGTCAAAGGGTTGACCCTGGTGTTTTGCCTTGAGTTCGGTTGGATTTCCGGGATGTCACTCTTGTCGCTGATCGTTCCCACGCGGAGCGTAGGAACGATCATCATCAGGCTTTGCGATTGAGCAAGCTGCGTTCCATCCGCGCAATGCCTTCTTCCAGCAACGACCGTGGGCAGCCGAAATTCAGGCGCACGAACTGTTTGTTGGCATCGCCGAAATCCAGGCCAGGGCTCAAACCGACTTTGGCTTGCTCAAGGAAAAACTGCTGCGGGTTCTCCAGTCCCAGCGCCGAGCAATCGAGCCACGCCAGGTATGTGCCTTGCGGGATATTCATGGTCACTCCCGGCAGTCGGGTGTTGACCGCGTCCACCAGATAATCCCGATTGCCTTGCAGATATGCCTTCAACCCGGCCAGCCAAGGGCCGGCTTCGCTGTAGGCGACGCGCGTCGCTTCCATGCCCAACGGGTTGACGCTGTCGACCATGCCGCAGCGGGCGTGGTTGACCTTTGCACGCAACGCCGAGTCCTGAATGATCATGAACGATGTTTTCAGCCCGGCAATGTTGTAGGCCTTGCTCGCCGACATCAGCGTGATGGTGCGCTTGGCGATTTCCGGGCTCAGGGAAGCCGTCGGAATGTGCACGCGCCCGTCGAAACACAGCTCGGCATGAATCTCGTCCGAGATGATCCAGGCGTCCTGTTCCAGACAGATGTTGGCAACCGCTTGCAGTTCTTCTCGCGGGAAGACTTTGCCTAGCGGGTTGTGCGGGTTGCTCAGCAGCAGCGCACCGCCACCGGTCAGCGCCCGATTCAGGGCATCAAGTGGCGTGGCGTAAGTGCCGTCCGCCAACGCGTCGAATTCGAGTTCAACCTTGTTCAGCCCCCAGTGCCCCGGCGCATGGCGCAGCGGCGGGTAGTTCGGGACCTGCACCACAACGTTTTGTTGCGGCTGCACCAGCGCATTCAGCGCCATGTTGAACCCCGATTCCACGCCCGGCAGGAAAATCAGTTCCTCAGGCAATACGCGCCAGGCGTACTTGTTCCAGAGGTCGGCGACGATGGCATCGCGCAAGTCGTCCTGGGCCACGCTGTAGCCGAGCATCGGGTGTTCCAGACGTTTTTGCAGGGCCTGGATGATCACCGGCGGTGCGCAGAAGTCCATGTCGGCCACCCACATCGGCAACACGTCGGCCGGGTAACGGCTCCATTTGGTACTGCCGGTGTTGTGGCGGTCGAACACCTGATCAAAATCGAAAGTCATGCTCAGTCTCATAAAAAGCGGGGTTGAACGTGGGGCAATGATAAGCGCCAAGCCCCTGTGGGAGCGAGCCTGCTCGCGATGGCGTCACAACAGTCAGCATCTATGGTGACTGACACTCCGCTATCGCGAGCAGGCTCACTCCCACAGGGTGTGTGATGGCTTACGCCTTGGGATTGCCCGATGGTCGGTTTTCACACAGTCAGTTCTAACATTGTCTACAGTTTCAAGTGTCGGCAGCCAGACTGCCACAACCGTGATTGTCCAGAAAAACCCGGCAAAAATACCGGGTCTCCACCTGACAGGAGTGCACGATGGACCTCAACCGTCGTCAGTTCTTCAAGGTCGCTGGTATCGGCCTTGCGGGCTCGAGCCTCGGCGCGCTGGGCATGGCCCCCGCGACTGCCTTCGCCGAGCAGGTGCGCCACTTCAAGCTTGCCCACACCCATGAAACCCGCAACACCTGCCCGTATTGCTCGGTCGGCTGCGGCTTGATCATGTACAGCCAGGGCGATGCTGCGAAGAACGTCGCGCAAAACATCATCCACATCGAAGGCGATTCCGACCACCCGGTCAATCGCGGCACCTTGTGCCCCAAAGGTGCCGGCCTGCTGGATTTCATTCATAGCCCCGGCCGCCTGCAATACCCAGAGGTGCGCAAACCCGGCACCACCGAGTGGACGCGCATCTCCTGGGATGAAGCGCTCGATCGCGTTGCCGACCTGATGAAGGCCGACCGCGACGCCAACTTCATCGAGAAGAATACCCAGGGCCAAACGGTGAACCGCTGGCTGACCACCGGTTTCCTCGCGGCCTCGGCGTCGTCCAACGAAGCGGGTTATATCACCCACAAAGTCATTCGCAGTCTCGGCATGCTGGGGTTCGATAACCAGGCGCGTGTCTGACACGGCCCGACGGTGGCAAGTCTTGCCCCGACGTACGGCCGTGGTGCCATGACCGATATCGGTAACGCGAATCTGATCCTGGTGATGGGCGGCAACGCAGCAGAAGCGCACCCGTGCGGCTTCAAATGGGTGACCGAAGCCAAGGCGCACAACAAGGCACGCTTGATCGTGGTCGATCCGCGTTTTACCCGGACCGCCTCGGTGGCCGACTATTACGCGCCGATCCGCACCGGCACCGACATCGCCTTCATGGGCGGGCTGATCAATTACCTGCTGACCGAAAACAAAATCCAGCACGAGTACGTACGCGCCTATACCGACGTGTCATTCATCGTCAAAGCCGGGTTTGGCTTCGAGGACGGGATCTTCAGCGGCTACGACGCGGCCAAACGCATCTACACGGACAAGTCTGGCTGGGGTTATGAAATCGGTGATGACGGCTTTGTCAAAGTCGACCCGACCCTGCACGACCCGCGTTGCGTCTATCAATTGATGAAGACCCATTACAGCCGCTACACCATCGAACTGGCCAGCCAGATTTGTGGCATGCCCGTCGATGCCATGCAGAAGATCTGGGAAGAAATAGCCACTTGCTCGCAACCGGGCAAGACCATGACGATTCTCTACGCGCTGGGCTGGACCCAGCACTCGATCGGCTCGCAAATCATTCGCAGCGCGGCCATGGTGCAATTGCTGCTGGGCAACGTCGGCATGCCGGGCGGGGGCGTCAATGCCTTGCGCGGGCACTCCAACATCCAGGGGCTGACCGACCTCGGCTTGCTGTCCAATGCGCTGCCGGGTTATCTGACGTTGCCGCAGGATGCGGAGCAGGATTACAGCGCCTATATCACCAAACGCACGCAACTGCCGTTGCGGCCGGGGCAACTGTCCTATTGGCAGAACTACGGCAAGTTCCACGTCAGCCTGATGAAAGCCTGGTACGGCGCGAACGCCACGCTGGAAAACCGCTGGGCTTTTGACTATCTGCCGAAACTGGACATCCCGAACTACGACATCCTCAAAGTGTTCGACCTGATGAGCCAGGGCAAGGTCAACGGCTACATGTGCCAGGGCTTCAACCCCATCGCCGCGCTACCCGACAAAAACCGGGTAATGGCGGCGCTGGCCAAGCTCAAGTGGCTGGTGGTGATGGACCCGCTGGCCACCGAGACCTCGGAGTTCTGGCGCAATGTCGGGCCGTACAACGACGTTGAAACCGCCGGCATCCAGACCGAAGTGATTCGCCTGCCCACCACTTGTTTCGCCGAAGAAGACGGCTCGCTGGTCAACAGCAGCCGCTGGCTGCAATGGCACTGGAAAGGCGCCGACGGCCCAGGCGAAGCGCGCACCGATATACGGATCATGAGCGAGCTGTTTATCCGTCTGCGTCAGCGTTACCAGGCCAACGGCGGCGCTTATGCCGAGCCGATCCTCAAACTGTCCTGGCCCTACAAAATCGCCGAAGAGCCCTCGCCGGAAGAGCTGGCCAAGGAAATCAACGGCTATGCCACCGCCGACTTCACCGACGCTAGCGGCGCGACGATCAAGGGCAACGCGCAACTGGCCGGTTTCGGCCTGCTCAGGGACGACGGCAGCACGGCTTCCGGTTGCTGGATTTTCTGCGGCAGCTGGACAGAGGCGGGTAACCAGATGGCCCGGCGCGACAACAGCGATCCGTATGGCATGAAGCAACACCAGGGCTGGGCCTGGGCCTGGCCGGCGAATCGGCGGATTCTCTACAACCGCGCTTCGTGCGACCCGCAAGGCAAGCCGTGGGACGAGAAAAAACGCCTGGTGTGGTGGAACGGTAAATCCTGGGGTGGTACCGATGTGGCTGACTTCAAGTCCGACTCGCCACCGGAAGCCGGGATGAATCCGTTCATCATGAACCCCGAAGGCGTGGCGCGGTTCTTTGCCGTCGACAAGATGAACGAAGGACCTTTCCCCGAGCACTACGAACCGTTCGAAACGCCGATCGGGATCAACCCGTTGCACCCGCAAAACAAGAAAGCCACCAGCAACCCGGCGGCGCGGATCTTCGATTCGGTCTGGGAGACCTTAGGCGTAGCCAAGGACTATCCCTATGCCGCGACCAGCTACCGGCTGACCGAGCATTTCCACTTCTGGAGCAAGCATTGCGAGCTCAACGCGATTTCCCAACCCGAGCAGTTCGTCGAGATCGGTGAGGTGCTGGCCAAGGAAAAAGGCATCGTCGCTGGCGACCGGGTTCGTGTCAGTTGCAAGCGTGGGCACATAGAAGCGGTGGCGGTGGTGACCAAGCGGATTCGTCCGTTGCAGGTCAACAATCAGGTGGTGCATCAGATCGGAATCCCGCTGCACTGGGGTTTTACCGGGCTCACGCGCCACGGTTACCTGACCAACACCCTGGTGCCGTTCCTCGGCGATGGCAACACTCAGACCCCGGAATCCAAGTCATTCCTGGTCAACGTGGAGAAAGCCAGCCAAGACATCATCGCCCGTTCGGCCACCACGACCGTCCCGTCCTCGGTGCGCAACCAGGAGGAAGTGGCCAAGCTGATCGACACCACCAAGTGCATCGGCTGCAAGGCGTGTCAGGTCGCCTGCTCGGAATGGAACGAACTGCGCGACGAGGTCGGTCACAACCTCGGCACCTACGACAACCCCCGGGACCTGAGCGCAGATACCTGGACTTTGATGCGCTTCACCGAACACGAAACCGCCGCCGGCAATCTGGAGTGGTTGATTCGCAAGGACGGCTGCATGCACTGCGCCGAGCCCGGTTGCCTGGCCGCGTGCCCGAGTCCGGGGGCGATCATCAAGCACGCCAATGGCATCGTCGATTTCGACCAGGACCATTGCATCGGCTGCGGGTATTGCATCACCGGTTGCCCGTTCGATATCCCGCGAATCTCGCAAAAGGATCACAAGGCCTACAAATGCACATTGTGCTCGGACCGCGTGGCGGTGGGGCTGGAGCCGGCCTGCGTCAAAACCTGCCCGACGGGCGCCATTGTGTTCGGCACCAAGGAAGACATGAAAGATCATGCGGCCGAAAGGATCGTCGACCTCAAGAGTCGTGGCTTCGACAATGCTGGCCTGTATGACCCCGAAGGTGTCGGCGGCACCCACGTCATGTACGTGTTGCACCACGCCGACACACCGAAGTTGTATGCCGGCCTGCCGAGCGCTCCGACCATCAGTCCGCTGGTGGACCTGTGGAAAGGCGTGAGCAAACCCTTGGGATTGCTGGCCATGGGCTTGGCCGTGCTGGCCGGGTTCTTCCACTACGTGCGGGTCGGGCCGCAATTGGTCGAGGAGGACGAACTGCCGACCACTGTTGACCCTGCGGTGCATGAAGTCGATCCGTCGGTACATACCTTTGATCCGCGCGGGGAGGACAGACCATGATCCGCAGACAGATCCTGCGCTACACCTCGAACCAGCGCACCAATCACTGGCTGGTGGCGATTTTCTTCTTGATGGCGGCGCTGTCGGGGCTGGCGTTGTTCCACCCGGCGCTGTTCTGGCTGAGCAACCTGTTTGGCGGCGGCCCGTGGACGCGCATTCTGCACCCGTTCATGGGCGTGGTGATGTTCGTCCTGTTCCTGGGCTTGGTGATTCAATTTTTCCGGGCGAACATTTTTATCACCAACGATCGCTTGTGGCTGCGACGTGTCGGGCGGGTGATCCGCAACGAAGAAGAGGGCGTGCCCGCGATCGGCAAATACAACCCGGGGCAGAAGCTGCTGTTCTGGATCTTGCTGATGTGCATGCTGGTGCTGTTGTTCAGCGGCTTGGTGATCTGGCGCGAGTATTTCAGCGAGTACTTCGGCATCACCAGCATTCGTTGGGCCATGCTGCTGCATGCGTTGGCGGGTTTGATCCTGGTGCTGAGCATCATCGTTCACATCTATGCCGGCATCTGGATCAGGGGGTCGGTCAGCGCCATGACGCATGGCTGGGTCAGCCGCGCCTGGGCGAGGAGACACCATGAACTCTGGTACCGCGAAGTGACCCGCGACGAGCACCCCGACCGGCCGATCAGCAAAAAAGGATAACCCCTTGGCGACGATTCTTGAGCCTGGCGAGATCGAAGCGGCGGCGAGCTCGCCGCCGTTTCTGCACCTGCCACCGAACAATCTGTTCACTTTGCGCGCCTTGCGCCTGGAGCGTCTGGTCGACGGCCATCCGCTGGCCGATTACCTGCGGCTGGTGACCGGCCTGTGCCACGTGCAGCAGGGGCTGCTGGACGACCCGCCCGTCACCGCCATGCCCGATCCCGAACGTAGGCGCGTGTGCCAGCAACACGGCTTACCGCCGTTCGCTGCCGACAGCCTGGTGCGCGAAGACCATTGGCTGCCTTACCTCGAAGCCCTGTTGCAGCGTTACCAGCCACCGCCGCAACCTGCCGTGGAAAAAGCCGTGGCGATGTTGCGCAGCGCCAACGTCGGGCAGCGCAAGGCCTGGGCGATTGCGCTGGTCAGCGGCCAGTTCACCTTGCTGCCCGCCGCCGTGGTGACCAGGGCGTGTGCGCCTTCGCTCAGAGCCTGATCGAGCAGCTTGTCGACAGAATCGAGCCAATCCGGCGAGAAACGATTCTCGTCCTCGCCGAGATCGAGAACGGCGATCTTGTCTTCGAAGCGCAGAGTTGCGGTCATGACGGGCCTTTCCTGTTGCGGGACTGTGGGAGTGGTGGATCCAAACTCAGAACGGCGCGAACCGCCGCATTCAACCGCGCGCGTGCTGCGGCGTCGGGGACTCGCCAACCGTCGGCGCGTGCGGCGGGATGAATGAGTAGCCCGGTAGGCAGGCCGACAACACAGGCCTCGATTGCCTCGACGGCTCTGCCGTCTGTGCGACCCCAGAGCGCGGTCGACAATCGGATGAACAAGTCGACCAGAGACCGGTCGAGTTGTGTGAGTTTCTCGGCGATGTCGGCGGGGACGTCGGTGCCGAGCAGTTCGTCGCGCTGGATCGTCAGCAGCAGCAACGCGGATTGTGGGTAGTCGAGCGCGAAGACAGCCGGAACTTCGGCAGCTGCGACGACGGCGGAAACCGCGGAGGTCGGCGAGGGGTCCACGAGAGCGTCGTCCACTCTCGATTGCTGAAGCGCGAGAAATCGTTGCGCAGCACGCAGCCACGCGCTGCCGACCAATCCACTGCGAGAGCCGAATGCGTGATAGATCGCCCCGTTGGACATACCGGTGGCGTCGGAGACTGCCCGTACCGTGACCGCGCTCGGCCCGGCAGTGGCGGCAAGTTTTTCGGCAGCGTCGAGCAGCGTGTCGAGATCGTGGACGCGTGGCCGAGGCATGAACGCACAGTAACAGAGCGTCTGCTCTGTTACTAGTGTGCGGTCAGATCACCGAATTCGCGCGAAGATCCTCGATCTCCTCCGGGCGCAGGCCGAAGTCGGTGAGTACGCCGTCGGCGTCACCGCCGAGAGTCATGGGTGGCGCATTCCTGACGGGAAGGGTCTTGCCGTCCACCCAGAACGGTCCGCGGACAACGGGAATCGACGTCCCGTCGGCGCTGTGCGTCTGCTCGACCATCTGCAGA
>LNAP01004506.1_pt1 | contig 12835 bp, 16 predicted proteins | sample 602601 | NCBI WGS metagenome assembly LNAP01 (sample SAMN02440304, study PRJNA202911) | soil metagenome | biome: Subtropical and temperate rainforests or woodlands; isolation source: soil samples (1 kg each in a 20% v/v slurry with milli Q water) were... ...
CCCATCCTTCAAAGCCAGTTCTCGAGCGAGCTCCTCTTGACTCGGGGGTGGGGCAGCGCGCACACGCACCTCAAACCGACCCGAGCTAACCACATAAAAACGGTCGCCACGGTCGCCCTGCCGGATCACACGGTCACCTTTCTTCACGGGGATTTCCAGCATCATGTCTATCACCACTTGGCGCTGGGCGGCGTTGAGGTGCTGAAACAAGAAATTCGATTTGATGGCACCTTCAATGAGCTCCACATCCGCAGCGCTCTTGGGCACGATCAGCGCCTTGGTTTCCATCTCCGTCAGCTCGTCTTCGCTCTCGTCCTCGGGCGTCACCTGCACCTCGATCATGTTTTTCCGCTTCTCACGGGACATCACGCGACGTACAGGGCGTTGTTCGCCCAGCTCCAGCGAGACCTGGCGGTGAATACCATCCTGTGGACTGGAAGAGCCCTCGCCCTGAGCGGCCAGCTCGGCAGTGCTCTCTCCTTTGGTGAGCTGCGCGGACCGCCCAGAAGTGTCGGAGGTTGCCACGTCACCCAGGTAGAGTGCAATCATGGTGATGTCGTCGGTGCGCACCTCGTACTGCAGCCACAGGTGGTAAGCCTGCGCCACGATGGCTTTGCACGCCGCGAGGGGATCCTCGTGCAGCGCGACCTCGTCAGCCACCATCTGATTTGTCAGAAATTCAAACACACCATCACTGGCAATAATAATAAACTTGTCATCTGGCTCCAGGTCCCTATGAAAACATTCAAAAAGACAATTGAGTCTCTCACATCAATATTTTTCAACAATAAGTCCTAATAACACTACCTCTCGAGGATCTCTGGCTCTGCATAGACGCCGCAGCCCTCGGCGATGCGGTCGCCAATGGAGCGCGTAAAGGCCGTGCCGGGATAGGCACCTTTGGCACTCCACACGCGCGGAGGGTCACCGCCCTCGTCAATGTCCTCTCCTGCGATGCAATACAAGAAACAACCATTTAAAAATCCATGGGAATGTCTATTTATTAACGTTGACTCGAAAAGGTTTCCACGGGACAAAATAAAAGTGCGTAGGAGAACAGATCTTACCGAGGTTCAGGTCGCCCCAGTTCTCGTGTACGGGCTCGATGCCCTCTATCTGATCCATCGACAGCACTCTCGCGCCTGTCTTTTTGATACGGTCACGTTCGTCCTTGCGGTAAGGAGTTTGGTCGTTGGACAGTGGCTTTGCCACGAGGCGTCCGTCCTTTTTGTTTGAAACACGAAAAGCACAAATATCAGTCCAAATAACACCCAGCAAAACAAATAAGAGAACATTAACACAAACCGCGGCAACACAGGTTGAAAATTTTCTTTGAAAGCTTACCTTGAGGGACACCAAGATGGCTCGGGAGTCGCCAACATTGCTGATGAACATCGTGCGGCCCCGCAGCAACAGACTGATGGACGTGGTGCCCGACAGCGAGTCGTCGAAGTGTCTCTCAGCATGCATCTAACAAATCAGATGATAATAAACAGAAGTAAGGTCATGCTTCTGTTTAACAACAATAAACTATTGGCTGCACAACCGCACACAGGTGGGCATGACAACAATTTCGCTCACGTTTTCATTGACTCGTATGTGTGAATCCATCAGCGCCTTCTTAATATCCGCATTAGTCAATGAGCCGTTGGGCGTGCGCTCCAGTGTATCCAATATTTGGTTTGCGAGCTGGAAAATAAATGTTAAAATTAGTAATTGTGACAGATTATGGATCAAGGAATGTGCAGAGAAAACGGACCTTATCACGCACGTATCTTGCACATTGGTGTCCATCTCGGCCATGTCCGTCATAAACTCCAAAAAATGCTTGCTCAAAGCCACCTGGCTTGCCCAAATGAGGCAAAACGGTGAAAGCATCTTGGTTTTCCTTGTCCATCGCTAAATTGATCAGAAATGAAACAGTATTAGCAGCGATGTGTGCTAAAATATGAGTGGGTATTGTGACCTACCATCTGGATAGTATCCTCGTTGCGATACCCATGCATACCTAATGGAAATACCAGAAATACTGAAGCTTTTGCACTCAGTTGGTGCTTCGATCCTTTGTTGGATCTGTTTGAATGTAAGTGGGTTGTTTTCCAGTACCCCATTCCTGTTCGATGACCCCGAGCATCCCATATTATTGATCAATAGTGGGCACTACAATAAATGATTATGATAGGAACACACCTTGAACATCATTGAACATCAAGGCTTGCCGTTTGTCCTTAGAAGTAGTCGTGATTAATATGCATTGTCAGCATTTGTTTTGGCAAAAATAACGTATACATAAAACGCATTTACCGAGTTAGGAGCAACCGGTCAAAAGTGAGGCAGCCATCAAGAAAGGTGAGTCGCTTTCATTTTTCGGTCCACCGACTCTTCCCATTTTGCCAATATGTTTCCGTATCTGTCCAAGCTATGTGTGCGATTGTCCCAACCTGTTTTGGATTTCCAGACAGCATCGTTTTCTAAATATATTTCCAAGTCGAGAACCAAGCGCCTTCCTCTCACTACCAAAAGGGCTGGCAAGGGTTTCTACAAAGGAAATGGAGCGCGAAAGGAGGGTGTTTTGAACAGCAAAGGTGCGTAGTCTTTGCCATGTACTTACACACATTGTGTGTGATATTTTACTGATACTTATAAATGCTTCCATTTGCAGGCAAGTTCCGGAAAATTAGAGAGATGTGCACCGAACTGATTGTTCCCGATTTAAGCAACTTCACACTTAAGCCTTATATTGCAGTTGGCGCAAAGCGTAATGTTAGGGATATCAACGTTGTTGTAAACGTCTAATTAATTAAAAACTAAGTCCTGATTTCTGTCGAAGTAACTTCGCATTCCGGTACATCGCTTCACACATACACAAATTTACTCGGAAGAGAATACAACAAATAGCATAGATCATTCTTCATTAATCTTACTTCGACGTAACGGGAACTAGTGTGTCTAATATGCTCGTCAACGCAATACGCATTGTGTACCCACTCTGGTCTTGAAACCCCGCAGTCACCACAATATCAGCATGCTCCAAGTAAATATGGGTAGGGAACAGGCAATAGTCGATCCGTGCATTCTTCATTGGCGACCACGCGCCTGTATAGAAGTGCCAGGGCATAATAGGCATTGCGGAAATGCTCAGCAGACGAAACGGTGCATGCGCCGAAAAGGTGTACGCACCCATGAAATAAGTGTTCATGGACCCCCCAGGCACCAAGCCTTTCGAGTGGAAAAAGGACAAATACGCATTCCGACTTGGCAATAGGATAGAGTTCGTGCCCCCTCGAATCAACCCATAGGGCCAATCTATATTGGCTGCGGCGTCCATGGAAATGACGTCTGCATACATCTCACCATCGCCATGCACCGTGGGCTTGACCACAAGAAGAGGGTTGACCTGCTGTACAATGTACACCTCGTCTGTCCCATTCACTCGGTGCACAAAGGGCGTCCAGTTCTTGTGTCGAATGTTGGATTGCTCCACTGGGATAATTGTCTTGAAAGCCTTCACTACTTCCACCTGGTGGGTGACGTGGTTGAGGGCCACCTCCATCATGCCAATACGAGTGACTGGAACGAAGGGATTCACAAAATAAACTTGAAAACGGTCGTGACCCAGCATAACAACTCTCGGATCTTCTCCCAATACAGCATCGGTCAACTGCTCCACCTCGGTGGTAACAATGCCAAGATATTTATCTGCGGACCGGAACGAATGTCTGGATGTGTTGAACCATCGAAACTCGAGTAAACCTTGCCTTGTGGTTTTGGAATTTGCTCTCCCATTGTTGGAACCGGTTACCAATAACGAACGCCCTTGAAACTTAAACACAGACGGGTTTGTGTATTCTCCAATGTGCTCGATTTCCCTTACAATATCACCCATCACCGCGAGACTTTTCAAGATCGCCACCCTAGTCATTTCGTCGGCAGATCCGTCGTTGGCTTTAATTAGCGCAATAGGTGGGCCGTGTCTCATGTTTTTCAATTCTTCTTCTGATAATGTCTTCAGTGAATCGGGTTTAAATCCAAAAGAGGATATAGTATCTTCGTCAAGAATGTGCTTGGCCACGCCATGTAGCACCAAGTAAGCTGTTTTATTGGACGAAAGGCGCAGTATCGAAACATTCCCTTTAACAAAGGTTATGAATGCGATCAATACTAAAGTAAGCGTGATCTTCATCTCCTCCTCGTTGTTTTATGTGCAGTCTTTCTGCAGACAGCAAAGGTCTTGGTCTTGTGATGCGTCACAAAATAGTCCCTGTGTCTGCTGTAAATAAGGTTGTACTATCAAAGAAAATCTGCAAAAGAAACGAATGATAAGCATACGATAACTTTCGTCATCGTTTCAGATGCGTGTGGCGAGTTTCCAGTTTTACTGCAGAAGTTTGTGAAAATGGCTTCCTATGCATTCGCTTTAGTTGCTCTGTGCCTTACACTGTCTCCTGTCTCGCTTTTAGCAACTCTTCCATACAAAGTTCTTCGCCTGAATGAAGACAACAATAGTACAGCCTTTCTAGTTATAGGCAAGGTCGCCAAAGCTGTTCCTGATGATGCTACCATCGTTTCTCTGGGTTATGATCCACAGTCTCTAGAACCTATATCCCTTACAGACCTTAATAAATTGAAGGCGGGTGAGAAATTGGCTTCCCTAAAATACAATAATCAGTCTCCCGATGAACTCACTCGCATTGAGATCGCAAAGTCTTATGCTTTGCAGGGAAACTTAATACACGACGTATTGGATGTGGGGAACTATATCAATCCCACTATTGTGAAGTTTCAAGGACGTTTATTACTGGCGGCATGTCTATCGGTTGGGTTCTCTGGGGCAAAGATGAAGCCCTCTAACGGCAACATTGAGTTTCGTTGGTTCAACCACACCGACTATCCATTCAGCACCACTGGTCCGTATCTGGGCATAGAGAATGAAATTGAAAGCTTGCCTACCGCGATGGTAGGCCAGGACCCGCGCATTATTGTGATGGATGATCCGAACAAGTTTCAAGTTTACTTCACGAAGCAGCTGGGGGTTAAATATATCCGGATGGGTATGGCAAAGGTTGCCCTCAACACTACCACAAACCAAATCGACATTGAACACTACTACCATGCAATTACACCCACATTGGGCGTGAATCTGCACCAGAAGAACTGGTCGCCGTTCTTGTTCCGCAATGAGGTGCTGCTCATTCAGACCATTCAGCCTTTTCTCGTCGTGAAAACGGCCGTACAAGACGGAGAGATGGTGGCCTTTCACGAGTCCACCACGGAAATGGCAGATTACTACTGGCCATATGGGGCCGTGCGCGGCGGCACCAATGCAGTGTTTCTGCCTGACAAGGGGGTGTATTTGGCGTTTTTGCACAGCGCGGGTAACATTCCGGGGTTGTTTATGAAGACGTACGTGATGGGCGCGTATACCTTCTCTGCCGAGCCACCTTTTCGGGTATTGTCGATGTCTCCGTATCCGATCATGCCTCATAGGTTTTACGACGGGCCCTGGCACCCGATTAAGAACCGCCAAATTGATTATTGTATCTTCCCTATGAGCTTAATGGTTGAGAAGGATGACGTGATGCTGTCCTTTGGCTACCAAGATCAAAGAGGATATTTGGCTAAAATCAAGCTGCAAAAACTGTTGGACACGTTGGTGCCAGTCACGACCAAGCCGAAAGAGAAGAAGGTCCATGAAAGTTCACACTAATTATTTATCGCTGTGTTTGGTTTTTTTTTTGTAAAAACGGTGTAAATAGAGTAGTTCTTACAAAGAAATAAGGTTTTTCGTTGAAATGTAGCGCGGTCCTGCAGAAACGAGACTTAAAAATGACAGAATCAAACTTTACTTAGTGCAGATTGCGAACCGGAAAATATACGGTTAAAAATTGACTTTGATCACCAAGAAACACCAGAAACCTGTACTGGATTGTCTCTCCTATGCTAAACCTCTCACTTCTCCTTCTATCTTGCGCAAAATATCTTAAAAATCGAGCTCTTCCAGCATTTCTAAGAGAGAATCGTTAACGGCGTCCATTTCCCTCTTTCCTCTCTCAAGAATTTGACGTCTTCGCGCCATCGTAAGCGGGGCCTCAGGTAAATCGTTCCCACTCTTCTCCAGATAGGAATTTAGCTGATACTTTTCTTGATCCCCATATGAACCTGTGGTTTTGGAAGATAATTTTGCATCCGGGGTGACGTAATCTGCGCGCCTCATGTCGATCTTTGTCAGACCGAGGACATTATTGTCATCAAATCGAATTTTGTACAGAAGTGCCTGCGAAAGAGTCAGTACAACGCCAATATCTTCACAGTTTCCTGCTAAAATTTGCTTGTTAACATTCTCCGCTGACAGCTTTGGATCTTCTTCCGTTAAACGAATCGAACTGAACTGAAACATTATTGTGTATTTAATCAGCAGATACTCGTGCCAAAAAGGGAAATGTATTCGGTCAGGGAGTCTGGATTGATGAAATGCGCCAACCTCAATCCGTAAAGATTGCATTATAATAACAAATATTATACAAAAAGAGTTCACAATGCACACTGTTCTTGTAATGTGCGTATATTGTGTTGATAGTAAATATGATAGATGTTATGAAATCAACAATAAACAGACCCAGCTGTGACTGTGCCTGCCGATGACCTTTTAAAACTGCGAGTTTCATACCGAAAGTACCGAGGGAAGCCCCGCTAAGCCTTTCGCATACACTTCTCTTGTTTATCTCCGTTAACCAGCGAGGTCAAAGATGCAAACGAAACAAACTGAATTCGTGGAGCACAAGCACTTTGTGAACAATGATCGAGAGAAGTTTTCTAAGTCAGGTGCCTACATGCAATATGTGTTGCTTTTTATCTATACTGTCGTGCTAAGTATTCATGGTTTAATATATCGTAATAGAATTGTCGCTTGTCGATGAACCTGACAAGTTTGCCACTTTCGAAAAGTGGCTCATTCAAAATGGAACAAATTTGCCCAAGCTAGAGCTGAAGGTCAGTCTTATTATCAATGCGTTCATACAATTCGTTGTGTAACTTGTGTTCTGTAACTGTTTTGTTGGGTAGGATTATGGCGACGAAGTGAGAGGATGTCACACTAAGGAGGACATTCACGACGAGGAGGTGATTATTGAGGTACCGTTAAAGTGCCTCATTACGGTTGAAATGGGCAAGGAAACCGAGGTATGTTCAGCACCACTGTACTTTGCTTACTTTTCGACAAGGCTGCCATGCATTATTTCACCATATGTACTTCTCTTTGTACCAGATTGGTCGGGCAATTCTAAAGTCGCGCATTGACCTGGACGCACCGAAGCATATATTCTTAATGGTTTTCATGCTCGTGGACCGAAAGGACCCCCACTCTTTCTTTAAACCCTATTACGACATTCTTCCGGAGACATTGAACAACATGCCTATCTTCTGGACAGCCGAAGAGTTGAAATACCTCGAAGGAAGTTACTTGTTAGAGCAGATCGACGAACGAAACATCGCCATCGAGGCTGACTATTTGGCAATCTGCAACGTGGTTCACGAGTTCCGTGACCTCTGCACCTTGCAAGAGTTCAAATGGGCCCGCATGTGCGTGTGCAGCCGCAACTTTGGCCTGTCCATCAACGGCCTGCAGACGGCGGCGATGGTGCCTTATGCAGACATGCTGAACCACTACCGACCCCGGGAGACAAAATGGCAATTTGACGAGGACTTGCAGGGCTTCACCGTGGTGTCTCTGCAAACCATCCGGGCAGGCGCGCAGGTGTACGACAGTTATGGCCGCAAGTGCAACCATCGGTTCTTGCTCAATTATGGGTTCAGCGTGGAGAATAACATCGAGACAGACGGGTTCTGTCCTAACGAGGTTAGTGCTCACTTCACGAGTGCTGCAATAATTTGACTTCTTTTTTTAAATTCATTTTCTTCAAATGCTGCTGTCTTCAGGTTCCTATATTTGTGGAAATGAAGAAAACAGACCCTTTGTATGATGTGAAAAGTACCTTTTATCGGCGCGACCTGAGCACTCCATACAGGTACCGCACTATTATACTGCTATTTATATCTATCTTTCTTATTATAAGGAATGTACGCCCTTTTAATATTTCCATTAGACGGATAAGAGTGTGTGTGAGCGATAATGAGAATACCAGACTGTTACTGGCCTTCCTTAGAGTGGTCGAGGCAGACAGGTACGTTGAAATTACGTGTTTTATCTTTCATTTTTTAGTCTTGTGCAACATCGTAGTTTTTATTAGTTGCCGTAGATGCAGCCAATGCATAATCGCTTCTACTTTATTTGATGCATACTGACCTTCCACTCTTACAACTGTACAGAGACGATTTCGACATTTTGGTCTCCACAAGCGGCAACTCTCTGTACCGTTCTCTGCGCGACGCCCAGCAAGCCATCTCCATCCGCAACGAGACCCGTGTGATGGCCGCCCTGCTACACACCTTGCAGGTATTGCTTGGCGCCTACCCTACCTCCCTCGAGCAGGACACGCGCCGATTAGAGAGTAACGAGTTTGCGCCTTTTAGCAACCAACGCCACGCGGTGATTCAGATTCGCGGCGAGAAGGAAGTCTTGCATTTCTATGTGGACTTTGCGCAGACCTGTTTGTCGTTGTTGAAATGCGCCGATGTGGATCACTTCGAGGCGGCGCTAGAGAAAGTACGCAGAGAGAAACATCCAGTGATCTTTGTGCATGCGAAGATGACGTTAGGTAGATTGTTCCTCGACGAGGCGCGCAGAAATGATTCGCGTCGGAGACAGCTGGACCTCACCAAGCCCACCGTCGTGTAACCGTAAAATACATAGTAAATGGGAGATGATACGACGTAGTGCCTTGTTTCTCGTACTTATAAGACCGTCACCGGTTTTGCGCGTGTCATTTTAGTCAAGTTTTTTTTGTATTTGATAATTTGGCATCAGCTGCTTTTGCTGGTACGACGTAATATCGTTTTGACGCGGAGTATGAATAACTAGAGGCTGGCTAAAAATTCTTTGTTGTTACCTGTTACAAGAGCGCACATATACATGGAACATAAGCCTAATAAGCATATAACCAATATATGCACAAAACAAAAACATAACAGGTGCCAACGTAAGAATTATCACTTTCATCAAACTATTTATCTCGACATACCACAAAAACAACAGATAATAGTAAAAGATGAATTTTTACATACAGGGGTGAAGAATAAACAGGTGAATTATAGCTCACTGGGTTGCATCAAGTCTAACATTTTTCTCAGCAAAAAGAATTAGTCGCAATAATGAGGTTAACTCCGTTAATTTTAGAAGATCAACAGAGGCTCCCCCACTTCGACAATCTCGGCAACCGTGCACTTCAAATCAAACACCTTGGACAGCACAATTTTAAACATTTTCTGCACATTGATGCTGTGCGAGGCGGACGAGAACACCAATGGCGCTTTCATGGCTTTGGCGTACTTTCGTGCCAGTTTGTCAATTTCATCAATTTCTTCCGGTGGAAGAGTGGTGAAAATGTCGAACTTTGTGCCCACGAGAAAGGCTTGAGCAGTCTGCGGTGATTGAGAAAATATCGGGAAAGTTAGCAAAATACACTCACATATAATTATCGAGGGTAATATCTTACTCTATTTAAGCCTCTGGCCTGGCGGTACCACTCTTTGACACTAAGAAGTGTGGATTTTCTGGACAGGTCGAACATGAAAAAGATCGCCACAGCGTCATTACAGACGAGTGGGAGCATACTCAAGAACTCGCGCTGTCCTCCTAGATCCCATATACTAAATGTGATTTCAGTGTTTCTTAACACAATGGTCTTCTCCAAAAAGTTAACTCCTGGAAAGAAGAAATGCCACAGTTGGTAAGGAGATATTTTTTGACATCGAAGTCGTGCATGATATCTTACCCAGTGTTTGAATATAATCTTCATCGAACTTGTTTTCCACATACTTCACCATCAATGTCGTTTTTCCAACCTGGTTTGATGAGAAGATTGGCAGCGTAGGTAAGCATTAAATTTATCGAGAAAGTATAGTTCCGTGAAATCACCTGTGCATCGCCAACCAAGCCTATTTTAACGACCACGTCATTGCGAGCTTCTCCCTGCTCTTCAGAGTTTTCACTTTCGGGCTTTTGGAGCGATTCGTCGGCCATTTTGTAGAGGCAAGAGTCAAAAATTCTGTCAGGCAGTTGGAATCTGAACAGTTGGGTTGATACCGCCTTTATGTTTCCGAGCATGCCGCTTTCTTCTCGAATCCTCGACGCGCCATGAAACTTTCTTCTTTTCGCGGGCGATTGTTAACAGCCCAGTCTTTCAACTCGAGATTTGAGACATGTTTGGAGGGTTCTTTAATGGTCTGTTTCACAATATCGACAATGTATTCACATCACCACACCACCACGCTCCGCCGCCCCCCTCAAACTACAAGACTCCACCTGCGAGTAAGCGGGTATTAGCTTCCCTTCCCCAAGTCAAAGTTACTGCTGACGACATTCTCGAAGCAACGAATAAAGAATGTTTGATATGTTTGGAGGAGCAAAAGATTGGTTCCTGGGCGTGCAAGCTTCAGTGCGGGCATCTGTTTCACAAGAACTGCGTTGCCGAGTGGTTGGAGAAACACTGCACATGCCCAGTGTGTCGCTTCGAGCTGGAAACAGACGATACAGCGTATGAAAGTGAGCGAAAGAAGCGTATGAAGAAACGGAAGCTAAGATTACGCATGGACGAGATAAACAACAAAAGCATTGCTCAACTGCGAGAAATATCCCAGAACCTGAACATAGATATCAGCGGATGTATTGACAAGACAGAGATAGTTGACAAGTTGGTGAAATCAGGCGGAATTGAAATAACCGAGGGTATGCCGCCGATAGAGATGACAGAAGAAGAATTCAACAGCAAGACAGTTTCTCAGTTAAGATATCTTCTACTTTCTTTCGGAATATCCGACAGAGATGCCATCGAGAAATCAGAACTGCGCTCGAAGCTATTGGCATCTGGTCGAATCGTGTTTAAGCCGGTTACAAAGTGTGATGGGACCGCCGAGGTAGTGAGCAGTGGCTCCAGTGGTAATGTTGCGAGTGGTTCAAGTAGTTATGGCGATATTCCAAGTAGCTCCGGTGTGAAGGCTTCGGCTGTATCTGAAGACCCAGTGTCCTCTTATGATGAAGTTAAAAATATCAGTAAAACCGAAGAAATGGGTATGGAAGATATGTCAGAAGGTTTGCAGCCATTCTCTACCCGAGGCCTGGCTGGGAGCAGTCGCAGTAGTGCCGGTGCCAGTGCTGGTGCCAGTCCCTCGCCAACAGGAGACGAACCATATCTTGTCCTACTCTCCGACCTGCGTACATTCTCCTTGGCGGAGTTACAGGAACTGTGTGTGCGATACAGTGTGTCCACAGTGGGCTGCCTGGAGAAGGCCGAGCTGGTCGAAAGACTCCTGGATTCGGGCCACATTCGTCTGCTCGATGTCCAGGAACAGCTGGCGGCCGTAGCAGACAACAGCATCAACAGCAGCGATGATGGTAGCGATAGCAACAATAGCAACAAGGATAGCAAGAAAAGTACACCTGGTGAGAGTAGCCGCACGTCCATTGAAGATTCTCAAATGTCTTTTCCTCCTTTTGGGAATCCCATCGTGATGGAGGATACTGGTATTCATACAAATAACAGTAACAACCAACAATGCACAAATGAAGCAAACAGCGCTCACATGGATGTTGTCCATGAAGCAGAGGAGAGCACTACATCTGAATATCCCAGTACAAACAATAACAACAAAGTGTTTACGGGACGTATCAATGCCTACGACGAACCCTCACCATACTCAAACAGCAGCAACAGTGATATTTGCTCAAACACACAGAATGTGCATGGCCAATCACAAGATACGCGTCTAACCTTAAGCATGTCGCTGCTGGCGGAGATGTCGATTCGCGAAGTAAGGAGCATCATGGATGCGTACAATATTAGTTCCGCTGGGTGTTTAGAGAAAACCGACATGATTGCTCGTATGCAGCAATGTAGTTCTATTCGTATTGTAAATTAATGTTGTAAATAAATTTGTTTATGTGCCATTCGTTTACCAGTTGATAGATGGCGCGAATTATTTAAATTGTCGCTTTGTAGAAAGCAATTGTGACATTTTACGCCTTTTCTTGTGACACTCTCTCTTGGGTTCTGACAACTGTTCTGAACTGTGGTCAAAGCGCTTTGCACACAATTATTGAACATCATTGCAATATCTGCCATGTCCTCTACCGGCTTTGTGCAAGTGAACGTTGGGGGTATTCCGTACTCTATCGCCTTGAGTGATATTGAGAAATTTCCAGGTAGTTTCTTTGCATGCATGATCAAGAAAGAGTGGTCGAATGATTCCGTTGATGCGATCAGTATTCAAAGAGACGGCGCATTGTTCAAGTTTGTGTTCGCATACCTAGTGAATGGCCACTTACCGAGGGATAAATTTGGTCTCATTGACCTTGATGACGCCACGTTGGATGGGTTGAAAGAAGAAGCGGACTTCTACGGTCTGGAAGGCTTGTCCAAGGAGTGCAACACTCAGCGCCAAAGAGGATTCGATCTCGACCTTCACTCATATGCGACAATTCGAAAGTACATTGCAAATTATCCCAGAAACAGAGGTAACTTGCAAGTCGACCTGACTTCCCATTTGGTGCAAGCTCTGAAGCGCCTTTCGTCTGACTTTTGCGTACGTGGTAGCATCAACGCTTACACTCGTCACAATAATTTGCATGGGACCAGTACAATCAGAACGCTTAATCTCGATGAGTTGATTGCTGTTGCCACACAATCTCCCTTTGGTCGTGGGACCGAGACCGTTGTAGACA
>LNAP01004507.1_pt1 | contig 12834 bp, 14 predicted proteins | sample 602601 | NCBI WGS metagenome assembly LNAP01 (sample SAMN02440304, study PRJNA202911) | soil metagenome | biome: Subtropical and temperate rainforests or woodlands; isolation source: soil samples (1 kg each in a 20% v/v slurry with milli Q water) were... ...
ACTGGACGGTAAGTACACGCTGTTCACGTTATTGTTTCTCTTTTTTATTGTGTCAATTTGTTGTTTATGATCATACTTCGTTTTTTCTTTTAGGGCACTGCTTGGACTGGTAAGGGTTACTTTCCCTCTTTCCCCGCCACTTCCCCCTACGTCACTGCGGTGGGAGCCACCATGGGCCCTGAGTCGGGTGGTGCAGAGATCGCCTGCCAGTCCCAGCTGGGCGGCGTCATCACCACTGGTAAGCGGTTGTTGTCTTTTGTGATTCTGTTCATGCTGTAGACTTCAATCGTTGTTTCTAATCCTATCCTTTCTGTCTTTCTTTCTGGTTGCAGGTGGTGGTTTCAGTACGTACAATCCCACACCCACCTGGCAGGCCGCCGCCGTCAGCGCCTTCTTGCAGAAGAACAAGGCCCAATCTGGTTACAATCCTTATGGCCGCGGTTATCCCGATGTCTCCATGATTGGGGTGTACTACCAGGTGGTGGTGCAGGGCGCCATGGCCAGCCTGTTCGGCACCTCCGCCTCCTCCCCGGTCTTCGCCGCGATGATCGGATTGGTAAACTCGGCTCGCGCCAAGCAGGGCAGAGGGCCGATCGGCTTCATCAATCCCACACTGTATGCGTTTGGCCCCAAGAGTGACTACTACAACGACGTCACTTCGGGCAACAACAAGTGCATCGCGAATGGCGACACCTCCGAGGTAGTTTGCTGCACCAGCGGCTTCAGCTGCATTTCCGGCTGGGACCCCGTCACTGGCTACGGCAGCATGAACTACATCAACCTGTTGAACATGTTTAACGGTGACCCTCCGGTGCCCACTAACCGCAACAACGGTGGCGGTGGCTCCTCTGACAAGCTCTCCGATGGCGCCATTGCGGGCATTGTGATTGGAGCCCTGGCTGGAGTGGCCATCATCGGCGCGTTGATTTACTTCTTTGCTTGCGGCTCCAAGACCGCGCTTGCTGCCAATGCTGTTTAAGACGGCGATTGATGACCTTTGTGTTTGAAGAAAGTCGGTGCCCAGATTTTACTGTTGGGCCGCAATTGACTAGTAAAATAGACTTGTATTGCGTTGGATTGTCGTAGCGTTAATACAAATCAGAAGAATTTGTTGGAATCTAAAGCAAAGTCGATTCCCATTATTTTAGAATGAAGTCGCCCTGATTTAGCAACGATTTTGTATACAATTTTAGATGGTCGGACTACAGAACAAAATTAACTCCTAAATCGGATTCTCTAAAAAGATCTCGTGGTGACTCTACGCATCGGGCCGTTTGGCAGGGGAGCAAATGCGGACGGAAATGACCCTAAAAATCCCACCCTCGAAATAGGACCCAGACGGGTTTTTTCCACGTTGAAGGCAGGGGAGGGACGACACGACGGCGACTTCTTGACTTCGTTCATTCGCCAAGTGATTCTTCGTCGTAATCGTTGACTAAATTCGCCAAGTATTAGTCTTGTCATGGCAACTGCTGCGTGGATTATCGAACGTGTTAACATTGGCTCTTTTGTCACCTATTCTGCCCCTTCGGTGGCAGATCCATCGGCTATGAAGTTTGGAGTCGTGACCGCAATGCACCGAACCTGCTGGGTTGTGGAGACTCTTGTGCCTATGAACATGGGCGTAGATCTGGAAAGACCATTGGAAGTGCAATTGGTTCCTTATTTGCAGTTGCATGTTGGAAATTTTGAGCGTGTTTACTTCGAACTTGTCACAAGTGCGTTGATCTTGGTAGCTCCCGAGGCCTACTTCTTCGACCATTCTATTGTTTTTCGAGCTGGTATGGAGGGTATTTATATCCTGCGATGTCAGGTGGTGAAAATTAGAAGTCAACTGATTATTCAGGAAGTCCCGTTGGAACGGTTTGCAGCTGCCCTGAGTCAACAATTTACTGGGCCAATGCAAGCCATGAGACGTCTGCAATCTGTCGCACTTGAAATCGCTCATTTTCCTTTACGATGCTACCTATTTCGCAACGAACTTGTATCTTTGATTCAGGCGGAATTGAGGTTGTCTCGTGGTAGAAGAAACTCCGTATATTTTAGGATGACTGTTGGTGCTGATATGGCAGGCTTTTTCTTAGATTACTTGCATCTGCGGGGAGTTCCGCTGGAGATAGAGAATGGTCAAAGCATCACTGCTACGGTGGTTGGTACGAACACAATTCGTCGCTTGTATGCGCCAGCGCGCTTGCTGTGTGCTAGTATAAGCGACATTGGGGTTTTAGTTGGATTACTTGGTGAGTTGCCATATTCTTGTCTTTAATTTGATGCTTTCATTTCTTTCAATATGCGTGAATGTGTCAGTGGTCAGTGCAATTCTTATCTATTCTATTATCTTTTCTTATTTCATTTTTGCAAACAGGACACGGCTATGCTTCCTATCCACTCACCCCACCGCACTTTAGTGTTGGTAATGTGTCTGGATTCGGCTCGGTACAAGTCATCAACAATCAAGCGCGTGCTATAGTAGTGAAATATAATGCTAGTTCTGGCTTGTTCACGGTTCGATTAAAAGTACATGTTGTTAATGCGGCTTAAGTTTGTTTAAGGAGAACCAGAGTTTTAGATTTCTTTTTTCTTTTCATTTTGCATGACAATAATTTTACTGTAAACAGTCTGTCACAACGATATAAACTATGGTAGCACACAACAACGCACTCACTGTGACGCAAACATAAACAAAAATAGGCACACAAATTCTCTTGCACGATATTCTTTACACGTTGTTGATTCTCTTTACACGATAGCATTGATTGCGTTAGCATATGGTTGCTCTCAATAAGTTGTGCGTTTTCTTGAGTAAGCGAGAGTATCTTGGCTTTGTATCGGCGCTCACGATCAGCCGCGTTTCGAGCTTTCTTCTGTACTTCAGATCGTGCATAGACATTCTTCCTTTCCGTTCTCAAGGACTTGATTTCCTTACGTTGCAAGCCACGAATCGGCATGATGGTACATGCAGTCTGTAATTTAGATTCTATACTACTGCAGATGGAGCGTCTACATCCAAAGAGATCCAGTTCAATTGAACTCAGCAGCCGCAGAAGTGCTGGACTTCAATCTAGCAACGATGACTCACAAAGTGTTATCGACCAGTGGGATATTTGGTTTTTTGGACGGTTTTGGCTGGGTTAAATTCACATTTCCGTCCGCATTTGCCCCACTCAAAATCGTTGGGAACGGCCCGATGCGTAACAAATTTTGTGAGTCTGTTATACGGTGTATGGAGATTAACCAACTCACAATGACTATTTTCTTGGTAATAAGTTGTATTTTGTTGGCGGTATCCGCCTCAGTGGCAGATAAATTTCATTTGATGCAGAAGAGCGTGCCTCGCAAGACTTTCGTCAAAAATGCAAACTCGGCTGCAGATGCTGTCCATGAGCTGGTTTTTGCAATCAAGCAAAGAAACCTGAAAGAGTTAGATAGTCTTCTAACGGAGAGAAGCACTCCTGGTAACCCTCTGTACCAGCAGTGGTTGACGTTTGCTCAGATCGGGGAGATGACCAGCAACGTTGCTGGCGCCGAGGCCGTAAAGGAATGGCTGGCTCAGAATAATATTGAAGTCACTTGGGAGTCCTCTCGTTCGGATTACCTCAAGGCCACCGCCAAGATCTCCCAGTGGGAGCATATGCTGAACACGAAGTTCTTTGAGTTTGAGGACACGTCTAGAAAGTCGATGCGAGTTGAGAATCGCATGATGCATCGCGCTGAACAGTACTTCCTCCCTTCTCACATGAAAGAACACCTGCATGCTGTGTTTAACACTGTCCAGGTTCCTCCGGTGTTCAAGCCACACTACGCCAAGGCCGTGCAGGGGCAGCAGCCTGGCTTTAAGACCGAGCTCAACGTGAGACCTGCCGACCACCAGGGCAAGAAACTGTCCTACGAGCTCGACGGATACGTCACCGTGGGCTTTCTGAACGACTTTTACCAGATTTCTACCAACGCGGGCGATCCCACGATGTCCCAGTCAGTGTTCGAGACCGCTGATGAGTCGTACTCGCCTTCGGATCTGACTCAGTTCCAGACCACATATGACCTACCCATCCAGCCTGCCTTGCACCCGTTTGGTTTCAACACCTCTGAGTGCAACTACGGCAATGTCAGTACGGGGTTTGACTGCTACGAGGGCAATTTGGATGTCCAGTACATCATGGGTGTGGCCCAGCAAACCGCTACGATTTACTGGTATGTCACCGACAATTCCACCACGGACCCTTTTGTGGGCTGGTTGGTGGATGTGGCGAACACCACCAACCCTCCCTTGGTGAACTCAATGTCTTGGGGCTCCATCGAGCAAGTGAGTTTCTCCAATTTGTTATTGTGTGTTGCCGTTGGAATAATTTCCGTCTGCAATATTGCGCACAATTTTATTTATCTTTTCATTTATCACCTATTTTTTTCTCGCACATTTTTTCGAACTATAGTCCAATGACCCCGACGTGATGGACGCTTTCAACACCGAAGCCATGAAGCTGAGTGCCATGGGCGTGACCATCACAGTCTCTTCTGGTGACGATGGGGTGGCGTCTGAAGCAGTTCTGTGCAACGAACCTTCGGGCAGTGATGACTACGGTGCCTGGACGGTAAGTCTTGCTTTTTTAGAAGGACATGTGTGTGCGCTTTAGTACATCGTCCAGAAACGTTTCCGTATTTTAATTTACTTTCTTCTTTTCTTGTCGCGCTCTGCAGGGCACTCCCTGGACTGGCAAGGGTTACTTTCCCTCTTTCCCTGCTACTTCCCCGTATGTGACCGCAGTCGGTGCTACGATGGGACCGGAGTCAGGAAACCCGGAGATTGCTTGCCAGTCCCAGCTGGGCGGCGTCATCACCACTGGTGAGTCGCAGTGATGTTGTTATATTGTTTCCGTTTTGTGACGTTGTCGCTCATCTTTCTGGTTGCAGGTGGTGGTTTCAGTACGTACTATCCCACGCCTTCCTGGCAGGTGGACACCGTGAATACCTACTTTCGCAACCTCAGCACCGCCCAGACCCCTTCCGCTGGTTTCAACCCCAACGGTCGCGGTTATCCCGATGTATCCATGATTGGTGTGTGGTACCAAATCGTCAATCAGGGTTCGCTGACCAGCCTGTTTGGTACCTCCGCCTCCTCCCCGGTCTTCGCTGCCTTGTTGACCCTCACAAACACTGCGCGGGCCAAGCTGGGCAAGGGGTCGGTGGGCTTCATCAACCCCACGCTGTACGCCAAGGGCACTGACAGTGGGCTGTTCAATGACGTCACTTCGGGAGAGAACAACTGCATTGCGTTTAGCGACATTGAGCACGCGTCTCATGCACACTGCTGCGAGAGTGGCTTTTACGCCACGGCAGGCTGGGATCCCACCACGGGTTTTGGCAGCATGAACTATCCCAACGTGCTGGCGATGTTCGACGCGTTGCATGGCGACCCCTCGGCGGAGCCCACCGCCCAGCCGACGAGTCCGACCGTCGCACCGTCTGTGATGCCCAGCGCTGGGCCGAGTGCGGTGCTCACGCAGTCGCCATCGGTTAGCCCCAGTGCCATGCCGTCAGTGAATCCCAGTGTGGTCTCCTCCGTGAACCCAAGTGTGATGCCTTCCGTGAACCCCAGTGCCATGCCCTCGGTGAACCCCAGTCTTATGCCCAGTGTTGCTCCTTTTGCTGCTCCCACCATCAAGCCCACTGCAGTTCCTTCTTTACTCGTGGGAACCGCTCGGCCCTCTGCGCAGCCCAGTGCGCCGCCCTCGCCCATTGTGACGTTCTCTTCGAACATCACCTTGGCTGGTCTGACCACTCCTGATCTTGACGGTCCCAGTCGTGATGCGGTTATCCAAACCACCGCCCAGGAGATGAACGTGGATCCAATAACTGTGTCGTACGTCGGCACCATTGTACTCTCTAGCTCGCCGCGGTTGGCACCGGTGGCCTCGCAATTGCATTTGCGCCAGAACGTGCTCGCTACGACGTACTCTGTGATCGCCATCACCCGTACGCAGATTGCACTGTCCGCCACGCAATACTCCTCCACCGATGCGTTGTACTCTGGATTGACGTCGTTACTCGCCAATTCCGTCACCAGTGGCGCCTATACCACTGCGTTGGATCAGAACGCCCAAGCACTAGGTGCGACGAGCCTTGCCACCGCGAGCGCTACCTCGGCCACCTCCTCAGCGCCTACCGTAGTGAACGCTGCCTCTGGCGGTAATAACAACTCCGCCCTCGATGCTGGCGCCATTGCGGGCATCGTGCTGGGCTCCATTGGCTTTGTGCTCATTTTGGGCTTCTTTTATTACCACATGGAACAGCACAAGCGTCGCCAGGCGCAAGAGGACATTAGGGCCAGCACGCTGGAGTTTTCGAGCAGTAACCCCATGGGTGCCACGGGCAAGGAGAATTTGTAAAATGCTTTTGGTGAAGTTAGTTTGAAATTATGGGTGGTGATGTTTAAGTAGGCTGTACTCCTACACACGTTAAAATATGGCTTTGCAATGCCTTAAAAGTGGTTTTATGCTTTAAATATTTCCGCTGTGTCTCATTAATTTAATGGTTTAAAAAAGACAAGAATATTTAAAATGCTTTACTTTGTTATTTACAAACCTACGGTACCGACCAATGTCCCGCATTTTCACACAAAACTTCTTTACAACAACTGATCAGGCAAATTATCACTATTGCTTGACAATGCAGCATCAGAATAAACACTATTGTCGGCTTCAACAGCACGTCTGTTCGCTAATATGGTTTTATAGCATATCTTCACACAGACAGTTGCCATCCACACAAGAAGCAAAAACACAGCACAGCTTACTACTATTGCAGCTATCGCACCACCAGAGAGTTCACTAATAGTACCACTACGACTAGGTACAAACATATCTCGTAGTGCAAGATATCCTATACTGCCCCAGCCTGTGACTGGATCCCATCCCTTCGAGGCGTAAAACCCACTGGTACAACAAGTTAACGTAGTAGTGCTAGTACCATAGGTAAGTGCCATACACTTGTTGTTGCCACTAGTAACATCGTTGAAGTAACCAAGTAGACTATATCGACTTATGAATTGTCGTGTAGTATGGTAGAAGCTGTTGTACCAATTGTTGTTCCGTTGATTACCATACTGATATAGTGTCGGGTTCAGAAACCCCACACTAGTCTGGTTGTTCCTAGCCCTTTCTACGTTTAACAAGCTCACCATAGCTGCGAACACTGCCGAGGCGGCCTCTGTACCATATTGAATGACTTCTTCTCCGTGTACCATCGTCGTATAAGACGTGCCCAATAACGATACATCGGGATAACCGCGACCGTTGGGGTTGAAACCAAAGGAAGGGGTCTGGGCGGTGCTGAGGTTGCGAAAATAGGCACTCACAGTGTCCACCTGCCAGGAAGGCGTGGGATTGTACGTACTGAAACCGCCACCTGTGCAGTTTGATGCATGAAAAAATAAATGGTAGGTATCATAGTCAATAAGTACAAAGTGAGATTTCTCAGCAACAGGAACGATTCACACTCCATGGCACCTGCGACAGAAAGAACAACAACAATAAAATAGAAACCAAATTCTCACCAGTAGTGATGACGCCGCCCAGCTGGGACTGACAAGCAATCTCAGCACCGCCCGACTCAGGGCCCATGGTGGCTCCCACCGCAGTGACGTAGGGGGAAGTGGCGGGGAAAGAGGGAAAGTAACCCTTGCCGCGCGCCTGGAAAAAAGAAAAGAGCGTTATAATGAATGTGTGCGTATTTGTACAGTGTTGGTTGCTTTAGCGCACACTGTGCATAAATATACAAATATTTGACATACATAATGCACAATGTAAACGGTCCTGAATTACCGGTACCTGTGTTGGTCCGCTGGCTGTGTCACAATAGCTGGCGTCATTTGCTGCGCCACTGCTACCGGCGGCGGCAATGATGGTTACCCCCATAAGAGACAGCTTGAGGGCCTCTCGGTTGAAGATATCGATAATGTCAGTGGATCGGGCCTTTGTTGATAAAAATGTTAAACTTGTTACGTTGTACGAGAATATTTGAAGAAAATATGTATCTCGCAAATAATTCCCGACCGAGTGTAAAAGAGACGCAGAGAAACCAAGTAAAAATGTACATCAAGATAATTACCTGTTCGATGGAGTACCACGGCACAGTAAACACCTTCGGCGGGTCTACAAGGTCAGCGAAACTGGTGATCCAGTCTACAAACGGGTCATCACCAGCTACGTACAAAAAGATGGTATTCACACACGGAGCGACGGCGAGCATATATTGTAGGTTGAGATTTCCTTCGTTGCATGGGTAGTCGATAGGACTTAGGGTAATAGTGTTAGAGTATTTAATAGTAGTGTTAGTGTATGCAGAGTAGCTATTGTAGTGTTGGTTGCCAGGAGTAGTGCTCGTACTACGACACTGTGTAGTATTATATCCATACGGATCGAGCGGCGCGCGCAGAGGCAAGTGGTGACGCTGTTGAAACCTGGTAATATCTACAAAGGAAAAGCGTTGGTCGGCTGTTTCCACCACAGCCTGCTGAAGGTGCGAGATGCCCGGGTCAGAGGAATCAGCGCTGCAGCTATCGATTCCGTAAACCTTCTTGAGTAGTGCGATGTCAACGATATTGTGAGATGCGGCAACAAACCGGCTAGAACCGGGATGACCCGAAGTTGAACGAAGTATCTGAGGTGGCGCTTGAACAGTGTTCAACACGGAATGCACGTGTGGCTGGATGTGAGGTGGTAAGGTGTACATAGTGGTGCGATGAATGACGTTCTTAAGCCTTGTTCTTTTCTTTTCTATTTCTTCGTACTGAAAGAACGGCGCACCAAGAAGCGCTTCCCACCTACCGATCGTTGCTTCTGCTTTGATGTACTCCATCCGTGCAGACGTCCATACGATGGTCATGTTGTTCTCAGTGAGCCACTCTAGAACAGCCGCTGCAGCAACCGGATTGCTAACAAGCTGGTCAATTTCCTCAAATGTGAGCCATCGTTGGTACAGAGCGCCTCCAGGTGTACTTCTCTCCACCAGCATAGTGTCCATGAGCGCAACATTTGCTTGTTTAATTGCAAACACTAGAGTATGGAGGCTTTCAGAATCCGCACGACCAACTTTTCCGTACCGTACAAACGAAGAGACTGATGTCGTAACTACAGTCACAAACGATAACCACATAACCAGGACGATGATTAAGAAGATTACATGATGCACCATATTTATAAAAGGATTGTTCAAGCTCACCGATACGTCAAGCAATGTTTCAAATGTTCGATCCGAAAAAGCTTCTTTGTTATTCTGAAATTAAAGCTGGGTCCAGTAAAGAAGAAGAAAGTTGCTTTGTTTCTCACTCGATGCTGTTTAACAAACCTTCAATTGCAGCAACTCAAAACAGAGCCACACACAAACCACTATAGGAAGAGCTTACCTACACAACACCAAGCACCAAAAGAAGAAAAAAATCACAACAAAAAAAGTCCAAAAAATAAGTTATCTACAAGGTTCTTTTAAAGCTCGTCGTGATCTTCCTCCTCAGCCTCCTCGTCAGCCTCAGGAGCAGCCGCCTCCGCAGCAGCCTTGGCGGCTTCCGCCTTGGCCGCCTGAGCAGCCTCGTACTTCTCCTTCTCAGGGCCCTGCTTCTTGGAGAAGGTCTCCGCAGCATAGGCCTTGGCCTCCTCCAGACTGTCGGTAACAATGATGTCATCGAAGATGGTGCCGGACTTCACCTGCCACAGCTCGAATCCAATGTGGGTGCAGTCCTTGCAGCGCACGTGCAGGTTGGGGTCCTCGGTGTACTCCGGGTTGGGGATCATCGGATGCACCCACTCGCCCTTGTACTCAGGGTTGGGAATCATCTTAGGCTTCCACACACCCTTGAAGTCAGGGTTGGGGATGGAAGGAGCCTCCCACTCGCCATCCTCCTCGTCATCCCAGTCCTCAGGCTTGGTGGCCTCGGGGTCAGGGATCTCTCTGGGGATGTCATCATAGCCCTCGGGCTTCTTGTCCTCAGGGTCGGCAATTTTCTTCTTGTCCACCCAGTCGGCAGGCTTGGACACCGCGGGGTCCTTGATCTCCTTGGGCAGCAGGAAGTCCCAGTTCTCGGCCAGACTACCAGACTTCAAAGACTCCATGTCGATCAGCACCTCGAAGGTGTTGTCGGGCTTCACCACCAGGGTGTACAAGTGACTCAGGTTGTCAGACTCAACCTTGACCTGATCCTTGATCAACAGGTTGTCGTTCTTAGGAGGGTAGTTGAAGATGACGTGGGTCTTCTTGTTGCTGGGGCCGCAGATATCGGGACCGAACATGACCTGGTAAGGAGTATCACCGCCGAACTTGGACTGGTCCATATCGCCAAGGAGCTTGATATAAGCTCCACCGCAATCCAAGTCCTGCTCGTGCTTCACAGACATCTGGATAACAAGCTCCTTGTCCTTGTTGGTGAAGGCGGAATCCAGCTTGGCGGAGAGGCCATAGAAGCGGGCATCCTCGGAAGTCTGGATTCCCTTGTCGGACTCAGTGCCAAACTCACCAGCAGTGTGCTTCCAAGCTCCAAGATCAGACTGTAGATGAGACATGTAGTTTGGTGAGCAATGAGAACAACATTATTCGCAACGACCAATGATTCTTACAGAAGGCTTCCAGTCGGAAGGAACAGTCCATCTCTTCTCCCAGGCGGCATCGTTAAAGTTCTCCTTGAAGTAGACCTTGCCGTTGACGGCGGCCACAATGGCGATGAAGGTAGCAATGTAGTAGATCATCTTGACAATGGTATGTGTTGCAAAAACAATGACAAACTTTTAGCGATGCAGGTGCAGCTGCACGATTCTAGAATCCGTCGCGAAGTGTCCCACCTCAATACGCTCTTATCAAATAATCCACGCTCCTTTGAGACGCAGATTTCATGGTACACGGTGTTGGAGGTGACGCGCGGCATCGTAATTGTACGTACGTAAACTTCCCTGTTTCCCCAAGATTATATAATAAGAGTTCAGTGTGTATTCGTGCACTATGAATATCTTAGTGCGAATGGGTTCCCAGACAACTATTCTGAACTGGTTGTGATCTCGGATACTTTCACAATCTTGTCAAACGAAGATAATTTTGAGGGCGTATGTTGATATGCGGCTGAAGCCAGAAGTTAACACTTTGGCCATCTTAGATTTCATTCGAAAAGCAAGTTGAAGTAGAGCGGCTGTCTTCTTTTCTGTCAACAATCGCGACAAGAGAAAACAGAAGAGTCTCAAAAGAGCATTTCACCTTTTTTCCACTATTTAACAATTATATAATACAAAAGCAATGATCCTACCAACATGGGAAAAAAACTAAATCATTGCGAACCCCCTTTTGAAACAGAACCAATCTTCGCTGAATGAATAACAGATGCATGACAATCATTTATTTCCCGTTCAGCTTGCGATCGTATCTGTAGAGTGTCATGTAGGGCATCTTGTACCCATATTCAGCTTCGTAGGCATCGGCCATGCCACGGGCAGTCACCTTTCCCTTGATCTTGTTTCGAAGATTGCGAATGTTCTCGGCCACTTCGGGGGTCAACTTAGAGTCAGCACCGCATCTGTCAGGCTTCTTGGAGGTCATGTCCGGCACTAATATTCCCTGCTCAATCTGTGATGTGTATTCAGTGTAGACTCTTTGAATCGTTCTCTTACTGACGCCGAACTCGGCAGTTAGGATATCCAAAGAACCCGTCTTTAATCGCTTCGTAGCACGATTTGTTTCCTGGATAACTCTGACAACCATGGCCCACTTGGTGTAAACATCCAAATCAGGGCACTGCTTCTTGCTCTTCTTGGGCTGGCCATCGTTGTCGGTCATGTGGTGATCCTCGTGATCCGAAGGAATGTCGTAATCGTGCATAACATCATCGCGCTCGAAGCCGTGCAAAATAGGAACAGAGGCAGGATCAGACATGGTTCAATACTGGTAAAAGTAAAATTCTCTTTCAAATGGACGAAGTCACACTTTCAAAAACTGGAAGTTGGCGCAGAACAAACGGCTTTTCTGGCCACAAGCGTTGCGTCGGTGGCGTAACTGTACGTATATTGGCGCTGTTGCGTGTAAGCATAGACAGATGACGCCTATTATTGCACCAGATTGAGCTTGGAGGTGCAACACAACGATCATTTTTCGAAACAGAAAGCGCACAACAACTCATACAGCTCGCACACACAGATTTGAACGTTCACTTCGTTTGCTTTTTCATTGACTGTCATCATGAGGTAAGGGATATGGTTGAAGCTTTGAATTGTGTCTTTTAGAAGGAATCCTATAAATTAACTGAGCTGTGAAGAACCTTCTCGACTTGTTCTTTCCTCTGACTTATTTGCTTCCTTCAACTCATTTCGCAGTTTGAATATCCTTAACGATAACCGCCACGCCGGAGATGAGGATGGTGGATCTTCTTCCGAAGACGAGGAAATCATCAGTCAGTTTGTCATGGACATTGACAAGGTGAACCCTCAGATGCCGATGGGCATGCCCCATCACCTCCAACAACAACAGCACATGCACCAGCAACACATGCAAATGGATGGCCAACAGCAGCAGCTCCACCAACCCAGAGACGAGAATGCCGTCGCTGGTCCTCGCGTGAAGCGCACCAAATGTAACGATCTGTCTGCCTTCACAAAGTGGGCCATCGTGGCTCGCTACATGGAGGAAGCCAACCGAAAGACCGACCGCCTTTACACCGGTTCTCTTCCCGAGCTCTGCGCTCAGTTTGCCGTCTCCAAGCGCACCATCCAACGCATTGTGTGGGAATACCGAACCCAGATCGAGAAGGGCATCAAGATCCCCGACATGACCAACAAGAAGGTCGGCCGCGGCGCGGATGCCAAGTTC
>LNAP01004508.1_pt1 | contig 12833 bp, 10 predicted proteins | sample 602601 | NCBI WGS metagenome assembly LNAP01 (sample SAMN02440304, study PRJNA202911) | soil metagenome | biome: Subtropical and temperate rainforests or woodlands; isolation source: soil samples (1 kg each in a 20% v/v slurry with milli Q water) were... ...
CGTACATCGCTGGAAGAAAGAAGTCCGGCCATGATATCCAACAGATTGACGCACAGCATCGTTCATAAGTTTCGTACCCAGGTACAAGGCGTCCTCGTGGGTACCCGGACTGCGCTGCTGGACAACCCGCAGTTGACCGCCAGAAAGTGGTTCGGACATCATCCCACGAGAATCGTGATAGACAGGGAAAACAAGATCCCCTCCTCATCCGCACTCTTCGACGGGACGGCGCCTACGATTGTGTTCACGGATGCTGTCCGTACAGACGGTTTGCCGGATGAGACAGTGAAACAGATCGTGATTGACTTCACCCAAGAAACGAACCAACAAATCCTGAACCACTTGTATGAGGAAGGAATATATTCTCTGCTGGTAGAGGGGGGTGCCCGATTGTTATCCTCTTTCATCGAAAAAAATATGTGGGATGAGGCTTTCGTGGAGACCTCCCAAAAGAAGCTGTTTGCAGGCGTGAAAGCTCCTGATATACAAGGTGAAGAAATAAGTACTAAAAATTACTTGGATGCAACACAGTTTCATTTAAAGAGCCAAATAACTCGAAATATTCTTTAAATATTCATTTTACTATGGCTAAAGCGGAAAAATCTTTCTACTTTTGCATATCTTAAACGTGCTGTACAATATTTTTTGAAACAAATGATATCTAAATATTTTTCCCGGGCATGGGTACTTGCTCTAAGCCTGTTGCTCCTCTCCTCTTGCCTTAATTCATCCGACGAGAATGTGGAATATTCGCCCGATGCACAAATCTATGCCTTTTCGCTGTCATCCGCAAGTGACACTGCCGGCCTGTTGTCTGCCACCAAATTCACCATTGACCAGATAAACGGGAAAATCTTTAATAAAGAACCGTTGCCCTTTCAGTTTCAGGTGGACAGTGTGCTTTTACGCATTACAGGCTTCAGCACTTACAACCCCTATACGCTGGTACAGCTTCAGCTCTATCCAGACAGCACCTACTACTGGGTATCATCTGATTCGGTAGCCGTGCACAGGCTAAAACGGATCATCACAACAGCGGCAGATGGGATAACCCGGAAAACCTATGATTTTGCATTGAACATCTACCAGGAGGATCCCTATAAACTCACCTGGGAACAGAGAAATACAGGTTATCTTCCCACATCGGCGGAATCTCAGAAAACAATCACTTTCAAAAATCAATTTATCACGTATTACAAGTCAGGTTCCGCAATAAATGCGATGGTTACGAATGCCTCCGATGGTACCAGCTGGAGTAACGCTAACATTACCGGGCTGCCCTCAACCCTGCAGCTCTCCTCTCTGATGGCTGGCAGCGAGACCGCTTTTGGCCTTGACATAACGACCGGCACGGTCTATAAATCGGCTGACGGAGTCAACTGGGACCCTGTATCCACCCAATACCCGGTAAAAGCAATCTACGGAGAGCTGCCATTGGCAACAAACGGCGGTATCCTTGCGGCGGTAGAGATCAATGGCGAACTTACCTTCGTGGAGACGGATGATTTCACAGTTTTGAAACCCTTGAATAAACTGCCTGCAGGATTCCCGGTTAAAGATTTTTCCGCCACAAAAGTGGATGCATCCACCTCTTATTCTGTCAAATATATTATTTTATCGGGAGGAACCACCATAAATAATATACCCGGTAACGACATCTGGATTTTACAGGAGAAAGACGGAAACATCACCCACATTCTTTCAAGGAAACCAGCTACAGTTCCTGTGTTCGGGAGCAGCCTGTTTTTTTATGACAACAAAACCTATCTGATGATGACCTCTTCCGGAAAAAACAGACTGATGTATTCGGAAAATTTCGGATTGGATTGGATTGCAGCAGCAGAAAATCAGTCATTCCCTCCCGAATTCAATCAAAGAATAAATGCATCGATTATCACCGATGCAGCAAATTATATATGGATATTCGGCGGAATATCAGACACACAGATGCAAATCGCTGATGTATGGAGAGGCAGGCTCAATAAATTCGCAGACATTTAAACGAGGCAGACATTTTTCATTGTACATGGGATAATTTCCGGCCTGATTGTCCGTTAGCATAGAAACAGTAATATCAAATCGGGATTGAAGAATGAAAATTCCAAAGAGACCTGTCCTTGTTTCTGTGATAGCAGCACTTTCACTGGTAACTGCCGGCCTCAGTGCACAGGAGTATAAATACGAGATGGGAGGTGCCGCAGGGATTTCATCCTACATGGGTGATGCCAATAAGACGAAGTTCACGCTTCATCCGGGCATTACTGCCGGCTTTCTTTTCCGGTATAACATCACCTTCCATTGGGCGTTGAAAGCGAACCTGCTGGCAGGGCATATTTCGGGAGACACCCAGGATTCGGGGAACATTTTTCCGTTTGGGCAGCAGGCATCTTTTCGTCGTACTTTTGCAGAAGTGGGCAGCCAGGCGGAGTTTAACTTTCTCCCATACAGCGACAAATACGGGTATACAGGAACGAAACCTTATACACCCTATCTGTTTGTCGGTGCCGGGGTCACTTATGCTCCGGGTGAGAATGACTATATGGGTCTGAACATGCCTTTTGGTGTGGGATTTAAGTATAAATTAAAAAACAGATTGAATATCGCCGTCGAGTGCTCAATCCGGAAACTGTTTGGTGACGATTTCGATGTGACGCAGAAAGCGCAGGCGTGGGATTTAAACGAACCCTACGGCATCGGAAGCAGCCTTATCAAAAACCGGGATTGGTATTCAATCACAACGATTTGCCTTACATGGGACTTCGGAAGGAGAGAAGATCCCTGTCACGGCAACTAACTTCTTAACCGTAAGAAAGATGTCGCTATTTGACAAACTTGATCATCGTCGTATTCCCTCCCATATAGCCATCATCATGGATGGGAACGGGCGCTGGGCTAAAGCCAGAGAATTGGAAAGAGCCGAAGGGCACAAGGAAGGTGTAAGAGCCGTCAAGAGAGTGGAGGAAGCCGCCATCAAAGCATCGGTTCAATACCTCACTCTGTATGCATTTTCCACAGAGAATTGGCATCGTCCCGCGGAAGAGGTAAGCGGATTAATGGATTTGATGGCATATGCCATTGCCAGAGAGACCGACGATCTGAAAAAAAACGGAGTAAGCATTGCGTCTATCGGCGATAGGAGTCGCCTGCCTGTAAATGTCAGGGAAGCACTCGAAGCATGTATCCGCGAAACAGCCGGAGGCAGGAATCTCAAACTGGTGATCGCTTTAAGCTATTCCTCAAAATGGGAGCTGACAGAAGCTACGCGGAGAATAACCGGTGATGTAATCAAAGGTGTTTTGCAGGAAGAAGATATCAACGAAGAAACCATCAGTAAGTATCTTACCACCTGCGACCTTCCCGATCCCGATCTTTTGATACGAACAGGGGGAGAGCAACGGATCAGTAATTTCCTGTTGTGGCAATGCGCTTACACTGAGTTATATTTTACGGAGACCTTTTGGCCCAATTTCGGTGAAGATGAGCTTTATGAAGCCATCTTCAACTATCAGTGCCGCGAAAGGAGATACGGTAAAATCAGTGAACAGATAGAATTAGAAAAATAACCGGTACTCACTGAACAAAAGACAGTCAGAGAAAAGAAATATCACAATGTTGAAGAAAACATTCCATTTATTTTTGTTATTCACCCTGCTTTCACACACATTGTTATTGGCGCAGAGCAATGACAGTGTGCGTACTACCACCACGAGTGAACTAAATGTCAACTACACTGCCCCCCCCAAGAAATATTATATCGCCGATATCAATGTAACCGGGGTAGAGGGTACTATGTATGAAGACCAAAAATTCGTCCTTGTCGGATTCTCCGGTCTGTCGAAGGGACAAGAAGTACAAATCCCCGGTGAGGATATCACCAACGCCCTTAAGCGGTTCTGGCGCCAGGGTCTCTTTTCAGACGTAAAGATTCTGCAAACCAAGATAGAGGGTGATAGTGTCTGGCTCGAGATCCGGCTAACCGACAGGCCCAGGGTAGCCGACATACGTTATATCGGGATGAAAAAGAGTGAGCAGGAAGACATTGAAAAAAAGATTGGCTTTGTGAAAGGCAACCAGATCACTCCTCCCCAGATTGACAGGGCAGAAACAATCATCAAAAGCTTTTTTGATGAGAAAGGTTTTGGAGATGCCGAGGTGAGGATCATACAGCGTCCCGATACCACCCAGAATAACCAGGTGGTGCTGGAGGTCAATGTGGACAAAAAAGAAAAGCTCAAGGTAAACAGCATCGTGATAGAAGGGAACGAAGCACTCTCCGACAATCAGTTGAAGCGGGCGATGAAAAAGACCAATGAGAAGGGTAAGATCAGAAATATTTTCCGGGCAAAGAAGTTTGTGGAAGACCTTTATGAAGCCGATAAGAAAAATATCATCAACCTGTATCAGGAAAAAGGATACCGTGATGCGGAGATCGTCCGTGACACCGTGTACAAATACGATGAAAAAACTGTCAATATTGAGTTGCTGGTAGAAGAAGGCCCCCAATATCATATCCGTTCCATCAACTGGGTAGGCAATACGCAATACCCCTCCGCACAGCTGGGTCAGCTTTTGAACATGGCTCCGGGTGATATATACAACCAAAAGAAGTTGCAGGAAAGGTTGATCTCAGATGAAGACGCAGCCGTGAATCTGTACCAGAACAACGGATATTTGTTCTCCAACATCGACCCAGTTGAGATCAATATAGAAAGTGATTCTGTGGATCTGGAGTTACGTGTGGTAGAGGGCCCCAAAGCGACCATCAAACGGGTAATCATACAGGGGAACGATCGCCTTTATGAAGATGTGATCAGAAGGGAATTGCGTACCAAACCAGGAGCTGTATTCAGCAAGGATGATCTGCTACGCTCCGTACGTGAAATTGCACAGACCGGTCACTTCGACCCCGAAGCGCTCTCAGCAGATATCTCAAAGGGAATCAATCCCAATCCCGAAGACGGAACGGTAGATATTACCTATCCGCTGACATCGAAAGGAAACGACCAGATTGAGTTCTCTGCCGGCTGGGGTGTGACCGGCCTGGTGGGCAAACTGAGCCTGCGCCTGAATAATTTCTCGCTGCAGAACCTGCTGAATCCTTCCATGCACAGAGGTATTATTCCTCAGGGAGAGGGACAAACGCTGGTACTGAGCGCACAAACAAACGGTCGTTATTATCAATCCTATCAATTCCAGTTTATAGAGCCCTGGTTTGGCGGAAAAAGGCCCAATAACTTCTCATTGAATGCTTATTACTCAAGATACACGGGGTTGAATACCGACTATTATTCCCAAAATAGCTATGCCAATCCTTATATGTACGGCTATGGCGGCTATCCCGGTTACGGGGGATATGGTGGATATGGCGGATATGGCGGATATGGATACCAGGATATGTCAGAATATGCCTATGATCCGGATCAGGTGTTCAGCATGGTAGGGCTTTCGGTGGGATACGGAAAGCGTCTCGAATGGCCCGACGATTACTTTCAGTTCATGGCAGAGCTGGGTTACCAGCGCTACAGTCTAAAGAACTGGTCTTATAACCAGTTCCCGTTTCAAACGGGAGTGAGCAACAGCATCACTTTCGGACTCACCTTGTCGCGCATATCTACCGACAATCCCATCTATACGCGCACAGGATCACAATTCACCCTGAGTGTGAGTGCTACCCCTCCCTTTTCCCTGTGGGACGGGAATGACTATGCAACCATGGCATACAGTGATCCGGGTAAATACAAGTGGAACGAATATCACAAGTGGAAACTCAAAATCCGCACCTTCACGCCGCTCACGCCTTCCACGGTAACCCGTACGCCCGTGATGGCCACGCGTGTGGAATTTGGTGTCCTTGGGCATTATAACAAAAACAAACTGACCCCCTTTGAAACTTTCGACGTGGGAGGTGACGGCATGAGCGGTTATACCAGTTCTTTTGCGACCGAAAATGTGGCATTGAGGGGATATGAAAACAACTCCATCGCCACCCAGGCACGTGCTTACACCCGTCTGGGAGTAGAAGTTCGCTATCCTTTTATATTGGAACCCAATTCCACTATCTATGGGGTAGCCTTCCTGGAAGCAGGAAACGCATGGTATAATGTGAAAGATTTGAATCCTTTCGATTTAAAACGTTCTGCCGGCGTGGGAGCACGTATCTTCCTGCCAATGATCGGCTTGATGGGTATTGACTGGGCATACGGGTTTGACACCGTTTATGGTAGCGGCAGCAGACAACGTGGCGGGAGCCAGTTCCACTTTATCATCGGACAGGAATTCTAACGGGAACGCAGGAAGAGCCATTCTCAAAGACAAAGACTTCATTTCAGGTATGCTGGTTTACGGGGGATCATTTGGCATTTAACAAACTTTATAGAGGCTCCTGTAAACGTTTCACGCAGGAAACCGTCTTACATAACAGCATGTACAAAAAAAATAAGCTTGTAATAGATTGACCTACTTGCGGGTTACATACACAATAATGAGAAAAAAAAATTATCGTATGAAACGAGCATAAACATGTTTTTCACACAAGTACATGATAATTGCGAGTTCCATACGACCTTAATGTAAAAGAATAAAATATTATCGTATGAAAAAGACACTTATTTTAAGCGGTTTATTGATGGCGTTAACGATGGGAACCACCTACGCCCAAAAATATGCATTGATCGATATGGAGTATATCCTGGAGCGGATCCCTGCGTATGAAAGTGCCAATAAGCAGCTGGAAACTTTGTCCAAACAATGGCAAAGTGAAGTGGATGAAGCGGTGGAAACAGTGAACGCCATGTATAAAAAATATCAGGCCGACATGGTATTTCTGGCCGGAGATGAAAAGACCAAACGTGAAAATGAAATCGTAGCCAAAGAAAATGCGATTCAGGAACTGCGAAACCAATATTTTGGTCCCCAGGGAGAACTATTCAGGAAACAGCAAGAATTGATCAAGCCCATTCAGGATAATATCTATGACGCTGTGAAAGATATCGCGACTCAGCAGGGTTACACCATGGTGGCAGACAGGGCATCGGCAACATCCATTATTTTCGCTTCTCCAAGCATCGATATAAGCGATCAAATACTTTCAAGGTTAGGTTATTAAAAATAAATAGTTTATCTTTGTGCCAATTTTACCAAGGAATTTTAAATTTAAATTACAAATAGAAATCATGTTAAAGAAATTATTGATCTTTTTTATTGCACTGGCTCCAATAGCAGCTTTTGCACAAGATGTGAAAATCGCATACCTGAATGCACAGGAGATTTTCGCTGCCATGCCCGAATTGGCTGGCATTGAGACACAATTAACTACGAAACAGGAAGAAATATCCAAGAACGGACAAGCATTGGTGGATGAATTCAACAAAAAATCTGAAGAATTCAACAAGACTCCGGCTACATCCGAAACTGTGCAGCAGGACCAGCAAAAACAACTGGCTCAGATTCAGGAGAGATACCAGGTCTACCTGCAGAACAGCCAACAGGAGATGCAGCAATTGCAGCAAAAACTGCTTGAACCGGTCAACAAAAAAATTGCCGATGCCATCAAAGCGGTGGGAGATGAAAACAAATACACTTTTGTATTCGATGTGTCTACCATGCAATCTCCTATCGTATATGTGAGCCCCACAGCCATAAACATCACTCCCATGGTGAAATCCAAATTGGGTTTGCAATAAAAAGAAAACGCCACATACCAAAAAAGGATCCCGGCAAGGGGATCCTTTTTTGGTGGTAACTCGGAAATTATACCTACCTACATCCCCTTGATCACCAACAACGGTGTATCTGAGTGGAATAACATTCTCCGGGCAATGCCGGGATTGAACATCCTGGCGAAGATATTACGCCGCGAACTCGACAGAGAGATCATGTCAATGGCATGTTCATCCACGAATTTATCGAGAGCCTCTTCCATTCCTTCACTCTGCTCAATCAGCTTATACCCGATCTGCAAGTGAGGATATAATTCCGAAAACCGTTTCTGAATACCTGACAACTTTATTTCATTCCACACATCTTCTTTCTTTGCGATGTGAGCGAGATACACTTTTACGGGATAAAGCTTCAAAAATCCCATCATGATATCAAACGCTTTGAATTCCCGCTCCTGGAAATTGGTCAGAAAAACAATGGTTTTCATTGCTGAAAGATCTCTGGCTTTTGCACCTTCGGGAATGGCAAAGATGGGCGTACGACAACCCTCCATTACCTCCGCTGTTACGCTGCCGATAAGATCGAGCTCTTTGGCATTCTTTCCCCGCGTTCCCATCACGATGGCCGTAGGGCGCATTTTTTTAGAATAGGATATGATCTCTTCTTCGGGAAGACCTTCCACCAATACCGTTTGATAAGAAACCTTCGGCAGAGACCCTGTTGCTATTTCCTCCTCTATTTTCTTCACCAAGCCCTGCATCTCAGCCTCTGTTTTTCTTTTAATATCCTGGTAAAGTTCTTTATCGGTCGCCTGCAGGGTGAAGGAATCACCAAACGGTATCGCACCCGGGTAAAATGGTGTAAAGAAGGCATGCAAGAGCTTCACCGTGCAATCCATATCCCGTGCCAGACCGAAGCCAAATTCGCATGCGGCCAGCGAGTATTCTGAAAAGTCTACCGGCACAAGTATCTCTTTGCGGATCTCCCGTTCTTGTTCTTTATCCACCCCGGAGGTAAAATCTACTTTCTCGATCACACGGAGTGCTCTGGGAAGATCGGCTTCGTTTATGCGTACGCGCACATTACCCGGAATGACCGGATCGATCATCTTGATGCCATGTATGACTGCCGGAATACCTTCCGACTCAAGAATCGATTTTAAAATTTGGGCTTTCTCATACGAATGAATGGCCACGGTGACCAGTTTTTCATCGTGGGAATCCTGTTTTTTACCATCTTTTTCCATACTGTTTATGCTTTAGATGCCCATGAATCCTGGGATCATGGACAACGGGTTGAGACAAAGAGAAAGAGACCCTGTTTCCGGCTGCCTGTACATTCAAATCAGGGTTTCCTTTTATTTTTCAATCTGCTTCTTCAGTTTCAACTGTATCGGGTTCAGGATAATCTTCAAGCCCGAGTATTTTCAACGCCTTATCAAAGATAGTGGTATCGTCGAGTACAACAATACCACCATTAGGTCCCGGTTCAATATGTATTCCTACACTTTTTCCTTCCTTGTAATTGTATCCACCAAAATAATTCCGGACTGTTTCGGGCTTCATATCCAATTCAGCTGCTATTTGGTGGATACTACCATCGGGGAGTTTGTCTTTCAAATCTCGCAATTCGTTAAAAGTGATTGTTCTTGCCATGGCTTTTTATTTTTATGTTGATAATACATTCAGGAAATATTTCATGCCCTAAACTTACGCAAAAAAACAGATATCCCAAACTATTTGTAAAAATATTTACGAAAATGTTTCGTCTTCATCATTAGAACATATTCATTGCGGTAAAGTTGCTAAAAATGAACTAAAAATAATCAAGACAAGGATATAAACAGGGATGAACAGCGATAAGAGGGTGGCATGCCTGCCACTGTAATCGAGTTTTTTGCCGGATAAGGGAGGATGAAGCAGGCTTCTTCGTAACCGTAAATAAATCCCATACAGCAGAAAAGCCAGTATCGTACCCACGATCATCCCTGCCAGAATATCCGCTATGAAATGTACGCCGAGATAAATACGGGTATAGCTGTTTAATAAAGCCCAACAAACAACGCTGATTGTTACCCGGCGATGTTTGAAGAGCAGGCTGAGAAAGACTGCCAGCCCAAAACTATTGGTGGCATGACTGGAGATGAATCCATACCGGCCCCCTCTGTAGCCGTTCACAATGTCGACCAGTTCCTTGAAATCGGGATGATGCGTAGGGCGAAACCGCTCAAAAAGCGGTTTGAAGAATGAGGAAGCGACCTGATCGCACACTGCAAACACCAGAATAAAAAAAACGGTAACAAGCAATGCTTCTTTCCAGGGTGTTTTATAGAAAAAAAGGAAAATAATAAACAGAAAAAGCGGTATCCATACCAACCTGCCGCTTAACATCCACATCACCTGATCGAGAAAGGGTGAATTGCTGCCGTTTAATGCAAAGAACAAATCTCGTTCCAGCGGTAATAGCGCATCTACTGCCTCTTTCATATAATCTCAATGTTTTGTTTGGATGTCCAGCCTACGCTTCCATTCGCAATTTCTATTTCATACCAGTTACCGTCGCTGCTCCTGACCTTTACTTTGGTGCCTTCGTGAAGTTCAAAAAGCGGGTTGCTGTGCTCGTCGGGTGACGCATTTACCGGGGCTGCTCCCACCATTACAATGGCAGTATCTCTGTGAATACGCTCTTTTTTCTGGCTGAAGGCAAAGATATTTGCCATAATCATCAGCAGGCACAGGACGATGCCTGCATAAAATGCGCTTTTTCTGACCCAGAGAATGCGTACAAAGAGAAACGTGGCTACCGACGTCAGGAACAGGATGAAGAGTACAATGCCGATGACAGCCCACCCATTGGAACTGCGGATGTTCCGCACAGCATCGAACCATTGGGTAAGAAACAGGTCACCTGCCGTGTCGATGCGATCCTCTGTTCTGTTTCTGGCAAAACGCAGGTTGTGGCGGATATCGCCGTCACCGGGATCCAGCAAAAGGGCTCTTTCATAATTTAAGATAGCCTTCCCCAATTGATTGTCTCTGAAATAGGCGTTTCCCAGATTAAAATAGATCTGCGCCGATTCTTTGTTTTCCTTTAGACCCTGTGTTACCAGTGCTTCATAAAGCGCAATGCTTTTTCTGTAATCCTGATTCCGGTATGCCTGCGCAGCCAACGCCACTGTGTCTTGCGAGACTGTTTCACTGTTTCCTGTTTTCTGCAGATCAGTATCCGGGTCCTGCTGCCCTGCCCCGGAAACAGATTGTTGCGTTTTGTTCGTTTCCGAGACAGCATCTGTGCCCTCCTGCCCTGCCATTTTTGTGTGGGCCGCGAGCACAAACAACAGCATAAGTATGTATTTGAGCGATTTCATTCTTTTTATCTTTATGCTTTCGTCAATCCATCAGACTCTTTATTTTCTCAACTTATTCTCCATCTCACCAATCGCCGCAACGGTATCGTGATAGAGCCGGTCCATCTCAGCATCACTCTCAGCCTGAGCATAACGGGCAAACTCACAGGTATCGAGAATGTACAGGAACTTACCTGCAAGATCCTCACGGATACCCTGCTTTGATAATTCCGATTCAATATTGTGCTTGGAAAGCCGGGCCAGGGGAAGTGAGAGTTTATCGCTGAAATAACCCCACAGTGCCCGGAGTACTTCATCGTAAAATCTCTCCTTGTTGTGCTCTTTAAGATATCTTTCGGCTGTCTTCAGTCGTTTGATGGCCGTTTTATTGGCTTTCTTTGTTCGCATCTGGGCAACGTTTGCATTTTCACGTGCCTTCTTCCTGTTGATCCCGTAAAAAAGAATCAACAGCAACAAAGGAATAAGGTACCACAACCAGTATGTGAATGATCCCACGAAGAAGTCTGTGCGTGAGAGATACGCGGGATCGCCCGTCTTCAGAAAGCGGATATCCTGCTCCACTTTCACATCCTGACGATTCACAAAATTGCTTGCCGCAGCACTCCCGGGATCTCCTTTGGCAATCTGTAGCTTGTATTCGGGAGTGGTCAGCGTTTTGTAGCTTTTTGTATTCAGGTCGAAGTATGTAAATTCCACGGGCGGAATGGTATAATCGCCTTCATACCGGGGAATGGCCATATAGGTGATTTTCCGGATGCCGGTAAGCCCGTTTGTGGTTACATTCAGTGCATTGTCTACCGTAGGGTCATACAACTCGAAATTATCGGGGAACGAAACCTCCGGATTGCGGATCAGTTTCATGTTACCTGTTCCCGAAATCTCCAGGGTGAGATTCAGCGCTTCATTGGCCTTGGTATTTGTAGTACTGACAGCGGACTTCAGCGTGAACGTTCCCACTGCGTTGGCAAAGCTTTCGGGTTTATTGGCAGGCAACGGCTTCACATTGATTGCCAGCGGATTGGTCACCAGGTTCTTCTTCACGTCGACCATCACTTCCTGGGATCCGAAAAAGGTGGAAACACTCCTGCCCGAGGGTACCGAGAAGACCATCTCAAGGTTTCCAGCGGGGATGGTGATCTGTCCCGCTCGTTGCGGAAAGAGCAATGTCTTCCGCAGGTCGGCCGTGTAATAGTTTCTTCCCTCATATCGTTCCATTTGTAATTGCTGATTCACCGGAAGCTCCATTTCCTCCACCATAAATCCCTCAAATTCAGGAAATTGGATCTTTCCAAAATTTACAATATTCAATGTAGTATATAAACGGAAGGTGACAGTAAATCCTTCCTGTTCGTAGACACTGTTTTTGGAGACGATGGCCCTGATAAACGCGTCACGGTCAGAAACAGTGGCCGCACCGGCAGACGCACGGTCATTCCGTTGCTGACCGGCAGGAGGAGCTCCTTGTGTAGCGGTTTCATCGGGCGGCAGCACTTTTATCCGGAGTGTATTGGACTGGTAGCTGCTGCCTTCCACCGTTATCGATGCGGCAGGAATGGTGAAGGTCCCTGTTTTCTTCGCCATAAGGATGTAGGTATAGGTGACGGAACTTTCTGATGTGGTCTTGCCGTTTACCGTACGTTGACTGTAGCTGGTGGAGGTACTGGGTCCGAAAAGGATATCGAAATCGGGCATATCGGGCAGGCGAAGATCCTTTCCCTCCTTGTTCAGCACATAACTTAACCTGAATTGTTCTCCTTCCACTACCGTTGGCGGCGCCGTAGCTTTGAACGTCACCTGTGCCACCGTC
>LNAP01011803.1_pt1 | contig 12830 bp, 11 predicted proteins | sample 602601 | NCBI WGS metagenome assembly LNAP01 (sample SAMN02440304, study PRJNA202911) | soil metagenome | biome: Subtropical and temperate rainforests or woodlands; isolation source: soil samples (1 kg each in a 20% v/v slurry with milli Q water) were... ...
GTATGCGTCCGGGCATCACGCCTTGCGTGATTAAACCGGCTGCCACTTATGCGGAAGCAACTGCTCGATTTCGCTCGCCCGCTGCGTCGGCAGACGCGTGAGAACATCCTTTAGATAGGCGTACGGGTCATGACCATTCAGCCGCGCAGACTGGATCAAGCTCATGATCGCCGCCGCCCGTTTTCCGCTACGTAGCGACCCAGCGAAGAGCCAGTTTTTGCGTCCAAGAGCCCACGGCCGGATCTGGTTCTCGGCCCAATTGTTGTCAATGGGTACGGCCCCGTCATTGAGGTAGCGCGACAGCGCTGCCCAGCGTTTGAGGCTGTAATCGAGTGCTCGGCTGATAGCTGAACCTCCGGGCACAAGATCACGCTGGGCGATCATCCAGGCATGCAGCCTATCCATCACCGGTACGGCTTTTTCTTGCCGTATTCGGCACCGTAAATCCGGCTCCAGATCGCGCACTTCGCTCTCGATTTCATACAGCAACTGGATGTAGCGCAAGGCCTGCTCGGCGATCTGGCTTTTGTTAGTGGCGTGTAATTCAAAGAACTTGCGCCGGGCATGGGCCATGCAGCCGATCTCGGTCACGCCGAGTTCGAAGCTGGCCTTGTAACCGCCACTTACCTCTCCAGCCTTGCAGGAAGTTGCGAGCATGCTCACCGGCGCGGCTGGGGCTGAAGTCATAGACGACAGCGGCTGTTTCGCAGAACTGGCTGGTGGCGTACGCCCAAACATAAGAACGGTGGGTTTTCTTCGAGCCCGGAGAGAGCATTTGCACCGGTGTTTCATCCGCGTGGATGACTTGCAGCCCGATCACTACGTCACGCAGGGCATCGACCAGGGGCTGCAATTGCACACCCGTCATGCCAACCCATTGGGCCAACGTCGAGCGTGGAATCGCCAAGCCGGCACGACCGAAAATCGATTCCTGACGGTAAAGCGGCAGATGATCAGCAAACTTCGCGATCATGACGTGGGCAAGTAGCCCGGCAGTCGGGATGCCTTTGTCGATGACCTGCGCCGGCACGGGTGCCTGGATCAGCGTTTCGCAGTCATCGCAAACCCACTTGCCACGCACATGGCGTTCAACGGTAAACACGCCGGGCGTGTAGTCCAGCTTTTCGCTGACATCTTCACCGATACGCTTGAGTGCGCAACCGCATGGGCAGTGGCTGTTGTCCGGTTCGTGATGGATCAACGTGCGGGGGAATTCTGCCGGCAATGCCGTGCGCTTGGGCTTTTGCTTTTTCTCGGTCGTCGCTGGCGCTACTTGCAAGGCTTGAAGCTCGGCTTCAATCGCCGCGATATCGGTATCGATCAGGTCATCAAGCAGGCTGGCCTGCTCAGGATTCATCTGCTCGCTGCGCTTGGCAAACTTCAAACGCTTGAGTTGTGCGATCTCGTGGGTCAGCTTCTCGATCACCGTTTGATCGCGGTTGATCTTCTTGCCCATGGTTTCAACTGTTTTGCCCATGGTTTCGACCGTCTTGCCCATGGTCTCGACTTGCGACAGCAACTGCGCAGCGAATGCACGCAGTTGGTCGGGAGTCATTTGATCGAGATTGGGCGAGGAAGTCATGCCGTGGATTTTACCAAAGCAGGCCACTTGCGACAGCCAACCAAGACGCTAATTACAGTTTTTAAAGCAGCGTGATTGCACCGCCAGCGCCAACACGTTGCCAAGGTAGACCAAGCACCAAGGCCTGAAGTTGTTCGGTATCCAACTGCATTTCGCTGCCATGTCGAAGGCTTGGCCAGTGAAACTTGCCCTGATTCAAGCGACGTGCGGCTAGCCAAACACCAATCCCATCGTGTACCAGCACTTTCATGCGATTGGCCCGGCGATTGGCAAACAGATAAGCGCAGTGCGGCTTCGCCGCACCGAAGACCGCGATCACCCGGGCCAGCGCGGTCTCGGTACCGGCGCGCATGTCCATGGGCTCAGTGGCGAGCCAGATGGCGTCGATGCGGATCATCGCAACAGGTCTCGAAGGAAAGCGGCGCAGGCAGCAGCACTATCGGTTGGCCAGTTCACTTTGACGGTGCCGCGCGGGTGCAGAATCTCAACGCTGATATTCGATGAGGACAGGGGCGCCGTCGTTTGCATAGGCAATGGGATGAATGCAGGTTGAAGCGCCGTGCTTTTCTGCGCTTGCACCCGAATCCATTTGTGGACGAGGTTAGCGTTGAGTCTATGGTTGAGGGCGATGCTGGCGATCGAAGCGCCGGGCTGGGCGCACTCTTGAATGATCTGAACCTTGAAGGATTTGGAATAGGAACGGCGTGTTGGCTGCATGAAATACCCGCTTAAAAGGCTAGAACTGGTGCCCACTTAAATTTAAGTGCACACCATGTCCAAGCGTTGTGGGGCTGGGTAGATGACTTGGCCGGACGCTTACCCACGTGCGGCCAGCCGTTCAAGGCGAACGGGCGTTGGTATCACTCGAACACAATCAGATCGACATGGTTAGTTATCTGGGTCTCGCTAAATGATGATGTTGGCAAACGCGTGAAGAAAAAAGGGGCTAAGTGAGCCCCTTTAGATGGGGGCTTGTCTCGTATTAGCGAGCTCCCTCCATCTGGATTTACGGATTGATCTACAAAACCAGATATCACTCCCTCGAGGCAACAAACCCTTAGCGATCCATAAAAAACTGCGCTATCTAGTGCCACCTTTAATCAACTGCGACGTTGATTCCGCTAGCGCCTTGTGGAAGGCCTCCATCTCCGGCCGCAGGGAGTTCTCGTTCGTGGCTGCATGGACATTGATTACTTCTAGCGCTGCTTTGAGCTCCGGATTGCTATTTAGCACGATCTCTCGAGCTGAGAGGTCCTTAAGCAGCTTCAGGCACAACTGCTGGCCTTGGACTGTGATGCCAACGTAGATCGATATGATTTGCTCATTGGTCTGTACCCGAATGAACCGTACATGTTCGGCGAATTTGTGGAACCTGGGATGATACATCTCGGTGAACGCAGCTGGGGCCGGATAGGCTTCGAGGTCACGTTTGTCGTCATTGACCCAGACAGCGTCGAGCTTGATCTGGTTGCAGTCAAAACAGGCAACCGCCAGGTTCCAAAAGTGGAAGGTGTACTGGACGAAATCCACGCGCGGGAGAATGTGCTCGATAGGTTTGGCATGGGCGATGTTGACCAGTGGGCGTTGGCAATAGCAGCACAGACTGTTTTGTTCCTTCTCAAGGAATGCTCGCAGGGCTTTGCGGATCAGCGGGCCTGTCACGCCAGATTTTTTATCCTTCTCATACTTGGTTAATTCAGCCCACAAATCTGTATTGGAGGCAGGTAATCTTCTTTGGCGTCGTTGGAATTCATCAATTGCCCGAGCGTTCTGGGCCGCAAAATGTACCATCGTGTTTTCGCGATGTGTTTTGCGTTCATGACATTCATTTCTATACCGAGCGAGCACGGACGCCATCGTTTCTTGGGAAAGTTCAGCCATTACGGGGCCTGCTTTCATCACGCAGCATCGAGATCGCTCCGAGGGTCTTTTCGACGAGATCAAGATCACTGGCTTGGCGCTCGTCGCTTGCATCCTGGCTGTTGTTCTTGATGGTCGCTCTGAATGTTTCGAGTTTTGCGATTGCCTCTTCAGCCTGGCCAGTCGCATCGGATTGGTTTGCAGCTGAGATAAGTGACGCTACTAGCTTCGCGCACCGCTCATGTACCTCCCGGTTATGTGGGGTATAGGTCTCAAAACCGTCCATCAGGAGTGTTTCCACTGAATGGCGTTCATCGACGGGTATTTCAGCCAATTTGCCGATCCTCGACACGTAACAGATATCGTCGTCTGCTGCGTTGGCGATGAGGATTGGAGAGTGAGTAGCAACTACAAAGGATGTATTCAGGCTAGAGCTCAAGAGACTGAGGATGCGTGGAAGCTTTTGCTGCCAACTGACGTGTAGGCTGATTTCCGGTTCGTCGATCAGAAAGGTTGCATGTTCGGCGTCAGAGGCGATGATCTTGATCAGCAAGCTAAGGATGCTTTGCTCCCCGGAACTGAGATTATCGAAGAGGACTGTGCGGTGCCCCTTGCGGATAAAGTTGACTTCGTAGTTGCTGATCGAGGCTCTGTCACTGTTGAGATGTCGCATATCTTCTTGGTTAGCTAGGTCAAGCGTATTTCGCCTCGGCTCGCCAAAACGGTCGTAGCTCAGTTCCGATCTCAAGGTCAGGTAGATTTGTAAACCGAATCCGATCACCTCCAAACATTCGCTCAACAAACCGATTTTGCGCGGTTGGGATGAAATTATTCCTACTTCTTTCACGATCTGGGTCTTACGTGCACCTTTGTACTCGAAGTAGCGCTTGATTGACTTGTCCTTAATCGGGAAGCGATCAGCATGAGACATAGGGAGACCAATACTACGTTTTTGGGCCTCCTCTAACTGATACACGATATCCCTGAGCAAGAAGCTTTTGCCTTCGCCATTGTTGCCAATGACATAAACACAGCAACGATCGCCGCGCCGCTCCAGCGTGTCTCGAATTAAGCTGCTGTTATTCGACTGGGTTGGCCGAGAAGATTCGCCTGGCGCCGCTTTGAGAAATGCCCTGCTGACCAAGCGCGTTTTCGAGATAGTCTTAGGCCGTTTGTCCAGGGCATTGCACAGTCCAGAGATTGGCCTAAAACCTTCGCTGAAATAGCTGTTGAGAAAACGCGACACATTCTCGGCAAGATATTCGGTACTACGGTGGGCAAAACGTCCTTGCCACAGGTTATAGATAGAACCGGCCAGCAGCATGCGTTCGATACCATCCAGTGGAGGCAGCGATTTGTTTGACATGGAGACATCAATGTAGAGGGTGTCGCGTTGGGCCGGGTTGGTATTGACGATGATTGCGGTGCAATGGTCTGAGGCATTAGGCAAACTACTAAAATTGATGATTGCCTCAATGTCTCCGCGGTACTTGATCATCGCAAGCAACCCTTGCCAGACCTCAGCGGTTTCTGCGCGGGCCCAGTTTTGGATGAGCACCAATCGACCTTGCACGTGATTTTTCAGTACTTGCTCAAACACCAGCGGGATATTAGGGGAATGAGAGTAGGGCGCGTCCAACAGCACCGTTGATTGGGGAGTTTGACGGTAGTCAATGGACGTAAAGTTAGCTCTAACGTCGATCGCTGCCAGACGGATGCTGATCAGATCACGCTGGCGCTCAGGAATGCCACCGAACATTGGAAAAGAATCTTTCGGATAGGCACCAAGCAATCCAATTGAAAGCTCCGCGGTATTTGGCATGGCCTCGAATAGAGGGGTCGATAAGGTCGATTGCACCGTCCCGACGAATGCTGCGACGAGTTTGGGGTGACGATAGTCGATGCCCAATCCGGATGAAATCGATTTCGCAGCTAAATGGGTGAGCAAGTAGGTGGTGTCATCACCGAGTCCGACGATGCGTTGGGTTTCGCGCAGGAGCTGGCTAAATGTGTTGGGGGGGAGCGAAGCAAGGACAGGATTCTCCTGAACCAACTTATGGGACAACTCGTGCAGCGTTAAGGAAGTTTCTCCGATTCTAGCGACGAGAGCCACCATGAGCAAAAGCCGGGCTTCATCCGGAATATCCGTAAGCTTCTTCACCTGTACTTCAAGTGTTTCGACCAACTTCTCGGCAGATATTTCGCGATCGTCATGGTACATAGCAGGTCTTTGGTTCCTGGTCAGTCAAAGGGCAATCCGTGGCGATGACTGGCGACTAGCCATCTCGCTGCTATTGGAAAGCTTTGTTCGCGCAAACTCAATGAAAAAAACTCCTTACTGAATCCCGAGACTGAAGCAAGAGCGTTGGCTTGTTCGATGATGCTCGTGGGACCAAATGTAGGGACTGCTGCTACCGGGGCAGCGAGCTTTTTCTCACGCAAGTCAACATAAATTTCCCCGGCACTTCATGAAGTACCTTAGGTTTGACCTGCCCTTCAGTTCACGGCATTAAAAAAAGCCCTTCGCTCGCCTGCTGCGTTACGGATTGCGCAATCACGGCCTGTTGCAATTCGTTCAGGTAGTCTTTGCCGGTTTCAGGCTCGATTTCCAACTGAATGAACAGTTGCATGTCATTATCAGCTTGCGGGTTTCTAACCACATCTTACGGGCCGCTTCTGGCTTGAAGGAGCCCTTTATCGACCGGTTGAATCCACAGCCGATTCCAGCCCTTCAGGAAGAGACTATTTAATCTGAAGCAGGCGTGAAATCGTGACGAAAGCTTTCTCCCCATCAGCCTCATAAAGGCCCAACAAGGACGCTTGGTCAGTGAGGCGATGCAAACGGAAATAGTTATAGAAGGCCTGACCCAGACGCTGCTTCTCGAACATTCCCCGATTCCAAAGGCCAAAAAAATTCGTTATAGGCGGCCACCTCGATTTCCAGCCCTGGTGTGCTGTCCATTTGAACCTCACTTGATAGTGAAACCGCCAATGGGTGGCGCTTGGATGGAAGGCAACCTACCGACCATGAGCAACCGCAGCCAGTTGCTCAGTATCCACACGAACAAAAACAGAGTCTCCAATAGCCGTCAGCACATCCCCCGCATAAACCTCGCAGATAACGCGAGTTTTGCGTCCGACTTCACCTTCGACTTTCGCACGCAGGTTCAGCGGGACACCCATTGGTGTCGGTTTGATGAACTTGATGCCAAGGTTGCCAGTGACGCAATTGATGCGGGGGAGGCTTCCGGCTTCGCGGTGTTCCGTGCGGTAGTGATAAGCCATTGCCGTCCAGTTTGAATGGCAGTCAACCAGCATCGCTATCAGCCCGCCGTAAACCAGATCCGGCCAGCCGCAGTACTTGGCATCGGGCACGTGTTCGGCCACGACATGCACGCCGTCCTCATGCCAGACGCTCTTGATGTGAAGCCCGTGCGGATTGCTGCTGCCGCAGCCGTAACAAACGCCTTCCGGTGCGGCGGTGTCTTGCAGGGAGGTATCGAGCCTGGACATACCGTGGTCATCCTCAAAAATGTGAATCAAACGTGTCGGATTTTAACGCTGCAATCGGCCGCGGTCACTCGGGCAAACCGGCCAGTCGCAGTCCGTCCGCGAAGCGCGATAGGTCCTCGGGGGCAGCCAGTCCTTCAGGTTGGAGACGCGCAACGAGGGTTCCAGCTCGTGCAGGCGCTGTATCGCCTGCTTCGCTTTGTCCATTCGCCCGCTGAGCGCATGACTGGCCGCCATCAGGGCAACGGAGGGCAGGAGGGTGGGCAGGTTCCCCAGCGCTTTCTCCGCCCAGGCCGAGGCGGCATCGAAGTGCCCTGCGAAGAAATTAGCGAGGGCCATTCCCACCTGCATCCGGAACATTTCCGGATCCAGCGGACTCAAGCGAACGGCATGGGTCAAATTCTCAATCGCTTCGTCTGTTTCACCGCGCAGTGCGCGCAGGATACCGCCCAGGTACCAGGCGGGGGCGAGGTTGGGATTGAGCAGGCGCGCCCTGTCGAGCAGGGCAATGCCGCCATCGACATCGCCGGCGAGATGGGCAAGCGCATGTCCGCCTCGCGTCAGCGCCACTGCATCATCCCGGCCGAGTGTCACCGCCAGGCGCGCAAGCCGTATGCCTTCGGCGATCTCTCGAGTCCGATCGCTCATCCAGCCATTCAACTTGCGCCAGAAATGGCACCAGGCTGCCATGCCATAGGCCGACGCAAATTCCGGGTCGAGCTCGATGGCCTTGTAGAACATCGGCAGCGCTACCTCGACGGCTTCCCGGGTGCCGCTGTGCAGTTTTGCCATGCCGCGCAGGTAATAATCGTAGGCGTCCAGGCTATCCGTCGGTTTACGCTTGGCGCGTTCGATTTCCGCCCGTTCCAGCTGCGGCGAGATGGCGCCGACGACGCTTTCGGCGATTTGATCCTGCAGCTCGAAGATGTCGTCGAGCAGGCCTTCGAAGCGCTCCGCCCAGATATGCGTCCCGTTTGTCGCGTCGATAAGCTGCCCGGTGATGCGTACCTTGTTTCCGGACTTGCGCACGCTGCCTTCCAGCACGTAGCGCACGCCGAGTTCCTGGCCGACGCCTTTGACGTCCACCGCGCGGCCCTTGTAGGTGAAGCTCGAATTGCGGGCGATGACGAACAGCCAGCGGATACGCGACAGGGCGGCGATGATGTCCTCGACCATGCCGTCGGCGAAATACTCCTGCTCCGGGTCGCCGCTCAGGTTGTGGAAGGGCAGGACGGTAATGGAGGGTTTGTCCGGGAGGACGAGCGAGGAGGGCGGTGCTTGCTTCGACTCCACGGACGCGATTTCGCCGGTGCCAGGCCCGTCAGGCTGTCGTGCTCCGTCGATCTCGCCGACCGTGATCTCGCCGACAAAGCGGTAGCCTTTGCGGGCGACCGTGCGCACCAATCGCTGTTCCTCGCCGCTATCGCCGATGGCCTTGCGCACCGCATTGATGTGGCTGGTGATCGTCGATTCCGAGACGATCCGGCCGTTCCACACCGCCTTGAGCAGGTCGTCCTTGCTGACGACGCGATCGCGGTTGTTGACGAGCTGCAGCAATAGATCGAAGGCCTGTGGACCGACGGCCACGACTTGCCCGCGCAAGGTCAGTTCCCGGCGCTCCTGATCGAGCACGTAGTCTTCAAACACGAATGGCAAGGCGTGTATCCCCTGGTCGAGCGCCCTCGACTCCGTGTCAGAGCTAGCGATAAGTACGAGGTGTCGATAATACGGCAGCGTTTGATCCGCTGCACCGTCCGCAGGCGATGCCCGTCCATTGGACAAAAAACCAAGCTTGCCTGAAGGCAAACTCAAGGCCGGCACAAGGACTTCCCGCACGCGCGCGCGCACTCTCTTTCTACGTCGACAGCAATGGTTGCCGTCGAGAAGCGAAGGAAGAGAACCCATGAAGATCGTCGTCATCGGAGGCACCGGCCTCATTGGATCGAAACTTGTGCAGAACCTGCGCGAGCGCGGTCATGACGTGCTCGCCGCCGCGCCCAGTACGGGCGTGAACAGCATCACTCGCGAAGGCCTGGCCCAAGCAATGGATGGCGCTGAGGTTGTCGTCGACGTGGCGAACGCGCCGTCGTGGGAAGACCAGGCGGTCCTCGATTTCTTCGAAACGTCGAGCCGTAACTTGCTGGCTGCGGAAGCTGCCGCCGGTGTTCGTCATCACGTTGCCCTGTCGATCGTCGGTAGCGAACGGCTTCCCGAGAACGGCTATTTCCGGGCCAAGGTCGCGCAGGAAAACCTGATCAAGGCGTCCGGCATTCCTTACACCCTCCTGCGTGCCACGCAGTTCTTCGAGTTTGTCGGCGGTATCGCGCAGTCGGCGACTGTCGGCGAGGAGATTTGCCTGTCGCCGGCGCTAATCCAGCCGATGGCGTCCGACGACGTGGTGGCGGCGTTAACCGATGTCGCGCTGGCAGCGCCAATCAATGGCACGGTCGAAGTCGCCGGGCCCGAGGCCATGCCGCTCGACGAGCTGGTCAGGCGTTTTCTGCGGGCCACTCAAGACACCCGCAAGGTCGTACCGGACGTGCATGCGCGCTACTACGGCGCTGTGCTCGACGATCAATCGCTGACCGCCGGCAAGAACGCGCGCCTGGGCACAATCCGCTTCGAAGACTGGCTCGCTCAGTCGACGGCCCGGTAACGATTCGCGCCATCACCGCCCAACCCACGAAGGAGCAATGTCATGGTGACTCGATTTTTATTAGCCGCTGCCTTCGCAGCGCTCTCGATCAGCGCAGTGTCGGCCGCTGAACCGCCCGCCGGCAAGGTGACGGTCGTGTTTGACCGTCCCATTCCCAACATCCCTGGCAAGAGCATGAAGGGCGTCGTCGTCGAGTATGGGCCGGGCGCCGCGTCGCCGTCCCACACCCACCCGAAAACGGCCTTCATTTATGCAACGGTCCTTGAGGGGTCATTTCGCATCAAAATCAAAGGCGAGCCGGAAAAGATCTACAAAGTCGGCGAAAACTTCGTAGAGGAACCGGGCTCCGTGCACGAAGTCAGCGCCAACGCCAGCGACACCGAACCCGCACGCCTGTTGGCCGTGTTTGTCCTCGACACCGATAAAACGCCGCTGGTTACGCCTATTAAAAAGTGAGCCAATCACGCGCTCATAAATGCTCGACAGCCGGGCGGCAGGTCACAGCCGCCCGTGGCTGCTGCAGTCCCAGGCATTGAACAGGAAAAGACAACATGAACGCGCTTCAGGACAAGGCCGCCATTGCCACCGGCGCAAGCGCCGAGATCCCTGATGGGGTGGCACGGCAAAGCAAGAAAAAGAAGATCGGCATCCTGCTGTGCATCAGTGCCGTGGTGGTCCTGGCTGGCGGATGGGCCATGGCGCTTTCGAGCGGTGCGACCTCCACCGATAACGCTTATGTGCGCGGCGACGTGACCTCGCTCGCCGCCAAGGTTGCCGGCTATGTCACTGCGGTCGAGGTCGAGGACAACCAAACCGTCCGGGCCGGTGACGTCCTGTTCCGTATCGATGATCGGGACTATCGCGCACGGCTGGCGCAAGCCGTGGCCAATGTCAGCGCTGCCCAGGCTCGCCTGACCCATGTCGATGCGGAAACCCAGCTTCAACGTGCCCTGATTCGACAGGCCGAAGCCCAGAGACGCTCGGGCGTGGCCGAGATGAATCTGGCGAACAAAACCCATGATCGCAGCCGCAAACTGATCCTCAGCAACGCGGTCAGCCAAGCCCTCGTCGATGAAAGCGACGCGGCACGATTGAGAGCCGAGGCGACGGTCTCCGGCGCTTCCGCAACGGTCGAGGCGCAACAGCAACGCATCGCCGTCCTCGTGGCGGAGCGCGAATCTGCCGTCGCTGCGGTGACGCAGGCGCAAGCCGCACGCGATCTCGCCCAGATTGATCTCGACAGCACCGTGGTACGCGCACCGGTTGATGGCGTGGTCGGTAACCGTCAGGTTCGCATCGGCCGCTTCGTTACGACGGGCGTTGCCTTGCTCGATATCGTGCCGGTCAACGACGTATGGGTCGTGGCGAATTTCAAGGAAACCCAGCTCGAACAGATCCGCCCCGGTCAGCGCGTGAGCATCACGGTCGACGGCTACCCCAGCGGGGCACTGGAAGGCGTGGTCGACAGCTTTGCACCGGGTAGCGGGTCGGCGTTCAGCCTGCTCCCCACCGACAACGCGACTGGCAACTTTGTGCGTGTCGTGCAGCGCGTTCCGGTGAAGATCCGGCTTGTCCACAACCCGTTGCCGGGCCGCATCGTGCCGGGCCTGTCCGCCCGTGTCGAGGTTGCGCACGGGGAGGGATCATGAGCGCGGATGCCAGCGCGATGCGGAGCAACACCAGCGTTATGACCGGTGTATTGCTCATGGTGGGCATCGTGCTTGCCACGCTGACGGAGGCGATCGCCAGCACCATTCTGTCGCTCGGACGCGGCGACATTATCGGCGACACCTATGCAACGCCTGATGAGTTCGCCTGGCTGGATATTGGCTACACCGCGCTCAAGCTGATTGGGTTCATGACCGCGCCTTGGCTGCTGACGCGATTTAATCCACGTCAGGTGATCATCGGCGCAACCCTGGCCATGGGCATGGCATGCGGTATTGCCGCCATCACGGCTCGGCTGGACCTGCTGGTCGCGCTTCGAATTATTCAGGGCTTTGCTGGCGGCACCCTGCTGGTCGGGGGGCAGGCGATCATATTTCGCACCTTTGCGCGATCCCGCCAGCCCATCCTCCAAGCCCTGTTTGCCATGGGCGCCGTTGTCGCGTCCGCGACGCTCGCCCCGGCCCTTCAAGGGTGGTTGATCGATAGCCAGTCCTGGACATGGATTTTCTTCAGTGTTGTTCCGCTGGCCCTGGCGGCGAGCGGATTTCTGCTGGTTGCAGACGGCCCGATGCCAGCCAAGGTCCGGCACCGTCCGTTTGATTGGGTCGGCTTCGCGCTGATCGCTGCCACGCTGTTCTGCTTCACGTACGTTCTCAGCCAGGGCAGCCGATGGGACTGGTTCGAAGAGCCACGCATTCTCTGGCTGAGCGTTATCGGCACAGCCGCGCTGCTGGCATTTCTCGGCCAACAAGTGTTGGCCAAAGGCCAAGGTCTGTTCGACTTCACCCTATTCAAATCGAGCGATTTTTCCTTCGCCTTTATCGTCAGTTTTGTCGCCGGCGCCGCCTTGTTCGGTAGCGCGTTTTTGATCCCGGCATTCGCCCTGTCGGTCCTCGCATTCAGGCCTACCGATGCCGGCCTGCTGCTGTTGCCCAGTGGCGGGTTTTTTATCGGTGGACTGCTCATATCGGCTTATCTCATGCAGGTTCGCCGCGTTCCGCCGGTCGCCACGGTGCCCTTTGGAATCCTGATGATCATGGTCGCGATGTGGATGCTGTCCGGTTCGACCAGCGAAAGCGGCACGGCCGACATGATGGCCGCCATCCTGCTGCGCGGTCTGGGCCTTGGCTTCCTGTTTCTATCGATCACGCTAATCGCATTCAGCGACCTCAACCGCCGAAACCTCGCCTGCGGAATAGGCCTGTTCAATACGGGGCGCCAGTTGGGTGGTCTGATGGGCGTCGCAGGACTCCAGACACTGATCGACCATAACGCCTTCGCCAATGCCGTGCTCCTCGGCGCCAACGTTACCCCGGGAGGGGCCGCGCTCATCGAAAGGCTGACGACCACGACAGCCATGCTGACGGGGAAAGGGATGGATGCAGCGGCCGCCGGCCGTGCAGCGGTGAGCCTCCTGGGCCGGGGCGTGTCAGGTCAGGCCACGGTGATTGCCTTCGACACAGCATTTATCGCTGTTGCCCTGCTTTTTGTAGTCGCCGCGCCCATCCTGGTTGGCATCAAGATCGGACTTTCGAAATACGCGAAAGCACGCGC
>LNAP01011125.1_pt1 | contig 12828 bp, 13 predicted proteins | sample 602601 | NCBI WGS metagenome assembly LNAP01 (sample SAMN02440304, study PRJNA202911) | soil metagenome | biome: Subtropical and temperate rainforests or woodlands; isolation source: soil samples (1 kg each in a 20% v/v slurry with milli Q water) were... ...
ATGGGCATGCAGGTCGGCGGCAAGCGCAAGTTGCTGGTGCCGGCGCACCTGGCCTATGGCGAGCGCACCATGGGCAAGATCACGCCGAATTCGAACCTGGTTTTCGAGATTGAATTGCTGGAAGTGCTGACGCGGGATGATTGATTGCCGTATTAGCTGAAACGACAAAAACTGCGCTCTCTGTTTGCACTAGGTAGTTTTTGTCGGTTTGTTGATTGAGCCCGCAGCGTTTCTTTCTTTTGGCGACTCAGGTGAATGCGTCGATATCGTCGAGGGTATCCGCAACGATGCCTTCCAGGGCGGGAAATTTGTTCTTGACGTTTTCGAGTGCTAGAAGCACCGGTTTCCTATCTAGCTCGCCATGCCTGCGGGCTAGATGGCCGAGTGCGGTGACAGCGGACGCTGCAACCGATTCCACCTCACTCGTGAGGTGTTTAAGGCAAGTGTTCTGAGCCCATATTCTGTCTTCTTCATTCAGACCAACGGAAAGCAATGCCGCAATAACATTTGCATTTACGTCGCTGGTAAGGAGGTTCGTCGCTTCATCGCGGCTCATTGATGGATCTTGATAAAGAAGGCTCACTTGTTTTTCCCCAGAGTATTGCCCTTGTTGTCTGCTTTTTTAGCTTTGATCAGCGCATTTTTCATATCTTGGTGGAGTTTATCCCATGGTCTGACGTGGCCGTGATAAACGTCTCCTCCCGTACGATCAAAGACTACAAACTCATTTGTATCCGGATCAACGCCAATCCTGCGTGGGGATGTAGGTTTCACCTGAACCGAGTTCTCCAGTGCTTCCTGTCCATTCGTGGGGCCCTTACTTTTGACCGGAGTGTCCGTCTTGCCATGGTAACTAGCCGCACCAAACTCCAGACTTAAGACAATATAAAGAGGTTTGATACCGGAGTCGGCAGGAAATACCAGGATGAAGTCACGGTACTCGGGAGGATAGATCGGGTTTACGATGATGCTGTCTGCCTGTTCAGTAGGCGGATAAATCCAGATGTTCGGAGCTTGTGGGGCACCTTCTAAAGCTGGGATTCCTGACGTGTTGGTCGGGTCGATGGCTGGAGTCCATATCAGTCTTGTCCCGTTGCCGAATTCAGCCACTTGCTGAGAGCCATGAGCTACGAATCGCACTACTGGAATCATTTCCCAATCGCTACGCTTCTGGGTGTTGTATCCGTATCCCCTTAAGGTGCCATCGGCCTGTTGTTCGAGATGCAGTCGGACACGGGTCCGGCCTTCGTCGAGCGACTTGAGCTGTTCTTCTGTGTAAAGGGAACTGTCCCCCAGACTTGAGGGCCAAAGCAGAGCCACCACCCCAGTCAATGCTCCAACAGCAACGCCTCCCGTAACGACAACTGCTCCACCAGCAGCACTTGTTCCGGTGCTGGCAGCACCAACCCCGCCTAGGAGAAGTGTTCCCAGTGCAGCAGGTAATGCACTGCCACTGATTTTTTTTAGAGGGATGTTTCCCTGTGTGTCCCTTTCGCGCCCGCCCAGCAGGGAGAACTTTCCGTAATCGGCCAGCCTCTCCACAGGGACAAACCCTGCTGGGTTGTCGTGGTTGATTACGCCGTCGGGAAGGTTGCAGCTTTTGGCGAACACACATCCCTTGGAACTGAGCTGGCCCTTTTGTTGAGGCCGTCTTATGAGGTGGTCTTCATATGCCTGTTGTCGGGACAACATATCGTCATAAGTTTTTTGTCTGGTTTCGCGCGCTGCTAGTTCTGTGGCAGTCATGTAGCGGCTTGTGACGTGGTGTCCGTCGCCTGAAGGTGGATTCTGAACCCTCGGTATGTCTGTATTGCGAGCCATGAGCGTCCTTGATTCATCTTCTGAAAGCGATGCGGACGCTATATCAAACGGTATTTTATTGATGTAAGACGGTTCTGAAGTTCGAGCTGTTGTTACAAATGAAGCTCCTCGCTCAATCTCAGCTTGTCGCTATACGCTGGGCCGAAACGATCAGAGGATCATGGGCATGCAGGTCGGCGGCAAGCGCAAGTTGCTGGTGCCGGCGCACCTCGCCTATGGCGAGCGCACCATGGGCAAGATCACGCCGAATTCGATGAATTGCTGGAAGTGCTGACGCGGGATGATTGATCCCACATCAGCTGAAACGCCTTATCGCAGCGTGTAACCACTGTCGACAATCCAGTCCTGCCCATACACGCTGCGAGCACCGCGACTCAGCTGGAACAGGATCACGTCCGCCACCGCACCGGCTTCGAGGAATTTCCCATCGAGCAGCCTCAGGTTGACCGCGGTGGCGACGTCACCCAACTCTTCGGTCTTGAGCCCCAGGGTCGACCAGATCGGCGTGGCCGTTGGGCCGGGCGAGACGGTGTTGATGCGGATTCCGAAGGGGGCCAGCTCAACCGCCAGGGTTCGTGCATGGGCGATCAGTGCTGCCTTGGAGGCGATGTAAGCGGCCAGGCCGGGAAAGGTGATTCCGGCCAGGAACGTGCCAATGAATACCACTGAAGCGGAATCGGCCAGGTGGCTGCGCAGGCACGCCAGGGTATTCAGCGCCCCTGCACCGTTCACTGCCCATTGCCGGTCGAAAGCTGAAACATCAAGGCCATCGGCCAGTTGCGCGATGCCAGCGTTGGGGACCACGAAATCCACCGGTCCCAGGACTTTGGCGCGCTCGGCTAACCGGTCGAGATCCTCCTGGCGGGTCACATCCCCATCGACCCAGGCCAACTGGTCGCTGAAGCGTTCCGCCAATCCCGCCAGTCCACCGAGCTGGCGTGACATTGCCAAGACGCGAGCGCCCTGTTCCAGCAGGCGTTCGGTGACGGCCAGGCCAATGCCGGAGCTCGCGCCGGTGACGACCGCCAGGCGATTCTGAAATTCATTGTGCATGCAGCAATCCTTTTACTCATGGGCAGCCTGTTTTTTGGTTGGTGCGTTCGCAGGCCAATCGAGCGCGCGAGAACGTCTTCAAAAAACGGGCCAATGCCAGAAGCCTTGCAGATTGCGGTTTGCACGGAGGGTGTTGTTATTTTGACTAAGTCATTGAAGAGTCTTAGTGACTGCTTTTGCAGTCATTAAGACTCTTCATGTTTCTTGAGGATCGGCTTTTAATCCTGAAACGTTTCCCGATAGGCATACAACCCAGGCGTACCGCCGGTCATCACGAACAGCACGTTGTCGCCGTCACGGAAACGACCTTGTTTCAGATCGGCCAACAGGCCCGCAAACGCTTTGCCGGAATACACCGGGTCGATCAACAGACCTTCCGCGCGCGCCATCAGGCGTACGGCGTCTTGCATGGCCTGGGTCGGCAGACCGTAACCATCGCCCAGCTGACTGCCGTCAATCACGATGTCCTCGGGCGGTACGAGGGCGTTGCTGCCCAGTAACGCCAGGGTATCCCGGGTCAGTTTCAGGGTTCGGGTCGCTGACGAGTCGCGATCCGATAACACCGAGTAAGACTTGACGAGGGCTGTGCCTCGGCCCAGCAACTGGAAACCGGTCGCGAGCCCGGCGTGGGTGCCGGCGCTGCCGTTGGGCACCACGACCTGGGTGAAGGTGAGGCCGAGCGCCGTCTCCTGCTCCGCGATTTCCGCTGCGCAACGTGCATAGCCGAGACTGCCCAGCGGGGTTGAGCCGCCCATGGAAATCACCAGCACCTTGCGCCCCGATTCCCGAAGTTGCGCCGCTCGCGCCTCGGCCCGGGCGAGTGAGTCGGTGCCTGCGGCAAGCACTTGCAGCTGTGCGCCAAACAATTGGTCGAGCAGCACGTTGCCGTTGAGTTCGTAATCCACCTCGGATTTGGGCACCGAGCGGGTGAGGATTAATTCGCAATCGATGCCCAGACGCGCGCAGACCGCCGCGGTCAGTCGCGCATGGTTGGACTGCACACCGCCCACGGTAATGACCGTATCGATGCCGGTCTGTTGCGCGGCACCGATGTGGAATTCGAGTTTGCGCAGCTTGTTGCCGCCACCGCCCAGCAACATGTGATCGTCGCGCTTGAGAAACAGGCGGATTCCCCGGGTCTGCAGGCCCAACAGCTGTTCGAGACGTTCGGCGCGCTGAATGGGCGTTGAACCTTGCAGGAGGTCTGCTCGCGCAAAAGCACTCAGGGACTTGTCCAGTTGGGTTTGCATCGATGGCGCCTCGCTGACTGTTATCAGCCTGACTCTATGGAGAAAGTCCGTCGTGATAAACGCATCGCCAGTCATTTCACCTTTAACCTGATGTAACTAATTGGCCCTTCATGCGAACAGTGGAATTCGACCATTCAGGGAAGGGCGGTAGTGCCAGGTCAATCGGCCCAGCAAGGGTTTCAAGGCCAGGATCTGCGCCAATGTGGCGCTGGCGATGTTCAGGGCGAGCGTCTGGCCCGGGCATTGATGACGTCCCGAACCGAAAGTGAAGCTGTGACGCTGCGGACGCTCGAACATGAAGGTATCAGGCTGATCATTGAGCTGCAGGTCACGATTGGCCGAAGCCAGCAGCAGCAGAATCACATCGCCGGGCTGCAGGCTCACACCTTCGATTTCACAGGGGGCGGCGACAAACCGGCGGGTGTTCTGAACCGATGGATCGAAACGCTGGGCCTCAGCTACCAGGTCGTCAATGCTGATCGAATCACTCAGCCACTGTGGGTTTCGAATCAACGCCAACAACGCGTTACCGATCAGCCCGGCGGTGGCCTCATAGGTCTGGGAGAGCAGGCCGATGAGATTGGCGATCATTGCATCGCTGTCGGCGGAACCCGCCGCAAACCGCTGGCGAATACCGGCGAGCAAGCCGCTTTGATGGTCCGGGTCATCCAGCAATTCAACGAAATAACCGCTCAACTGTTCCGCCGCCGCATGGGCATCGTCCAGTTGTGCCTGATCGCTGAGGGGCGACAGGCACGCGACGAACTCCGCGGTCAGCTCACTGACGATCCGGCCCTGCGCAGGCGTGAACCCCAGCAGGGCCGCCACCACGCACACCGGGCCACGGAACATCGCCTTGTGCAGCCCATCGGCATCCGCACTGATCAATCGCGCGCCGACCAGCGCAGTGATCTCATCCCTGTCGATCATCGCCAGCCCTGGTTGAATGGCCGACCTCGGGCAGCGCTGGCGTTCGCCCTCGTTCATCCGCATCAACTGACTGAAGACCTTGCCGGCCACACCGCTGGCAATGGCCTTGGGCACCGGCTCATGAGCCGGCCGCACATGACAGTCAGCATGCGCGAGCACCGCCGCCACAGCCTTGGCGCTGCTGGCGACCCACAGCTTTAGTCCTTCGTGAAAAACCAGCCCACCTTGAGCGCGCAATTGCGCGTAATAAGGATAAGGATCGGCGTGAGTCGCAGCGATGATCGGGTCCATGGGGCGCAGCCTTGTTCGTGGTTGAAAAAGTGTTGCTACTATCTCCAGTCCGAATGGCCCTTGATTCGTCCGGGAGCGAAATATGAACGTAGAACAACACGACATCGGCGTTTCTCAAGTGGCCGCCGCGATTGCGGAACCGGCGCGGACCAGGATCCTCTGCTCATTGATGGACGGCCACGCCCGCACCAGCACCGAGCTGGCGGCGATTGCCGAGGTCAGCGCTTCCACCGCCAGCGCGCACCTGGCCAAACTCAAGGAGTTGGCGCTGGTGCGCCTGCACGTTCAGGGACGCCATCGCTACTACAATCTGGCGGACAAGCGCGTGGCCCAGGCACTGGAAGCATTGATGGTGATCGGCCAGAACACGGCGCCGACCTTCAACCCGCGCACGCCGGACCGCCTGCAATTTGCCCGCACGTGCTACGACCATATGGCCGGCACGCTGGCGGTGTTGTTGCATGACCGGCTGCTGGAAAACGGCTGGTTGCTGGACACCGATGAGCAGGCCTATCGGCTGAGCGACAGCGGCGAAGCGCTGTTTGAAGGATTGGGCATTGAGGTCAAGGACCTGAACACCCTGAGGCGGCGGTTCGCCTGTCCCTGCCTGGACTGGAGCATGCGCCGGCCGCATCTGGGCGGTTCACTGGGGGCGGCGTTGCTGCAGACGGCGATCCAGCGCAAATGGGTGACTCAGGATCTGGACAGTCGGGCGCTGACGTTGACGGCAACGGGGCGAAAGGAATTCAGCAGCCGGTTTGCCGTTGAACTGCCGGTTCAGGTCACGACAGCACAACCTGCGTCCACCGAGCCCAAGCGCCGCGCGATCGCCAGTTCTGTGCCTTAACGATTGGCCGAGGCCATCAGTACGCCGAAACCGGCGAAGGTCACGCCCGAGACTTTCGCCGCCAGCCAGGAACCTTTCGCGCTCGATAACCAGCCTTTGGCGGCATTGGCGAGCAAGGCATAGCTGCCATGCACCAGAACAACCAGTACGGCGTAGGAGGCGACGAGCTTGAAGAACTGGGTGGAGAAGTGCGCCGAGGTGTCGATGAATTGCGGGAACACCGCCAGAAAGAAAAACACAGCTTTGGGGTTCAAGAACTGGATGGAAGCCGCTTCAAGGAAGCGATAGACCGGACTTGAGGGGCGCGTTTCAAGCTGCGTACTGAAACGATCCGAGCGCCAGCTTTTGTAACCCAGGTACAACAAATAGATGGCCCCTGCGTATTTCAATACGGTAAAGGCGTTGGCGGAGGTGCTGAGGATCAGGCCGACACTCGTGGCGCTGATGGTGGCTACGACAAACGCTCCCGACGCGATCCCCAAAATGCCCGGCACCGCCCCTGTCCATCCGTGGCGCACCGCGTTGGAAAGGGTCAGCACCACGCCAGGTCCTGGGCTCAAAATGGTCAGGGTGGCAAACAGTAGAAAGAGTCCGTAGCTGTTCATGTCTTGCTCCGTCAGGTGGTGCAGGCAGATTGGCGCGACGACGTGGGCGTGACAAACTCTTTAAATGCAGCGCATAGGTGACTAAATTAGACGCATGATTAATCAACTACCACCGCTTAATGCTGTGCGCGCTTTCGCTGTTGCTGCTCGTTATCAGAGTTTCAGCCTGGCGGCCGAGGAGCTGCATGTCAGTCACAGTGCCGTCAGCCGACATATCAAATTGCTTGAGGAACACTTGGGGGTGCTGCTGTTCGAGCGGCGTGTCCGCCAATCGGTGCTGACGCCAGCCGGTCAGCGCTTTTATGAACAAGTCAGTGCCGGGCTGGCGCAGATCGCCAACGCCGCCGCTGCGCTCAAACACCATGCGTCGCTGCCGACCGTGAAGATCAATGTCCGTCCCTCCTTTGCCATGCTCTGGCTGATGCCCAGGCTGGAGGATTTCATTGCGCAGCACCCGGACATCACGCCGCAGGTGATCACCCAGACCCAGGCACCGGATCATGCACGCGACGGGTTTGACATCGTCATACGCCGTGGTCGTGACGATTGGGCCCCGGCGATTGAGGCGCAAGCCCTCTTCGAAGACGAGCTGTTGCTGGTCGCGGCACCCTCGCTCATCCAGCGCCAGGCCCTTGAGGACCTCGCGTCCCTGGGGCGGCACACGTTACTGACCGCCAAGGCGCGTCGCGAAGACTGGCACAATTGGGCCCTGCGCTTTGGTCAAACCCAGTCAGCCACTCAGCTCACCCGGCAGTTTGATCACATGCACCTGGTGCTTGAGGCCGCCGTGGATGGGCAGGGCATCGCCTTGTGCCCGACCTCTTTGCTGGGCACCCACCTTTCGAGCGGTCGCCTGATTTGCCCGTTGCCCGAGTTGCGGATGCCGTTGCCGCGTTATTACTACGGTGTTGCGCCGGATGTGACGGCGCAGGCACGAGTGTTTGTCGAGTGGTTGTTTGCGCGGATCGAAAAGGATTCCGGACAGGTGGGGGCGCAAGGTGATTCGCCTGCAAGTGACCGGCGCTGAAAGACGGCCGGCCAACAAAAAAACCCACCCGACGCATTCGCGAGGGGTGGGCTTCTTTAGTGCCTGAAGCGCTGGATCAAACCTTGACGATCCAGCCTGCTGGCGCTTCGATCTCGCCAGTCTGTACGCCCGTCAGCTCTTTGTAGAGCTTCTGGGTAACCGGGCCGACTTCGGTTTCGCTGTGGAACACATGCAGGTGGTCGTTGTAGCTGATGCCGCCGATCGGGGTGATCACGGCCGCCGTGCCGCAAGCGCCGGCTTCCTTGAAGTCGGACAGCTTGTCGATGAACACGTCGCCTTCAACCACTTCCAGGCCCAGACGCGTCTTGGCCAGCTCGATCAACGACAGGCGGGTGATGCCCGGCAGGACCGACGGCGAGTTCGGGGTCACGAACTTGTTGTCGTGGGTGATCCCGAAGAAGTTGGCCGAACCGACTTCCTCGATCTTGGTGTGGGTCATCGGGTCCAGGTAAATGCAGTCGGCGAAATGCGCTTTCTTGGCCTGGGAACCTGGCATCAGGCTGGCGGCGTAGTTGCCACCGACCTTGGCCGCGCCGGTGCCTTGTGGAGCGGCACGGTCGTAGCTGGAGATCAGGAAGTTGTGCGGGGTCAGGCCACCCTTGAAGTAAGCGCCGACCGGGATGCAGAAGATCGAGAAGATGAATTCCGGTGCGGTACGCACGCCGATGTTGTCACCCACGCCGATCACGAACGGACGCAGGTACAGCGCGCCGCCGGTGCCGTAAGGCGGGATGAAACGCTCGTTGGCACGGACCACGTCCTTGCAGGCTTCGATGAACTGCTCGGTGGACACCTGTGGCATCAGCAGGCGGGCGCAGCTGCGTTGCATGCGTGCGGCGTTCTGGTCCGGGCGGAACAGGTTGATCGAGCCGTCCTTGCAACGATAGGCCTTCAGGCCTTCGAAGCACTGCTGGCCATAGTGAAGGGCAGTGGAGCCTTCGCTGATGTGCAGCACATTGTCTTCGGTCAGGGTGCCTTTGTCCGCCAGTGCGACAGATAGCGCTTGTCTGTCTTGATGTAATCAAAACCCAGCTTGTCCCAATTGATGCTTTCGTTACCCATGACACCCTCTATCACTTAACAACCGCCGAAACGGTTCAAGGCTTCTGACGTTTTTTGGATGGGGACAACAATACTTCATTCCGGGCCTGTTTCGCAGCCCGGACTATCGGATGACAGGCAGATAAATCGGGTTGGCCTCAAGAAATCGCCAGCAGGTTAGCTCCCACAGGAGAACGCATTCCAAACGTGGGAGCTAGCTGCGGGCGATGGGGCCATCTCTGCTGCCATCCTTTTTCTCTGAATCACAGGTGCAGCGCATGCCCCAAAGCACGCAACGCGGCTTCCTGCACCGCTTCACCCAAGGTTGGATGCGCGTGAATCGTGCCCGCAATGTCTTCCAGCCGGGCGCCCATTTCCAGGCTCTGGCCAAACGCGGTCGACAATTCCGAAACACCCACACCGACCGCCTGCCAACCGACAATCACATGATTGTCCCGACGAGCGACGACTCGCACGAAGCCGCTTTTCGACTCCAGCGTCATCGCCCGGCCATTGGCCGCGAACGGGAAGCTCGAAACGATGCAGTCCAGGCCCGCCGCCTTGACGTCGTCCGGGGTCTTGCCGACTACCACCAGTTCCGGGTCGGTGAAGCACACGGCGGCAATAGCGGTCGGGTTGAATTCGCGGGTTTTACCGCTGATCAACTCGGCGACCATCTCGCCCTGAGCCATGGCCCGGTGTGCAAGCATCGGTTCGCCGCTCAGGTCGCCGATGGCGTAAACGTTACGCATGCTGGTCTGGCAGCGGTTATCGATCTTGATCGCCGAGCCATTCATGTCCAGATTCAGCGCTTCGAGGTTCCAACCCTGAGTGTTCGGTTTGCGGCCCACAGCCACTAGCACCTGATCGGTTTCCAGGTTCATCGTGTCGCCACCCGGTTCAAGAACTTGCAGAGTATTGATAGAAGAATCAAAGCCTTGGACGCTATGTTTCAAGTAAAGCTTCACGCCAAGTTTTTTCAGTTCATCGTGAACAGGCTGGGTCAGTTCGGCGTCGTAGGCCGGCAGGATACGATCCTGCGCCTCGACCACGCTGACGTCGGCACCGAGCTTGCGATAGGCAATCCCCAGCTCCAGGCCGATGTAACCGCCGCCGACCACGACCAGGCGTTTCGGTACAGCAGTCGGCGCCAGGGCTTCGGTGGAGGAAATGATCGGCCCGCCAATCGGTAGCATCGGCAGGTTCACGCTTTTCGATCCGGTGGCCAGCACCAGGTGCTCGCACTGAATCCGTGTGTCGCCGACTTCAACGGTCTTGCCGTCGATCACTTTCGCCCAGCCCTGAATGACCTGAACCTTGTTTTTCTTCAGCAGCGCCGAGACGCCGGTGGTCAGGCGATCAACGATGCCATCCTTCCACTCGACGCTCTTGCTGATGTCGAGGGTCGGCGCGGAAACGCTGATGCCCAATGCCGAGTTTTTGCTGTGGTGCTGAGTCTGATGGAATTGTTCGGCAACGTGAATCAAGGCTTTCGATGGAATACAGCCGATGTTCAGGCACGTCCCGCCCAGCGATTCGCCTTCCACCAATATGGTTGAAATGCCCAGCTGGCCAGCACGAATTGCCGTCACATAACCGCCAGGGCCGCCGCCGACGATCAGCAACGTGGTGTTCAAAGTCTGCATGTCTTACTCCACGAACAGGGTGGCGGGTTGTTCGAGCAGGCCACGCACGGCCTGGATGAATTGCGCCGCGTCCATGCCATCGACCACGCGATGATCGAAGGAACTGGAGAGGTTCATCATCTTGCGGATCACGATCTGGCCTTTGACGACCATCGGGCGTTCGACGATTTTGTTGACGCCGACGATTGCCACTTCCGGCAGGTTCAGCACTGGCGTACTGACGATCCCGCCCAACGCGCCGAGACTGGTCAGGGTAATGCTCGAGCCGGACAGTTCATCGCGGGCGGCCTTGCCAGTGCGCGCGGCGGTGGCCAAGCGGGAGATTTCCTGAGCGTTGTCCCACAAACTGCGAGCTTCAGCGTGACGCACCACCGGCACCATCAAGCCGATGTCGGCCTGGGTGGCGATGCCCACATGCACCGCGCCGAGGCGGGTGATGACCTGGGCTTCGTCGTCGTAACGGGCATTGATCTGCGGGAAGTCGCGCAGGGCGACGACCAGCGCACGGACGAGGAACGGTAGCAGTGTCAACTTGCCCCGGGTCGCGCCGTGTTTTTCATTCAGGTGTGCGCGCAACTCTTCCACGGCCGTGACATCGATTTCTTCGACATAACTGAAGTGGGCAGCGCGTTGCGTGGCGTCCTGCATGCGCTGGGCAATCTTGCGACGCATGCCGATGACCGGGATTTGTTCTTCGTCGTTGCGCTGTGCGTATGCGGCAGTGGCGGTCGATGCATTCGACTGACCTTGCGCCAGATAGGCCTCGAGGTCTTCGTGCAGCACGCGACCGGCAGGGCCGGTGCCACGCACCAGACGCAACTGGATGCCGAGATCAAGGGCATGTTTGCGTACGGCCGGGGACGCCAACGGGCGTTCATCGGCTTCGCGAGCCACCATCGGGCCTTGGCATACGGCTGCTCGTGGCGCCGCAGCAGGGGCTGGTTTGCTTTCCACAACGGCTTCGACTTTCGGCGCCGGTGCTTCTTTCACGGCAGCAGCCACAGGCTGAGCCGACTCTTTAACATTGCCCGCGCCTTCGACTTCAATGCTGATCAGGACGCTGCCCACCGCCATGACTTCGCCGGGCACACCGCCCAGCGCGATCACCTTGCCGTGCACCGGCGAAGGAATGTCGACCATCGCCTTGTCGGTCATTACATCGGCCAGCACCTGATCTTCGACGACCATGTCGCCGACCTTGACGTGCCACACCGACAGTTCAACTTCTGCAATGCCTTCGCCAATGTCCGGCATTTTAATAACGTGCGTGCCCATTCAGACCTCCATGACCCGTTTCAACGCCGCGCCCACCCGGGACGGACCAGGGAAATACGCCCACTCTTGCGCGTGCGGGTAGGGGGTGTCCCAGCCGGTGACGCGTTCGATCGGCGCTTCCAGGTGATGGAAGCAATGCTCTTGCACCAGGGCGACCAGTTCGGCGCCGAAGCCGCAAGTACGGGTCGCTTCGTGAACGACCACGCAACGGCCGGTTTTCTTCACCGACTTGACGATGGTTTCCAGGTCCAGTGGCCACAGGCTGCGTAGGTCGATGACTTCAGCGTCGATCCCGGTTTCTTCAGCGGCGACTTGCGATACGTAGACCGTGGTGCCGTAAGTCAGGATGGTCACGTCCTTGCCCGGACGGGTGATGGCGGCCACGTCCAGCGGTACGGTGTAGTAACCGTCTGGCACTTGCGCAGCCGGGTGTTTCGACCACGGGGTGACGGGACGTTCGTGGTGGCCATCGAACGGGCCGTTGTACAGGCGTTTCGGCTCAAGGAAGATCACCGGGTCATCGTTTTCGATGGAGGCGATCAGCAAGCCTTTGGCGTCGTACGGGTTGGACGGCATGACCGTGCGCAAGCCGCAGACCTGAGTGAACATCGCCTCGATACTCTGGCTGTGGGTCTGGCCACCGTAGATGCCGCCGCCGCAAGGCATGCGCAGGGTCATCGGTGCGGTGAACTCGCCGGCCGAGCGATAACGCAGGCGGGCGGCTTCGGAAATGATCTGGTCCGACGCCGGGTAGACGTAATCGGCGAACTGGATTTCGGCCACCGGGCGCAAACCGTAAGCGCCCATGCCCACGGCAACACCGACGATGCCGCTTTCGGAGATCGGCGCGTCGAATACGCGGGAGGTGCCGTACTTGTTCTGCAAGCCTTCGGTGCAGCGGAACACGCCACCGAAATAGCCCACGTCCTGGCCGAACACCACGACGTTGTCGTCACGCTCAAGCATCACATCCATGGCCGAGCGCAGGGCCTGGATCATGGTCATGGTGGTCGTGGTCATG
>LNAP01011557.1_pt1 | contig 12824 bp, 10 predicted proteins | sample 602601 | NCBI WGS metagenome assembly LNAP01 (sample SAMN02440304, study PRJNA202911) | soil metagenome | biome: Subtropical and temperate rainforests or woodlands; isolation source: soil samples (1 kg each in a 20% v/v slurry with milli Q water) were... ...
AGGCCGACACGCCCGCCAGCATCCTCTACACCTCGGGCACCACCGGCCCGTCGAAGGGCGTGCTGTCGTCCTATCTCCACATGTTCTCCAACGCCGGACCGGAAAGCTGGCCGATGGTCGGCGAGGACGATCGCTATATGTGCGTCGCGCCGATCTTTCACATCGGCGGAATGGGGCCGCCCTTCGTCATGCTCGCGCGCGGCGCGTCGGTCGCGGTTGTGGAGAAGTTCTCGACCGACAGTTTCTGGGACGTGGTGCGCACGACGCAGTCGACGGTCGTGTTCCTGCTCGGGGTGATGGCGACTTTCCTGCTCAAGCGCCCGCCCTCGCCCGAGGACCGTAACCACAGCGTCCGGCTCGCCTTCATGGTGCCCCTGACCGACGATGCGCCCGCGATCACCGAACGCTTCGGGATCGACATCTACACGATCTTCAACATGACCGAGATCGCCTCGCCGATCGTATCGGAGGCGAACCCGGTCAAGCGCGGCACCTGCGGCAAGGTGCGCCCCGGCGTCGAGGTGCGGCTGGTCGACCAGCACGACCTGGAGGTGCCGGTGGGCGAGATCGGCGAGATGCTGGTCCGCTCCGACCGGCCCTGGGGGATGAACAGCGGCTACAACAACGATTCCGTAGCGACCGCCAAGGCATGGGCCAACGGCTGGTTCCACACCGGCGACCTGGTGCGCCGGGATGCCGAGGGCAACTTCTTCTTCGTCGACCGCAAGAAGAACGTCATCCGCCGCAGCGGCGAGAACATCTCGGCCGTCGAGGTCGAGAGCGTGCTGAACCAGCACCCCGCGGTGAAGGCCTCGGCCGTCGCCGCCACGCCCGATGCGGTGCGCGGCGACGAGGTGCTCGCCTGCATCGTGCTCAAGGAGCCGGCCGACCTGCAGCGCCAGGCGCCGCTCGCGGCCGACATCGTGGCGCATGCGCTGGCCCAGCTTGCCTACTACAAGGCGCCGGGCTATGTCGCCTTCGTCGATGCGCTGCCGCTCACCCCGTCGCAGAAGATCCAGCGCGGCGAGCTGCGCGCGCTCGCGCAGGCCCTGCCGGCGCAACCGCACTGCGTCGACACGCGTGCCATGAAGAAGAGGCAGGCGTGATGGCCCCATCGAAACGCAGTTCCTACGACGGCGTGGCGGTGGCCGTGCCCATCACCGTGCCCTACGTGCGCTATGCCACCGAGGGCGCGCACTGGTTCATCGGCCGGGCGCTCGATGCGCTGGTGCGGGGCGCCGGCGTGGCGAAGGAAGACATCGACGGCCTGTCGCTGAGCAGCTTCTCGCTCGCACCCGACACGGCCGTGGGCGTCACGCAGCACCTGGGACTGTCGCCGCGCTGGCTCGACCATGTGCCGACCGGCGGCGCATCGGGTGTGATGTGTCTGCGGCGCGCCGCGCGCGCGGTGCAGTCGGGCGATGCCGACATCGTCGCGTGCATCGGTGCCGACACCAACCACGTCGACTCCTTCCGGCAGACGCTGGGCAGCTTCAGCAATTTCGCGCGCGACGCCAGCTACCCGTACGGCTCCGGCGGGCCGAACTCGATCTTCGCGATGATCACCGCGAACTACATGCGCCAGTACGGCGCGACGCGCGAGGACTTCGGCCGGATCTGCGTCGACCAGCGCACCAACGCGCTGGGCAACCCGAACGCGATGTTCAAGAAGGCGCTCACGCTCGACGAGTACATGGCCGCGCGCCCGATCTCCGACCCGATCCACCTGTTCGACTGCGTGATGCCCTGCGCGGGCGCCGACGCCTTCCTGGTGATGAGCGAGGCGCGGGCCCGCGATCTCGGCCTGGCGCACGTCGTGGTGCGCGGCGCCATCGAGCGCCACAACGCGTTCTCCGACGACCCGGTGATGGTGCGCGGCGGCTGGCTGCAGGACCGCGACGACCTCTATGCGCAGGCCGGCGTCGGCCCCGCTGCGCTCGACTTCGTCCAGACCTACGACGACTACCCGGTGATCGTGATGATGCAGTTCGAGGACCTCGGTTTCTGCGACAAGGGCGAGGGCCCGGCCTTCGTGCAGTCGCACACCATGGCCTTCGACGGGAGCTTCCCGAACAACACCAGCGGCGGGCAGCTGTCGGCAGGGCAGGCGGGCGCGGCGGGTGGCTTCCTCGGCATGGTCGAGGCGATCCGTCAACTCACCGGACAGGCCGGCCCGCGCGCCGTGCCGGACGCGCAACTGGGCCTCGTCGCCGGCTTCGGCATGGTGACGTACGACCGCTGCCTCTGCACAGGCGCGGTGATTCTCGGGAGACCGGCATGACCATGCCCCTGATGCGCCCCCCGCGCAAGAACCCGGTGCTGCGCACCCGGCAGATGAACCTGCCGCCGGGCAACCGCGGCCGCGTCGCGCTCGGCCTCACCGCTGCGGCCGCCGAAGGCCGCTTCGAGCTGCAGACCTGCGAGCAGTGCGGCACGGTGCAGTACCCGCCGCGCGAGGTCTGCCACCGATGCCTCTCGACCGCGCTGCGCTGGCGCGTGCAGGGCGGCGAGGGCGAGTTGCTCGGCAGCACCACGCTGCATCACAGCAACGACCTGTTCTTTCGCGAGCGACTGCCCTGGCGGCTCGGCCTGGTACGGCTCGACGCCGGCCCCACGCTCATGGTCCACCTGCACGGCGAGGTCGGCGAAGCGCCGCAGCGCGTGCGCGTGGGCGCCCATCTCGATCGCGCGGGCCAGGCCGTGCTCATCGGATTCCCGAAGGAAGGAAGTGCCCATATGGCCGACGACAAGATGCTGCGCGAGATGACCAGCGACCCCAAGTTCCGCAAGGTGCTGGTGACGGACGGCAAGACCGAGACCGGCCAGGCCCTGGTGCGCGCGCTGGTCAAGGCCGGCGCCGACCTCGTCTGGGTCGGCCATGCCGAGCCGTGGAAGAAGATGGGCGACGGGCTGGACGACATCTCCGCGCTGCCGCAGGTGACGCTGGTCCCGCTGGACCTGACCAACGGGCGGCAGGTGACGGAACTGGCGGGCTCCATCGGCGGCAAGGTCGACATCGTGATCAACAACGCCGAGGTGCACCGCACCTTCGGCATCGGCGCGCGACGCGGCACCGACGTCGCCAAGGCCGAGATGGACGTCAACTACTTCGGCCTGCTGCGCCTGGCGCAGGAGTTCGGTCCGGCGCTCAAGGGCCGTTCGGCCGACGGCCCCACCGGCGCCACGGCCTGGGTCAACCTGCTGTCGATCTACGCTCTCGCGAACTTCCCGCCGCACGGCACCTTCAGCGCGTCGAAGGCGGCCGCCCATTCGCTCGCGCAGTGCCTGCGCGCCGAGATGCGCCCGGCGGGCATCCGCGTGGTGAACGTGTTCCCCGGCCCGATCGACGACGAATGGAACCAGCACACGCCGCCGCCCAAGCTCGCACCCGCCACGTTGGCCAACGCCATCGTCAAGGCACTGCGCGACGGCGTGGAAGACGTCTATCCGGGCGACGTGGCACAGGAATGGCTGGAGCGCTGGCGCGACAACCCCAAGGTGCTGGAACGCGAACTCGCCAACGGCGGCAGCTGAAAGCAGGAGCAGACATGACGACCCCCACGACCGACCTGGTGTCCGCCGCCGAGATCCTCGGCGGCCTGGTGAGCGCGATGGCCAGCGGCCGCATCCGCGTGATCGACCTCACCCAGACCCTCACGCCCGACTTCCCCCAGATCGCGCTGCCGCCCGAGATGGGCCAGTGCTGGCCCTTCCGCATCGAGGAGGTCTCGAAGTACGACGAGCGCGGGCCGGCCTGGTACTGGAACAACTTCTCCTGCGGCGAACACACCGGCACCCACTTCGATGCGCCGATCCACTGGATCTCCGGGCGCGACCTGCCGCACAATTCGGTCGACACCATCCCGCCGCAGAACTTCGTCGCCGCAGCCTGCGTGATCGACTGTTCGCCGCAGGTGAAGGACGACCCCGACTACCTGCTCACGCTGCAGGACATCGAGGACTGGGAGGCGCGGCACGGCCGCATCCCCAAGGGTGCCTGGGTGCTGATGCGCACCGACTGGTCCAAACGCGCGGACCCCGAGGCCTACCAGAACTTCGACGAGACCGGGCAGCACACGCCGGGCCCGAGTGCCGAGGCGGTGCGCTTCCTGGTCGAGCAGCGCGATGTGCTGGGTTTCGGCTCCGAGGCCATCGGCACCGACGCCGGGCAGGGCTACCACCTGCGCCCGCCGTACCCGTGCCACTACTACATGCACGGCGCTGGGCGCTACGGCCTGCAGTGCCTGTGCAACCTCGACCTGCTGCCAGAGGCCGGCGCGGTGCTGATCTGCCCGCCGCTGAAGATCGAGAAGGGCAGCGGCAGCCCGCTGCGCGTGCTCGCCCTGGTGGAGCAGCCATCATGAGCGCGCGCAAGGTGGCCGCCGTCACCGGCGGCAGCGCCGGCATCGGCAAGGCGATCTGCCAGGACCTGCTCGACAAGGGCTACCAGGTGATCTCGCTGGCACGGCGCGCGAGCGACATCGCGCACCCGCGCATGCACAGCATCGAGGTCGACCTGATGGACCGCGCCGCCACCACCGAGGCGGCACGCCAGCTCGCGCATCAGTACGAAGTCACGACGCTGGTACACAACGCCGGCGTCATCCGCCCGGCGCCGATCGCCGAGGTGAAGCTCGACGACCTCGACGCACTGGTCGACCTGCACCTGGGCTGCGCGGTGCAGCTCGTGCAGGCCGTGCTGCCCGCCATGCGCGACCAGCGTTTCGGCCGCATCGTGCTGATGTCGTCCCGCGCGGCCGTCGGTGCGCAGTCGCGCACCAGCTATTCCGCGACCAAGGCCGGCATGCTGGGCATGGCACGCACCTGGGCGCTGGAGCTCGCGCCCGAGGGCATCACCGTCAACGTGGTGGCGCCGGGGCCGGTGCGCACGGACATGTTCTACGACATCGTGCAGGCCGGCGAACGGGAGCGTGCGCTCGCCGCCTCGATACCGGTGCGACGTCTGGGCGAGGCGGACGACGTGGCCCGTGCCGTCGGCTTCTTCGCCGACGCGGCCAACAGCTTCGTCACCGGCCAGGTGCTCTACGTCTGCGGCGGCACCAGCGTCGGGAGCCTCACGTTGTGAACGCGCTCGCCTCCATTTCTCTCATCACCCACGGAAGGATCGCCATGAACGTCTCGTCCCGCCAATTCCTGCGCACCGGCATCGCGCTCGCTCTCGGCACGCTCACGTCGCTCGCGGCGACGAGTGCGCTGGCGGCCGATCTCAAGGTCGGCTTCATCACCTCGCTGTCCGGCCCGGTGTCCTCGCTGGGCATTCCCTACGAGAAGGGCATGAAGGCCGCCGTGGCCTACCGCTCCGAACTCAACGGGCGCAAGGTGCAACTGGTGCAGCTCGACGACGCTTCCGACCCGTCGACGGCGGCGCGCAATGCGCGCAAGCTCATCGACGAGGAGAAGGTCGACGTGATCATCGGCACCGCGGGCTCGCCCGGGGCGCTGGCCATCGCCGCCGTGGCCCGCGAGACGAAGACGCCGCTGATCTCCATCGCCAATGCCAACCTGCCGGGCGAGGAGGGCGCCTGGATGGTGACCCTGCCGCAGCCGGCGCCGCTGATGGTCAGTGCGGTGGTCGAGCGCATGAAGAAGTCGGGCGTGAAGACGGTGGGCTACATCGGCTTCTCCGACGCCTGGGGCGACCTGGTCTACGACGCACTGCAGAAGAGCGCCGAGCCCGCCGGCATCAAGGTGGTGAGCAACGAGCGCTATGCCCGTGCGGATGCCTCGGTCACCGGCCAGGTGCTCAAGATCGTGGCGCTCAGGCCCGATGCGGTCATCACCGGTACCTCGGGCACACCCGGCGCGCTGCCCTACCTGGCGCTGGCCGAGCGCGGCTACAAGGGCCAGATCTACGGCATGCACGCGCTGATCAACCCCGACTTCGTGCGGGTCGGCGGCACCGCGGTCGAAGGCCTGCTCGCACCCACCGGCCCGGTGATCGTGGCCGAGCAGCTGCCCGAGTCGAACCCGATCCGCAAGGTGTCGATGGACTTCCGCGCGGCCTACCAGAAGGCCAACGGCGCGGCACCCACGGATGCCTTCTCGGCCTATTCCTTCGACGCCTGGCTGCTGTTCCTGGACGCCGCCTCGCGCACCAAGGGCGAGCCGGGCACGCCGGCCTACCGCATCGCGCTGCGCGATGCCATCGTCAGCACCAAGGAGCTGGTCGGCACCCACAGCGTCTACAACTTCAAGCCCACCGAGCGCTACGGCTCGGACGAACGCTCGCGCGTGATCGTGAAGCCAGTGGAAGCTGGTGCCCTGAGCCCGTCCTTCACCGTCATCACCCCACCGATCGAACCATGAACAAGCCCACATCCCTCCTGGCCGCCGCGGCGCTGGCGCTGTCCGTCTCGCAGGCCTTCGCCGCCGACCTCAAGGTCGGCTTCATCAGCTCGCTGTCGGGGCCGGTCGCGGCCCTCGGCATCCCTTACGAGAAGGGCATCCGCGCGGCCATCGCCGAGCACCCGTCCATCGGCGGGCGCAAGGTCGAGCTGATCGTGCTCGACGATGCATCGGACCCGACCACCGCCGGGCGCAATGCCCGCAAGCTGGTGGTCGACGACAAGGTCGACGTGCTGATCGGCACCTCCGGCGTCCCCGGCGCGATGGCCATCGCCGCGGTGGCGCGCGAACTCAACGTGCCGCTCATCTCGCCGACGCCGGTCACCATCCCGGGGCCGGAAGGCGTCTGGACGGTGACCGTGTCGCAGCCCTTTCCGCTGATGGTGTCGGCGGTGGTCGAGCGCATGAAGAAGTCCAACGTGAAGTCGGTCGCGTTCATCGGCTTCTCGGACGCGCTGGGCGACCTGGCCTACGACTCGCTGCAGAAGAGCGCCGAGGCCGCGGGCATCAAGGTGGTGAGCAACGAACGCTACGCGCGCAGCGACTCGTCGGTCGCCGGCCAGGTGCTGAAGATCGTGGCGCAGCGGCCCGATGCGGTGTTCGCCGGCAACTCCGGCACGCCGGGTGCGCTGCCTTACATCGCACTGGCCGATCGTGGCTACAAGGGCCAGATCTACGGCACGCACGGCCTGATCAATGCCGACTTCGTGCGCGTGGGCGGCAGCGCCATCGAAGGCCTGCAGGTGCCCAGTGGCCCGGTGCTGGTGGCCGACCAGCTGCCCGACAGCAACCCGATCAAGAAGGTCTCGCTCGCCTTCCGCGCGGCCTACCAGAAGACGCACGGCAGCGTCCCGACCGATGCCTTCTCTTCCTACACCTACGACGCCTACCTGCTGCTGGCCGATGCGGCCGCGCGCACCAAGGGCGAGCCCGGCACGCCGGCCTTCCGCACCGCGCTGCGCGATGCGATCGTCACGACGAAGGAGCTGGTGGGCACGCACGGCGTCTACAACTTCAAGCCCGACAACCGCTACGGCTCCGACCAGCGTGCGGTGGTGATCGTGAAGATGGAGAAGGGCCAGTGGAAGCTGGTGCCCTGAGACGCAGCAGCCACGCCGCCGTGCCCATCGCCATGTCCCACAGCTACCGAGGCCGCCCCGACGCCGTGCGCGCGCTGGTGCAGGACGACCGCGTCCACCGCGACCTGTATCTGAGCGAGGAGCTGTTCGCCCTGGAACGCGAGCAGTTCTTCGCCGCCACCTGGAACTACCTGGGCCATGCGAGCCAGGTGCCGAGCGCGGGCGACTACCTGACGCAGGACATCGCCGGCCGTCCGCTGGTGATGGTGCGCCAGCCCGACGGCGGGCTGAAGGTGCTCTACAACCGCTGCGCCCACAAGGGCACGCAGCTGGTGAGCGACCCGTGCGGCAACACCGGCAAGTTCTTCCGCTGCCCGTACCACGCATGGACCTACCGGCTCGACGGCGCCCCGCTGGCCTTGCCGCTGAAGGCGGGCTACGAGGGCACGCAGCTGCGCCAGTGCGAATCGGGCCGCGGCATGGTGGCCCTGGCCAACGTGGCGGTGTACCGCGACTTCGTCTTCGTGCGCCTGAGCGAGGCCGGGCCGTCGTTCGAGGACTACTTCGGCGACGTGCTGCAGGCAATCGACAACCTGGTCGACCGCTCCCCCGAAGGCCGCCTGGTGGTGGCCGGCGGTGCGATGCGCAACGTCATCCACTGCAACTGGAAGATGTACCTGGAGAACATCAACGACACGGTGCACCCGATGTCGACCCACGAGTCGGCCACGCAGGCGGCCAGCCAGCTGTGGGCGGGCCACGGACCGGACGATCCCAAGCCGATGGCGATGGAACAGATCCTGCCCTTCGGCGCGGGCTACGACTTCTTCGACCGCATGGGCGGCCGGGTGTTCGCCAACGGGCACAGCGTGCTCGGCGTGAACTTCAGCATCCATTCCAACTACGCGCAGGTGCCCGCCTACGAGGCGGCGATGACCGCGGCGCACGGCGCGGAGCGGGCCGCGGACATCCTCCAGCGCTCGCCGCAGAACGCGGTGCTCTTTCCGAGCCTGGCGGCCAAGGGTTCGCCGCAGGCCATCCGCGTGATCCGGCCGCTCGCGGCCGACCGCACGCTGGTGGAGGCCTGGGCCTTCCGGCCGGCCGGTGCGCCCGATCTGCTCTTCGAGCGTTCGCTCACCTACAACCGGCTGGTGTTCTCGCCGATGTCGATCGTCGCGCACGACGACGTCGCGCTGTTCGAGAGCATGCAGCAGGGCCTGCGCGCCGATGGCAACGAGTGGATCAGCCTGCACCGCGACCACCGCGCGGGCGAGGCCGGCACGCCGGTGCAGACCGTCAACGGCACCAACGAACTGCTGATGCGCAACCAGTTCCGCGCCTGGGCCCGGTTCATGACCCAGGGCATGGAGGCGGCCGCGTGACGGACGGCCTGTTCAGCGAGGCGGTGCTGTCGCGCTTCGTCGAGGACGAGGCCGCGCTGCTCGACGACGGCCGCTACGACGAATGGCTGGCGCGCTTCGCGGCCGACGGCCATTACTGGGTGCCGCTGCTGGGTGCACGCCAGGCCGACCCCCGCACCTACAACTCGATCGCCTACGAAGACCGGCTGCTGCTGCAGTTGCGCATCGAGCGCCTGAAGAACCCGCGGGCCCATTCGCAGCATCCGCCGAGCCAGGGGCAGCATGTGCTGCAGCGCCCTCGGGTGGAGTCCGTCGACCCGGAGGCGGGCGTGGCGGTGCTGCGCACCCCCTTCGTCTACGTCGAGGCGCGCGGCGAGCGCGAGCTGCTGCTGACCGGCCGCTACCGGCACACGCTGGTGCGCGAGGCCGGCATGCTGCGCATGCAGCAGAAGCGCGTCGACCTGCTCCAACCGGAGCGGCCGCTGCCGGCGATCCAGTTGTTCATCTAGTTCCTTCCTTCCATTCATCCACCCACGAGGCCTCCCGCCATGAAGCGCTTGATCCGGACCCTGACACGCTGCGCCGTCGCAGCCACCGCCCTGGCCACCTTTGCCGTCTTCCTGCCCGCCGCGCAGGCGGCCGACCTGAAGGTGGGCCTGAGCGTCTCGCTCTCCGGCCCCAACTCGTCCCTGGGTGTGCCCTATGCCAAGGGCGTGCAAGCGGCGCTGGCGTACAAGGGCGAGGTCAACGGCCGCAAGATCCAGCTGGTGGTGCTGGACGACGGCTCCGATCCGACCACCGCCGGGCGCAACGCGCGCAAACTGGTGGACGAGGAGAAGGTGGACGTGCTCATGGGCACCTCGGGCGTGCCCTCGGCCATCGCGATGGCGCAGGTCGGGCGCGAGTCGAAGACCGCGCTCATCGGGCTCACGCCGATCATGCTCGACCCGGCCGAGAACCCCTGGGTCATGACGGTGGCGCAACCCACCCAGCTCATGATCGATGCGGTGGTCGAACGCATGAAGCGCAACGGCGTCAAGAGCGTGGGCTACATCGGCTTCTCCGACGCCTGGGGCGACCTGGTGTACGCCGCGCTGATGAAAGCGGCGCCAGCGGCCGGCATCACGGTGCTGGGCAACGAGCGGTATGCGCGCGCCGATGCGTCGGTCACCGGTCAGGTGCTCAAGCTGCTTGCGCTCAAGCCCGAGGCGGTGATGACCGGCGGCGCCGGCACCCCCGGCGCGCTGCCCTTCCTCGCACTGCAGGAGCGCGGCTTCAAGGGCGGCGTGTATGGCCAGCACGGCCTGATCAACCCCGACTTCGTGCGCGTCGTGGGCGCGGCGGGGCAGGGAGCGCTGATGCCCACCGGCCCGGTCATCGTGGCCGAGCAACTGCCGGCGGATCACCCGAGCAAGAAGATCGGGCTCGACTTCCGGGCCGTGTTCCAGAAGGTCAACAACGCGCCGACCACCGACGCGTTTTCGGCCTACTCCTTCGACGGCTGGCTGATCTTCGCCGATGCGGCCGCCCGCGCGATGGCCAAGGCCGAGCCCGGCACGCCGGAGTTCCGTGTGGCGCTGCGCGATGCCATCTTCAGCACGAAGGAAGTGGTCGGCGTGCACGGCGTCTACAGCTTCAGGCCCGGCAACCTCTATGGCGTCGACGAACGCGCCCGCGTGATCGTCAAGCTCGACAACGGCCAGTGGAAGCTCGCACCGTGAACCCCATCCACCATCGCACGACACGGGCGTGCATCGGGGGCCGCATCCGATGAGCTGGGACGTCGCACTCATCCTCGGCATCGACGGCCTGGCCAACGGCGCGGTGTACCTGCTCGCCGGGCTCGGCCTGGTGCTGATCTTCTCGGTCACGCGGGTCGTCTTCGTGCCCTTCGGCGACGTGGCCGCCTTCGCGGCACTGACGCTCGCCGCCTTCGAGACCGGCCGCACGCCGCCGACCATCGGCCTGGTGCTCACGTTGGCCGCCATCGCGGTGGGGGTCGAGGTCGTCGCGCTGGTGCGCCGCCACGAGACCGTGCGCATTCCCAAGGCGATCGCCCTCTGGGGACTGCTGCCGGCCGTACCCTGCCTGCTGGCCTGGGCGGCGGCACGCAGCGGGATGCCCGCGGCGGTGCAGATCGCGGCCTCGGTCCTGCTCGTGGTGCCGATCGCGCCCCTGCTGGCGCGCATCGTGTTCCAGCCGATCGCGGACGCCTCGGTGTTGACGCTGCTGATCGTCTCGCTCGCGCTGCACTTCCTGCTGTCGGGACTGGGCCTGCTGTTCTTCGGACCCGAGGGCTCGCGCACCCAGCCGCTGGCGTCGGGCGTGCTGACCCTGGGCGACGGCTTCACCGTCAGCGCCCAGGTGATCCTGATGGTCGGCTCGGCCGTGGTGCTCAGCGGCCTGTTCTTCCTGGTGTTCGAGCGTACCGTGGCCGGCAAGGCGCTGCGGGCCACGGCTGTGAATCGGGTGGGCGCGCGGCTGGTCGGCATCCGGCCGGCGCGCACCGCCATCCTGGCGTACGGCTGCGCGTCGCTGCTCGCCGGGCTGATCGGCGTGCTGATCGCGCCCGTGACCACGATGTACTACGACTCCGGCTTCATCATCGGCCTGAAGGCCTTCGTGGCGGCCATCATCGGCGGGCTGGTGAGCTACCCGATCACCGCGATCGGGGCGATCGCGGTCGGCCTGGTCGAGAGCTTCGCGTCGTTCTGGAGCGGTGCCCTGAAGGACGTGATCGTCTTCAGCCTGCTGATCCCCGTGCTGATGCTGCGTTCCTTCCTGAGCGTGCACTCGGAAGAGGAAGAAGACGAGGTGGACCAGTGACCCCCCGTTCCTCCAGTCGCTTCTCGCGCCGCCTCTGGCTCGGCCTGCTGGTGCTGGCCTTCGCACTGGCGCCGCTCCTGGCCGGCAACTTCACGATCTCGCTGATGAACGACATCGGCATCGGCGCCCTGGTCGCGCTCGGCCTGGTGCTGCTGACCGGCGTGGGCGGGGCCACCTCCTTCGGGCAGGCCGCCTTCGTGGGCATTGCGGCCTACGCGACCGCCTGGCTTACCACCACGCAGGGGCTCTCGCCCTGGATCGGGCTGCTGTTCGCGCTGCTGCTCACCGGGCTGTCGGCGTTGGCCATCGGCATGCTCACGCTGCGCCTGGGCGGGCACTTCCTGCCGCTGTCGACCATCGCCTGGGGGCTGTCGATCGCGATGCTCTTCGGCAATATCGATGCGCTGGGCCGCCACACCGGCCTGTCGAACATCCCGGCGCTGCGCGTCGGCACCTGGGTGCTGTCCGATCCGCGCTCGATCTACTACCTGATCTGGAGCATCGTCGGCCTGGCCTTCCTGTTCAGCCAGAACCTGCTGCAGTCGCGGCCGGGCCGCGCCATCCGCGGGCTGCGCGGTGGGGCGACCCTGCTGGCGAGCGTGGGGGCCGATGCCTACCGCGTGCGGCTCACGCTCTTTGTCACTGCCGCACTGCTGGCGGGCATCGCGGGCTGGCTCTATGCCCACATGAACCGCTTCGTGAGCCCGGCCCCCTTCGACGTGCGTGCGAGCATCGAGTACCTGCTGATGGCGGTGGCCGGCGGACTCGGCCAGCTCACGGGCGCGCTGGTCGGCGCGGCGCTGGTGCTGGTGCTCAAGAACGGACTGCAGGACGTGCTGCCGATGTTCACGCAACGCGCCGGACAGCTGGAAGCCATCGCCTTCGCGACCCTGTTCATCCTGCTGCTGCACTTTGCACGCAGCGGGCTGATGGGCTTCGTTCGGCGCATCACCAAGGGCCGCTTCCAGGCGCCGCCTTCGGCGGCACCGGCCGAGGCGGTGCCGCCGCTGCCCCCCCCGCCGGCCGGCCCGCCCCCGCTCCCACATTTGATTGGTGGTGTCTGCAGAGAATGCGTACACCACTTGGCCCATCAAACCGTGTGCAAATACCAGTTGTACTCAAGGTCCGAGATGGAGTTTTCGAACTCGGCCAGCTCGCTTTCCTTGCACGCCACGAACACGTCGATGTACAT
>LNAP01004513.1_pt1 | contig 12823 bp, 10 predicted proteins | sample 602601 | NCBI WGS metagenome assembly LNAP01 (sample SAMN02440304, study PRJNA202911) | soil metagenome | biome: Subtropical and temperate rainforests or woodlands; isolation source: soil samples (1 kg each in a 20% v/v slurry with milli Q water) were... ...
GCCACCGGTGCGACAATAGCGGGCTAAATGACAAGTTCTTTTTCCAATCTATCGCTGGCCGAGCCGCTGGCGCGCGCCGTGGCCGAAATGGGCTACGAGTCCATGACGCCCATCCAGGCGCAGGCCATTCCGGTGGTGCTCACCGGGCAAGACGTGATGGGCGCTGCCCAGACGGGCACCGGCAAGACGGCGGCCTTTTCGCTGCCCCTGCTGCAGCGCCTGCTCAAGCACGAGAGCAGTTCCACCTCTCCCGCCCGCCACCCGGTGCGCGCCCTGGTGCTGCTGCCCACGCGGGAGCTGGCCGACCAGGTGGCCCAGCAGATTGCGCTGTACGCCAAATACACCAAGCTGCGCAGCACCGTGGTGTTTGGCGGCATGGACATGAAGCCCCAGACCATCGAGTTGAAAAAGGGCGTCGAGGTGCTGGTGGCCACGCCGGGCCGTCTGCTCGACCACATCGAGGCCAAGAACGCGGTGCTCAACCAGGTTGAATATGTGGTGCTCGACGAGGCCGACCGCATGCTGGACATCGGCTTCCTGCCCGACCTGCAGCGCATCCTGAGCTACCTGCCCAAGCAGCGCACCACGCTGCTGTTCAGCGCCACGTTCTCGCCCGAGATCAAGCGCCTGGCCGGCAGCTACCTGCAAAACCCCATCACCATCGAGGTGGCACGTCCCAACGAAACGGCCTCCACGGTGGAGCAGCGCTTTTACAGCGCCACTGACGATGACAAGCGCCGCGCCATCCACCAGGTGCTCAAGACGCGTGGCATCAAGCAGGCGTTCATCTTCGTGAACAGCAAGCTCGGCTGCGCACGCCTGGCCCGCAGCCTGGAGCGCGAAGGCCTCAAGACCGCCGCCCTGCACGGTGACAAGAGCCAGGACGAGCGTCTGAAGGCCCTTGAAGCCTTCAAGAGCGGCGAGGTCGATCTGCTGGTCTGTACCGACGTGGCGGCGCGCGGCCTGGACATCAAGGATGTGCCAGCGGTGTTCAACTTCGATGTGCCGTTCAACGCCGAAGACTATGTGCACCGCATCGGCCGCACGGGCCGTGCGGGCGCATCGGGTCTGGCGGTCACCCTGGTGTCGGGCAGCGATGCCCGTCTGGTGGCCGACATCGAGAAGCTGCTCAAGACCAAGCTCGATATCGAGGCCCTTGAATACGACGAAGACCGGCCCAAGGGCCGCATCAATGACGGCCGCCGTGCCTGGCGTGAAGCGGGCGAAACGGGTGACCCGCGCGACGGGATTCCCCCGCCGACGCTGCGCGAGCGCAGTGAGCGCCGCGAACCCCGCGAGCCGCGTGAAAACTACCGGGGCTTTCGTCCGGCAGTGGCCTCGCGCGACCCGTTCTTCGAGAAACCGTACGAGGCGAGCAGTACCACCGCAGCACCCGCCTGGGAGGCCGCAGCCAAATCGCCCACGCGCAGCAGCGTGTCGGCCAACATCAAGCCCAAGCGCAAGGTGGCGGCGCTGTTCAAAGCCGTGCAGCCGGAAACCTCCGACCAGTGATCCCCTGGCCGGGCCGTGTTGCAGGCCTGGGATGCACCGCGAAACCGGTCTGCCGCTTTGTTGAAAATAGATCGTTAGTGCTTATTCAGCAAGCGCTGCGCGCTATCAAAATTACTTTGCCAACGGTGGTTGGTGCGCACGGTGGTCCACACTGCGCCCGGGTGCCAGCCGCTCCAGCACGGCGCCATCGACACTCCCAAAGGCGATCACACGCCCGTCCCGCTGGCCGGCAAAGCGCCGTGCCGCCTCGGCCGAGGCGAATGCGGGCAGGTTGCCCGCACGCATGGGCCCGCGGGCGGACGAGCCGTCCACATACATTGCTGTGTCGGCGGCAATCCAGGTGCTCGTCTCCGTGTCGGTGACATAGCGGGCCACCAGGTCCTGCGCCGTGCGCCCCGGGCTGTACTGCCCCACGTTGGCCAGGTACTGGAACAGGCTCAGCGGGGAATCAAAAAAATGCGCATCCCCATTGGCGAAGATGGTCTGTGCCGCCCATTGGGGCGATCGGGCAGGGTACATGCCGCACACCGGGCAGCGCGCATCTGGGGGGATGGCGCGGGGCGCACCCAGCGGCTGGCCGGGGGCGGAATCGAACGGTGTGGGCGGTGCCACCACGCAGACATCGTCGGGCAGCGGCTGCCCTGCTGCACGATCGCCTGCGCCCGGTGGAGAAAACTCCCACGCTGCGGCGCCAGCCAGCGCGCCCGCCGACGCCAGCCCGGCGAGCAGTGCCTGGCGTCGGGTATGGGACTGTCGCAGCGCGTGCATGGGCTTACATGCGGGTATCGTGCAGGGCGCCACCGCTCAGGTCAACCATGTCGGCCGTGACCTCGGCAAAACGCAGCACCTTGCCACCATATTCGGCCGCGAATTTCTGGGCGTCGGCCTCCAGGGCAAAGCTGCCGATGGTGGGCCCCATCGAGCCATGGCGCTTGCCGCCCACCACGTAGATGGCGGTTTTGGCGTCGATCCAGTGGCCCTGGGGGGCATTCCAGTCGGCCTGGCCCATGTCCTGCACATACACCGCCTGCACGGTGCGCGCCTGCTCGCCCGCCAGCAAGGTGCTGAAGAGTTCGACGGTGTCGCAGAAGAAGGAGGGTTTTTCCTGGCCCGCAAAGCGCACCTGGGCCTTGGGGCCCGGGTAGTCGGCCAGCAGCATGCCGTCGAGCTCGCAGCTGGTGGATCGGTCGATCTCCACCGGCGCCAGGGCCTGCGCGGTGCTGGACGGGTCCTTGCAACCGGACAGGGTGCCCAGGCCCAGCGCACCCAGCGAGGCCAGGGCGGCCCAGCCGAGCAGTTGGCGCCGCACGCCATCGGCAGTGCCGGCACCGGTGTGGCGGCGGCAGGAGCACAGATAAGTGGTCATGGTTTGAATCTCCAGCTTGCCAGGCCCAGTGGCACCACGATCCAGCCCACCATCACGGCCCCCATGAGCCAGGGCTTGGCCAAGGCTTCGGGGACGATGGTGGTCAGGCCGTACAGGGTGCGCACGTCTTCCAGCGAGAACACGTTGAGGATGCGGAACACGTCTGCGGGGTTGAGCAGCAACAGATAGGCCATGGTCGCACCGCCATAGGCGCCGCCGGTGGCCACCAGGGCGCCCAGCAGCAGCAGATCGAACACCAGCACAAAGAAGAACCAGGTGGCGATGGCCAGGCCCGAGGCCCGCGTGCGCTCGCGTGCCAGCACCGACAGCAGCACGGCCATGCTCAGGAATGCCAGGCCCAGCAGCACCGAGCTGAGCATGAAGCCACCGTAGTGGAACATGCCCGCCCAGCTGAACTGCCGGTACAGCAGCACGGCCACCAGGCCGAAGCCCGCCAGGGTCGAGAGGGTGAGTGCTGCGGCCAGGCCCAGGTACTTGCCCAGCAGCAGCTCCAGCCGCGTGATGGGCAGCGACAGCAGCAGGTCGAGCGAGCCGCGCTCGCGCTCGCCCACGATGGCGTCGAAGCCCAGCAGCAGCGCGATCAGCGGGATCAGGTAGATTACCAGGCTGACCAGGCTGGCAATGGTGAATTCGACGGAGCGAAAGCCCACCGTGCCCTGCTGTGCACCGCCAAAGTAGGCAATGGCCAGCGAGAACACGGTGAACACGAGGGCCACCGCCAGCACCCAGCGGTTGCGCATGCGGTCGCGAAACTCTTTCGCGGCGATGGTGAAGATCTGTGTCAGTTCCATGGGGGATCTTGAATCGGTACGGCGCCCGGTCAGCCGGAGAAACCGAAGAAAACGTCTTCGAGCGAGGGCTCATGGATGTGCAGGTCCCGCACGCGTGCGCCAAATGGCGCCAGCGCGCCCAGCACGGCCATCTTGGCGTCGCGCGGGCAACCCAGGTCCAGCCCGACGGGGGAGGGGGTCGTGGTGATGCCGGGCAGTTGCGCCAGGACCTGGGCCACGGGCGCGCGGTCGGCCTCTGCCAGCGTCAGTGCAAAGGTCAGCGGCATCTGCGTCTGCTCGCGCAGGGCCTGCACGCTGCCCAGCGCCTGCAGCTTGCCCGTGGCCAGAATGGCCAGCCGGTCCACGCGTTCCTGCAGCTCGGCGAGGATGTGCGAGGTGATGACAATGGTCACGCCCTCGGTCTGCAGCGTGCGCAGCGTGGCATAAAAATCGCGGATGGCCTGCGGGTCCAGGCCGTTGGTGGGCTCGTCGAGCAGCAATACGCGCGGGGTGCCGAGCAGTGCCTGGGCAAACCCCAGGCGCTGGCGCATGCCCTTGGAGTATTCGCGCACGGCCCGGTGTGCGGCCTGTGCCAGCCCCACGCGGTCCAGCAGCACCGGGCATTGCTGCAGTGGCGCGCCCTTGAGCCGGGCGAAGAAATGCAGCGTCTCCAGGCCGGTCAGGTTGTCATACAGCACCACGTTTTCCGGCAGGTAACCCAGGTGGCGGCGTGCGGCGCGAAAGCCACGTCCATGCACCGAGGCCCCGCTCACGAGGATTTCGCCCCGGGTGGCGGGCACCAGGCCCAGGATCATCTTGAACAGCGTGCTCTTGCCGGCGCCGTTGTGGCCGATCAGGCCAAAAATCTCGCCGCGCTCCACGCGCAGGTCGATGCCGTCCACGGCGTGCAGCGCGCCGTAGTGCTTGAGGGCACCGCGCACTTCGATCGCGGGAGGGTCGGAGGGGTCAGCGTTGTGAGGGTTGCGTGTCACGCCAGTGGCTCCGTTGGGGGTGGTTGGGCTGCATGCGGGGCTTGGGGTCCACCACGGTGGGTACGCGCAGCACGGGGAATTGCTGGCCCACCAGGCGCAGGGCCTGCACGGCGGGGCTTGCCAGCAGCAGCTTGATGGTGGGATGGCGCCAGGTCAGGCGGTCCACCATGTCGTTGGCTTCGTAGGGCACGTCGCCCATGCCGTTGCCGTCGCGGTCCCAGCCCAGGTAGTTGCTCCAGTAGTTGCCGCGTTGTGTGCCCCAGCGCTCATCGCGGGCACCCACATAGCGGATCTGCTCGCGATTGCCGACGAAGTCGTTGCCCTCCACCGCATTGCGGGTGGAGCCCGCCGACAGGTGCACCCCCACGGCATTGCCTGTCACCAGGTTGTCCTTGAGCTGGATGTATTCGACGTCGTAGATGAAGAAGCCACGGCCGTTGTCCGCCACGACATTGTTCTCGATCACCGAGTCCTGCATGGTGCGCAGCATGATTCCATGGTCCGAGTTGCCCCAGGCGCGGTTGTTGCGCACCACCTGGTCGCGCACTTCCATCAGCGCCAGGCCGCCCCGGTTCAGGTAGGTGTCGTTGTCTTCCCACAGGTTGTAGTAGGAGTTCATGTAGTGCGTGCCGTAGCGGCTGTGGTGCAGCTTGTTGCCCCGGAAGATGGCGTGGTGCGATACATCGATGTAGAGGGCATCGCGCACGAAGCTGATCTGGTTGTTCTCGATGCGCGCGCCCTTGGTGTTGTACAGCTGCACGCCATTGCCGCGCTGCGACGAGTTGACATCGCGCAGCCCGGTGATGGTGTTGGACAGCACCTGCACGTCGTTGGACTTCTCGATCCACAGGCCGAACAGGTTGTAGGTGAGATCGCAGTGGCGCACCACGGCACGGTGCGCGCCGGGGTAGATGTAGATGCCGGCGTTCTGGTCCTTGAGGTTGGTGCCCGAGTCGCGCACGATGAGACCCTCGATCACCACGTCGGGGGCGGTGACGCGGATGGTGTCGCCCTGGGCGCCCCCGCTGATGGTGGGCCGGTCCAGGCCGCGCAGGGTCAGGGGTTTGTCGATCCGCAGGTTGGCGCGGTACAGGCCGCGCGCCACTTCGATCACGTCACCCGGCTGTGCCTTGGCCACCGTGGCGGCCAGGTCGTCGCCGGGGCGCACGCTCAGGGTGGCGGCCTGGCAGGCTCCGGCGATGAGCAGTGCCAGGGCCAGGCTTAAATGGGTCAAGTGGGTCAATATCTTCATGCGATGAGCCAGCCCAGGGCCTTGAGCACCAGGAACAGCGCAGCGCCAATCATCAGGTTCTTGAATCCCACATAGCTCATCATATCCATCACACCGGCGACGCGGTACTGGTCACGCCACCAGGGGCCGTCTTTCACGTAGCGGCGGCCGGACAGGCGGATCAGCACCTCGTAGACGCTCCAGCCAAACCACCAGCCGATGATGGCGCCCGAGGACAGATGGCCCAGCGCCCCCTGCACCCAGGCGAAGGTGGCGGCAATGGCCAGCGCCAGACCGGCGACCTGCAGCGCGCGCTGGCTGTTCCAGCCCTCGCGGCTCCAGGGCCACAAGTGGTCGCGCAGCTCCAGCCACAGCCAGGCGATCAGGCCCACATCCCTCTTGTGCGCAGGCAGGGTGCGGTCGGTAGGCATGCGCGGATCGACCCCGTCCCTGGCCTTGGGGGATATCTGGTCTTCCACCGTGGCCGGGTGGATCGGGATGAAGTAGCCGTTGGCGCCAATGGGTGTGATCTCCAGACCGTCTTTTTCGCGGCGCTTGCGCTCCTTGGCCAGGGGCGGGCAGCCCTTGGTGTCGGTGTACAAGATCATGCAATCCAGGCAGTGCAGGCACTCGCGGTGGTCGATGCGGCCGTCGGCATCAATGGCCTGTGCACCGCAGCCCACGGCGCAGGCCTTGCAGCTGTTGCAGTCCTGCTTGCGCTTGAGGCCAAACCAGCGGAAGGTGCTGGGCATGGCCAGCGATGCCCCCAGCGGGCAGATGTATTTGCAGTACGGCCGCTCGATGAAGAGGGACACACCCAGAATGGCGGCCACGAACAGGCCGTAGGGCCAGGCGCGGTTCATCACCCCGACCAGGAAGGTGGTCTTGAAGGGTTCGACCTCGGACAGTTTTTCGGCCAGGCCCATGGAGAACATGGACACGGTAAGCAAGAAGAAGAAAACGGCGTACTTGATCCACTTCAGGCGGTCATGCCACTTCTGCGGCAGCTGGGTCTGGAAGCGCTTGAGGCCCAGCGCCCGGGCGATCTTGTAGACGGCTTCCTGCAGCGAGCCGAACGGGCACATCCAGCCGCAGAACAGACCGCGGCCAAACAGGAACGCCGTGACGATGATGAAGATCCAGAACAGGAAGATGAACGGGTCGGACAGGAACAGCGACCAGGTCCACTGGAACAGCAGCGCGTGGAACCACGTCAGCACCTGCGTGATGGAGGGCTGGGCCATGTAGCCAAAGCCCACCCAGAAGATGCTGATGGCCCAGAACGTGTACTTGAAACCGTTGACCGGCCACTTGTTCTTGTGCGTTGACAGGCGCGTGAGCTTTTCGCGCAAGGCATAAACCACCGTGACGGCCGCCAGCAGAAGGATGAACAGGGAAATGGGCAGCGCCTGTGACTTCCAGATGCGCACCCAGGGGGCAGCCGGTTCCTCTACCTTGGGGCGACCACCTTCCAGGCTGCTGGCGGGCAGCCAGTACTTGGACTCGAACACCGCAAAACTGCGGTGGCCCGTGGCGCGGTCCACCCGGTTGCCCAGGAAGGCCAGCTTCCAGGGGTAGGCGGCAGAGAACGCATGCGAGCGGATGATGAAGATGGCCGATTCGGCATAGCGCGGCGCGCCCTCTGCCTCCAGGCCGTAGAGGTTGTACGAGTCCAGGTCACGGAAGGTGAAGGAATCCGCCCCCTGCTTGACCTGCACGCGGTCGTAGATGCCACCGCGCACGAAGCCCGAGCCCTTGAAGGATTCCTGGCCCCCCGTCTTGATGATGAACAGCGCGTTCTCGCCCTCCTTCAGGCGCGAGCGCAGGCTGTCAAAGCCGCGGTCACCCAGGAGGCTGCGGGCAAAGTCGGGGTGGTTCAGGTCGCCAAACCACAGTTCGATGAAGGGCTCGGGGCCGCGCGGCAGGCCCACCTGCTCGGGCTTGACGAGCAGCTGCTGCACCGTGCCCATTTTCACGAGCTGCGCCCAGTCGTACCTCTGGCCGGTGGCGACGAAGCGCGCGGGCTCGCGCACGGTGGGCGCGATGATGCCGGCCTGGCGCGCCACGGCGGCGCCCGAGGTCATGACCACCTGGTTTTGCGCCACCACGGTGACGGTGGCGCCGGAGATGGCATCCAGGCCGATCACGTTCTCGTCGGGGCGCGAGGGGCCGACCTCGATGGTGTCGACCACCGACTTGCCGATGTACTGGTTGTTGAAGTTGATGAGGGCCGATTCGGGAATGCCCAGCAGCAGGATGGGCTCGGAATGCTTGAGCACCTTTACGCCGACGAAATGGCCCTGGGTGTCCATGCCGATCAGCGTGACCACCGGCTTGCCCGAATAGGCGGGCGTGTCGGTGATGTCGGTGGACAGCATCACATAGCCCAGCAGCTTTTTCTGGGCCGAGTCGCTGTCGTAGGCCTCGACGTAGGGCGGCTGGCCCTTGCGGTCGGAAAAATGCGTGGCACCCGGAAAGACCTCGGCACAAGGCAGCAGCGAGCACATGGCGGGCGTGCTGGCCAGGTTGTCAGGCAGCTCCGCCTCGTAGGCACTGGCATGTGCGCGCGGCGCCAGAAGGGCCAGCGCCATGAACAGTGCAAAACAGAAGGCTGCGAACCGTGGACCGAGGGAGGGCATAAATACTATCCAAACAATAACAGGCACCGGTTGGTGTGCCCGCATTACAGGCCTAATTGGCTCAAAACCCCTGGGTGGAGCCCATGCCACGGGCATGGCCACACAGGGGTGTTTTTCCTCAGGCCTCGACGATCATGCGCGTGCGCATCTCCAGGTGCAACGCATGGCAGAAGGTGGAGCAGTACGCCCAGAACACGCCGGGCTTGTCGGCAATGAAGGTTACCGACTTGGTCTCCAGCGGGTTGATCACGAACTGGATGTTGTACTTGGGCACAGCGAAGCCGTGCGTCAGGTCTTCGATCTTGTCGAGATTCGTCAGGATCAGCGTGACTTCATCGCCCTTCTTCACCGTGAATTCACGCAGGCTGAAGGCAGGCGCCTGGGAGGTGAGCTTCACCGTGACCTTCTTGCCGTTGCGGAAGACACCGGATTCCTTGGCGTCCTTGACGGCCAGGGGGAACTCGTTCAGGTCATAGACCTGCTTGGGCTTGACGATGTCGCGCTTGAAGATGATGAAGTCGTGGGGCTCGCCGCGCACTGGGTGGTCGGCCATCAGCACCATCTTGTCGCCCGAGATGTCGATCAGCTGCTCGTTCTCGGGGTGGAAGGGGCCCACCGGCAGGAAACGGTCCTTGGAGAACTTGCAGCCCACGGCGAGGTACTTGCCATCGGCGGCGACGGTCTCGGAGTGCGTGGCGTTGATGTGGCCGGGCTGGTAGTGCACGTCCAGGCGGTCTACCACGTACTTGGCGTTCTTGTCGCCCGCATGGAATTTGATGGCTGCTTCCACGTTCCACTTGACCACCTGGCTGTCCAGGAACAGCGTGGTGTAAGCGTTGCCGCGGCCGTCGAAGGCGGTGTGCAGCGGGCCCAGGCCGATTTCAACCTCGGCGACGATGGCGCCGTCGACTTTTTCCATCTTGCCGTCGAACCAGTCCAGCACCTTCGCCAATTCGATCACGGTGGCCGTGGGCGACAGTTTGCCGGCGCAGATGAAGTACTTCTGATCGGGGCTGGCGTTCACGCCGTGGGGGTTCTTGGGCACGCTCACATAGGCGGTGAGGGCCGTCTTCGGGTCCTTGTTGGCCTCGCGGGTGCCATCCACCACCGGCACCTTGGACGAGCCGACGGTCTTGAACTTGCCGGCCTTCACGGCCTCTTCGATGCGGGCAATGTTGAAGAACAGGCAGGCGTCGCGCTCGGCCGACATCATGTCTTCGTAGTGCACGCCGTTTTCGACGTTGTACTGGTTGGTGGCTGCCAGCTTGCCATCGTAGGACGTGGCGGTCAGGTCGCAGTTGCCGTCGATCAGCACCTGCCAGCGCATTTCCATGGTTTCGGCATCCACGCAGCTGAACATCGAGCGGTACTTCTCGGGTGCGTTCACGTCCTTGCCATCGTTGGGCAGGGGAATGGCGAATTCAGCGCCGCAGAACACTCGCGTGGTGTAGTTGATGGCCGGATCGACCGGATCGCGCTTGTCGGGGAAGATGCCGTGGAAGCCCTGCACGTTGGGCAGCTCGGTGATCTTGTCGCAGATGAAGTAATCGAGGCGGATGCGCGCGATGCGGCTGTTGATCTTGTCGTTGACCCAGGCGTAGCGGCCGTCGTAGTTGCCGTCCTTGTAGGAACCATGCAGGTGGTGGGTGTCGGCCACCGTGTAGCGCAGGCTGCCGTCGGCCTTGGTGCCCATGACGGCCTTGGATTCATTGGTGATGCCCCAGCCCACCAGCGCATCGGGCACGAAGCAGGGGATGCGCAGAAGCTCGCGGCCGGAAGGCAGGCCCAGCACGCGAACGTCGCCGTTGTGGCCGCCGCTCCACAGGCCGTAATAGGTATCGAGTTCACCGGGTTTGAGGTGTGTTGCATTCGCTCCACCGGAGTGGGCTGCAGCAGGTGCCGCGACAGGGCCCGACGCTGCTGCTGCGGGCGCATTGGCTGGCTTGTCATTGCAAGCTGCCACGCCGACGGTCAGGCCTGCCAGTGCGGCGGTATTGATGAAACGACGACGGCCGATACCGACGGTTTCTGGTTTGACTTCTCTCTTCTCGCTCATGGTTCACCTCTTTAGGATTGGCTCGGAAAAAACGGGGGGGCCCGCGCCGGTGGCGGTGCTGCCGTGGCGGCAGGAGCGCGGGAAAAAGCAGGGAAAACGGGCTGGGCGGCGGCCGCAGGAGTTGCGGGCGGCAGCGCAAGCACGGTGTTGGGAGGTGCACCGCCCACAAGGCACAGGGGGCAGTGCAGTGCGTCAGCAGCGGCTTGCTCGACAGCTCCGTCGTCGGTGTGGATGATGACCTTCGGGGCTCCGGAAGCGGAGCAGACGGTATCCAGCAACCGGGGCTGGACCATGGGCGCTGCAGTGGCCACGCCGAGCGACATCAGAAACCACGCCAAGACCCACCAACGGGATCGGATCAAGGCTGGACGAGGAATGCACATGGAGGTTGAATATAGATTCATTCAAAATGAATCAAATTGATCTATGTCAAATGATGACAACCGAAAGGACCGCTATTGTCAGGCTCTCGGGTCTATATTACGCATATTGCATGAACCATTGCATCCTTCTTATGATGCTTGCCAGGCACGCCGTTTCCGTGGGTGTGAATGAGGATCGGGTGCCTTGGAAAGTGTGAGCGAACCAAGCCGTTGGTCTGCGGGCCGGGGCGGCGCCTTGGTATCTATATGGCGTCATCGCCGTCCTTGCGGAGCCTTACCGCTTTTTCTTTTATTGACCTTCTGAACAGGAACAACCCCATGAAAAAACTATCTGGCCTGCTTGCCATCGCGGCAATCTCTTTGGCGCTCGGTGCCTGTGGCGACAAGAAATCGACGGAAGCGGCTGCGCCGGCTCCCGCACCCGCCCCGGCCGCGGCTCCTGCGCCGGCTCCGGCAGCAGCGCCCGCACCGGTGGCTGAGAACACGGTCGGCAAGAGCGTGTATGGCAAAACCTGTGCCTTGTGCCATGCCGCAGGCGTGGCAGGTGCTCCCAAGCCCGGCGACAAGGCCGACTGGGGTCCGCGCATTGCCCAGGGCAAGGACACGCTGTACAAGCATGCGATCGAGGGCTTCACGGGTGCCAAGGGCATGATGCCTGCGCGCGGCGGCGGCTCCACCCTGACCGACGACGAAGTGAAGGCCGCTGTGGACTACATGGCCGATCAGTCCATCTGACCGCGACGCGCCATGACATCCGCTGAATCGACGGTGTTCAGCCCGACCAGGCGCCGGATGGCCATGGCACTGCCCTTGCTGGGGTGTGTGTCGTGGGCTTCGGCGGCCCCGGTTTTCGGGGCGCCGCAACGGGGATCGCGGGCCCTCATGGGCACGCAGGTCGATATCGTGGCCGACGGTGGCGAAGCGCCCGAGCTGCGCCATGCCATCGACCGGGCCTATGCTGAAATGGCCCGGTTGGAAGCGCTTTTCAGCCGCTACCGGCCTGACAGCGTAGTCAGCCGCATCAGCCGTGCTGCAGGCATCCAGCCCGTCGCGGTTCCGAGCGAAGTAATGGGCGTGCTGAAAACGGCGCAGCAGATGTTCCGGCTCAGCGGCGGCGCCTTTGACATCACGGTGGGCTCCCTCAAGGGCTGGAACTTTGAAGAAGGCCACCAGACTGTGCCTGCGGCGGGTGTGGTGGCCCGACAACGGCAACTGGTGGACGCGCGCCGCCTGGTGCTGGACGAGTCAGCAGGCACGGCCTATCTGGCCCGGCAAGGCATGGCCCTGGACCTCGGGGGCATTGCCAAGCTGCCCATCCTCGAAGCCGGCATGCGGGTGTTGCGCCAGCAGGGCGTGGGCAATGCGCTCATCAACGGTGGTGGCGATGTCCTGGTGATGGGGCAGCTGCAGGGGCGTCCATGGCGCGTGGGCCTGCGTGATCCGCGCGCACCCGAGCGCCTGCTGGGAGCGCTCTCGGTGCAGGGTCCGGCGGTGGTGGCATCGTCCGGTGACTACGAGCGCTATTTCTTCGCGGCCGGCAAGCGGGCGCACCATATTCTGGATCCCCGCACGGGATACCCCACGGTGGGTGTGCATGGCGTCAGCCTGCTGGCCCGTGATGTGTCGCAGGTGAATGGGCTGGGCGCCGCGATGATGGTGCAGGGCGCAAAGGCAGGACAGGCGCTGGTGGCGCGCCAGCCGGGGGTGGAAGCGCTGGTGGTCGTGGGCGACGGCGGCGCGTGGTATTCCGCTGGCATGGCGGCAGCACTGGCCCGTGGGGCCGCATAAAAGCGACTCCTTCACGCGCCAGGGGCTTGCGCCTGTTCGCAGTGCACCTGCAGCAGTTCGCGTTC
>LNAP01006230.1_pt1 | contig 12820 bp, 11 predicted proteins | sample 602601 | NCBI WGS metagenome assembly LNAP01 (sample SAMN02440304, study PRJNA202911) | soil metagenome | biome: Subtropical and temperate rainforests or woodlands; isolation source: soil samples (1 kg each in a 20% v/v slurry with milli Q water) were... ...
CCGGATCACGCGGCCGGTAGAAGTGCCGGCCGGCGATGTCCTGGCCCTCGGGGCTGTAGAGGTACTGCAGGTACGCCTCGGCCAGATCGCGCGTCTTGCGCCGGTCCACCACCCGGTCCACCACCGCTACCGACGCTTCGGCCAGCACCGACAGCGACGGGTAGACGATCTCGAACTGGTCCGGCCCGAGTTCCTTCTGCGCCAGGTAGGCCTCGTTCTCCCAGGACAGGAACACATCACCGATGCCGCGCTGCACGAAGGTGGTGGTCGAGCCGCGGGCGCCCGAATCGAGCACCGGCACGTTGCGATACAGCTTGGTCACGAACTCACGCGCCTTGTCGTCCCCGCCGTACTTGCGCTTGGCGAACTCCCACGCCGCCAGATAGTTCCAGCGGGCGCCGCCGGAGGTCTTGGGGTTTGGCGTGATCACCGACACGCCGTCGCGCACCACGTCGTCCCAGTCGTGAATGCCCTTGGGATTGCCCTTGCGCACCAGCAGCACGATGGTGGACGTATACGGCGCGCTGTTGTTGGGCAGGCGGTTGATCCAGCCGGCGGGAATCAGCCCGCCGTTGACGCGCAGCGCATCCACGTCGTAGGCCAGGGCAAAGGTCACCACGTCCGCGGCCAGGCCGTCGATCACCGCCCGCGCCTGCTTGCCGGAACCGCCGTGCGACTGGTTGATGGTGACCGTCTCGCCGGTCTGGTCCTTCCAGTGCTTGGCGAAGGCGGCGTTGAAGTCGACGTACAGCTCGCGCGTCGGGTCGTAGGAGACGTTCAGCAGCGTGCGGTCGGCGGCCAGCGCGGCGCCAACGCCCCCCAGCAGCACCAGCAGGCCGAACACGAGGGCGACCAGGATGGCGCTGCCGCCGGCCGGCTTGCGCTGTGGGGGCGGTTCCGGCTCGAAATCGGGCCGGCTTTGCTCCAGTTCCCAGAAATAGGTTTCAAAGGTCATGACTGAACTCCTGAGTGAGGCTGAGTGAGACGGCGCGGGTCAGAAATCGACCTGGGCGCGCACGGTGTAGGCGCTCGGCTCGTCACCGTCGGTGGGTCTGCCAGGGCGGTCAACTTCCAGCACCTTGATGTAATTGGCCTGCAGCTTGATGCTGGGCGTCAGGTGCCAGTTGAGGCCCACGGTGAGGTTGCGTTCCTTGCCGCCGACCAGCGCGCCGTCGTTCAGGTCCAGCTGCGACAGGCGCAGTGCCAGCTCCCAGGCGCCGATGCCGCCCTGGCCAACCACGCCCAGAGGCGTGACGCGGTCGAACACGCCCTCGCTCACCTTGTAGGGACGGCTCTCGCCGGTGATGAACCAGCTGGTCAGCACGTACCAGCCGTTCAGATCGACGTCACTGGCCGATTTGCGATTCACCTTGGTGCCGATGTACTCGCTTTGCAGCGACCACGGCCCCCATTCGCCGGCGGCTTCCAGGCCATAGCTGTCGATGTGATCGGTACCGGTCAGCACGCCGGTGTCGACCAGTTGCGCATCGGTGATGTTGGTCTCCGGTCGGCTGGCAAAGCGCAGGGCATTGGTCGAATCGTTCGGGTCGTGGCGACGCAGCGCGGCGCCCACATGCAGCACCTGCCCGTTGTCCCAGAACGGCGCCCAGGTGGCGCGACCGGTGATGTCGGTGCCCTCGTCACCTTCGCTTGCGGCATCGTCCTGGGGCCGCTCGCCGAACAGACCGCCGGCCACGCTCCAGTTGGCGCCGGAGGTCTGCACCGCGGCGCCGATGTGCCGCGACGGCGCAAACACGTCGATCAGCGAGCGCTCCAGGAAGGTCAGCGCGCTGTCGCTGCTGACCTGCTCGAAGCTGAACGGCTCCTTGAAGTTGCCGACCGTGAGCAACACCGGCTTGAATCCGGTGTAGCTGATGTAGGCGTCGCGAATGCCGCTGGCGGCCGGGTTGGCCTTGCTGTCCGAGAACTCGTACTCGACCTTGTAATCCCAGACACGAAACACCGTGCCCTGCGCGCCCAGGCGCGCCCGGCGGATGGCGGTGCCGTCGCCCAGTTGCTGCTTGTCCGCGTCGTAATGCGCGTAATCCACCTGGACCCGGCCGATCGGCTGGAACACGAAGGCATTGTCGTAAGACGCCAGCTTCACGCTGCGCCCGTTGTGCGTGACCTTGATGCCCTTCTGCTGGTCGGCCAGCGCCTGCGCGTCACGCGCTTCATGGTCGATCTCGAGTTGCCGGCGCAGCACGCGCAGCTCCTGGTCGAGCTGCTCGACGCGCTGTTCAAGGCTGGTATTCACGTCAGCGGCCGCCTGCGTGGCGACCGGCGCCGCCCACAGGACGGCCAAGCCGCCCAGCATCGGCAGGGCGTGCATAAAGGCTTTCATGGAAAAGTGCTCCGGATTTTTTCACTTGAAGCCTCCGGTAGCCCGGTCGGTCGTGCGTGATTGCTTTTGCGAGAAGACCGGCTGCGCGCGTGCGCTGGCCGGAACGGGTCAGACCCGTTCGGGATGGCGAGTCACGGTCAACACTGCTCGCCGGATGAGGACAGGCGCAGTTTCTCGGTGCGCTCGATCTGCACCACGCGGCCGTCGTGGACGGTGATTTCCACCGCGCCATAGCGCAGCCCGCGCAGCGCTTCAATTACCCGGCGCAGGGTTTCATTCGGCAGCGCGTCAGGCGACAAGGGCTGGGTCATGGCTAAATCCAGGATCGGCGATGAGACATTTGGCTGTAGCCAATAGCAACGCCCATGCCATCGACGCTGATTAAATTTTTATTTATTCAATAACAATTAGTTGACGATATTAGGCCGCTGGTATCGGCCATTCTTTTTCCAGCTTATATGCTGTTAACTGGTGATATGCAGTGGCATGCCGTCAAATATCACGGAACTTAACGGTGCCAGGCACGGTGCATCCCTTCATGGGTTGCCCCGCGTCGCCAGCCGGCCAGGCCCTACCGGCCACGACGCGTGCAAGGCTCAAGACTTCAGCAAGCGAAAGCGAACTCGCGCTCGGGCGCCGCATCGCTCACCTCGCGCCCGCCGATGAACAGGCGCAGCTCGCCCGGCGGAATGGCCCGCCAGTCCTCGTCCACCGTGAGCGGTTGGGTGGCGACGATCGCGATGCGGTCATCCAAGTGATTCAGGCGCGCAAAGTCCACACTCAGATCGCAATCGACGAGCCGGGCCGCCCCGAACGGCGCTTCCCGGCACAGCTGGAACAGATCCGTCGAGCCATGCGCGAACAGCAGCTCGCCGTTGGACAGCAGGTAGTTGAAGGCGCCATGCGCGCCGATCCGGGCGGAAAGTCGCTGCACCTCGGCCTGCAGGCGCGCCAGCGAGGGCGGCTGCTCGCCAAAGCGCTCGCGCAGGCCGTCCAGCAGCAGGCACAAGGCGCGCTCGCTGTCGGTCTGGCCTTGCGGCCGATAGTGCATGGCCGATGTTTGCGGCAGATCGCGCAGGTCGCCGTTATGAGCGAAAGCCCAGGTCTGGCCCCACAGCTCGCGCACGAACGGGTGGCAGTTCTCGTATGCCACGCTGCCCTGCGTCGCGCGCCGCACGTGAACGATCACGTTGCGCACCTTGATGTTTCGGCGCGCCACGGCTTGCGCCAGCGGGGAGAACGCCGCCGGCGCCACGTCCACCGTGAGCTGGCATTGCCCGCCCTCGAAGTGGGCAATGCCCCAGCCGTCGGCATGGTGGTCGGTGTCACCGCCGCGCCGCATGAAGCCCTGCAGTGCGAATTGCAGCGACGCCGGCTTGTAGCTGTTCATTCCAAGCAACTGGCACATTGGCCACTCCTGCGCGGACCGCGAAACCTGAGGGTGCAGAGCCTTGCGACCGAACTTGCGCGCGACTGCCGGCGTGGCGCCGTGAGGGCATCACACCAGCGTGGCGATCATCACTTCGGTCGATTTGACCAGCGCGATGACCGTCGAGCCGGGCTTCAGACCCAGCTCGTCCACCGAGCGCGTCGTGATCACCGAAGTCACGATACCCGCCGGCGTCTCGACGTCGACTTCGCTCACCACATCACCGCGGATGATCTCCTTGACCTTGCCCCGGAACTGATTGCGCGCGTTGATTGCCTGCACACCCATTGCCAAATCTCCTTCTAGCCCGGCAGCGGGAACACGCCCCGCCGCCGGCACGATTGAAAAGTACGCGCCGCCAAAAGCCCCGCCCGAACCGGCCCTCGAGTGCGGCCGGCCGGTGAAGCGCGCCTGACGGTCGCCCCCTCGACGCAGCCGACGAAGGCGGGCGCAGCGGACGGCCAAGCTTGACCGGCGCCAGCGGGCGCACAAGCTCGGCAACGCCCATCAAGGCGAATTAGCAATTACCGCGCCATCTTTTTGTTTTGACTTTTTTCAATCACTACAGAGGGTTGAAATCCATCCCAGGCTTTTTCTGGCTCCTTCGAGCACATATGGCCATTACATCCGTATCATTTCACGGCCTGCCGTCAACTGTTGCCGATATGTGCGCAAGCCCGCGGCGCCACCCAGGCAGCAGGCCCGCCCCGCAGCCACCGCCTGCGCGGCGGGCGCGCGAGCCGCCGCGAAAGATCGATTTTTATTTCCTTACAGCCAGTTACATGACGGAATCACGCATGACGACCGACACCGACCTGCTGCTCGCGCTCTGGCACGAGGTCGGACACGGCGCCGATCTGGCCGCGACGGTAAAGGCCATTTCCGCGCGGCTTGCAACGGCGCTGCCACACGCGCGCCTGGAACTGATTCGCTGCGATGCCGCTGCCCGGCGGTTCGAGACCGCCGCCGACACGGCCTCGCTGCCCGGGCGCCACTGGCAAGTCACGCCGACGGCATTCAAGGCGCTGAGCGGTGAAATGAAGCGCAGCCCGGTGCTCCATCTGACCGAGGAATCAGCCCGGCCGGAGGCGCTCGCTGCGCTGTCGGCGCCTGTTGGCAAAGCCTTGCTGGTGGGACTGCTGCACGACGGTGGTCCGTTGCTCGGGCTTGCCGTGCTGACGCCCCGCCCGGGCGGCTTCGAGGCGGGCCACCGGCGGCAATTCGCCACCCTGCTGGAACCGCTGACCGCCGTACTGGCGCGCGATGTGCGCTTGCACGAACTGGATCAACAGCGGGCGATAGCGGAAGAAGAACGCCAGCTGCTGCTGACCCGACTCGGTCGCGATGCGGTGGCCGACACCATCGTCGGCGCCGACCGGGGTCTGCATACGGTGATGCAGCGCGTGGCGCAGGTGGCGCGTTCGGACAGCTCGGTGCTGCTGCTGGGCGAGACCGGCTCCGGCAAGGAAGTGGTCGCACGCGCCATCCACGAACGCTCGCGCCGCGCCGGCGGGCCGTTCGTGCGCGTCAACTGCGGGGCGCTGGCGCCGGAACTGGTGGACTCCGAGCTGTTCGGCCACGAGAAGGGCAGCTTCACCGGCGCCATTGGCCAGCGCCGCGGCTGGTTCGAGCGTGCCGACGGCGGCACGCTGTTTCTGGACGAGGTCGGCGAACTGCCGCTGTCGGCCCAGGTGCGCCTGCTGCGGGTGCTGCAGGACGGCGGCTTGCAGCGTGTCGGTGGCGAGCAGACGCTGCAGGTGGAGGTGCGCATCGTCGCCGCCACCCACCGCGACCTGCCGGCCATGGTGGCGCAGGGCGCCTTTCGTGAAGACCTGTGGTACCGCCTGGCGGTGTTCCCGATCCGCATTCCGCCGCTGCGCGAACGACGCGACGACATCCCGGAACTGGCGCATCACTTTGCGCGGCGGGCATGCCTGAAACTGGGCCTGCCGCCGCGACTGCCGGACGCGCGCGAACTGGCACGGCTGGCTGATTACCCGTGGCCGGGCAACGTGCGCGAGCTGGCCACCGTAATCGAGCGCGCCGCGCTGCTGGGCAGCGGCGATCGGCTCGATTGCGCCGCAGCGCTTGGCATGGCTGCGCCGGCCTTGCCCAGTACTGCGGCGGCAGTCGGCTCCAGCGCCGGCGAGTTTCCGACCCTCGACGAAGCCATGGCGGCGCACATTCGCGCCGCCCTGGCGCGCACGCAGGGGCGGGTAGAGGGCCGCCGCGGCGCCGCCCGGCTGCTGGCCATCAACCCGCACACGCTGCGGGCGCGCATGCGCAAGCTCGGCGTGGTTCCCGCGCAGCATCGGCCAGCTGACGACTGAGCAGGCTCTCAGCCGGACTGGCTGGCAACCAGCTCCCGCCGATCGAAGGAAACCCCCTTGATCAGCGCCCACACCGGCTGGCCCACCACCAGACCCAGCGCCGCCACCGCCTCGCGGGTGATGCGGGCGCGCAGGTGTGGGCCGCTGTCATCGGCGCCATCCAGGGCCAGCAGCAGCTCGGCATAGGCGCTGACCGGCTCGGCGTCGATGCGCAGCACGGTGGCCTGCAACTGGTTGCGGATGCTCACGCCTTCGACGCGCTGCAGGGCGATCGCCACGTCGCGGGCGCGCACCCGCAGGCGCACCGGCGCGCCGGGCGCGTCGTCGATGTGCGGCAACCACAACCGCTGGCCGGCCACGTCCACCTCGGTCAGGGCGTAGTCCGGCGCCTGGCCGAGCACGTGCGCGTGCAGCAGCACGCCGGCCTCGAAATGGCCGGACACGGCCTCGGCCTGCGGCTGTTCCAGCACCGCATGCGCTTCGCCGCGGGCCACCACCCGGCCGGCGGTCAGGATCAGTACCTCATCGGCGAGCTGGGCGACTTCCTCCACCGCGTGGGAGACGTAGATCAGCGGAATGCCGAAGCGCCCCGGCAACTGGTGGATGTAGGGCAGCAGCTCCGCCTTGCGCTTCAGATCCAGCGCGGCCAAGGGTTCGTCCAGCAGCAGCAGGCGCGGGTTGGCCAGTAGCGCCCGGGCGATGGCCACACGATGGCGCTCGCCGCCGGACAGGCCGGCCACGCGGCGACCGAGCAGCGGCGCCAGATCGAGCGCGGCGACGACCTCATCGAAACCCGGCGCATCGGCGCCCGGCCGCGCCCGCTGGAGCGCGTAGCGCAGATTGCCGGCCACGCGAAGGTGCGCGAACAGCCGCGCGTCCTGGAACACGTAGCCTATGCCGCGCCGGTGCGGCGGCAGGCGCACGCCGCCGGCGTCGTCCTGCACCACCGTGCCGCCGAGCTGCACGCGTCCGCGCGCCGCCGCATCCAGACCTGCCAGCGCCCGCAGCAAGGTGCTCTTGCCGCTGCCGGAGGCACCCATCACGGCGGTGATGCCGGCCAGCGGCAGCGTCTCGCAGGCGCGCAGCGCAAACGCGCCGTGGTCCACCGCCAGGTCGAAGGCCAACACGCTCACGCGGCATGCACCGGAAAGCGGCGGTTCAGCGCATAGACCAGCACCAGCACTGCAAACGAGAACACCAGCAGTCCACCGGCCAGGACATGCGCCTGCGCGTACTGCAGGGTTTCCACCTGTTCGTAGATGGCGATCGAGATCACCCGCGTGCGGCCGGGGATGTTGCCGCCGACCATCAGCACCACGCCGAACTCGCCCAGCGTGTGCGCGAAGCCGAGCACGGTGGCGGTGACATAGCCGCGCAGCGCCAGCGGACTGGCCACGGTGAAGAACGCATCCAGCGGCCCGGCACCCAGCGTGGCCGCGGCTTCCAGCGGACCGCGTCCGACCGCCTCGAAGGCGCCCTGCAATGGCTGCACCACGAACGGCAGCGAGTAGATCATCGAGGCCAGCACCAGCCCGCTGAAGGAAAAGGTCAGCGTCTGCCCGGTCAGGCGCAGCCAGGGTTCGCCCAGCACGCCGGCCGGCGCGAACAGCACCAGCAGGTAGAAGCCGATCACCGTCGGCGGCAGCACCAGCGGCAGCGCGGTAAGCGCCTCGATCAGCGGTTTGGCGCGCGTGCGCGTATGCGCCAGCCACCAGGCCAGCGGCGTGCCGACCAGCAGCAGCAGCGCCACCGTGACGCCGGCCAGGCGCAGCGAGAGCCAGACCGGGCCCAGATCGACCGTCATGCTTCAGGGGGCGGGCAGGTCATAGCCCAGGGATTGAATCACGTCGCGGCTGGCCGGGGTTTTCAGGTAATCGAGAAAGGCCTGCGCCGCCGGATTGGCGCGGGCACGCGTGACCAGGATGGCGTCCTGCTTCAGCGGCGGGTACATCTCCTGCGGTACCGTCCAGTGGCTGCCCGGCTTGGGGCCGGCAATGACGGCGGACAAGGCGACGAAGCCGGCCTCGGCGGCGCCGCTGGCGACCATCGAATAGACCTGTCCGATGTCCTCGCCGCGCACGACTTTGTCCTGCACAGCCGCCCACAAACCCAGTTTTTCGAGCACTTGCTGGGCCGCGGCGCCGTAGGGCGCGACGGCCGGATTGGCGATGGCCAGATGGCGAAAGCTGCCGGCGCGCAAGTAGGCCATGCCATCGGCACCGATGGCCTGCGGGTCCGGGCTCCACAGCGCCAGCCGGCCGATGGCATAGGTGAAGCGCGAGGCCGGCACGCCCAGGCCGCTTTTCGCCAGCACGTCCGGGCGCTCGACATCGGCCGACAGCAGCACGTCGAAGGGCGCGCCCTGCTGAATCTGCGTCACCAGCTTGCCGGACGAGCCCAGCACCACGGTCAGCTGGTGGCCGCTGGCCTGCTCGAAGGCCGGCTCGATGCGCGCCATGGCGGCGGCGAAGTTGGCGGCAACGGCGGCCACCACCTCCTGCGCGCGGGCCGCTGGCGCGACCAGCAGCAACGCGGTTGCAAGCGCGAGGACTCGGTTAACAAAACGATTCTTCATGACGATTCTCCTTGCGGCAGGGCGACTGAACAGGCTTCAGAAATCCACGTGCAGGCGTGCGCCCCAGACGGAGGGCTCGTCGCCGTTGGCCGGGTTGCCGGGTCTGTCCAGCGTCAGCACGTCGATGTGGTTCAGCATCAGGCGGATGTTGGAGGTCAGGTACCAGTTGATGGCCAGCGTCAGGTTGCGCTCGCGCCCACCGACCACGCCCCTGTCGCTCAGATCGACTTCGCTGAGGCGCGCCGCCAGTTCCCAGGCGCCGATGCCGCCCAGCCCGACGCTGCCCAGGGGCTGCACGCGGTCGAACACACCTTCGGCCACCTTGTAGGGCCGGCGCTCGCCGGTCAGCAACCAGGCGGTCTGCACGTACCAGCCCGAGAAGTCCGGATCGGTCGCAGCTCCTTTGCGGTCCAGCGACATGCGCATGTATTCGGACTGCAGCGTGACCGGTCCCCACATGCCCGCCAGCTCGGCGCCGCCGGCAAGAAAGCTGTTGGTGTTGGCCAGGACACCGGTATCGACCAGCTGCACGCTGGTGATGTTGGACTCCGGCTTGGTGCGCCAGCGCAGCGCGTTGGTGGAGTCGTTCGGATCGTCGCGGCGCACGGCTGCGCCCAGGTGAATGACAGCGTTCGGTGTCAGCAGCGGCGCGAAGGTGGCGCGCGCCGCGACTTCCCAGCCCTCGTCACCTTCGTTCGACACATCGCCTTCGGGCTTTTCGCCGAACACGCCGCCGGCCAGGCTCCATTGGGTGCCGGCCGTGCGCAGCTCGGCCCCGACCGCACGCCCCGGGGTCAGGATGTCGTTGACGCCGCGTTCGAGAAACAGCGTGGTGTTGTCGCTGGTGAGCTGTTCCATGCCGAACGGCTCCTTGAAATTGCCGACCGTCAGCAGCGCCGGCGCAAAGCCCTTGTAGCGCAAGCCAGGCATCGGTAATTCCGCGGGTACGGGTGTTGCTGCTGTTGTTGTCGGCGAACTCGTACTCGAACAGGTAATCGAAATCGCGCGCCAGCGTGCCGCGGATGTACATCCGTGCCCGCCGAAAATCCGTGCCATCGCCCAGCGGCTGTTTGTCGGCGTTGTAGTGGGCGTAATCGACGTCCAGCCGGCCGCCGGCCTGGAACGAAAAATCGCCACTCGGCGACTGCAGCTTGAGGCTCTTGCCGTCGGTGACCGGCCGTATCCAGGTGTCGGCCTCGACGCGCTGGCGCGCCGTGCGCTCCGCGTCCAGTTCGGACTGGAGTTTCCCGACCAGGCTTTCGAGTTGGTCCAGGCGCCGTTGCATGGCCGCAAGGTCGGCCGGCGGCGTGTCGGCGGCGTATGCGGTGTCCAGGGCCAAACCGGTACAGATGGCGACCGTAATTGCTCTGCGAAGCATGGAGTTCTCCCTGTGCGTTGTGCTTTAAATCAGGTGGCGGACCACCGCGGCAGCTGCTCAGGCATTGACGCCCAGGATCACGCTGCCGGCCTTGAACACCGCGCAGGCCGGATCGCCTTCGCGCAATCCCAGGCTGTCCAGGCTGTCGTTGGTGATGATGGCGCTGACCGCAGTGCCGCCCGGCAGGTCGATCACCACGTCGGCATTGACGCTGCCGCGGGTGATGCGCGACACCGTGCCGCACAGCCGGTTGCGGGCCGACAGCTTGATGTGCGGATCCGGCGTGGTCAGCAGCTCACCAGCGCCCAGACCTCGCTGCCGGGCGCGAGCTGGAGTTCCGACAGGCTCTCCATGGTGATCATGGCGACCAGACGGTCGTGCTCGTTCAGGCTGATCGTCACCTCGGCGTTTACCGAACCGACGCGGATGCCGGTCACGGTGCCGAAGAACTGGTTGCGGGCGCTGGTTTTCACGGCCAATCTCCTGATGAGTTGATAGGTGTCTGCCTGTTCGAGCTGCGCCTGCAGCCCGATCAGGAAGCGTCGCTGGTGTTCGTGAACCAGCCGGTGGGTGCGCACCAGCCGTTCACCGGCCGGGGTCAATCGGGTGCCGCCGCCGGCAGTGCCGCCGCTTTGCGTCACCAGCAGGGCTTCGCCGGCCAGGTTGCGCAGCGCATCGACGGCGTTCCAGGCGGCGCGGTAGCTCATGCCCATGGCCTTGGCCGCTTGACTGATGGAGCCGGTGGCGCCGATCCGCTCCAGCAGCCGGATGCGCCGATCCTCCAGCGGGCCTTGGCCGTCGGGGCCGAGTTCGACCGAGCCTTTGACTTCCCAGCGCGCTTGCGGGGTCATGTGTCCTCCGGATGCGTTTTGCATCGGTATGCATAACGGGTGGCGAAGCAACCTCGACGTGCATTCATCAAAATCCGGGCCAACTCAGGGGAAAATATATAAACACTATATTTTTCAGTTGGTTGTATTAATCATTCTTGGATTCAACAGGCGTCTTGATGCCTGCCGCTGTACGGTTTGTGGCAGACGCGACATTCCGTTTGTGGCGAAGTCTTGAGGCGAAATGTCCGGCGTTGCCGGATCTGCGCCGGGCGTCGCGTTGAGTACCAACGACTATAACGAATGGCCAAAAAAAGGCCCGGCCGCAACGCGACCGGGCCCGATTTTGTCGTCAGCCCTGGAACAGGCCCAGCGGCCCTTCCTCCAGGTTGATCACCACGCTCTTGGTCAGCGTGTAGTGGTTCAGGATGTCGAAACAGAACTCCCGCCCGAAACCGCTTTGCTTGTAGCCGCCCAGCGGCATGCCGGGCTTGAGGTTGAAGTAGCGGTTCACCCAGACGGTGCCGGTCTGCATGGCACGCGAGATGCGATGCGCGCGGGTCAGGTTGCGCGTCCACAGACCGCCGGCCAGCCCGTAGCTGCTGTCGTTGGCCAGGCGCAACACCTCGTCGTCGTCCTTCCAGGTGATGGCGCAGGTGACCGGGCCGAAGATTTCCTCCTGGGCGACGCGCATGCTGTTGTCGACGTCGACCAGGATGGTCGGCTCGATGAAGTTGCCCTCATCCAGCCCCGGGCCGCGGGCGCGCTTGCCGCCGCGGTACACCTTGGCACCTTCCTGCAAGCCGATGTCGATGTAGGACAGCACCTTGTCGCGCTGCATCACGGAGGCCTGAGCCCCGATCTGCGTGGCCGGATCGGTGGGGTCGCCCTGCTTGACGGTGTCCAGCGTGCGGGCCAGTTTTTCCAGGAACTCGTCGCGGATGCGCTCGTGCAGCATCAGGCGCGTGCCGGCGATGCAGACCTCGCCCTTGTTGAAGATGGTCGACAGGGCCGCCGCTTCCACCGCGGCGTCGATGTCGGCGTCGTCACACACGATGTGCGCCGACTTGCCGCCCAGTTCCAGGGTCTGCGGAATCACGTTGGTGGCGGCATAGCCCATGATGCGGCGGGCGGTGGCGATGGAACCGGTGAAGGCCACCTTGCGCACCAGCGGATGGGAAACCAGCGCCTCGCCAACGTCGGCACCGTAGCCGGTGACCACGTTCACCACGCCCGGTGGCAGCACGTCGGCCACTTCGCGGAAGAAACAGGCAGACCGTCTCGGCCGGCTTGAGCACGATCGTGTTGCCGGCCGCCAGCGCGGGGGCAATCTTGGTCGCCATCATCACCAGCGGTACGTTCCAGGGGATGATCTGCGCGACCACGCCGTAGGGTTCGCGGTGCACGATGCCGATCGCATCCGGGTAATCCAGCGACTGACCATGCAGGTGGAAGGCCGCGCCGGCGAACAGTTCGAACTGACTGATGGTGGTCGGCAGGTCGAAATGCAGCGCCTCGCGAATCGGCTTGCCGTTGTTGAGCGTCTCGAGCAGGGCGAAATCCTGCATCCGCGCCTTCAGGCGCCGGGCCAGCTCGAGCAGCAGTTCCTGCCGCTGACCCGGCGTGCTGTGGCCCCAGGTGGTGAATGCGCTGGCGGCGGCCTGCACCGCCCGCTCGACATCCACGGCATTGCCGGCCTGAATGCGCGACAGGCGCTGACCGGTGGCCGGATTGAGCAGGTCGATGGTCTTGCCGCTGTCGCCCTCCACCCACTCTCCGCCGATGAAATGCCCGTACTGGGCCTGGTAAAGCCCGGCCGGGTGTGACTGTTCCATGGGTTTGTTCATCTGGACATCCTGACTCGAACTGAGGAATGGTTTTCAACGGGAGTTGCCGGCGAGCAGCTCTGCAATACTTATCGTTATTTCCTATCA
>LNAP01019141.1_pt1 | contig 12818 bp, 6 predicted proteins | sample 602601 | NCBI WGS metagenome assembly LNAP01 (sample SAMN02440304, study PRJNA202911) | soil metagenome | biome: Subtropical and temperate rainforests or woodlands; isolation source: soil samples (1 kg each in a 20% v/v slurry with milli Q water) were... ...
GAGCTGGGTTTCGAACTGAACCTGGATTTCAAAGAAGATTTGGCTGATGAAGCCATTGATGCTTTCCTCGACGCGTTCCTCAAAGAAGCCATGGAAGCCAACGGTCTGGGCTATGTTGGTGGCGACGACTTCGGTCTGGTTTGCCTGCAGAAGCGTGGCTCGGTATCCGAAGAGCAGCGTGCTGCTGTTGAAGCCTGGCTCAAAGGCCGCAGCGAACTGACCGAAGCGACTGTCAGCCCGCTGATCGACGTCTGGTACCCGGAAAAGCCGATCAATCCGGTAGCTTGATGTTGTAAAAAAACGGCGACCCAAGGGTCGCCGTTTTTTTATCCCTTGCGCCAATTCAGAATCACCATCGTTAGAACCCCCGCCACAATCCCCCAGAACGCCGAACCAATGGAAAACAGCGTCAGCCCCGACGCCGTGACCATAAAGGTAATCAGCGCCGCTTCACGTTCCTTCACTTCGCTCATGGCGATGCTCAAGCCATTGATGATCGAGCCAAACAACGCCAGTGCCGCTATCGACAGCACCAGTTCTTTCGGTAGCGCGGCAAACAGTGCCGCCAGTGTCGCGCCGAACACCCCGGCAATCCCGTAGAAAATCCCGCACCACACGGCCGCCGTATAGCGTTTGTTGCGATCCTCATGGGCATGCGGCCCGGTGCAAATTGCCGCGCTGATGGCTGCCAGGTTGATCCCGTGGGAACCGAACGGTGCCAGCAGCAATGAAGCGATGCCTGTGGTGGTGATCAGCGGTGAAGCCGGTACGGTATAACCGTCGGCGCGCAATACGGCGATGCCGGGCATGTTCTGCGAGGTCATTGCTACGACAAACAGCGGAATACCGATGCTGATGGTCGCGGCGAGGGAAAAATGTGGTGTGGTCCAGACCGGCGTCGCCACTTCCAGATGAAAACCGCTGAAATCCAGCAGGCCCATGAACCCGGAAAGTGCCGTCCCGATCAATAGCGCGGCGAGAACGGCGTAACGCGGCGACAGGCGTTTGACCACCAGGTAAGTGAAGAACATGCCCAGCACCAGTGCGGTGCGATGCTGCGCGGCGACGAAGATTTCGCTGCCGATCTTGAACAGAATCCCCGCCAGCAGGGCCGCGGCCAATGCCGCTGGAATCTTTTTCATCAGCCGCTCGAAGCTGCCGGTCAGGCCGCAGATCGTCACCAGCACCGCGCAGGTAATGTAGGCGCCGATGGCTTCGCCGTAGGCCACGCCGCCCAGACTGGTGATCAGCAACGCCGCGCCGGGTGTCGACCAGGCGATGGTGATCGGTGTGCGATAACGCAGGGACAGGCCGATCGAACACACCGCCATGCCAATCGAGATGGCCCAGATCCACGAGGAAATCTGCCCGCTGGTCAGCCCCGCCGCTTGCCCAGCCTGGAACATCAGGACCAGCGAACTGGTGTAACCGGTCATCATCGCAATGAAGCCGGCGACGATCGCAGAAGGCGACGTATCGGCAAAAGGGCGGATCTGCGTGTGCGTGGCGTCGTTCATGACAGCGGTGTTCCTTGTTCTGATAAAGATGTCGAATCAACGCTGAACCTTGTGGGAGCGTGGCTTGCCCGCGAAGGCGTCGTGTCAGTCGATATCAATGTTGACTGACACGACGCCTTCGCGGGCAAGCCACGCTCCCACAGGGGATTGCATTTAGGCGGCGGATTCTGCGTTCAAGCCTAAACTCAAACGTAAGGAGTCGTTGCAATACAGCGGAAGTGACAAACAGCCGTACAGTCGTGTTGCCACCATCCATTGTGTACAATCGCAGTGTTTTTTACGCGATACTTGCCAGCGACCCACTGTGCCGTATTACAGTCACGGTCAATTCGCCGCAGTTCTTCCGACTCCGAACAGTTGCAACCCCTCAAGAAACAACCGCGAGCAGGCAAAGCCGGCCGCAGCGGTACCCAGGACGATATCGTCTACGCGCATATTTTCGAGGCCATCCTCGAACAGCGTCTGGCGCCCGGTACCAAGTTGAGCGAAGAAGCGCTGGGGGAAATTTTCGGGGTCAGTCGCACCATCATTCGCCGCGCGCTGTCGCGCCTGGCCCATGAAGGCGTCGTGCTGCTGCGGCCGAACCGTGGCGCTGTCGTGGCCAGCCCGAGTGTCGAAGAAGCTCGCCAGGTGTTCATGGCCCGGCGTCTGGTGGAGCGCGCGATCACTGAATTGGCGGTGCAGCACGCCACTGCCGAGCAGATTGCCGAGTTGCGCCAGATGGTCAACGACGAACGCGACAGCTTCTCCCGTGGCGATCGCGGCGCCGGTATTCGTCTGTCGGGCGAGTTTCACTTGAAGTTGGCCGAAGCGGCGAAAAACGCGCCGTTGATCAGCTTCCAGCGCAGCCTGGTGTCCCAGACTTCGTTGATCATTGCCCAGTATGAAAGCGGCAATCGCTCCCACTGTTCCTACGACGAGCACACCCAGTTGATCGACGCCATCGAAGCGCGCAACGCTGAGCTGGCGGTGGATCTGATGATGCATCACATGGATCACATCGACAGCAAACTCAACCTCGACGAAGAAAGCGCGTCGGATGATTTGCATGCCGTGTTCTCGCATTTGTTGCAGACCAAGAAGCCAGGGCGGCCTGCTGCGAAACTCTGACTTCCTGACACTGATCGTTCCCACGCTCTGCGTGGGAATGCCTCAACGGACGCTCTGCGTTCGGTTCTGGATTGGGACGCGGAGCGTCCCGGGCTGCATTCCCACGCGGAGCGTGGGAACGATCAATCCCCCGGACTGAAGAGAACGGGGGATTTTTTATGCCCGAAGAAAACTAGCGCTGATGCACCTGATTCCCCGCCGCATAGGTCTGCAACACCGTCCGGTCATCCCCCAGCGTCATCAACACAAACAACGTCTCGGCAATGTTGTTGGCCTGCTTCAAGCGATAGCTCAGCAGTGGCGTGGCGTTGTAGTCCAGTACCAGGAAGTCCGCATCAGTGCCCGGTTGCAGGGTGCCGATCTTGTCTTCCAGACGCAGCGCACGAGCGCCGCCGAGGGTCGCCAGGTACAGCGATTTGAACGGGCTCAGTCGCGCACCTTGCAGCTGCATCACCTTGTACGCTTCGTTCAGCGTTTGCAGCAGCGAGAAACTGGTGCCGCCACCGACATCCGTACCGATGCCCACATTCAACTTGTGCTTCTCGGCCATCGGCAGGTTGAACAGGCCGCTGCCGAGGAAGAAGTTCGACGTCGGGCAAAAGGCGATCGCCGAGCCGGTTTCCGCCAGTCGCGCGCATTCGTCATCGCACAGGTGCACGCCGTGGGCGAATACCGAACGTTCGCCGAGCAGTTTGTAGTGGTCATAGACGTCCAGGTAGCCCTTGCGCTCCGGGAACAGTTCCTTGACCCACTCGATTTCCTTGAGGTTTTCGCTGATGTGGGTCTGCATGTACAGGTCTGGGAATTCGCTGAGCAACTGGCCGGCGAGGGTCAGCTGTTCCGGGGTGCTGGTCGGGGCGAAGCGCGGGGTGACTGCGTAGTGCAGGCGACCCTTGCCGTGCCAGCGTTCGATCAGCGCCTTGCTTTCGACGTAGCTTGTTTCGGCGGTGTCGGTCAGGTAGTCCGGCGCGTTGCGGTCCATCATCACCTTGCCGGCAATCATCCGCAGGTCCAGCTGTTCGGCGGCTTCAAAGAACGAGTTCACCGATTGCGGATGCACGCTGCCGAACACCAGGGCCGTAGTGGTGCCGTTGCGCAGCAGTTCCTTGATGAAAATGTCCGCGACTTCGTCAGCGTGATCCTTGTCGGCAAACTGGCTTTCGCACGGGAAGGTGTAGGTGTTGAGCCAGTCCAGCAGCTGTTCGCCGTAGGCGCCGACCATGCCGGTTTGCGGCAAGTGAATGTGGGTGTCGATGAAGCCCGGGGTGATCAGCGCGTCCTGATAATGCGTGATCTGGATATCGGCTGGCAGGGTCGGCAGCAAGTCGCTGGCGTGACCAAGGGCGCTGATCTGGCCGTTATCGACCACCAGCAAGCCGTCTTCGAAATACTCATACGAGGCTTCGATGCCCACTTCGGCGGGGTCGGCGATGCTGTGCAAAATGGCGGCGCGGTAGGCTTTGCGAGTCAAAGGCATTGTCGTTCTCAATTCGTGGCTTGGTTCGAAGCCTGGTTGCGGCGTGAGGCAGGCAGCAGTTTGGCGATCGATGATCCGGCGCGGGCGGTGTGCTGGCCGAAATTGGCGTTATAGGTGGCGATGATTTCGCCGGCGATAGAGATGGCGATTTCCACAGGCAACTTGCCTTTGACTTCGCCGATGCCCATCGGGCAGCGCATGCGTTGCAGCACGGCGCTGTCGAAACCACGGTCACGCAAGCGGTGTTCGAATTTCACCCGTTTGGTCTTCGAACCGATCAGGCCGAAGTAGGCGAAGTCGTTGCGCTTGAGGATCGCAGCGGTGAGTTCAAGGTCGAGCTGGTGATTGTGGGTCATGACGATGCAGTAGCTGCCAGCGGGCAGGTCATCGACTTCGTCCACCGGTTCTTCGGTGACGATTTTGCGTACGCCGTGGGGGATCTGTTCCGGGAATTCGGCTTCCCGCGAATCGATCCAGCGCACTCGGCAGGGCAGGCTGGCGAGCAGCGGCACCAGCGCCCGGCCGACGTGGCCGGCACCGAACACGGCGACCTGCGCCTGAACCTGGCCCATCGGTTCGAACAGCAATACGGTCACGCCGCCGCAGCACTGACCCAGGCTGGCGCCGAGGCTGAAGCGTTCAAGGTGCGTGTCCTGCTTGCCGCTGGCCAGCATCTCGCGGCCGATTTGCATGGCCTTGTATTCCAGATGCCCGCCACCGATGGTGTCGAAGGTCTGGTTGGCGCTGATGACCATCTTCGAGCCGGCGTTACGCGGCGTCGAGCCGAGCTCTTCGATGATGGTGACCAACACGCAGGGTTCACCCCGGGATTGCAGGTCGGCGAGGGCGTCGATCCAGTTGTACATATTCACCTCAACATTTCTGTTGTCTGTTCGGCCGTCATCGCTAGCAGGCTAGCTCCCACAGGGTTTGTGGTGTCCACATACGCAAATCCTGTGGGAGCCAGCCTGCTGGCGATTGGCCGCGCCGCTGTTTAGAGCGAAGCCAACTCAGCCTCGGCTTCAACAGCCTTCGCCACCTTCAACTGCCGCATCTGCTCACAGCCCCACAACACCCGCTCCGGCGTCGCTGGTGCATCGATTTTCGGTTGATGCTTGTAGTCCCCCAGACTGGCCACGGCGTCCTTGATCGCACACCACGCAGCGATGCCGAGCATGAACGGCGGCTCACCCACAGCCTTGGAGTGGAACACCGTGTCTTCCGGGTTTTTACGGTTTTCCACCAGCTTCACCCGCAGGTCCAGCGGCATGTCCGCCACCGCCGGGATCTTGTAGCTGGCCGGGCCGTTGGTCATCAGTTTGCCCTTGTTGTTCCACACCAGTTCTTCCATGGTCAGCCACCCCATGCCCTGGATGAAACCACCCTCGACCTGACCGATGTCGATCGCCGGGTTCAGTGAGTCGCCGACGTCGTGGAGGATATCGGTGCGCAGCATTTTGTACTCGCCGGTGAGGGTGTCGATGATCACCTCGCAGCACGCTGCGCCGAAGGCGTAGTAATAGAACGGCCGGCCCCGCGCCTGGCTACGGTCGTAGAAGATTTTCGGAGTTTTGTAGAACCCGGTGCTCGACAGCGAAACCTGGGCGAAATACGCCTGCTGGATCAGCGCTTCAAACGTCAGGATGTGATCGCGAACGCGAACATGACCGTTGTGGAATTCCACGTCTTCTTCGCTGACTTTGTACTGCCGCGCGGCAAACTCCACCAGGCGCTTCTTGATAATCTCAGCTGCGTTCTGTGCGGCTTTACCGTTCAGGTCAGCGCCACTGGAAGCGGCGGTCGGCGAGGTGTTCGGCACCTTGTCGGTGTTGGTCGCGGTGATCTGCACACGGTCCATTTCCACCTGGAACACTTCAGCCACGACCTGCGCGACTTTGGTGTTCAGGCCCTGGCCCATTTCGGTGCCGCCATGGTTCAGGTGGATGCTGCCGTCGGTGTAGACGTGGATCAGCGCACCGGCCTGGTTGAGGAAGCTGGCGGTGAAGGAAATACCGAATTTCACCGGGGTCAGCGCCAGGCCTTTTTTCAGGATCGGGCTGTTGGCGTTGTAGCGACGAATCGCTTCGCGGCGTTCGGCGTACTGGCTGCTTTCTTCCATTTCCTCGAGCATGTTGTGCTCGACGGTCTGGTAGTAATGGGTGACGTTGCGCTCGGTCTTGCCGTAGTAGTTGGCCTTGCGCACCGCTAGCGGATCAAGGCCCAGATGGCGGGCGATGGCGTCCATCACTTCTTCGATGGCGACCATGCCTTGCGGGCCGCCGAAACCACGGTAAGCGGTGTTCGACGCGGTGTTGGTCTTGCAGCGATGACCGTTGATGGTCGCGTCGCCCAGGTAATAAGAGTTGTCGGCATGGAACATCGCGCGGTCGACAATCGATGCCGAGAGGTCCGGCGAGCAACCGCAGTTGCCAGCCAGTTCCAGGGCAATGCCATGCAGCCGACCAGTGCTGTCGAAGCCCACGTCGTACTCGATGTAGAACGGGTGACGCTTGCCGGTCATCAGCATGTCTTCGACCCGCGGCAGGCGCATCTTGGTCGGCTGGCCGGTGAGGTGCGCGATCACTGCGCACAGGCACGCGGGGCTCGCGGCCTGGGTTTCCTTGCCGCCGAAACCACCGCCCATGCGGCGCATGTCGACGACGATTTTGTTCATCGACACATCGAGCACTTCGGCGACGAGCTTCTGCACTTCGGTGGGGTTCTGCGTCGAGCAGTAGACGATCATGCCGCCGTCTTCGGTCGGCATCACCGAAGAGATCTGGGTTTCCAGATAGAAGTGTTCCTGGCCGCCGATGTGCAATGTGCCCTGGATACGATGTTCCGCCGTGGCCAAGGCAGCGGCCGAATCACCGCGCTGATGCGTGTGGCTGTCGAGCACAAAATGGCGTTTGCGCAGGGCTTCAACCACGTCCAGAACGGGTTCGAGGTCTTCGTATTCGATGATCGCGGCCATCGCGGCTTTGCGTGCGGTTTCCAGGTCTTTCGCCGCAACGGCCAGTACCGGTTGACCGACGAATTGCACGTCATCGATGGCCAGCAACGGGTCACCCGGCAGCAAGGGGCCGATGTCTTTCAGGCCTGGCACGTCTTCGTGGGTAATGGCGATGCGCACGCCTTCGAAGGCGTAGCAGGGCTTGGTGTCGATGCTGATGATTTTCGCGTGGGCACGGTCCGACAGGCGTGCGTAAACGTGCAACTGGTTCGGAAATTCCAGCCGGTCGTCGATGTACTGCGCTTCACCGGACACGTGCTTGGCAGCGCTGTCGTGCTTGACGCTGCGGCCGACACCGGTGGTCAGGTCCTTGGCGAACAGTTCAGCCAATTCGGCTTGGGTCTTCTCTACAGCGTGATGATTAGACATAAGCGGTCACCCGAGTCTCGATGTGCGGTGTTTGCAGTTCGATGAAGTATTTACGCAACAGGTTCTGCGCGCTGAGCAGGCGGTATTCCTTGCTGGCGCGGAAGTCCGAGAGCGGTGTGAAATCTTCGGCGAGTGCAGCGCAGGCGCGTTCAACGGTGTCGTGATTGAATGGCGCGCCGAGCAACACCGTTTCGCAGTTATTCGCACGTTTCGGAATCGCGGCCATGCCGCCGAACGCTACGCGAGCGTCGGCGATCACGCCGTTGTCGATGCGCAGGTTGAACGCGGCGCAAACGGCGGAAATGTCATCGTCCAGACGCTTGGAGACTTTGTAGGCGCGGAACAGTTGTTCGGCGCTGGCACGCGGCACGATGATCTTTTCGATGAACTCGCTTTCCTGACGGGCGGTGACCCGGTAATCGATGAAGTAATCTTCCAGCGCCATCGTGCGGCGGACTTCGCCTTTGCACAAAACGATCTGCGCACCGAGGGCAATCAGCAGGGGCGGGGAGTCACCGATCGGCGAGGCATTGCCGATGTTGCCGCCGAGGGTGCCCTGGTTGCGGATCTGCAGGGAAGCAAAGCGTTGCAGTAATTCGCCGAAGTCCGGGTACTCGGCTTTCAGCGCCTCGTAGCAATCGGAGAGGGCAGTGGCGGCGCCGATTTCCAGGCGATCGTCAAAGCGATCGATGCGCTTCATCTCGGCGACATTGCCGACGTAGATCATCACCGGCAGGGTGCGGTGGAACTGTGTGACTTCCAGCGCCAGGTCCGTACCGCCGGCCAGCAGGCGGGCTTGTGGATAGGCGTCATAGAGGTCAGCCAGATCGGCAACGGTCAGCGGCACCAGGCAGCGCTTGTCGCCACTGTTGAGTTCGCCGATGTCAGTGGGGGCAATGGCTTTCAGACGAGCGATGGTGTCGGCTTCACGGGCGTCGAACTGGTCCGTTTGCTTGCCGCAGCAGGATTGTTCGGCGGCCGCCAGAATCGGCCGGTAGCCTGTGCAGCGACAGAGGTTGCCGGCCAGTGCTTCGTGAGCTTTATGGGCATCCGGTTGATCGCTGTTCTTTTGCAGCGCGAACAGCGACATGACGAAGCCGGGTGTGCAAAAACCGCATTGCGAACCGTGGCACTCGACCATGGCTTTCTGCACGCTGTGCAGTTCGCCTTGGTGCTTGAGGTCTTCGACACTGATCAATTGTTTGCCGTGCAGTGACGAAACGAACGTCAGGCACGAGTTGAGGCTGCGATAGCGAATGTGTTCGCGGCCATCGTCATCCGTTTGCAGCTCGCCAACCACCACGGTGCAGGCGCCGCAGTCACCGCTGGCGCAGCCTTCTTTGGTGCCGGGTTTGCCCACATGGTCGCGCAGGTAATTGAGCACGGTCAGGTTTGGGTCCAGGGCGTGCTCGCTACGGAGTTCCTGGTTAAGTAAAAACTGGATCACGGAAGGCCTCGCAGACTCATTATTGACCGAATTTATCAGGTCTGACTTTTCGGTCAATGATTTTCTGACTTAAAGGTCAGGAAATAGCATTTTGTCGATCAACGACTCGTTCCTTCATTATTGACCCTCTCGGGATAGCCTGCTTTTTGCTGGATTCGTGCCAAAAACCGCTGAGTGGGCACTCCGCCATGTCGTATCAATTGCGCTACACTGCGCCGCTTGTGCAAATCGAAGAGTTTGAAGGACAACCATGACGTTCAAGGCGCCGGACAGCCTCGCCGAGCAAATTGCTCACCACCTCGCCGAACGTATCATTCGCGGCGAAATGAAGCCCGGGGAGCGCATCCAGGAACAGAAGGTCACGCTGGCCCTCAATGTCAGCCGCGGTTCGGTCCGTGAAGCCTTGCTGATCCTCGAGCGCCGCCACTTGATCGCGATCCTGCCGCGACGTGGCGCCCATGTGACCGAGCTGACGGCCCACAAGGTCCAGAGCCTGTGCACGCTGATGAGCGAGCTTTACATCCTGCTGGGCAATGCAGTGGCCAGCGGCTGGCAAGTCCAGGCCGACATGGCGCCGTTCGTGCAAATCCAGCAGCGTCTGACGGCCAGCTATGAGCGCCAGGACATTCGCACCTTTGTCGATGACAGCTTCAGTGTGATGCGCGCCGCGTACCCGTTCGCCAACAACCCGTACTTGCAGGAAACCGTCGAGAATCTGCAGCCAGCGATGAGCCGCGCGTATTTCCTCGCCCTGGATCAGCGCAAGGCCTCGATGAGCGAGTTCCTTGAACTGTTCGAACGTTTGCTCGCCGCCGTGCTTGCCCGTGATTTTCCGCAGATCCGCCTTGTGCTGACGGCGTATGCCCAGCGCAGCAGTGATCTGGTGGTTTCTGCCCTGACGGACGCCTGAGCGTGCGGCTAAAGTGCATCAAGCTGGCGGGGTTCAAGTCCTTCGTCGACCCGACCACGGTGAACTTCCCCAGTAACATGGCGGCGGTGGTCGGGCCCAATGGTTGCGGCAAGTCGAACATCATCGACGCTGTCCGCTGGGTGATGGGCGAGAGTTCGGCCAAGAACCTGCGCGGCGAATCGATGACCGACGTCATCTTCAACGGCTCGACCAGCCGTAAACCGGTGAGCCAGGCAAGTATCGAGCTGGTGTTCGATAACTCCGACGGCACCCTGCTCGGCGAATACGCGGCCTACGCGGAAATTTCCATTCGCCGCAAAGTGACCCGCGACAGCCAGACCACTTACTACCTCAACGGCACCAAATGCCGCCGTCGCGATATCACTGACATCTTTCTCGGTACCGGCCTGGGCCCGCGCAGCTACTCGATTATCGAGCAGGGGATGATCTCCAAGCTGATCGAGTCAAAGCCCGAAGACCTGCGCAACTTTATTGAAGAGGCGGCGGGCATCTCCAAGTACAAGGAGCGCCGGCGCGAGACCGAAAACCGCATCCGCCGCACCCACGAAAACCTGGCCCGCCTGACCGACCTGCGCGAAGAGCTCGAGCGCCAGCTTGAACGCTTGTACCGCCAGGCCGAGGCCGCCAAGAAGTATCAGGAATACAAAGGCGAGGAGCGTCAGCTCAAGGCCCAACTGTCGGCCCTGCGCTGGCAGGCGTTGAATGAACAGGTCGGTCAGCGCGAAGCGATCATCGGCAATCAGGAAGTCACCTTCGAAGCGCTGGTGGCCGAGCAGCGTAACGCCGATGCGGCTATCGAACGCTTGCGGGACGGGCACCACGACCTGTCCGAACGCTTCAATCTGGTGCAGGGGCGCTTCTATTCGGTCGGTGGCGACATTGCCCGGGTCGAACAGAGCATCCAGCACGGTCAACAACGCCTGCGCCAACTGCAGGACGATCTGAAAGAAGCCGAGCGGGCGCGTCTGGAAACCGAGTCGCACCTGGGTCACGACCGCACCTTGCTGCTGACCTTGGGCGAAGAGCTGGACATGCTCACCCCCGAACAGGAAGTCACCAGCGCCGCCGCCGAAGAGGCTGCCGCCGCGCTGGAAGAATCCGAAACCACCATGCACGCCTGGCAAGAGCAATGGGACACCTTCAACCTGACGGCCGCCGAACCGCGTCGCCAATCCGAAGTTCAGCAGTCGCGCATCCAGCAGCTGGAAACCAGCATGGAGCGTTTGGCCGATCGTCAGAAGCGTCTGGGCGAGGAGCGCGCGTTGCTCTCGGCAGACCCGGAAGACGCGGCGATCATGGAACTCAGCGAGCAGCTCGCTGAATCCGAAGCGACGCTTGAGGATTTGCAGACCAGTGAACAAGCTCAGGTCGAAAAGCTTGAACAACTGCGTCAGGAATTGCAGCACGCGCTGACGGCGCAGCAACAGGCCCAAGGCGATTTACAGCGTCTGAACGGTCGTCTCGCCTCCCTTGAAGCCTTGCAACAAGCCGCACTCGATCCGGGCACCGGCACCGCCGAATGGTTGCGTGAACAGAATCTGGCCGACCGACCGCGTCTGGCCGAAGGCCTGAAAGTCGACGCCGGTTGGGAGTTGGCGGTAGAAACCGTGCTCGGCGCCGACCTGCAAGCGGTGCTGGTGGATGACTTCGGCGATTTCGATCTGGCCGGTTTTGCCCAGGGCGATTTACGCTTGCTCAGTCCCGGCAGCGATGGCGTGCGAGTGGCGGGCAGCTTGCTCGATAAGGTCGAGGCGCAGATTGATTTGTCGCCATGGCTGGGGCAGGTCAAACCGGTCGACAGTCTTGAACAGGCTTTGGCCTTGCGTGGTCAATTGGCACCTGGCGAAAGCCTGATCAGTCGCGATGGTTACTGGGTCGCTCGACACTTTTTACGCGTACGTCGCGCCAGCGAAGCGGAAAGCGGCGTGCTGGCCCGTGGTCAGGAAATCCAGCGTTTGGACCTTGAGCGCGAAGAACGCGAAGCCACAGTCGAAACCCTGGAAACCAAACTTCAGAATCTCAGGGCGCAGCAGCGTCAGCAGGAAAACGGTCGCGAGCATCTGCGCCGACTGCTGCAAGACGAAGCCCGTCAGCAAGGTGAGTTGAAAGCCCAGTTGTCCGCCGGCAAAGCCAAGGCCGAACAACTGACCTTGCGCCGTACACGCCTGGACGAAGAGCTCACGGAGTTGGCTGAGCAACGCGCTCTGGAGCACGAAAATATCGGCGAGGCGCGTCTGCAATTGCAGGAAGCCCTCGACAGCATGGCGCTGGACACCGAGCAGCGCGAGTTACTGCTGGCCCAGCGTGACAGCTTGCGCGAGCGACTTGATCGGGTGCGGCAGGAAGCCCGGCAGCACAAGGATCACGCCCATCAACTGGCGGTGCGTCTGGGTTCGCTCAAGGCGCAGCACGACTCGACGCGTCAGGCGCTGGAGCGTCTGGAAATGCAATCCGAGCGCCTGACCGAGAAGCGCGAACAGCTCAGTCTGAACCTGGAAGAGGGCGAGGCGCCGCTGGAAGAACTGCGGTTGAAACTTGAAGAACTGCTCGACAAGCGCATGACCGTCGACGAAGAACTCAAGACGGCGCAGATCGCTCTGGAAGACGCTGACCGCGAATTGCGCGATGCGGAAAAACGTCGCAACCAGGCCGAGCAGCAATCGCAGTTGATTCGGGGGCAGATGGAAACCCAGCGCATGGAATGGCAGGCCCTGACCGTGCGCCGCAAGACCTTGGAAGATCAGTTGCTGGAAGACGGTTACGACCTCCACGGCGTGCTTGCCACCCTGGTGGCCGACGCCAACGAGAAGGACGCTGAAGAAGAACTCGAACGCATCGCCGCGCGAATTCAGCGTCTCGGTGCGATCAACCTGGCGGCCATCGACGAATACCAGCAACAATCCGAGCGTAAACGTTATCTGGATGCGCAGAACGACGATCTGGTGGAAGCGCTG
>LNAP01004516.1_pt1 | contig 12817 bp, 19 predicted proteins | sample 602601 | NCBI WGS metagenome assembly LNAP01 (sample SAMN02440304, study PRJNA202911) | soil metagenome | biome: Subtropical and temperate rainforests or woodlands; isolation source: soil samples (1 kg each in a 20% v/v slurry with milli Q water) were... ...
CACAAAGGGGGAGCAGGTAGTAAGTGTGCTCCACCAGACTGTATAGCCAGAACAACGGATTGTTGAAGTCGATCTGTAAAAGGATAAAGACAAAAGTTTTAGAAATGTTATTTGCCAATGAAAGGAAATGATGATATAAACGGAATAGTAGGTACGGAGAGGCTATTCTTACATGTCCACCATCGCTGTAAGATGCCTGGTAGGTCTTCTCGCCGGTGGCCAAGTGTGCCAGATCTTGCAGCAGATAGCTAAGAGCGATTAAGAACAGAGCAAACTTGTAGTCGAGTTTCCAAGTACGCGTTAGGAATACTACGACAGCGCATAGCATAGCAGTGCCAGCGAATACACCGTTAGGAACAGCAGGTAACAGGCTCAGCAAGTACAGGAAGGTCAGCGAAATCGCCATCGAGGATGATTTAGTATAAGTGTATAGCAAGCTGCAGAGGCCTACCATGCCCAAAGGGGATGTAACCAGATGAAGTCCCACGCTGACAGGATTTTCGTGGCAGGCAGCAAAGCCGTTACTCATCGAACGGTAATGCTCCGTAGGATCAATATTGAACGTGCTCAGGATGGCTGTAGTACTGTTGAACGACATGGTGAATAGCGCAGGAGACACAAGCGTCGAACAGAAGCACCAATCTCGCGAAGAGATCTGCACTGAGATTCAAAGTCACCACGCCTGAGCAACAAGCGTGCCCAAAGTTTAAAAAACCCACATTCGTACACACAAGATTCGCGGTTTTATATACAAAAATCGTGGGTTGTAAACTGGCCAGATATGGTCGAAGACGTTGGTAGGTTGAAGATGGTTGATGTAATAGGAATGTATCATGTCGACAAAATCTCGTCCAGACTACTCAGTAGTTAAGTCAGTACTGCATTCGTAAGGCTGAGTGATACACGAAATTTGCTGTGGGCCTCAAACAGAAGTCAGAATATTACTATTTTTACAATTTTTAGGTAGTTCACTACAAACCCGCATTTGCCAAAGTGTAATTGTAACAGTACAACCGGGCAACAACGTAAACGCTAAGATATCATCACTACCAATAAGGGCAACCCGCAAAAGCCATTTGAATTTTACATTGTTTGATCAAAATATGGGGGTTGGTGTAAAATTAATGTGGATGGACCTGCAGAAGTGCGCTTCTAATCTTGCGGGTAAAATTAGCAGCATCCACCACTACTCTTGGCGGGCGCAGTCTGCTTGGAGAGGTTGATCGTATCCGGAATGAAAACGTCGCTATCGGCAGAGTCCTGGTGCAACGCCGCCTGGGCAGCTTCTAAGAAGGCTACTTCCACCTTGGTGGCGTCCTTCGCAGAGGTCTCGAAGTAAGGGATGGGCTTGGGGCCCTGGGACTTGCACCACTGGGTGACCTTGGACTTGGGCACGCGGCGCTCAGACTCCTTGTCGACCTTGTTTCCGATCACCACGAACGAGAAGTTGTCCGGGTCGCGGGGGTTCGCCTGGGCGAGGAACTCCTCTCTCCAGCTGTTGAGTTGTTCGAAGGACTTCTCCGCAGTGATGTCGTGCACCAGAATGCAGGCATCGGCACCGCGGTAGAAGGCCACACCAAGACTCTGGAATCTCTCCTGACCGGCGGTATCCCAAATCTACGCACAATGAGAAGAAAGAAACATTCAGTTTTAGTCATCACAAGCAAAAGATCGGATGCTTGTCTTCAATCAATTCTAAACTAGATCACGAAAGTGAATCACAAAATAAAGCTGGGCTGTGGTACCTGCAAAGTTACGAGCTTGTCGTCGATCATAACCTCTTTCGTCAAGAAATCAGCACCGATCGTGGCTTTATATTGACTGGAGAAGCGCTGGTTCACATACTGGTTCATCAGGGAGGTCTTTCCGACTCTAAATAAATGTGGTCGTAATTTAGAACCTCAGGAAAAAGATCGACAATTGCGACAACCCTTACCCACTGTCGCCCAAAATAATGATCTTCAACAGGACTTTCTTTCTGGTGGCCATTTTTAACTAAAAGAAGAGTTTAAAAGATAAATAATCGGATCTGAAACCTACGGCAGCTCCGATTGGACTTAGAAAATGATCAAAGAGGATCCTCGCTGCTAGTCGAACACGGAGAAACGTTGGTGACTAAACACGTCAGCTAAATAATGTTTTGTTATTACCCCGACTTAAAAAGACTGGACACCAGGACAATAATTGGGTACTCTTTGAATACTAGACCAAATTTATGTTACACGTGGTTAAACTAGAAACAAAAGAGTTTTTATGAGCAAATAAGTACGTTCATACATCCATCAATACACATGTATGGTATTGTCTAGTAGTTGACGGTCTCCTTAATAGCTTCCAAGATCTTCAGGTGGTCAGGCACGTAATACTGTGTAACAGAGAACAAACCAAAACGGAATATAAGTCGCAATCTCGCAAAGTATTGGCTATACTAGTCCTTTTAAAGTACGCACGTTGAAAATGGCAAAAACTATATACAACTGTGAAGACGTACCTTTTCAAAGATGAGGGGGAAAGGGGTATCATAACCGCAGACGCGTCTGATGGGCGCCTCCAGAGACAAAAAGCAGTGTTCCTGTACAGTCGTCGCGATCTCGCCCGCAAAACCACCAGTGTGCTAAAAAAGAAGCGAAAAAAAGAGGTTGTGGTCAGGTAAATCGTAGACAATACTTCAGTTGGCCCACACATATTGATTGTCACCAAAAGGCCAGTTATAGACCATACTGTGTATAAAGTTGTGCGAAAGGAAGCAAACAACTCTCAATACAACAACAGCACAGGGGTGCACGTACCGGAGCCTCGTGGGTGAGGACCAGGCGGCCCGTCTTGGAGACACTCTGCAGCACGGTCTCCTCGTCCCAGGGCAGCAAAGTGCGCAGGTCGATCACCTCGCAGGAAATGCCCAGCTTCTCCGCCTCCTCCACCGACTGCGTGTGATGATGATAAGAAGAATAAGATTGGTTGAGGGAAAATGCAGACTGGTGAGCGGAGCTAAAAAAGTGGCGTTGCCATAATATACGATAGTATACTACGATGATGACCTTACAACACGTTCTTCAAGCAAAAAATTAACAAAGAAAAGTAGATTGCACATATAAAACTACTCATATATTGCTTTATTTTACCTTGGCGACGACGTTGACTTGGTTGCCCCAGGCGACAATGGTCACGTTGGTGCCCTGCTTCACTACCTTGGCCTTGCCCAGCTCTACCTCGTAGTCACCCACCGGCACCTATGCACGGTAATAGGAATGAAAAGAGCATACCATAGGTGGATAAAAACTAATATTGCTCGTTTTAAGGAGGTCTTCGTGCGTGTGTGTGTGTGTAAAAAGTTACAAATGCAAGTCTAAACACAAACCACTTTGTGCATACCTCCTCAACAGCAGAGCGGTACAGGATCTTGGGCTCAAAGAAGATAACAGGGTCCGGGCAGCGTATACTGGCGAGCAACAGACCCTTGGCATCCGCAGGGCCACTAGAATAAGTGTAATATGGTAAAGAAATTGTCAAATATGGGGTAAAATGCTATGCAATAACTTTGGGAGAAGGAATACATATAGACACTACCAAATTGCTACCAAATTACACAAAACAAGGGTTCATACCTGGGCATAACTACTTTAAGTCCCGGGGTGTGGCAGAAGTAAGCCTCCGGAGACTGGGAGTGATAGTGACCACCGTGACCCACAGCTCCACAAGGGGTGCGGATGGTCAGACCACCACAGTTGAACTGGTTTCCAGATCTGTAACGGAACTTGGCCGCCTCGTTGACCAGCTGGTCGAACGCAGGGAAAATATAATCTGAAAGGTAGTGGAAAGCGTGTGGAAACTGTCAGGAGTGGATTGACATGAGGGATAGTATTGCAGCGCAGTACTTACCGGCAAACTGAATTTCAGCGATTGCGGTCTTGCCCATGGAAGCGTATCCAATAGCAAAGCCTATTGAGTGAACATAGTTGAAATATTGTCAAGCAACCTTTCCGGTGAAACTTCAAGTGCATGTGTGCCTACCTGCAATACCCTGCTCGCACAGAGGGGTGTTGAACACTCTCTTCGCACCAAACTCCTCCTGTAATCCAACAGAGCATCTGAAAACGCCACCAAAGCCAACATCCTCGCCGAACACAACAGCAGTTTTGTCGGTCTGCATGGCCACGCGCATGGCGTCGTTGACCGCAGTGAAAAGGTTCATTTTCTTGGTCTCCAACTGACTGCTGGCGTGGCGTACCAACTGCGCAGCAGACACATTCTTACAGATCCTTGTGCTTCTTCCCAACATTCTTTCTTTCTTGTTTGATTAGCTGGACAGTTGTTGTTTACTTGCAATCAATCTTTCGGTGGTGGCGGCATATGAGTAGGCTATTTAGTCCGTGCAATTATTCGGTTTTTGGTTGCGATGAACATTTATTTTCTATAAAACCCAATTTTAGTATGTACAGTATTATTATTTAACCGCTAAAAATCTGAAGGACTTTGGAAACTTCAATTTGGTTTTTAATGGACCATCCACCAGTTATGATTGTGCTTGGATTGAATGACACGCAAGAGTTTGTAAGGACAGACCATCATACACCCACTTATTCGTATTCTTTTCTTTCATTGCAATGTTCGGACGAAGTGTGCAAGCATTATGCAACGCGAGAGTCATCAGAGGCTCCGCACCTATTAACATTATGCACAAGCAATACAAGCTGACTACCATTCGTAGTGCAAGTGGAGTTATCCCTTTCAAGCTTGCAGACATTGGAGAGGGTATCGCCGAAGTGGAACTCTTGAAGTGGTTTGTGAAGGTGTGTATACTTAAGTCGTTTATGATTGAATGTGTAAAACTGACGTTGTGGCTTGTAACCTCACCTCACAGGAAGGAGATGTCATTAAGACTTTCGATAGACTGTGCGAAGTTCAGAGTGACAAGGCAACAGTTGAGATTACTAGCAGATATGAGGGTATTGTCGCTAAAGTCTACTCCAAGGAGGGCGATATCGTGAAGGTAATGCATTGCAACTTTGCCCACACAAGCCAAACCATCTCTAATCCTCGATTAAACTCACACCTGCTCTGTTAGGTCGGCAGCACCCTGGTGGACATCACCACTGGAGAGAGTAGCAAAGCTGCCCCTGCTGTGGCTGCGCCTGTGAAGGCGGCTCCTGCTCCTCTGGCTGCCACTGCTACTGCGGCTTTGATTCCTTTCAAGCTGGCAGATATTGGAGAGGGCATTGCTGAAGTGGAGGTGCTCAAGTGGTTTGTCAAGGTGCGTTATCATGCGTGTATATGTAAACATATGGTTGCACATGTGAATGTTTTTTAGTTGCCTGTAGAATACACCATTTTGAGCAGCGATCGCCCTCCATGATACTCAAAATTTACTCATCTTTGTGATTTTATTCTACAGGAGGGTGATAAGATTAACGCTTTCGACAAGGTGTGCGAAGTACAGAGTGACAAGGCCACCGTTGAGATCACCAGTCGCTTTGGCGGTATTGTTGCCAGAGTCTACAGCGTCGAGGGAGATGTTGTGAAGGTGACCCGTTTTTTTATCCTCTCAATAACATCATTCTTGTGCATTGTTAACTGTATTGCTGGCTTTATGATTTAATACTTCTATCAGGTTGGAAGCACATTGATTGATATCCGCACCGAGGGCGCTGCCGTGGCTCCTGCTACGCCCACCAAGGCTGCCGCTGCGGCTCCTTCCTCTTCCTCCAGCGCCTTTGTGGCCCAGGATCGCACTGCTGGCATCCCCGCCTCGAGCAAGATCCTCACCACCCCCGCAGTGCGCAAGATCGCCAAGGAAAACAACGTGAACCTCGCCCTGGTTGCTCCTACTGGCCCCAAGGGCCGCATCATTAAGGAGGATGTGCTGCGGTTCATTCAGGGCAAGCAGGCGCCTCAGAAGGCCGCCCCGGTGGCTACTCACAGTGCGCCGCATACTCCTGGCCCTGTTAGTAACACCCCAGTGCCTTCGGGGGTGGTGCCTCTGGACCAGCGCGTGCCCATCCGCGGCATCCAGCGTATGATGGTCAAGAGTATGACCGAGTCTCTGCAGGTATTATGTTACATCCTTTGCCAGTTGCGTTTATATTGTTTTCAAATATAGTATGAAATGTGTGTTCAAAAACCGGTCGGCTCCTTCACACCCAGATTCCTTTCATCTTTTCTTATTGCGCATTAATCATCCTTATTTTGCTCATTTCCTATAGATTCCCCACTTGACCTATTGCGAAGAGGTAACTTTCGACAAGCTGCGTCTACTTCGTGAGAGCCTCAAGACCGACCTGGGCAAGCGCGGTATCAAGTTTTCTTACATGCCCCTGCTTATCAAGGCAACCTCCCTGGTACGTTTGTTGTTGCATTTTGTAGTACTTTTTATTGCAGTAAGTGTCAATGGTGTCAGTCGCTGGTAATATGCACAAATTGCATTTGATCCTGATATTCATCGTGATTTTTGTAACATCTCATTCTAAACCACCAGGCTCTGTCCCACTACCCCGTATTGAACGCCTCGATTGCTGAGAACGGCACGGAGATGATTTACCACAGCAACCACAACATTGGTCTGGCCATGGACACTCCGAAGGGCCTGTTGGTGCCCGTCATCAAGCAGGTGCAGTTGAAGAGCATTCTGGACATCGCCATTGAGCTCGGCCACCTCCAGGTGCGTCACTTTTCGTGTTGTTGTTTTTTTGGGTTATCATTTTGTTTGCTATTGTGCGCGATAATTTCATCCAAGCTCGCTATGGTAATCGACGATGACAGAGCTGCGTGTGAATCGTGCTAAATTTACTCTGTGCGCTTGTTCTAATCTATCTCTGCATGTCCCCATCAAATTCTTTCATTTCGCAGGAGGCGGCTGCCAAGGGTGCTCTCTCTGAGTCCCAACTCTCCGGCGGCACTTTCTCTCTGTCCAACATCGGCTCCATCGGTGGCACTTACGCCGCGCCCGTGGTGGTGCTGCCCCAGGTGGCGATTGGTGCATTGGGCCGCACCCAGGTGCTTCCGAGATATCTCGACAAGAAGGGCGAGCCGGCCTCTCTGGAGACCATTGAAAAGTACGTTTTTTTCTGTTGTGTGTGTGAAGAGTGCATCGTTTATCTGCATGTTGCTGAGTTCGTTGGCAAGATGTTTCGTTTTCCTCCACATCGGTTTATCTGTTTTCTCTCTCCTTTTTTGTCTTCTTTTAACTTTTCAGTGGTGATGCCGTTGTCGCCCCTGTGTCTGTGATGAACGTGTCCTGGTCTGCGGACCACCGGGTTGTGGAGGGTGCCACCATCGCGCGCTTCTCCAACAAGTTCAAGCAGTACGTAGAAAACCCTGCCCTTATGGTCGCCGAGCTGCGGTAAACAACGCACACCCAGCGCCTAATTTCGCAGCACGTGCAGTGCCGATAGAACGCCCTGCGCGGTATTAGTTTTTTTCTTCTTTTGACTGTCTGCCTGTTTTTATACATATTCTTTTAAAGACTAAACAGAGCTATCGTTGCATACCACCAAAAATAGAATAGGTTTTTGCTTGTTTCCTTAAAGTTCAATTACTACAAACACCAACAGAATAAACAGTTCACAAACGGGTCAAAGTTGTTGTAAGCAAGAAAATTTTTATATTCTCAAGGCAGAACCAAACAGCCAGCAGCCCAGCATGCGGATCTGCTTGTTGTGCTGCTCGTCTATCGCGCTGTTCTGACTCAATTGCTGGGCGAACTTGGGGCTGGGCATGTCCACCACCTCCGCCACTTCGTCCGGATCGTCCGGGTCCGAATTGTTCGTTTCATAAATTTCCTCTTCTTCTTCCAAATCCTCGGTGTACGTAGCGTCCTCCGTGGCGGCCTCGCTTTCCTCGCCGTCGACGCCCTGGTTCAGGTCTAGCATGTCGTACGACGGCGAGATCTTTGCGAATTCGTCGTAGCCATATTCCGAGTCTTCGCCCACATCCATGGAGAGATCGTGTGTGTTGCTGCCCACGCTCTCAGCGATGGACGGCTCGGGCACAAAGACAATCCGATCGGCGTACTTCGTGGCGGGCGGCGAGGGCACCGCGTAATCAAAGAACTCGTCGGGCGAGGAGTGGCTCTTGCCACGGCTGGTCTTGGGTCGGCTGGTTCCGCCAGGGGAGAAATTCTCAGCTTCCACTTCCGGATGCACGCGCACAAATTTAGGGCTGGTTTTAAGCACCACGGGTATCTTCGGGGGTGATTGGTGTAAGGTACGGGAAATAGCAGGCACGGTCTTTGAAAAATTTGCATGGTTGGGGGCAGCAGCCACGGGAATGTTTGAATAGTATTCAAATGTTTTGATTGGTGTGTGCCCTTCCTCACCAACGTTCACATTTTTAGAAAAATTATAAGCTTTGGTGGTTCCATCAGATTGGACAACTTTCTTTGGCGTTAGGCCATCAAGGCCAACATTGACCCTTCTCAATTCCTCAGTTTTGAAAGGGTAGAATTTCTTTGGAGTGGATCCTTCAACACCAATATTCACTTTCTTCTTCAAACTCTTTCTGTCAATTATCTCCCTGGGAGTTTCACCCTCAACACCAAGGTTGACCTTCTTCTGACGCTGCCCTGTCGACATTCTTATTGGTCTGAATGAGAAAGTTAGATGTGCCGCCAGATCTGTTTTTTGCAACACATCAAAGCTGGGAAGGTGCGATTTTAATAATACGGTCAAGTAAGGCTGCCGTTAAAATCGGCACAAAGAAACTTCGATTTTAGAACGCTTTGAAGCAGGCTAGGGGCTGACTAACACTGCAGATCATACTTGAACGTGTGCATTTGCTTTCAATAGGTCGTTAAGCATACGTAATTAGCGGAAATATTCGCACAGCAGCTTTACTTGACGCTGTTGGGCACTTTAAACCGAACAGTAAACACATCTGATTTGACCAATGTTTTTCGGCATCACTGACGTATTTCAAGCTTGGGAGCAGCTCAGTGGAAATGTAATGGCTATTGCTGGTGCAAAAGCTAAGGGAAGCAACAGTGTTGATCATTCGTACATCACTCCCACAATCATTGGTAAGTCCTGTTGTCCCAAAATTAAACTGCGTATTACTTTGAATGATTCTCATCGTTCTAATTTTATTCGACCAAAGCTCTCGGAGAGTTTGACGAGTCACATGTTGAAGAGCTAAAGCGTCTTACTAACGGAGAGCCCGTCGTATTTTGGAACCTAGGGTACGCAAAAATTGAGCTTTTGATTCTCTGTCCATTAATAAATGGTAATTCGTCTCTGCCCTCACTTCTACTTATTACGCAGTGCGCGAGAAGTGCCTCAAGCGTGCAGGGCTATGTTTAACAACCAGGTTCTGGACGTACAATGGAAATCACCCAGCAAATTTACCAAGGCGCCTGTCCTCGAGTGCGTCTTTGCATTGTGTGAGAGTGTCAAGAGTTGGTACGATTTGAACGACAAGAACCTGGCGATAATACACTGCCCCAAGGGCTATCCAAGCTCAGGAATACTAATTGCGTGTTTTTTAAAGTATATTGGGGCCTTTGAGAAGGCAGAGCAGGCGTATGACTTCTACTGCGACCGCAGGTAGGATCATAATACATTGTAACTCATACAAACCCTTTCCAACGCACCTATTGATACTCCAAGTTCAACTCTAAAGTCTCTTTCTACTACGAATCTCTGTCATTCCTTCCACTTTTTTAGGCTGAAATGCGAGCCCAACAACTCCTTGGCTCCGTCGTACAGAACCTTGTTCGAGAATGTAGATCGCACTGTGGACTGTGACGGGTACGAAAACACCCAGCCTTTGCACCTGAAAACCATCACCCTGGCAGGCTTGCCCGTGGAGGACATTCCTTGTTTGGAAGTCTGGGATCTCAGTGGCAAGGTAAGATCGCTGCAAGCACTGCGCGTGTTTTTCTGCCTGTGTACAGTTTATTCTTGGTCGTTGTGATTCCTTCGTGGCACTGCATCTCAAGTCCAACTTTTCTTCTCGTTTTAAATGATTATTTTTGTACTTTTCTTCTTTTGAATTGAACAGGTGTTTGGTTCGCACGTGGGCTGGAAGCACACCAGCATGTGTACCTGGGACTCAGAATATGGCGACGGGTACTTTCAGGTCGATCAGAACATACTCGGTGACTTTGCAATTATCTGCAAGTTTGGCGGTCAGTTGGCGAACTCCAAGGACAAAAGCACGATCATTTTCAAGTATCAGAACACCACTGGTGAGTTTGTCGTTTTTGTCATTTTCTACATATTTTTTTCTTTTTGACTGAAATTTAAACACCATTGTCGGGACTGCTGCAGGTTCAACTTTTTTCTCTCGCATTTGTCTCATCTTTCTTTTTGACATACAATTTTCTGCAGCTTTTTTGACGGGAGACAAATTGGAGCTGAAAGCAGATCATGTCGACATCAATCCTCATTATGCAGAAAGGTATTTTTGATTGCTTTTTGTATCGTTTTCCTGGTTCGGGTGATACTTACGATTGTCCAGTCATGTTTATCAGTCAATGACTATTTTTTATTTCCATTGTTATCCTGTGGTTTCTCGATTTAACACTTTTTTCACATGCACAATCTTTTTCTTTTTAGTATGGAGATCGATACCTTCACGATGCATCTGGATTTTGAGCAGAGCGGCACTACTACCGAAGAAAACGCCACCGCTGGTGAAACCGGTACGTTTGTGTATTCTTTTCTTTGTTTGTTTTTAAAGGCATTGTTCTTTTTTTGGAGTGAGAAAGAAATTGGAATGTACACTTCGAGATCTGCAACATTATTTCTCATTCTTTTTTGTTTTTTGTTACTTATCTGTTCTTCACAAAAGGTCGCGGCAGGTTGCGCTCCCACTCCGCCGATAAGAATAACAACAATAATAACAAAGCGCGCACCCTTCCGGTATATAACAACTCTGGCATCGCGGGTTTCGAGGCGGGTCTGGAAGAGGTGAGAGTGTGTGAATTAATTTTTCCATTTCTTGTTTTGTATGATCGCAGCACATGTATGTCAAGTATATTCACACATACTTTGTTGGAAATTTCCTTTGTTTCAGCTTTCTAACCCATATATTTTCATTTCTTTCGAACAGATTTCCAAGATCCACCCAGTGATGCCGATCCCCGCCCAGGCGGAGGAACTGATTTCCCAGGGCCTGGACGCGCACTACACGCCCATAGCCTTGCAGCTGGCCAACAACGACCACCACTACGCCGCGCGGCTGGTGGAGATGATGCAGCGCCGACGCGAAGAGCTCACCAGCGTGACCACTACCTCGGGCACCACGGCGGTGGGAGACAGTGAGGACCTGGAATACACCACTGCCCAGAGCGCCGAAAGTGAGATCGGTACGGACCGTGGACAAGGTTTCACCACGCCACACAAAGTATCTCCCAAAGGTAATAACACTACTACTCCGGGTGCCCACACTGCGGCGGGGAATCGTTCGCGATCTGTCTCAGGCAGCGTGTCGGGCCAAGTGTCGGGCCAGCACTCTCGCAATGCTTCGGGGATTCCCGCCTCGGACGAACTGTCCGAATGGGGCAACTCGGAAGACTCCAACTGGGAAGTGGTCGACGTGAAGTGCCCTGTGTGCAATGTGGACGATCCGACATTGTTGGATCAGATCATTCCGTGCTGCATTTGCACACAATCGTACCACACGCTGTGTGCCGGCTTGCGTCGCATTCCGTTCGGGACCAAGACTGACAAGGACATCGAAAACCGCGAGAAGTACGTGCGGAAGCACTTCAAGGACTGGAAATGCAGCAATTGCGTGGCTTGCGCGGCCGATTTGACGGATCCGCTCGAGCAAAGCCGCAGTCGGCTGAACTCCACCACTAGCATCAGCAGCCTCGACATTGACAATCTCAGTATCAGTGGGCCCATCGTGGGCGGCTTCAATGGCAGCAGCTACCTCCGTGGGAGCCACGGACGAGATGATGTGTCGGTCAGCAGCGGCGGCATTGCGAGCCACCACAGCGGCAGTACGCCGGGGCACCACCGCGCACACACTGCCCACATGTCGATGCCCACGTCCAGACAGAGCTACGGGGTCGCCAGTGGTGGCGGAGGGATCATCATTACCGATGCGATGCGCACGCCAATCAACCCCACCGGCCAGCCTTTCACCGCGCATGTTCCTGCTAGCGCGGGAAGCAGCGCTGTGAAGCCAAACTTGAAAGTCACCGTACCGAGAGGGGCCAAAGGAGCGACCGGCTCGATCCTGCACCCAGTGCGATCGGAGACCCCGGATGCGAGTGGCTCTCCTCAGTGCTCGAGCAAGTCCCTGAGTCCTTCTCGGTCGCACTCATCCGACGCCGCGCATGTAGCAAACAATGCTTATTTTAGCCCCGCTATCAAGTCGAAAAACGACCAAGTTGCGTCCCTGATGGGACTGCTGGCCACGCACGGGATGAATGCTGAAGATTTGATTGGCATGAGCGAAGACAAGCAAAAGGAGACCCTGGTCAATTTGATGTCCAGTGCGAACAACTCGCTGAACAGCTCTGCGATGGGAAGCAACTTCTCCTCCTCGGCGGCGGCACAGGAGGTCAAGCAAAAGGACCTTGCGAGTGCGTTGAAAGGTCTCGTGGCCCGCACGAACACGAGCAACGCCGCGGCGGCCGCGCAGCAGCACCAGCAGCGCACCGCGGAGATCGCCGCCGCCTCGGCCAGTGCGGGAGGAACCAATACCTCTGCTGGGGGTGAGAAAAGTGAGGACGAAGCCGAGCAGCCGTTTGACGCACGCAAGCAGATGTTGGAGATGATCAAGCGCAAGACCCAGCAAGCCAACGCACCTGCTGTTGCTGCTACCGGCAGCACTGGTGGTGGTGCGGGGGCAGGTGGACATGGTGGTGGGTTTA